>OLNF01002107.1_pt1 | contig 16088 bp, 15 predicted proteins | sample 1673061 | NCBI WGS metagenome assembly OLNF01 (sample SAMEA3136751, study PRJEB25190) | human gut metagenome | reverse complement strand
AGCCGGCGCGCTGCGCATTGCTGTCCGTTTTTTACTGCGCGCATTCCGCTTCCGCGGCGGCGGCAGCGGCGGCGTTGGCCGCGTTCACATCGTGATCCAGATCCTTGATGAAGCAGCGGCGGCGCTTGTGCTGCTCCTTGTCGAGGCGCTTCCACTGTGCAAGGATGTGGTCGTTTTTCTCGAGCATGGGGCCGGTCTCGGCAAACTGCACGCCGTGGCGGTTGCAGCTCTGGCAGACGTGGTCCATCATGACGGCGTTGATGCCCTCGGTCTGCAGGTCCGGCCGCACGGCCGTGAGCAGCATGATGAGCGTGTCGCCGTGGTGCAGGTCATTGAGCACGCCCGCCCAGCCGAACGGGAACAGGCGGCCGTCGGAGTGCTTGAGCGCGACCGAGGGGTCGAGCGTCGTGACACCGAAGGCGACGAGATTTTCCTGCTCATCGAGCACGAAGCACACAAACTCCGGATCGACGAGCGGGATGAACTTTTTGGCATAGCGCTCGATCTGCGCATCCGAGAGCTCCACGACGCCGTAGAGCGGTGCGTAGGCCGCATTGATGAGCTCAAAGACCTGACGGACGTAAGGACCGTATTCGCTCTTGTGATGCAGCGTGGCCACGTGCAGGTTCTTGCGCTTGAGGATGTGCTGCGAGAGCTTGTGCAGACGCTCGGCCTCCATTCCGCCCGGTTCGGGCACGGCAATGCGGTACTCGATCCAGTCGACGTCCTTGCGGTAGCCGAGGCGGGTCAGATGCTCGGGATAATACGGCGCGTTGTAGTACGTGAAAAACAGGCTGCGGCGGTCAAAGCCGTCGACGAGCATACCCTCGCGGTCACAATCCGTGAAGCCGAGCGGGCCGTGCACCTGATCGCAGCCCTTCTCACGCGCCCAGCGCTCGACCGTGCCGAAGAGCGCCGCCGAGACCTCGGAATCGTCCACAAAGTCCACCTGACTAAAGCGCATACAGTGCGTGCCGAACTTGTCGTTGGCCTTGTGGCTGAGGATCGCGCCGATGCGGCCGACGATCTCCCCATCGCGCCGCGCAAGCCAGCAGCGCGCCTCGCAGTAGTCAAATGCGGGGTTCTTGCCCGGGGTCCAGTCATCCAGATCATCGCCGTAGAACGAGGGAATATAATTCGGATTATCGGCATAGAGCCGGTTGGGGTACTGCATAAACTGGCGCAGCTCGTGCCTGGTCGTGACCTCGGTCACGACGACCGGGCTGTGCTTTTCAAACCTTTGCATGGGTCAATCTCCTTATAAAAACAGTGACCAGCCGGAGTCTGATCTGACGATAGTATAGCGCGCCGCGCGGCGAATTTCAACCTTTGTGTGCGCGCTTGTCTGCCCAATCTCCGCCGTTCGACACGAAAAAGTCCCCGGAGGCTGCCTCCGGGGACGGGATCGCTGTGTTTTTACAAGAGCTCAGGATACCAGTCGTTGATCGCGTCCACGATCTCTTTGGCCTTGCCCTCCTGACAGATGCCGAGGATCTGAGATGTAAGATCGAGACCCCAGTGGATGAATGCATTTGTATACATGGTTCTTTACCCCTTTCTTTGCGTTCCGTCACGACACACACATTTTCGCGGCGGATGGTTGGCGGCAATACCGGTTTATTTACATTTTACGCGCATGATACGCAATGTCAAGCTTCCGCAGCCGCCCAAAAGCATGCACGATGGCGAAAAACGCATTTCCTGCCGGTTTCTTAGCGGAGTCCTGACAGTTTTCCTATGCTTTTCCTATTTGCCGACTTGCGCAACGCACGCAAATCGGCTATAATAAACGATACGTTCGTTCCGGGATGAACGGGCGCAGTCGAGCGTGCAAAAGGGGGGATGGCACATGAAATGCCGCGAGTGCAACGCGGAGCTGCCGCATGGCGCACACCGATGCCGGCAGTGCGGACGACCGGTCCTGCATGAAAAGATCTGGCGCAACAAGCGTCTGCGCACGCTGCTCATCGGGATCGTCATCGTGCTCGTCGCCGTCGGCACGGGGTTTGCCGTTGTCGCCTCACAAGACGCCGCCGTCAACCGCAGCGTCAAGGACGCCATCTGCAACTTCCAGTTCGACACCGCCGAGACCCGGCGGCGCGACATCAAGCTCTTTCCCGCAGGCGACAACGACCTGCGCACGGAGATCATCCGCACCGGACGGCTCTATCAGGCCGGACAGTACACGCAGGCGCTGATGTACATCGACGATCTGTACGAAAACTATACCGACAGCGAGCTGCTGGTCTACAGCGGTGTGCTCGACGCCATGGAGGCCAAGAGCCTGCCGCAGATCTACGCCGCGGCCGCAAACGACTACAGCGCACAGGATTATCAGACCGCGCTGGCCGAATACACCGTGCTCGCCGAGCGCAACTATTCCGACAGCGCAAAGCGCCTGTTTCTCACAAACGCCCACCTGTGCAGCAGCGTGGGGCAGCTTGCGCTCGCAGCCGATCTGACCAACGCACAGACGGCGCAGAAGCTGCTGGATCTCGTCGGCTTTTCCGACACGAACCAGATCCTCATGAGCAACGACAGCTACGCACGGGTGTTCCTGTCCGGAAGCTGGAGCAGTGACGCGGGCGAGCTGACCGTGTCCGACGAGGGCGTGACCTGTTCCCTGCCCGGTCTCGGCGAAAAGGACTGCGTCATCCGCGGCAACGCCATCTACGACAGCGCAGATGAGGGCGCCGTGGCGTTCTACCGCTTCTCCGTGCTCAACAGCCGCATGATGATCGCCGATGCCGTCGGCGACGGACGCGCCTACACCATGTTCCGGCAGTGACCATGACCGATATCCGCACTCCGCAGCGTGAGATGCTGCGGAGTGCTTTTTGCACCTTCCGTCCCATTTTTGAGCAGAGCGGCGGCAAGTGCTACTTGCCAAGCCCGGCTTTGTTCCGTATAATTGGATTTGGAATACAAAACTACAAAATCGGGAGGAGAAAACATGAAAAAACGCATCATCAGCCTGCTGCTGTGTCTGGTTTTGATCGTATCGCTCATGCCGGCTGCGGCCGCGGCGAACATGAGCAACAGCAAGACCGTCACGGTGCGCTACGCCTCCGGTCACGGAGTGGATACCCATGACTACGCGGCGACCTTTACCTACAGCGACGAGCTGTTCACAAAGAGCGGCTACACCTACCGGCAGGATCTCGCGGAGATGTCGCTGGGACTCGCCTTCGCGGCGTTTTCCAGCAAGGACTCCGAAAAAGAGGATCATCAGGCTACCGGCAACCGCAACTTTGTCTCGCTGGCAAAGCAGTGCGGCTTTGAAAACATCCGCTCCAACAAGTGGATGACCCAGCCGGCCGAGACCGACTCGATCGGCATCAACTGCGCCAGCAAGACCATCCGCGACAACGGCGGCAGCTATACCCTCATCGCCGTCGGCGTGCGCGGCAACAACTACCACGCCGAGTGGGGCGGCAATGCGCGCCTCGGCGCCTCCGGCGAGCACGCGGGCTTCGCCATGGGCCGCGATCAGGTGCTCGACTACCTGCGCGCATACATCGCCGAGACCGGCATCACCGGCCGCGTGAAGCTCTGGATCAGCGGCTACAGCCGCAGCGCGTCCGTGGCCAACATGGTCGGCGGTATGCTTGACGATGGCTACAGCCTCGGCACGCGCGTCAGTCTCAGCCCGCACGACCTGTACTGCTACTGCTACGAGCCGCCCATGGGCGCGACCAAGGACGAAGTGCAGGGACGCGTGTATGAAAACATCCACAACATCGTCAACGCCAACGACCTCGTGACCTATGTCGCATTCGACAGCTGGGACTTTGCCCGCTACGGCGTTGACCGCGTCGTGCCGACGAAGGGCGATGCAAACTACCTCAACTACAAGGCGAAGATGCTCAGCGAGTTCTACCGCATCCCGAACAACGGCGGCAACATCTACTGGCCCGACCACTTCCAGGCGTGGGGCATCGACCCGAAGGACATCACGAGCGGCGACCTCGGCAAGATCTTCAAGGTCAACATGACGCAGGAGGAATTCTACGTCGACCTGTGTGAGGCGATCACGACGTGCCTCGTCTCCTCGCGGCAGGACTACGCCGACAATCTGCAGGATTACCTCATCGCGCTGCTCGGCGACATCTTCGGCGCTGCCGACCGCGACACCTCCGGCGTGGCAGAGAGCTTTGCCAAGAAGGTGCAGGACAACGCCAAGAAGCTCTTCTACTCGCTGACCATCCCCGGTATGCTCAAAAACGGTACCGCCGTTAAGCTCCTCACCGAGTATATGGTCGAGGCGCTCAAGGAAAACGGCATCGTGACCTATGACCTCGACGGCATCCGCGACGCGTTTGTAACGCTCGTGCCGCGCCTGTCCAAGATGGCGCTCAAGTACCCCGGCACGACGATGACGCTGCTGGCGAACCTGCTCGTGATCATGAGCGCGCACTTCGGCGAGAGCTGTCTGGCATGGATGCGCTGCCTGTCGGACACGTACATGACCAACAAGCAGCGCGTCAGCTACGCGGGACTGTTTGACGACGTGGCCGCAAGCGCGTGGTACGCGCCGGGCGTAGACTACGTCAAGTACGGCCGGCTCATGGCCGGCACCGGCAGCAACCGCTTTGCGCCGGATGCGCAGATGACCCGCGCCATGTTCGTGCAGGTGCTCTATGCGCTGGAGGGTGCACCGTCCGTCAGCGGCATGAGCTGCCCGCTGACAGATGCCGGCGGCGACTGGTACACCGACGCCGTCATCTGGGCATACAACGCGGGCGTGGCAGCGGGCGTATCGGCAACGAAGTTTGCGCCGAACGAGCCGCTCACGCGCGAGCAGCTCGTGACGATGCTCTACGGCTACGCGAGCCGCAGCGAGCAGCTTACCGGCGGCGCGGGCGCACTGTCCGCCTACCGGGATCAGGCGAGCGTATCGCCTTGGGCGCGCGAGGCAATGGCCTGGGCCGTGAGCGCAGGCATCATCTGCGGCACGTCTCCCAGCACACTCTCGCCGCAGAAGATCGGCACGCGCGCAGAGGTCGCAACCATACTGATGGGATTTTGCGAGCAGTAAACCGGACAATCAAAAAGCGCTCGGGCAAAACTGCCCGAGCGCTTTTTGCGCGATCATATCGTGGTTCTATGGGATCATTGCTGCGCGGCGGCTTTCGCGCCGCGGCAGTTGGCACGCAGCACCGGCATGAGCGCCGTGAGCGCGATGTCCAGCTTGCGGGAATAGTCCCCCTCCATGCCGTTGTTGATCCAGTCGATGAGCATACCGAACATCATGTCCGTATACATACGGATGATCGCCTCGAGATCCTCGGGCGCGATATCCATGTTCTGCGCATAGCGCGTGATGACCTGACGGGCATAGTAATCGCTCGTCTCCCACGTGAAGCGCTCCAGCTCTTCCTTGCCGTAGCCGTGGTAGATATTCAGGATGGCCTGACGGTCGTTCGAGAGGTTCGACGCGAGCGTCAAAAAGCCCTCGCGCATGGTCTCGAAATTGCCGTTCGTGTTCAGAAAGTGCTGCACGCGCAGCTCAAACACATACTGCGTGAGCACGTACACATCCGTGAAATAATAGTAGAACGTCTTGCGGCTGCAGCCAACGGCATCCGTGATCATCTTGACCGTGATGCGGTCGATCGTGTAGTCGTTGAGCAGACGCAGATAGGCGTCCGCAAGCGCCGTGCGCGTCCGATTCTGCTTCATGAAGTGTGCCTCCGTTTCGCTGCCGGCAGAAACCGGCGCTGGTTATTTGGATTGCTCTTATAGTAACCCACCTGTCACCATAATTCATTGGTCATTCTGCTGATATTGTAACGTTTTTGCACACTTTTCGGAACTTTTCTACTCGTTTGTCCGATTTTTCAGGGGTCCAGCTCGCCCTGAAGCTCACAGGTGCGCATCATAATGGTGGCCAACTGCGCGCGGGCGGCGCCGGAGTTCGGGCTCAGCGTCGCGCTGCTCGTGCCGCTGATCAGGCACATGGAGACCGCCCAGGTCATGGCGGGATACGCCCACTCGGGGACATCGCTCCAGTCGGTATAGCCGCCGATCGGGCGCGGACGGATGCCCTTTTCCGGACCGTAGGCACGGTAGAGCATCGTGACGAGCTGCGCGCGCGTGAGGCAGGCGTCGGGGGCAAAGTGCGTATTGTCCACGCCGGCGACGACATGGTTTGCATATGCCCAGCGCACGGCGTTGGCATACCAAGTGCCCGGCTTGACGTCCTCAAACGGCGTCTCCGGCAGCTCGGACACATCCGGCTTGCCGGCCATGCTGTAGAGGATGGAGACGAGCATGGCGCGCGTCGTCATGCCGTTGGGGTCGAACAGACCGTCTCCGATACCGCTCATGAGACCGAAGAGTACGCAGTAGTCAATGCCCTTGTGCGCCCAGTGACCGGCGGAGACCATGTCATCAAACGCGCTGCCGGCGCAATACTTGTCGCCGACACAGGGGTCGGGGATCCTGGCCGTCTCGGTCTTGCCGCAGACGGAGCAGGTGCGCTCCATGTGCACGGTGCCGTCTTCCGTCGTGATTGCAGTCCAGGTGCTCCAGTGATGCACGGGATAGTAATACTGCACGGCCTCGGTGACACGCTCACTGCCCTTGAAATAGTGGACGGTGCTGCCGTTGGTGAGCGTCATGGTATAAATCGTCTGATGGGCCGGGTCGAGCACGCGGTATTCCGTGGCCGAGTCCTGACCGATGATCATGACATAGTGGCCGTTGGCCGAATAGCTGTTGAGGTGAATGATCGGCGGGCTGTAACTGCCCTCGCCGCCGACATAGCGCGAAATGGCCTCGGCAAGCGAGGTCTTGTTATAGGTCGCGCCGCAAAAGCCGACATCCTCCGGCGTGGTGGCAAAGGGTCTGCCGTAATGTCCGCGGCTGCGCCAATAGTCGCCGAGTGCGCCGGGCGTAGCGTCAATGCCGAGGTAGGACAGCGCCATGGAGATGCACGCCGTAAAGCACTCGTGGTTGGCATAGCTGACATAACTGCCCCAGTAATCGGCGCAGAACTGATCCGTGTAGGACGGCACCTGCGAGATATAGCGCACGGTGCCCGCTTTCACGTCGGAATTTTTCGCATATTCCACGCTCGCATACGGCGCGGCATCGACCCGGCTGGCCGCCGCGGCGCCCATCGTCAGGCAGGGCAGCAGCCCCGCAAGCAGGCACAGCGTCAGCGCCAGGCTGAGGATTCGTTTCTTCATATCGTACTTCCTTCGTTCCGAATTTTAAATGAGCGTTAACATAACACGCACATACAAATGTATATTTTACACCAAGTGTTACGAGATTGCAACCTTTTTTGCTTTCCTTTCCAGCGGACGTGGGGAGCAGCACCGGATTTTCGCCGAATCTGACGCGCAAAGTGGGGACGCGGAGAAAAGAGAAAAAATCCGATTTTTGAATTATGTCAACCAAAACGTCGGACATTCCCGGACTTTTGGCACAAGACGGCAACATCTCCATTCATGAAAAGCAGAAAATTAGATAATTGTTCACTTGACATATATGCAAATGCATAATAAAATGGAAATAGAAGGGGTGCGCACCGCGCGGTATAGATACGGCCGCCAAAAACCCGCACGGATGCCGCAAAAGGCATCCGTGCGAAGCATTATGTAAACCGTTTTGCCGGAGGAGGCACGACGTCAGCAGATGGTTGTGGGCACAGCCGGCGGCGCGGTCAGCGGGTGCTCGGCGGCTGGGCGGGTGCTCGCGGTCAGCGGGTGCTCGGCGGGCAGAACAACACAAAAGGAGGATGGTACATGGGACAGGAGACGAAAGCGGCGCTGCGGCGCAAGCTGCGCACGCAGCGCGCGGCCTACGAGGAGCTGCTGGGGCTCGCGGGCGCGATCATGGCGGCGCTGTGCGTGCGCCGGGGCGACGGCGGCACGCTGCGGCTGCCGAAGCAGGATGTGCACGACGCACTCACGCGCTACGAATTCGCGGCGGCGGCCGAGGGCGAGGACTACGTGCTCTCGTACCGGGAGCGCGGGACATGATGGATCTTGAGGACGAAAAGGCGCGCATCCTCGAGCAGCTGGCCGAGATGGCGGCCGACACGGCCATGAAGCCGGAGCTGCGGCTCAAGGCGGCGGGAATGGTGCTCGGTCAGGCGAGCGACAAGGACACCGGCGAGGCAGAGCCGCAGGTGCTGCGCTTTGAGGGCGCGCTCGAGCAATGGAGCCGGTGAGGTGAGGCAATGGCACGCAAAAACGAGCCCTATATTTATAAGGTGCTGCGGCGCGAGACGCCGAGCCCGCGCCAACAGGAATTTTTCCGCGCAGAGGCGGCAAACATCGCCTACGGCGGGGCGCGCGGCGGCGGCAAGAGCTGGGCCATGCGGCGCAAGCTCGTCATGCTCGCCATGCGCTACCCGGGGCTGAAGCTCCTGCTGCTGCGCCGGACGCTGTCGGAACTGCGCGCAAACCACATCCTGCCGCTGCAGCGGGAGCTTGAGGGATACGCCGCGTGGAGCAGCACCGAGCGCGCGTTTCGCTTTCCGAACGGGTCACGGCTCGTGATGGGCTACTGCGACAACGACAGCGACTGCGCGCAGTATCAGGGGCAGGAGTACGAGGTGATCGGCTTCGAGGAGGCGACAAACTTTGAGCCCGACTGGCTGACCTTCATTGCGACCTGCCTGCGCACGACGCGCACGGATTTCACGCCGCGCATCTACTATACCTGCAACCCCGGCGGCCCGGGGCACGCGTACATCAAGCGTCTGTTCATCGACCGGGCGTTCCGGGATGGAGAGTCCCCGCAGGACTATGTGTTCATACCGGCAAAGGTCTATGACAATCAGGTGCTGATGCAGCGCGACCCCGGCTATCTCAAGCGGCTCGAGGCGCTGCCGCCGGCAAAGCGGCGCGCGCATCTTGAGGGCGACTGGAACGTATACGAGGGGCAGGTATTCGCCGAATGGCGCGACGACCCTGCACACTACGCCGACGGAAAGTGGACGCACGTGATCGAGCCGTTCGATATTCCGGACACATGGCGGGTATACCGCAGCTTCGACTTCGGGTATGCAAAGCCGTTTTCCGTGGGCTGGTGGGCGGTGGATTTCGACGGCCGGCTCTACCGCATCCTCGAGCTGTATGGCTGCGTGCCCGGCGAGCCGGACACCGGCGTGCGCTGGACGCCGGAGCAGATCTTCACGCAGATCCGCGCCACCGAAACCACGCACCCCTATCTGCGCGGACGGGACATCCGGGGTGTGGCAGACCCCGCGATCTGGGACGCATCGCGCGGCGACAGCATCGCCGACATCGCCGACCGGTACGGCGTGTACTTCGAGCCCGGCGACCACCAGCGCCTGCCCGGCTGGATGCAGGTGCACTACCGGCTCGCGTTCGATGCGGCGGGACTGCCGATGCTGTACGTATTCCGCAACTGCCGGGACACGCGGCGCACGCTGCCGCTGCTGCGCTACGACGCGCACGCGCCCGAGGACGTCGACACACGGCAGGAGGACCACATCGCCGACGAGATCCGGTATCTGTGCCAGTCCGATCCCATCGCGCCGCGCCCGGCGGTGCAGCGGACGCCGCAGGTGTTCGACCCGTTGAGTAACTAATTATGTAAACGCAAAAAGACTGCGATGGCAGTCTATTTTTATCGCAAAATTCAAAATGTTATGTAAACTATTTGCCGGAAACGGCAGCAAAGGAGCGTCTATGACAAACGAAAAAGCGAACCCCCTGCCCTACCGTGCGGCGGCAGAGGCCGGGCTGCCGGACATGAGCGAGCCCGTGATCACGCCCGACGACGTTGCGCGCGGCACGCAGCTGCTGCGCCGCTACAAGGACGGCAAGCGCGCACTCGAGGCGCGCATCATCGCCGATGAGCAGTGGTACCGACTGCGGCACTGGCAGTATCTGCGCGACCGGCGGCGCGAGCAGGGCGCCGACGTGGTCGAGCCGACGAGCGCGTGGCTGTTCAACGCCATCGTCTCGAAGCACGCCGACGCGATGGACAGCTTCCCGGAGGCGGTGATCCTGCCGCGCAGCGAGGCCGACGAGCCGGATGCAAAGGCGCTGTCGGCCATCGTACCGGCGGTGCTGGAAAAGACGCACTTCGAGCAGGTGTGGTCGGACGCGTGGTGGTATAAGCTCAAGCACGGGTGCGCGGCCTACGGCGTGTTCTGGGACAGCGCCGGCAGCGGCGGTCTCGGCGACGTGGCCGTGCGGCAGCTCGACCTGCTGAACCTGTTCTGGGAGCCGGGCATCACCGACATTCAGGACAGCCGCAACCTCTTCGTGTGCGCGCTCGTGGACAACGACGACATCGCGGCCGCATGGCCGGAGGCGCGTCCCGGAAGCTGCGGCGTGGAGCTGGCGCAGTATCTCTACGACGACGCGGTGGACACGTCGAACAAGAGCATCGTCGTCGACTGGTACTACAAAAAGCCGCTGCCCGGCGGCGGAACGGCGCTGCACCTCGTGAAATTCACCGGGCGCGACCTGCTCTACGCGAGCGAGAATGACCCCGCCATGGCCGAGGGCTTCTACCCGCACGGGCAGTACCCGGTCGTGTTTGACGTGCTCTACCCCGAGGCCGGAACGCCGTGCGGCTTCGGCATGATCGCCGTGAGCAAAGACCCGCAGCAGTATATCGACCGGCTGAGCGGCAACCTGCTCGAGATGAGCATGAAGGCCTCCACGCCGCGCTTCTGGGTGAAAAAAGGCTGCGGCGTGAATGCGCAGGAATTTCTCGACTGGTCAAAACCGCTCGTTGAGGTCGAGGGCAGCATCGACGACGAGCGGCTGCGCCAGATCAGCCTTTACAACCTCGACGGGCAGTGGGTGAATATGCTGCAGCTCAAGATCAACGAGCTCAAGGAGACGAGCAACAGCCGCGACGTGACGCAGGGCAGCGTGTCCGGCGGCGTGACGGCGGCGAGCGCCATTGCCGCGCTGCAGGAGGCCGGAAGCAAATCCAGCCGCGACACGCTGCGCGCAAGCTACCGCGCGTTTGAGCGCGTGGTCGAGCTCGTGATCGAGCTCATCCGCGCCTATTACACCGAGACGCGCCCGTTTCGCGTGGCGGCGCCGGGCGCACAGGGCTATACCTTCTGCACCTACTCCAACGCCGGGCTGCGCGCCCGCGTCGTAGGCATGGACACGGACGGCGGGGCGCTTTGCCGCGCACCGGCCTTTGACGTATCCGTGCACGCGCAAAAGGAGAGCCCGTATGCGACCGCATCGCAAAATGAACTGGCGCGGCAGCTGTACCAGCTCGGGGTCTTTAACCCCGCCTTTGCGCAGCAGGCCGTGCCGATGCTGGAGATGATGCAGTTTCCCGGGCGCGACAAGGTGCTCGAGGCCGTGCGCGGCAGCATCGCGCCGCCGCAGCCGGAGACACCGGAAGCGGACGCGGGCACGGATGCGCTGCAAAAAGCGCAGGAGGAGAAAAACCGCATCATCACAGCCAACGCCCGCTGAGGGCAGAAGGGAGAGCAGAGCATGGATGAAAACAACATGACCGCAGCCGAGCAGACCGCCCCCGCTGCGGCACAGACCGAAGCGCCGGCGGAAGCCGCTGAACAGACCGTGACCGTCGGCGCGCTGCGCGGCGCGATCGAGCGCAGGCAGGAGCAGAATATGCGCCGCGCGGCCGAGCAGACCGCCGCGCGCTGGTCGCGCGAGGCGGACGAGCTGACGGCGCAGTGCCCGGACTTTGATCTGGGTGCGGCGCTGAAGGATGACCGGTTTTGCGCGCTGCTGCGCGCGGGCATAGACGTGCGCACGGCATGGTTTGCGCTGCACGCGCAGGCGCTGCTGGAGACGGCCTGTCTGCGCGCCGGACGCAGCGCCGAGCAGCGCGTGAGCGAGCACATCCGTGCCCGCGGTCTGCGCCCGGTCGAAAACGGGCTGGGCAGCGGCGGCGCGGGCATCGTGGTGCGGCCGGACGTGTCGCGCATGAGCCGCGCCGACCGTGCGGAGCTTGCCGCGCGCGCGGAGCGCGGCGAGCGCGTGAAGCTGAGCCTGTGACCCGCTTCGCGTACATCTGCCGGAACGGCCGGTGCGTGCTGCGCGCGGATGGTCACGCGGCGTACTGCCCGGGCAGCGACATCGTGTGCGCCGGGGCATCCGCACTCATGTGCGCGCTGGCGGGTGCGCTCGACACGCTCGGCGCACAGGGCGTGCAGCGGACGCTCAGCGCCGGACACGCAGCCATCGCAGCCGACGACCGGACCGATGTGCGCGCGGCGTTTACCATGGCCGTGACGGGTCTGCGGCAGCTCGCTGAAGCCTACCCCGGTCACGTTGCGGAGGACACCGGCCGCGCCCCCGCACAGGAGGAACCCAACGGCAGCACAGCGGCCGGGTGCTGCCCCGCCGCTGTCCCCGGAAGCGGACAGCAGAGAAAAAAGGAGACATGAGTATGGAAAACATCCGCATGGACCTGCGCCTATTTGACGCAAACACGCAGGTGACCACCCAGCAGAGCCTGACCGAGGAGATGAAGACGTTTTATTCCGACTACCTCATCGACGCGGCCGAGCCCGAGCTCGTGCACGATCAGTTCGCACAGAAGCACCCCATCCCCGCAAACGGTGGCAAGACGATCCAGTTTCGCCGCTTCGCCCCGCTCGGCAAGGCGCTGACCGCTCTGACCGAGGGCGTGACCCCCGACGGGCAGAGTCTGAGCATGAGCACCGTTGAGGCGGCCGTGCGTCAGTACGGCGGCTACATCCAGATGAGCGACCTGCTGCTGCTGACCGCCATCGACAACAACCTCACCATGGCCACGAAGCTGCTCGGCGCACAGGCCGGGCGCACGCTCGACACCATCACGCGCGAGGTGCTCGTCGGCGGCGACAACGTGCAGTACGCCGACGAATCCGTGTCCGCCCGCTACCTGCTGCGCGGCGGCAATGCCGGCGCTGCCGACAACAACTACCTGACCGTCGACTGCATCCGCCGCGCCGTGCGCGCACTCAAAAACGCCAACTGCCGCCGCATCGACGGCGCGTTCCCGGTCATCATCCACCCCGACGTGGCATACGACCTCATGAACGACCCGAAGTGGCTCGCGCCGCACCAGTACGTGGACACGGAGCATATGTACGAGGGCGAGATCGGCAAGATCGAGGGATGCCGCTTCGTTGAGAGCACGGAGGCGAAGATCTTCCACGCCGAAGATCTGGCCGCCGACAGCCGCACGCTGCTCGCAAACGGCGCGGTGAGCGGCAAGACCACCGTCGCGTTCGACGGCGGCACGGTCAAGCCAGGCGCACTCGTCGGCCGTCAGGTGCTCATCGGCAATGCCTGCGTGACCGTCAAGGAAAACACCGCGAGCTCCATGACCGTCGACGCCCCGGTCACGGTCGAGGACAACGCCATCCTCTACCCCGGCGAGGCCGGCGCGCAGGGGCGCGACGTGTACGCCACGCTCGTGCTCGGCGCGGACGGCTACGGCACGACCGAGATCACCGGCGGCGGGCTCGAGCACATCGTCAAGCAGCTCGGCTCTGCCGGTACGGGCGACCCGCTCAACCAGCGCGCAAGCGTCGGCTGGAAGGCCACGAAGGTCGCCGTGCGCCTCGATGACAGCGCCATCCGCCGCATTGAGACCTGCAGCACCTACACCGAGTAAGAAACCAAATGCCTCCCGCCGCAAGGCGGGAGGCAGAGGCTGTCAAAAAAGTTTCGCTTTTTTGACAGAACAGAAAGGGATTGCGGCCTGACTGCATCGCACTCGCTGTCCACCGAAGGCGGACAGCTCGCACGTTTGCAGGCCGAGAAGTATTTTCTCAGCCGCACATGTCGCCTGAAAAAATGATTTCGCTTTCTTTCGCCGCTCCGGCGGCGAAACTCTGCGAGGCTCTTTACAAGCTGATCCTCCCGCCGCAAGGCGGGAGGCACGCATTCACACAAGGAGGAATACACTATGGCAACCAGAAAAATGACCGACCGCGCCGCCGAGGCCTGGCTGAGCGAGCCCGTGACCGTGCACCTGTTTCGTGACAACGGCAGCTACAAGGAGGATAAGATCGTGACCGTCAACGGTGAGACTGTGCGCATCCCGCGCGGTGAGGACGTGACGATCGCGCGCCGCTTTGCCCTCGTGCTCGCGCAGGGTGAGGCGCAGGATGCGCGCACCGGCGCGCTCATCGAGCGCGAGACCGCCCGCTTTGCCGCCGAGAGCGGTGCGCTGGGGCTCTGAGCATGGCGACGCTTCAGCAGGCGCTCACGCGCATCGATGCGATCTGCCCGAACGCATGGGACGACGCGGCGAAGATCCAGTGGCTCAACGAGTGCGAGCACATGATCCAGATGCGCATCCTCGACGCAGCGCCCGAGCAGTGCGTGACCTATGACGCGGACACCGAGCGCGGCACGCCGCTGCTCGTGCCGGCGCCGTTTGACCGGCTGTACGTGTACTACGTCATCGCCATGTGCGACTACGCCGCGCATGAGACCGCACACTACGCCGACAGCATGGCGCTGTTTAACGCCGCACTCGACGAATATGCAAAGTGGCACCAGCGCACGAACGGCGCTGCCGTCCCGTCGCCGGGACAGAGCCACCAGATCGCCATGAACTCCGCCATGCGCCACTGGCACGCGAACAAGGATGCGCTCGACGGCATCACGGCGGAGCGCGCGGCCGCGTGGGACGGCAAGGCCGAAAGGACCGCTGCGACACAAAGCGCGGCCGGTCTGATGTCGGCGGCGGACAAGACGGCGCTCGACGGCATGGTGCGGCAGACGCGCATCCTTCACATCGGCGGCGATATGTCCGGCACGACGGCCGACATGACGCCGGCAGATCTGCACGCCTACGTCAGCGCAAACCCGACGCACCGCGTCTATGCGCAGCTCGAGTTTCAAGGCGAGCAATTCCTGATGCTCTATCAGGGCGCAACGAACGGCATCCTCACGTTCTCGTCGCTCGTGGCCGATTCCGAACGGCACACGTTCTGCGTCGTCAAGCTCCAGGCGAAAACGACCAGCGATGCCTGGGATGTCCCGGTCAGGATCGAGCTGATGACGCAGAACATCGCACCCGCCGCGCTGCCGAACCCGGAGGCGCTGACGATCCAAATCGGCGGCACGAGTATTACGTATGACGGCAGCACGGCACAGACCGTGACGATCGCCGACGGCACGGAGGTGAGCTACTGATGAAAAAGCTCTACGAAGAAGCCGCCGTGCAGGACATCGCCGCTGCCATCCGCGAGAAAACAGGCGGCGCAGAAACGTACAAGATCGCGCAGATGGGCGCGGCGGTGCGCGGCATCACGGGCGCAGAGGCGGTGGCGTGGCATCAGTGCCCGGAAGCGGTGCGCAATTATCTGAGCAGCGTGACCTATGACCCCGGCGACTACAGCACATCTCAAATCGCCAATTATGCCCCCGCAGCAGCGCTCACCGCAAACTATCGACCCATCGGCAAGACGCTGGGCGGCAAGACCTACTACAACGAAGTTCCGGGCATCGAGACACCTTTTGCGTCAGGCGGGAAAGCCGGGACGCTCAAGCCGGTAGATCCTTTGCGATGGATCCAGACGCGGACTTGGAACGTGCGTGACCTCGGCGGATGGGCTTGTGACGGCGGTACGGTGAAGTACGGCAAGCTCTTTCGCGGCGGTTATGTGACAAGCGCGGACAGAGCAGTCCTCGTTGAGCAGCTCGGCATACAGCACGAGCTCGATTTGCGCGGAGCGAACGAAGGCGGACTGACGGCGTCCCCGCTCGGCGGCGATGTGCGCTACACGTGCGCAGCCGCTTATGCTTGGTACAGTCTGACCCCGGCAGACGCATGGAAGGCAAATCTTCGCTGCGTGTTCGATGCGGTCACGCATAACGAACCGGTGTACTTTCACTGTGCAGCCGGTGCGGACAGGACCGGCACACTCGCTTGCGTGCTGGAGGGTCTGCTCGGCATGAGCCAGTCCGACATCGACAAGGATTACGAGCTGACGACCTTTTACAGCGGCTCGGATACCGATGCGAACGCCCGCAGGAGAAATGAGGCTGAATGGAGTGGGCTGATTTCTGCGCTCAACGGTAAGTCCGGAAGCACTTTCCGCGACAAGTGCGTGACCTTCGCGGCGGAGCTCGGCTTTACTGCCGACGAGATCA
>OLNF01002085.1_pt1 | contig 16201 bp, 15 predicted proteins | sample 1673061 | NCBI WGS metagenome assembly OLNF01 (sample SAMEA3136751, study PRJEB25190) | human gut metagenome | reverse complement strand
TAACAGCTGATGGATCCAATTCCATAGCAGCACGACGACAAACAACTTTACGTGCATTTAATGGCATTGGGTCAATTGAATCAACGGGTACACGAATTTCTCCACAGAATGATGGATTGTATGGATCTGAGTAAGTTTGCCAATGGTTTTCAGGTTTTGCAACTACGATTGCATCCACATAAATACCTGGAATCTTAACATCCATTGGTTTTAATGAACCGCGTTCTACAACTTTTTCTACCTGTAGAATAACTTTACCACCACTGTTTTTAACAGCTTGGGCAATACTGATTGAATCTAGAGTAGCTGCTTCTTTACACATTGAGCAATTTCCATCTTCATCGGCATATGTACCACGAATTAAAGCAATATCCAATGGGAATGATTTATAACGTAACCATTCTTCTCCATCCATATTGATTAATTCAACTAAGTCTTCTTTAGTGCGTTCATTCATTTTCGCACCTTCTAGACGAGGGTCGATAAATGTTTTCAAACCAATTTTTGTGATAACACCTGGACGGTGTCCTGCAATTTCACGGAACATCAAACTGATTGTTCCTAAAGGTAAGTTATAGCCTTCAACTTTGTTTTCAAAAACTAATTTTTGGAAAGTAGGAATCAATCCCCAGTGTCCACCAATGATTCTTTTTAACAATCCTTCATGACCCATGTGGTTCAGTCCAAGATCAGGTGTACCATCTCCTACACCGGCAGAGAACATAACGGTTAAATCTCTAGGATGTCCTGTTTCTAAGAAACTATTTTCAATGGCAACACTAAGTTCTTGAGGGTGACCCATTCCAATAAATCCACCAACACCAATTTTGTCGCCATCTTTAATCAAACTGATAGCTTCTTGGGCTGACATTACTTTTGACATTTAAATCATCCTTTCAAATAAATTATTTGTTTTTAAATTCTTTTTCTTTTACTTTGTTTACGAAGCATTCCATTCCGTAAGTTTGATCTTCTGTTGCGAAGCAATCCGAGAAATCTTTTACTTCGATAGCGATAGCTGAATCCATATCTGTTTGAAGTCCAGCATTGATAGCTTTTTTAGATTGTGCAACAGCGATTGGAGCATTTTTGCAGATTCCATTAGCCATTTTTAATGCAGTAGCCATTAATTCTTCTTGAGGAACAACAGCATTTACTAATCCGATAGCCAATGCTTTGTCTGCTTTGATGTTACGAGCTGTAAAGATCATTTCTTTAGCTATTCCAGCAGGTACTAAACGTGCTAAACGTTGAGTTCCACCAAAACCTGGAGTGATTCCTAAACCTACTTCTGGTTGTCCAAAAATAGCATTTTCACTAGCGATACGAATATCACAAGCCATACTTAATTCGCATCCTCCACCTAATGCAAAACCATTTACAGCTGCAATTACTGGGCAGTGCAAAGTTTCAATTTGACGGAAGATCTTATTTCCATAAGCTCCATATTCAGCTGCTTCTTCAACTGTTTTATCTTTCATTTCTGCAATATCTGCACCAGCAACGAAAGATTTGCTTCCAGCACCTGTGATAACTACACAATATGTTTCTTTGTCAGCTGCAACGGTGTTAACAGCTTCTTCTAAATCATTTAAAACAGCTGTTGATAATGCATTTAATGCTTTTTCACGATTGATTGTGATAATTGAAACGTGACCTTGTTTTTCTAATAATACGTTTTCCATGATTTTTCTCCTCTAATATTTAAATAAAAAGTGAAACAACGAGTGTTTCACTTTAGTTATTTCACTAGTTGTAGCTGTAGAATCCTTGTTTAGTTTTTTGACCTAATTTTCCAGCACGAACCATTTTCTTTAATAATGTACATGGACGATATTTAGAATCTCCTGTTTCAGTATATAATACTTCCATTACATCTAAAACAATATCCAATCCAATTAAGTCACCCAAAGCCAATGGTCCCATTGGGTGGTTAGCTCCAAGTTTCATAGCTGTATCGATATCTTCAACACTTGCCAATCCTTCTTGGTAAATGAAGCAAGCTTCATTGATCATTGGAATCAAGATACGGTTAACTACGAATCCAGGTCCTTCAGCAACTTCGACTGGAGTTTTTCCTAATGATTTAGAGTATTCGATGATAGCTTCTTTTGTTTCAACTGGAGTGTTTTCACCAGAAATAACTTCAACTAATTTCATACGATCAGCTGGGTTAAAGAAGTGCATACCGATAACGTTGTGTTTGATTCCGTTAGCAATTTCAGTAACACTTAAACTTGAAGTGTTTGTTCCGAAAATGCAGTCTTCTTTACAGATTTCGTCTAAAGTCTTGAATAAGTCTTTTTTGATTTCCATTTTTTCAAGAACAGCTTCAACGATTAAATCGCAATCCGCTAAATCTTTGTATTCACCAGCAGTTAAGTTAGCTTTGATACCTTCTGCTTTTTCAGCAGTAATTTTTTCACGAGATACTAATTTATCTAATTTAGCACCAATTTTGTTGATACCATTTTGTGCCCATTCGATTTTAATATCACATACAGTTACATTGTATCCAGCTGTAGCAAATGCATTGGCAATACCTTGCCCCATTGTTCCAGCACCAATAACACCTACATTTTTCATTTTAAATATGCTCCTTTTTATTATTCAGCTTTTGCAGCTTTAATTGATTCTACTAATAAAGGTAATACAGTTGCACAATCTCCAACGAATCCCATGTTAGAAATATTGAAGATTTCTGCTTGAGGGTCACGGTTGATAGAGATGATCAAGTCTGATTTATCCATACCAGCACAGTGTTGTACAGCTCCAGAAATACCACAAGCGATATATAATGAAGGACGTACAGTCTTACCTGTTTGACCTACCTGACGATCTTTGTCTAAGAATCCATCTTCAACAACGGCACGTGTACAGCAAACTACACCACCTAATTCGTCAGCTACTTTTTGAAGTACATCTAAGCAATTTTCAGCACCACGACCAGCACCTACTAAAATATTAGCTTTTGTGATATCTACATCAGCTTTTACTTTTTCGATTACTTTTTCTACAAATACTTGAGGATCTGTAGTTGTCCATGATGGTGTAAATTCTTCAACTTCACCAGTACGAGTTGTATCTGTTGGAGCTAATTCGAATACTTTTGGTCTGATTGTAGCCATTTGTGGACGAGTGTCTTTACATACGATTGTACCAAATAAGTTACCACCGAATGTTGGACGAGTTACGTCTAATAATGATTCACCAGTTTCTTTAGCATATTCTAAGTCAACTTCAATTTTTGTAGCATCTGCAGTTAAACCAACATTTAAACGAGCAGCTACACGTGGTGCTAAGTCACGTCCTAATGGAGTTGCACCAGTTAACATTGAGTCTGGTTTGTGAGCTAAAACAACTTGTGTTAAAGCATCAGCATAGAATTGAGTTGAATATTCTTTTAATAAAGCATCATCAACAACGATTACTTTGTCAGCTCCATGACTAATAACTTCTTGAGCTTTTTCTTTTACATTTTCTCCAAGCAATACACCAACTACTTTGTATCCAAATTCAGGGATAGAAGCAACTAGTTTTCTTGCTTCTGAAATAAGTTCATAACTTACTTCTGCAATGTTTCCGTTTTCTTGTTCAACGAAAACGAAGATATCTTTATATTCTTCAAATCGAGCCATTCTACTTCATCCTCCCTACTTTGTAATGATTTGCTTTTCTTTCAAAGTTTTAGCAATCATATCTGCAGTTTCCTGCTCAGACAATGTGAATACTTCTGTTTTGTCAGTAACATCTTTTGTGAAAGTAGTTTTAACTGATGTAGGAGAACCTTTGAAACCAACTGTTTCAGGATCAATTCCTAATTCAGCATTTGTTAAAACTTCGATCTTGTCTTCTTTACACAAATCAACGATATTGTCACATTGCATGTAACGAGGTTTGTTCATTCCTGATAATGTAGTGATAACGCATGGTAACTTAGCTGTTACGATTTGTTCAACATCTTCTAATGAACGTTTTACTGTGATTGAATCTTCTTTTACTTCTAAGATTTCATCTACATAAGTAACTTGAGGAATATCCAAACGTTCTGCAGTTTGAGGTCCTACCTGAGCAGTATCACCATCGATAGCTTGACGACCAGCGATAACTAAGTCGAATCCTACTTTTTTCAAAGCAGCGGCTAAAGCGATACTTGTAGCACATGTATCAGATCCACCTAATACACGGTCTGTTAATAAAACACCTTTGTCAGCACCCATAGCTACACCTTCTTTTAACATTTCAGCAGCTTTAGGTAATCCCATTGTCATTACAACAACTTCAGTGTCAGGGTTTTTATCTTTTAATTCCAATGCAGCTTCCAAACCAGCTAAATCATCAGGGTTTGTGATTGCAGGAACACCGTCACGAATTAACGCACCAGTTTTTTTATCAACTGTAATTTCAGTTGAATCCGGAACTTGTTTTTCTAAAACAACAATTTTCATTTTTCAACACCAATTCCTTTCTTACTTCAACATAGCGCCAGAGATGACCATACGTTGTACTTCTGAAGTACCTTCGTAGATTTCTGTAATCTTAGCATCTCTAAACATTCTTTCTACTGGTAAGTCACGAGTATATCCGTATCCACCTAACAATTGGATAGCCTTAGTTGTAACTTCCATTGCTGTTTCAGCAGCGAATAATTTTGCTTCAGCTGCCAATTGAGTATAAGGACGACCTTCTTGTTTAGCAGTAGCTGCAGAATATACTAACCAACGAGCTGCATCTGTTTTAGTTTGCATATCAGCTAATTGGAATTGAGTGTTTTGGAATTTAGCGATTGGACGACCAAATTGTTTACGTTGTTTTACATAAGCAACTGCTTCGTCGATAGCACCTTGAGCAATTCCTAATGCTTGAGCAGCGATACCAATACGTCCACCATCAAGTGTTTGCATGGCAATCTTGAATCCCATACCTTCTTTTCCTAATAAGTTTTCTTTTGGAATACGTACATTATTGAAAATTAATTCACATGTAGCAGATCCACGAATACCTAATTTCTTTTCGTGAAGACCGAATGTGAATCCTGGAGTTCCTTTTTCAAGAATGAAAGCAGAAATTCCACGAGTTCCTTTTGTTTTGTCTGTCATGGCAAAAATTACATATACATCGGCTTCTCCAGCATTTGTAATGAAGATCTTTGTACCATTGATAACATACTCGTCACCATCTAATACAGCTGTAGTTTGTTGTCCAGCAGCATCTGTACCAGCGTTTGGTTCAGTTAAACCAAATGCAGCCAATTTCTTACCTGTACATAAATCTGTTAAGAATCTTTGTTTTTGTTCTTCAGTACCAAATTGAGCAATTGGCCAAGTACCTAATGAAGTGTGAGCTGATAAAACTACACCACTTGTTGCACATGTTTTAGACAATTCTTCGATTGCTAAAATATAGCATAAATAATCTGCGCCAGCTCCTCCGTATTCACGTGAATAAGGAATACCAAGCATTTTTGCTTGACGCATCACTTCTACAGATTCCTTAGGGAATCTTTCGTTTTCGTCAACATCCGCTGCGTTTTCTTTTACTTCGTTTTGCGCAACTTCTCTGAACAACTTTTGCATCATTAATTGTTGTTCTGTTAAATTGAAATCCATAAATGAAGTTCTCCTTTCCAGTTTCTTGAACTATTCGAATTAGGACATCGATAGCATGAGAAAGTATGTTAAACTTTTCACACAGTCATATTCTACATACTTTTTTGAACCTCGTCAATGATTTTGTTAATATTTTAACAAATTGTGTTAAATGCCCTATCTTATTAATATATATTATGCATTATTAACATGTGAAAAATTAAACAAGTTATTGACATCCCCTATTTTAAGGACTAGACTAAGCATGTAAAGTGAATCTCGATTTAGAGTAGAAAGTAGGTATACAAATGAGAAAAGCTTATATTGTTGCTGCGAAACGTAGTGCAATTGGTACTTTTTTAGGAAGTCTAACAGATGTTGATTTAGCAACTGTTGGGGCTACAGTTTTAAAAGAAACTATTAAACAAGCAAACATTGATCCAGCAAACTTGGATGAAGTTATTATTGGTAACGTAATCGCTGCAGGTTTAGGACAAAACATTGCTCGTCACGTTGCTTTTGATGCAGGAATTCCTGTTGAAGTATGTGCGCAATCAATCAATATGTTATGTGGTTCAGGTTTAAAAGCCGTTATGGAAGCTACACTTCGTATTCAAGCAAACTTTGGTGACTTATATGTTGCTGGTGGTGTTGAATCTATGACACGTGCTCCATTCATGTTGAGCTACAAAAACCGTACAGGAACTAAAATGGGAGACCAAAAATTAGTGGATGCTATGTTACACGATGGTTTAACAGATGCAATGTATGGAATTCACATGGGATGTACAGCTGATAACATTGCTAAAAAATACAACATCTCACGTGAAGCACAAGATGAATTCGCATTTGCTTCGCAAGAAAAAGCTTTAGCTGCTATTGCTGCAGGTAAATTTAAAGACGAAATTGTTCCTATTACTTATAAAACTCGTAAAGGTGAAGTAGTATTCGATACAGACGAACACCCTCGTAAAACAAGCTTAGAAAAATTAGCTAAATTACGTCCAGCCTTCAACGCAGATGGAACTGTAACTGCAGGTAATGCTTCTGGTATCAATGATGGTGCTTCATTTACAATCGTTGCTAGTGAAGATGCTGTTAAGAAATATAACTTAAAACCAATTGCTGAAGTTATCGGATTTGGACAAGGTGGAGTAGATCCACGAGTTATGGGATTAGGTCCTACTCCAGCTATCTTAAATGCATTAAAATATGCAGATCTAAAGATTGAAGATCTTGACTTAGTTGAATTGAACGAAGCATTTGCTGCTCAATCATTAGGTGTTATCCACGAATTAGAAGAAGCTACAGGTATGGATCGTGAAGCCTTCTTAGCTAAGACAAACGTAAATGGTGGAGCTATTGCTTTAGGTCACCCAGTAGGTGCTAGTGGAAACCGTATCTTAGTTTCATTGTTATATGAAATGCAAAAACGTAAATCAAAAATCGGTCTTGCTTCCCTATGTATTGGTGGAGGACAAGGTGCCGCTGTTATCGTAAAAATGTGCGATTAATCAATAAGGAGACGTGTTCTCCTTATTTCTTTAAATTCACTTGTGAATTTTTTAATTTGTGATTGATTTTCATCAACCACTATGTTAAAGTTTAAAAGGTAAATGACTTATGAGTCTTACATGGAGGAATATTAATATGACAAAAAAAGTAGTTTTAGCAGGTGCATGTCGTACTGCTATTGGTAAAATGGGTGGAGCTTTAAGTAACACTCCAGCTGCTGAATTAGGTTCTATTGTTATTAAAGAAGCATTGAACCGTGCAGGTGTTAAACCTGAACAAGTTGACGAAGTATTAATGGGATGCGTTATCCAAGCTGCTCAAGGACAAAACGTTGCTCGTCAAGCTAGTATTAAAGCTGGTCTACCAATTGAAGTTCCTGCCGTAACATTAAACGTTGTTTGTGGATCTGGTTTGAACTGTGTTAACCAAGCTGCTGCAATGATCATGGCTGGTCAAGCTGATATCGTTGTTGCTGGTGGTATGGAAAACATGTCAATGGCACCATATGCTATGACTAAAGCACGTTTCGGTTACCGTATGAACAACGCTACTATCGTTGATACAATGGTAAACGATGCATTAACTGATGCATTCAACCACTACCACATGATGATTACTGCTGAAAACATCTGTGATCGTTGGAACTTAACTCGTGAAGAATTAGATGAATTCTCAGCTAACTCTCAACAAAAAGCAGAAAAAGCTATGGCTGAACACAAATTCGATGATGAAATCGTACCAGTTCCAGTTAAAGTTAAAAAACAAATCGTTGAATTCAAAGTGGATGAAGGACCTCGTCCAGGAACAACGGTTGAAACATTGGCAAAATTACGTTGCTGCTCTGGTAAAGAAGGCGGAATGGTAACTGCTGGTAATGCTTCAGGAATTAATGATGGTGCTGCTGCAATCGTTGTTATGAGCGAAGAAAAAGCAAAAGAATTAGGTGTTACACCAATGGCTACTTGGGTACAAGGTGCATTAGCTGGTGTTGAACCAGAAATTATGGGTATTGGACCAGTGGCTGCTACTCGTAAAGTTATGGAAAGAACTGGATTAACAGTTGATGATATGGACTTAATCGAAGCAAACGAAGCATTCGCTGCACAATCTGTAGCTGTTGCTAAAGAATTAGGATTCGATATGAGCAAAGTTAACGTTAATGGTGGAGCCGTTGCATTAGGACACCCTGTTGGAGCTAGTGGATGCCGTATCCTAGTTACATTACTTCACGAAATGCAAAAACGTGATGCTAAGAAAGGTTTAGCTACACTTTGCATCGGTGGTGGTATGGGTTGTGCTACTATCGTAGAACGTGATTAATTTATATATAATAACTAACTATACTACTTCTAAAAAGAGATTCAGACAAAACTGAATCTCTTCTTTTTTTCTTACTTTTTACAATTCAACAATTTTTTTGTTATAATCAATTTAAAGGAGTTACTATAACTATGAACACAAATTTAAATCGAATATTATTTATTTTCGCAGGGATATGTTTTATATTCACATACTTCTTAACAAAGAATTTTACTTATCTACCATTAGGACTCTGTTGCTTAATACTATCGACAAACAAAAAAAGAGAAGACCACTAAGTCTTCTCTATTTTTCGATTTCCTTTAAAATGTTTTCAATCTTATTTCCTTGTTCAAGACTTGTATCTTGTACAAAGATCAATTCTGGCATCTTACGAATCTTTATTTTTTTTGCTACTTGAGAACGAATGAAACCCTTTGATTGATTTAACACACGCATACCCGCATCATTACGCCCTTGTTTTCCAAGGAATGTAACATAAACTTTAGCTTGTGATAAATCACTTGTACATTGTACATCCGTTACCGTACAAAAACCTAAGTTCGGATTTTTCAATTCAAATTGAAGAATGTGTGAAATCTCTCTTTGAATTGTCATCTCCATACGTTCTGTTTTTAATGACATACTATTCTTCCACTTCCTGATCTTCGAAGCCTTCTATAATATCTCCTACTTTAATATCATTAAAGTTTTCGATTGTCATACCACATTCGTAACCATTTATAACTTCCTTAACATCATTGTCGAAACGACGTAATGATCCAAGTTTACCGGTATAAACAACAATACCTTCACGGATCAAACGAACTTTACAATCACGCTTCATCTTGCCATCTGTAACCATACATCCGGCAATCGTACCTACCTTACTTACCTTATAAATCTGACGAACATCCGCCTGACCAATGACAACTTCTTCATATACGGGTGCAAGCATACCCTTCATAGCCGCTTGTAATTCTTCTAAAGCCTTATAAATGATGTTGTGCAAACGAATTTCAACACCTTCTTCTTCCGCTTTTTTACGAATAGCAGCACTTGGACGAATATTAAATCCATAAATAATCGCATTTGAAGCACTTGCCAATAAGATATCTGATTCTGTAATAGTACCTACAGTTGAACGAATGACATTGATACGAACATTTCCATCAACTTCTAACTTTTCCATACTTGCCTTTAAAGCTTCAGCAGATCCTTGAACATCGGCTTTGATCAAGACATTGATTTCTTGAACATCACCTTCATCAATTTTTTTAGCCAAATCTTCCAAAGACATAGCACTTGTTGAATTACGTTCTTTTTCAATTTGTTTATCTAAACGATGACCCGCAATTTCAGCAGCCTTCTTATAGCTATCATAAGACATGAATACATCACCAGCTCTAGGAACTTCATTTAAACCAATGATTTCTACTGGACAGCTTGGTTCAGCATGTTTGATTTCCATACCACGATCGTTTGTCATTTTACGAACACGACCATAACTAGTACCAACTACAACACTATCTCCTGTATGTAATGTACCACGTTGAACTAACAATGTGGCAACAGGTCCACGACCTTTATCCAACTTGGCTTCAATTACTGTACCAGAAGCATTTGTATCTGGATTTGCCTTTAATTCTTGCATATCCGCCACTAACAACATTGTTTCCAATAATTCTGGAACACCTGTTCCCTTTTTAGCAGAAACCTGAGTAAAGATTGTATCTCCACCCCATTCTTCAGGCATAATTCCAAGTTCACTCATTTCAGACATGATACGATCTGGATTTGCGCCTGGCTTATCAATTTTATTTACCGCAACTACAATTGGAACACCTGCAGCTTTGGCATGGTCTACCGCTTCTTTTGTTTGTGGCATGACACCATCATCCGCCGCAACAACGATAATAACGATATCGGTTACTTCGGCTCCACGAGCACGCATAGCTGTAAATGCTTCGTGACCTGGAGTATCTAAGAATGTTACCTTTCTTCCCTTTAAGGATACTTGGTACGCACCAATGTGCTGTGTGATACCACCAAATTCATTTTCAGTAACATTCGCTTTACGAATTGTATCCAATAATGTTGTTTTACCATGGTCAACGTGACCCATGATTGTGACAACAGGAGGACGAGGTACTAATTTAGATTCATCTTCTTCTACATTTTGAAGTTGTTCTTCAATATCATCTTCGTCAACAACAATTTCCTTATGTACTTCTACATTGAAATTCATACAGATCAATTCAATATCCTCATCGGATAACACTGTATTAATTGTTGACATATTCCCCATCATAAATAAGAATTTAATGATTTCAGAACTATTTTTGTGAAGCAACTGTGCTAACTGACCAACAGTAATCGCATCACTATATGTGATTTCCTTTACTGCTTCTTCTTTCTTAGGTGCATTAGACTGATGCGAACTCTTATGCCCTTTTCGATTTGGTTTCTTTTTGTTTTTATTGTTGTTGTTATAAGCCATCGAATCACCTAACCTTTCATCTTTTCGATAATCGCTTTGGCAAAGCCACTATCTACAATCGCAATAGCACTCATCTTTTTATAAGAAACATCATCTAATACAGATGGTTCTACCACTCTATATGGCACATTATAATATGTGCATTTATCCTGAATCTTCTTCATACGGTTTTGTCCGCATAAAGAAGATACAAGTACAAGTTTTGCTTGAGATTTTTGAATACTAACAAGTAAAGAATCACCCTTTGCTACTTTACCAGCACGATATGCTAGTTGTATCAAATTTGTAACTTTATTCATTGGTGATAATGGATTCTAATTCCTGATATACTTCTTCAGGAATTTCAATTTCTAAAGCCCTTTGTAAAGCTTTATTCTTTTTGGCAAGAGCCAATGTTTCTAAGCTTTTAGAAATATAAGCTCCATGTCCATTCTTTTTACCTGTCAAATCGATCTCAACTGTTTTTTCAGGTGTACGTACCACACGAATCAAATCCTTTTTAGGAAAACGCTCTTGTGTTACGACACATTTTCGCATTGGAATCTTACGCATGAAGCCAACTCCTAGTCATCATAATATTCATCATATTCTTCATAGTCAACATCATCGTCCCAGTTGTTTTCATCTTCATATTCCTGTTCTTCGATTTCAGCTAACTCTTCTTCAGAATAGATTGGCTTCATATCATCATAGTTGAATTTCTTAACTTCAACGACTTTCTTTTCTTCCTCAACCTTTTCTTTTTTAGGTTTAGAAACAACATCCTCTTGTTTATTTGAAGCATCGGCCATAGATTCAAATTTAGAAGTATATTCCTTTACATCTGCAGCCGTTTTTTCTTTACGATTTTGTTTGGCAATACGAGCCAATTCTTCCATTTCATCGACTTCTTTTTCTTCAACTGTATTTTCCTTTTCAAATAAAGTATCTTGTGCATGTTCTTCAACTGCGTCCACTTCTTCATCTTCATAAGTAAAATCAGCTACATCGATATTTTCAATCTCAGCTTCATTTGATTTTAATTCATCAATCTTTTGTTGTTGTTTATAAGCACGTTCTTTCGCTTTCTTTTCTTCATATTCTTCTTGCATTTTCTTAGAAATTGCCATGTAGTCAATGCCTAATTCCTGCATTTCACTTTCGGATTTGATATCAATCTTGTGATTTGTAAGTTTAACAGCTAAACGCGCATTTTTACCACGTTTACCAATAGCTAAAGATAATTGGTTATCAGGAACAACAACGATCAATCCATCTTTTACAGTCTCATTAGGAATAACCGCAACACCTGTACTTGGACTTAATGCATTGGCAATCAATTCACTAATGTTGTCAGACCATTCAAAAATATCAATTTTTTCACCGTTTAATTCTTCAATGATTGTTTGTACACGACTTCCTCTAGGACCAATACAAGCTCCAATTGGATCGATGTTTTCATTGTGAGAATAAACCGCAATCTTACATCTTTCACCCGCTTCACGAGCAATCGCTTTAATTTCAATAATTCCATTATAGATTTCAGGAACTTCACGTTCGAACAAACGACGAACAAAAACCGGAGTTGCACGAGATACTAAGACTTGCGCACCCTTTGTCTCTTTGTTCACTTCTGTAATCACAACTAAAATGTTGTCGCCTTCTTTATAGTGTTCTGTAGGAATTTGAGCTGACTTTTTCATAACCGCAAGTGTTTTACCAATGTTTACGATCACAAATTTTTCTTCAACTGTTTCAATAGTTCCTAAAACCATTTCATCGACTTTGTCACAATATTCTTCGTAAACCAATGCTTTTTCAGCTTCACGAATCTTTTGTTTCATTACGTTTTTGGCAAGTACAACAGCCGCACGATCAAAATCCGTAAAATCTACTTCTTCTCCAACCATATCACCTAATTGAATGTTTGGATTTTCTTTTTGAGCTTCTTCCAATTCGATTTCTAATTCATCATCTTCCACTTCTTCAACAACCATACGCTCGTGATAAATGTGAATCGTTCCATCCTCAACATCCACACGAACATAAGCATCTGGAATTTCGATGTGTTTGCGGTAAGCCTTTGTCAAAGCTTCTTTTAAAGCATCTTCAACAATATCCTTAGACAATTGACGATCCGATTCAATACCCTGTAGAGCCTTTGCTAAATCTTCAACTTTAATTTTTGGTTTCATCTTTATTCTCCTATACCTTTACAGCTGTCATAATCAGCTGAATGTTACTCTTTTCAATAGTGATTTTTTTTGTTCTTGTCTTATCACGATATGAAATTGTCACATCGTTCTTTGTTGCTTCAACAAGATCACCAATAACTTGATCTAAACCTTGTTTTGGATCTTTCATCTTCACAAATACATATTTGCCAACAGCTCTTTGAACTTCTTCATCCGTTCTTAGTTCTCTTTCTGCCCCTGGCGAACAAACTTCAAGCATGTATTCATGAGAATACCAGTCTTTTTCGTCAAGCATTTGACCAATTACATCTGAGCAAGATGCACAAGTATCCAAATCCATTGTACCGTCTTCTTTTTCAACCGAAACTCTTAATAATGGTGTGCCCTGATTTGTGATCCATTCAAGATCATATAAATGACATCCATTTTCATTAAGAACTTCTTCAATCCATTCTTTAAGATTGTCCATACATTTCTCCTTAGTAGCAAAACATAAGGAGTGGTTCCCCACTCCTTTAATTTCTATACACATAATTTATAGCACAAATTGGCTTTATTTGCAACTATTTGTTTTCTTCAAGCTCAACATGGCGAAGAATAATCGTCTTAATCAATTCAGCCGCAAGTTTTGGATCGTCATTACATACAATATATTTATATTGAGATACCATCTTCATTTCATTACTAGCTTTCGCAAGTCTTTGCTGAATGATTTCTTCCGGTTCTGTACTACGACCACGAATACGTCTTTCTAATTCCTCCATTGAAGGTGGTATAATAAAAATTGAAACGGCATCCGGACATTTTTCCTGTACCTGAATAGCACCTTGCACTTCAATTTCTAATAAAACATTCTTTCCTTCATCACGTAAACGATTAACTTCTTTTAAAGGTGTTCCATAGTAATTTCCAACAAACTCAGCCCACTCCAAAAGACCACCTTCTTGAATGGCTTTCTCAAAGTCTTCTCGTGTTGAGAAAAAATAATCTTTTCCATCGACCTCTCCAGCACGCGGTTTACGTGTAGTCATTGAAGTTGAATAAGCTAAATTTAGACGTTCATCTTTTTCAAAATATTTACGAATTGTCCCTTTACCTACACCACTAGGACCACTCAAAATAATTAATAGACCTCTTTCCATGTGAATCTTGCTCTCCCTCTTTTCCATCCATTTTACAAGTCCAAACCATGTGTGTCAAATTTTATTTAACTATGTTATAATTTTTATCAGACCAAGGAGGTTTTTATGGCAATCGACGGATTATTTTTATACAATATTCAAGAAAAATTAAACGCATATACCCCATGTAAAATTGGTAAAATACAAAATATCAGCGATGAAGAAATCTTGATCCATCTTCACACGCGTAATGATGGAAATCAAAAACTTGTCATCAACGTACATTCCAATACAAATCGTGTATATATCGCAAACTTTATTCCAGGCATTCAACCCGAACCATCCAACTTTGTGATGGTATTAAGAAAGTTATGTTCCCAAGCCATTGTCGAATCCTTTGAACAAGTTGGCTATGATCGTATTTTATGTTTACATTTATCTTGTCGTAATGAATTTCAAGATTTAGTAAAATACGATTTAAATATCGAACTCATGGGTAAATATGCCAATCTTATTTTAGTCAAAGAGGGTGTAATTGTAGATGCATTAAAACGTATTCCCGTATATGAAAATGCCAAACGATTCATTCATCCAGGTGCAAAATATGTAGCTCCTACCCAACCAGAAAAGAAAAATCCATTTGAGGTTCAAGATCTTGATCTAGACCAAAGTCTAGTCAAACAAATCTATGGCTTTTCTCCATTACTTTCAAATGAATTTTTGTATCGTATGAACAATAAAGAAAAATATTTCGACATATTAAATGAAGTGGTGAATTCAAATACTTTATACATTTATAAAAAAGATTTTCATTGTATTGAATTAAAACATTTAAATGAACAAGCTAAAACCTATACGATCATGGAAGGCTTAAATCATTTATATGAAGAAGATGAACAAAAGAAACGTATTAAAGAACAATATGGCGATATTATTCGTACAGTCGATAAAGAAAAAAATAAACAAATAAAAAAACTTCCAAAGCTTGAACAAGCCTTAGAAGATGGAAAAGACTATCATAAATATCAAGAATATGGTGATTTGATCTTTGCGTATATGTATCAGATTCAAAAAGAAAAAACAATTGTATTACCTTCTTTTGAAACCAATGAGGATGTAACAATTCCAATTGATATGCGTTACGATCTAAAAACAAATGCGAATAAATACTATCAGAAATATCATAAGATGAAGCGTAGTCTAGTGATCTTAGAAGAACAAATTGAACAATGTAAACAAGATATTGAATACTATACACAACTCGAAGAACAGCTTCAACACTGCAGTGTCTTTGATGCTGGTGAAATTCGAGAGGAACTTGTTAAACAACGTGTATTGATGCCTAAAAAGGACAATAAACGTAAAAAGAAGAACAATAAGCCAAATGTCCTTCATTTAGAATTTGATGATTGCGAAATCTATGTAGGTAAGAATAACATACAAAATAACTATGTAACACACCAAGTCTCTAGAAAGAACGATTTATGGTTCCATGTGAAAGACTATCATGGTTCTCACGTACTATTAAAGAGTGAAGACTTTACCGAACCACAAATTCGATTATGTGCAATGTTAGCCGCGTATTACTCCAAAGGCAAAGATTCAAGTTCTGTACCCGTAGATTATTGTTTGATCTCACAAATCAAAAAGGTACCTGGATCTAAGATTGGTTTTGTGACAATGAAATCCAATAAGACCATTTATATTGACCCAGATGAAAATTATTTATTAGAAATCATTAAAAATCATCAAATAAAGTAAAAGAGATGGAAAATTCCATCTCTTTCTTTTATCCTTTTACTTCGACTGTAGAACCATCAGGACCTGGTGTGTTTTTCAAGTAATCAACGATTTCTTGACGCTTTTCTGCTTTACAAGGTTTACATGCGATATGATCCATATCACCTGTTACCAAGGCTTCAGCCATACCACTACATCCAGGGAATCCACAACCACCACAGTTATATCCAGGTAGTAATGATGTTACTTTCTCTACACGTACGT
>OLNF01002080.1_pt1 | contig 16216 bp, 12 predicted proteins | sample 1673061 | NCBI WGS metagenome assembly OLNF01 (sample SAMEA3136751, study PRJEB25190) | human gut metagenome | reverse complement strand
CCTTATACGATGTTCCATCTCATCGGGGCCGCCCTGCTTCGCTATTCTCCCTTGTCGGGGTCATAATAATAGCTGTATTCCTCCGTGTTGTCGACGTCGCCCTGCTCCACCTTCCGCACGGTCTGTTCCTCCGGCCGCTCGTCAAGCGTCAGCGTCACATCCAGTTCCGCGCCCGCGCGGTAGATGTGGAGCGTCACCTCGTCGCCCGCGCTGCACTTGTTCAGCGCCGACATCAGCTGCGTGTACGTCTGTACCGTCCTGCCGTTGAAGGCCAGAATGATGTCCTTCACGGCGATCCCGGCCTTGTCCACGCAGCTGTCCGCGACCACGCTCTGCACAATCGGCCCGACGGGCAGCCCATAGGTGTCCGCCGTCGCGGCGTCCAGCTCCTTGACCGTCACGCCGAGGAATGCCCGCCCGCGCACATAGCCGTATTCCTGCAAGTCGTAGACGACGCGCAGCGCCTCGTTGATCGGGATGGCAAAGCCCACGCCCTCAATGCTTGCGCCGGAGCCTGTGATGCCGGAAATTTTCGCGCTCGTGATGCCGATCACGTTGCCCGCCATGTTAAACAGCGGCCCGCCGGAGTTGCCCGCGTTGATGGCCGCGTCGGTCTGGAACATGCTGATGGGCTTGCCGCTGATGTTGATTTCGCGCGGCAGCGCGCTGACATAGCCGCCCGTCATGGTGAACGTCAGCTCGCCCAGCGGATTGCCGATGGCGATGCACCCCTCGCCGACGGCGATGGCGTCCGAATCGCCGACCGCTACGTGCGAGAGTCCCTCCGCCTCAATCTTCAGCAGCGCCACATCGCTCAGTGAATCGCCGCCGATGATCTCCGCCGGATACGTGCTCCCGTCGTGCAGCTTGACGGATACATTGTCCGTGCCCTCTACGACGTGGTTGTTCGTCACGACGTAGCCGTCTTCCGTCAGCACGAATCCGCTGCCCACAACCGCGGTCGACGCCGTCTGCCCAAACACGTTTGTCGTCACCTCGGTTGCAATGCCGCACACCGCGTCTACGTTGATGCCGTAGACCTCCTGCGCGGTCAGCGTCTTGCCGCTGTCGTAGGTCGGAAGCGTCTCCGGGAGCGGTGTCAGCTCCCTCTGATAGGGTTCGCCGGCTGATTCCGGTGCACTGGCCGCCCCGCTCGCATCCGCTGCCGGCTGCGCTGAATCGCCGCTGGCGTTATGCGCTGCAAGCCCGTTGATCGCGCTGCGCAGCAGCGCTCGCCCGAGGCTTGCCACAATGGCCAGCGCCAGCAGCAGCGCCGTGATCTTCAGCCACGTCCGCCGCTTCTTCTTTGGTTCCTCCGGCTCCTCTGGCTGCGTGGGCTGCTTCCATTCCGGGATATAGTCCGGCTGCGTATATTCCGATTGCGCCGGGGGTTCGTCCTCCGGCTCGATTGTAAAGTTCCGTTCTTCGTCCATTCGTCACCTCTCCGCGTTCTCGCGGTGTTCCATCAGACCGTATTTGATCTGGATTCGTTCCAGCTTTTCCAGCATCGGTTCCGCGCCGAACCACAAAAACAGCGCCGTCGCCGCGCCGCGCACCAGATCCCACGGGATGCCCGTGAGATAATAGCTTAGCAAAACTTTCCAGTCGAGCGTCCGCGCCCAGATGAGCGCCGTCGACGGGTTCATGATCCCGCCGTAGACCAGCACCGAGCAGACCGCGCCGAAGATCGCGAGCGACAGCCGGGACTGCCGCAGCGGCCCGTTGTGGAAGCAGACACCGCCGAGGAAACCAATGAGTCCCATCGCAAACATCTGCCACGGCGTCCATGGTCCCTGCCCGAACAGCATGTTCGAGCACAGCATCGTCATCGCTCCGACGAGAAATCCGCTCTCCGCCCCGAACGACACGCCCGCCAGAATCGTCAGCGCCACGACCGGCTTGAACTCCGGCAGCATGAACAGCGCCGCGCGGCCTGCGATGTTCAGCGCGCACAGCACCGCGATCACCACAAGCTCCCGCGCCTGCGGCTTCCGCCCCTCAAAAATCAGGAAAAACGGGATCATCGCCTCGAGCAGCACCGCCACCGCCAGTACATAATAGTTTTTCACATGCCAGACCTGAAAGCCAAGCAGCAGCGTCGCCGGGATCAGCAAGAACACTGCCACAGCCGTCCAGAGCGTCCGCTTTGAAAGGTGTTTTTTCGGCGGCTTTGTCAGCGCGTGCTTCCGCTCCGGCGCTTTGCGGTAGGTCAGGGCTGCGAACAGCACCAGCAGCGCCAACATTCCGGCGTACCGTCCGAGCATCCCCGGCGCGCCCGCGCCGAGTCCTTCCGCTGTGACCAACTCGCTGAGGCTGCTGTTTCCAAGACTGGAAATCGCCAGCCCGACCGCGCCCAGCAGCGAAAGGCCCGCCGTGATGCGTTTCCAGAGCGGACGCTTCGGCCTGGCCTGCGCCTCCACGGCGTCCAGCGGAGCGCCGTCCCAGTCTTTCGGCTCCATCTCAGGGGGAATCGCTCCGCCGCAGGCCGCGATGAGGTCTTCGATCGTCACCGCCTCCGGCAGCAGCCCGCGCGCCATTCGGTTCGCCGCCGTCGTATAGAAGCTGCTCCCGGCGAAAAACGCGCGCGGCGCATCCTCTGCCACGATGGCGCCGTCGAACAGCAGCGCACAGCGCGTCGCGTGCTTTGCGCAGAACTCGATGTCGTGGCTCACCAGAAGAATCGTCACGCCTTGTGCCCGCACCTGATGCAGGATCGCGGCGATCTCTTCTTTACTTGCTGCGTCCAGCCCCTTCGTCGGCTCGTCGAGCAGCAGAATATCTGGCTGGCTCAAAAGCACCTTTGCCAGCGCCAGCCGCTGCTGTTCGCCGCCGGAAATGTCATAGGGGTGGCGCTCCAGCAGCGCCGTCAGGCCGCACCGCGCGGCCAGCTCGCCCGCCAGCTCCGGATTCCCGGACTCCAGCAGCTCCTCGCGCACCGTCTTTTTCGAGAGCAGCGTCTGCGGGTCCTGTGGGAGGAGCGCCGCGCGCCCTGTTCGCACGATCTTCCCACGCTGGGGCTGTAAGGCTCCGGCCAGCAGCTTCAGCGTCGTACTCTTGCCGGTGCCGTTGCCGCCGAGCAGCGCCAGAAATTCGCCGCGCTGCACCGTCAGCGTCAGGCCGCGCACCACGTCCGCGCCGTCCTGTGCGTAGCGGAACCAGAGTTCCTTTCCGGAGATCGCCGTCTGCGGCGACACGGGGGCTGCCTGCTCGGGCGGGAGCGGGCGGAGCGGGTGTGATGCAGCATACGCTTCCAGCCAGTTCCGTCCTTCGCTGACAGACACCGGGCAGGCCGCGCCGGAATCGACCGCGCCCCAGACGCGCATGGCCGCCGGCATTGCGAGGAACATGTCATGGCCGGAGGTGCGCAGAATGGCTCCGATCTCCGCCGGTTTTCCAGCGCAGAGCAATGTCCCATGATCGAGCACGGCCGCGCGGGAGCAGAGCGCGAACGCCTCCTCCAGCCGGTGCTCGCAGAGCAGCACCGTCGTGCCAAGCTCGCGGTTGATCTTCCCGAGGACGGACAGAAATTCCGACGCCGCGATCGGGTCCAGCTGGCTCGTCGGCTCGTCGAGGATCAGAAGATCCGGCTGCATGACCATCACGGACGCCAGATTCAGCATCTGCTTCTGCCCGCCGGAGAGGGACGCGACGTCCCGGTAAAACCAGTCTTCAATGCCGAAGAACGAGGCCATCTCGGCCACGCGCCGCCGGATGACCGGCGTCTCATAGCCGAGGCTTTCCAGCCCGAATGCCAGCTCGTGCCAGACCTTGTCGGTCACAAGCTGGTTGTCGACATTCTGCTGCACGAAGCCGATTCTCCGGCTGCTGTCCGCCTGAGAAAGGCTTTCCAGCGGCTGTCCGTCCAGCAAAATTTGTCCCAGCCGTTCGCCGTGCGGCGCGATGGCGGGCTTGAGCTGCCGCAGCAGCGTGCTCTTCCCGCAGCCGGACGGCCCGCAGAGCACGAGAAACTCGCCGCGCTCCACCGTCAGCGAGACGCCGCGCAGCGCCGCCTGTTCCTGTCCGGGGTAGGCAAAGCTGAAATTGTGGATTTTCAGGAATTCCATTTCCTTGCCTCCCAAGCATCTATGGCCCACGGCGTCAGCGCGAGCGCCAGCTCCGCCGCCGCGCAGAGCGCGGTCAGGCCGGTGAAGCCGCCGCGCACCGTCGGATAATAGCGCCACGCGAGCGTACCTGCGGCCCAGCCAAAAATCACAAGTCCGCCGCAGGCCAGCAGCCACGCCAGCAGCCGTGCGTCGCGCGTTTCAAAGCGGAAAATCGAAAACGCCGTCCGGCCCGGCAGGCCGTAACCGCGCGCGCGCATGGAATCCGCCGTTTCTACGGCATTTTCCAGGCTCCACGTCACTAAAATCGAGAAATTTTCCACAGAAGTCCGGACTTTCTGGATTGGGCCGGTTTTTTCGGAATTGCCTGCGAACTGGCGCGCCTGCTGCACCGCGCGCAGCTGCGCGCGGAACTTTGGCACAAAGCGCAGCGTCATCGACAGCACCAGACTCAGCGCGGGGATCGCGCGGCCAAAGAGATAGACAAATTTGTCCGACGTCATTACGGCCTGATACGTTGTGAACCAGAGCAGCACCGCCGCAAGCATCCCGCCCGCGGACAGGCCATAGAGCATGGATTCCAGCGTCAGCGGGTTGCCGGACGAAAAATAGGTCAGGATCGTCGCGCCCTCGTGGTTGAAGAGCGTGTTCACCGCTGCGGCCAGCAGCCAGACCGGCGCCATCCAGGCAAGAGAGCGCAGCACCGCCCGCCCGCCGCGCAGCTTTGCCGCATAGCTGAGCGCGCCCAGCAGCGAGGCCGCCAGACAGAGCGGGTGCGTCAGAAACATGGAAAACACCAGAACCAGCGCATAATAGCCGCAGAGCACCGCGGGGTGAAAGGCGGAAAATGCGTCCCGATCTTTCATTGCTGCTGCCCCGCGGCATCCGCGCCGCCGACGTCCTGCCCAAGGTCGCAGGTGTAGACCCACGCGATCACGTCGCCGTCCGCGACGGCGTATTTGCTGCACCCGTAGTTCGGGAACCAGCCGTTCACGCTGTACATCCAGCCGGACGTTTCGCCCGCGTCAAACTCGTAGAGGTTGCCGATGCCCTCGATATAGGCGGCCTGATAGAGCGGCGTTTCGCTGTATTCCATGTGAATTTTGTGATTTTTCGTCTCCCGCAGGAGCACGTCGAAGACGCTCTCGCCCTCGTAGAATTCCAACGTCTCCTCCGGCAGAATCCAGCCGTCCGCCGGGATCAGCTCCTGCTTGTCCGCCTTGCATTTTTCGGGCGCGTCGGCCAGCGTCTGGCAGGAGATGGACAGCGTACAGGTTCCGGCGACGGTCTGCTCCTGCTGCGCGCCACAGGCGGTCAGCGTGCAGAGCGCCGCGAATACGATGACAAAAATTTTGATTCGTTTCATAAAAAGCCCCTTGTGTGCCCTAATTTATAATCATAGTATCGATGGTTCGACACTTTATAATACCGGACAATGCAGGCAAAAGTCAACCCTTCACATCTATATCACAAAGTGTTCACAAAACGTTCTCGGAAAATTTCAGCATCCTTTCAGGATTCTGAGGTACACTGTTATCAGAAATTGAAACACGAATCCGTTTCAAGCCACAATGGAAACACACATCCGAAAGGAGTCTTCAATATGTACGAATATGAAAATGAGCATCGTCCCGTGGAAAATCAGCAGAGTTACGCTTACAACTTCAGTCCGGAGCCTCCGGTGCATCAGCCGGAGCAGCATCCGCAGAAAAAGCGCGGCGGCGCGGGCAAGGTCGTGGCATTGCTGCTGGCCTGTGCATTGGTGGGCGGCGCGTCCGGTGTGGGCGCTTCACTGCTGACCGGTTCGCGGCAGACCACAGCCCAGACGGAAACCGCAGCGCAGCCGGAAGCTTCATCCAGCACCGGCACGACCCTCTTCGAGGGCCAGCGTGAGACCGAGGCGCTGACCGTGGCGCACGTTGATACCAGCCGCGAGCTGACCGCCGCGGAGGTCTACGCCGAGAACGTCAACTCGACCGTCGGCATCACGACCTCCATCACCACAAACTACTGGGGCTATCAGACGCAGTCCGCCGCGGCTGGCTCCGGCTTCATCCTGACGGCGGACGGCTATATCCTGACGAACTATCACGTTGTTGAAGATTCGAACTCCATCACCGTCTCGCTCTACGACGGCAGCAGCTATGACGCGAAGCTTATCGGCTACGACGAGAACAACGACATTGCCGTGCTGAAGATCGACGCGACAGGGTTACAGCCCGTCGTGCTTGGCAGCTCGGATGATCTGCATGTCGGCGATCAGGTCGTCGCCATCGGCAACCCGCTCGGCGAGCTGACGTTTTCGCTGACAGCCGGTATGGTCAGCGCGCTGAACCGTGAGGTCACGTTCTCGAACGGCCTGCGCATGAGCCTGATCCAGACCGACGCGGCCATCAACTCCGGCAACTCCGGCGGCGCGCTGTTTAACATGTACGGCGAGGTCGTCGGCATCACGAACGCGAAATACGGCTCCAGCTCCAGCTCGAGCGGCACCGCCTCGATCGATAACATCGGCTTCGCCATCCCGATCGATGACGTGCGCAGCATCGTGGAGAGCATCATTGAAAACGGCTACATTGTCAAACCGTATGTTGGTGTCAGCGTGACGAACGTCAGCAGCGAGAGCCAGCAGCTCGGCCTGCCGCAGGGCGCGGCGGTCGCCGAGGTCGTGGCGGACAGCCCAGCGGAGCAGTCCGGCTTGCAGGTCAATGACATCATCACCGCCGTCAACGGCACGGCCATCACCGGCAGCACCGATCTGGTCAACACCGTGAAGGGCGCGGCCATCGGCGATGAGCTGACGCTGTCGGTCTATCGGCAGGGCAAGGAGATGGAGCTGACGCTGACCGTTGGCGAAAAGACGCAGGACGCGCTGCCGCAGACGGACAGCACCCAGCCTTCGCAGGATAACAGCCAGCAACAGCAGCAGGATGGCCAGCAGTATGGCTATTCCTACGGCCAGGGCGGCTTCCCGTTCAACTTCTTCAACTGAATTCCTCAGTATCTCTAGATAGTGAGCGCCTCCCCACGGGAAACCGTGGGGAGGCGTTTACTGTCAAAAAACGATAAGATGCAGCTTTGCGAATGAGCCGCAGGGGAAGAGTGAAGGGGACAAAGAGTCCCCTTCGCGTTCAATCAAGCAGCTTTCTGAACTTTTCAAAGTTCAGAAAGCTGGACAGCAGCGGAGCGAAAAGTCTATTCGCTCCGCTGGCGGGGTGCTTGTGTTCCATCTTCACATTTGCTATAATGAGCAAAATAAACGCAAGAGGTATTGACCATGGATCGGGAAGCATTTCAGACTTGGACGGCTGGGCATATTCGTCTGCTTGACGGCGCAACCGGCAGCAATCTGCGTGCGGCGGGTATGCCCGCTGGCGTGTGCAGCGAAACGTGGGTCCGCGCGCATCCGGAAACGCTGCAAACCCTCCAGCGAGCCTATGTGGACGCGGGCAGCGAGATCATCCTCGCACCGACCTTCGGCGCGAACCGCGCCCTGTTGGCGCACCACGGGCTGGAGCACGAGGTGACGCCGCTGAACCGTGCGCTCGTCGCGCTCTCGCGCGAGGCCATCGGCACGGACGCACTCATCGCGGGAGACATGACGACCACCGGCGAGCCGGTTCTCCCCAGCGAAGATCGCGCGTATCACCGTTTGCTGGACCTCTACACCGAACAGGCTGAGGCGCTGCTTGCCGCAGGCGTCGACCTCATCATCATCGAGACGCTCATGGGCCTGACCGAGGGCATGGCCGCGCTCGAGGCTGTGCGTGCCCTCTGTGACCTGCCCGTGCTCTGCTCGTTCTCCGTGCAGACAGACGGAAAATGCTACTTCGACGGCAGCATCTTCGACGCAGCCGAGATCCTGCCGGAGCTGGGCGCCGACGCCATCGGCGTCAACTGCTCGAATGGGCCGGATCTGCTCGATTCGGTCGTGCGCGGCGTGAAGGCTGTCTCCCCTGTTCCCGTCCTTGCCAAGCCAAACGCCGGTCTGCCCGTCATGACGGACGACGGCCACGCCGTCTATTCGATGGGTCCGGAGGCATTTGCCGGACACATGAAAGCGCTGATCGATACCGGAGCCTCCCTCCTTGGCGGCTGCTGCGGCACCACCCCGGCCCATATTCAGGCCCTGAAGGCCATCCTGTAAGCCCATGCGTTATGCCATCTCCTTTTTGCTGGGCTTTTGCCTCAGCGGACTCTGGTTTGGCTGCCACACGCTGCTCCGTCCAAAGCTTGAACCATTCGCGCATGGAGCACTGGAGCCGTTCTCGCCGCTGCTCTCTGCGGCCCTCCCTACCGTGCTTGTCTGCATTGCTGCCAAGACACATCCGTTTCATTTTTCCGCACTTGCAGATGGGCGGCTCTGGCTGATTACATTCGTGACCGTCCTGCTCACCTGTCTGGTCAAGCATGTGTTCTGCCCGCAGCAACCCGTGCCAACATCCGGCCTCGCTGCCCGCTGTCTTGAGGCCGCCTGTATGGAGTTCCCACAGCGTGCCATGGTGCAGACCTTCCTCTGCTGGTATCTGACTCGTCGCGGCGGGGACGAGGCGATGTGGGCATCGGCTCCTACGAATTTGATTGTACGCCGGTCTAAAAATCATCCCCCATTTCGTCTGAAATGGGGGATGATTTTAATCCAGATAGACGACCGGTTTGATAAGGTCGGCGGGCTTGTTTTTCATCAGGAGCAGCGCCTCCTCGATGTGCCCGAAGCCATGGAACCGGTGCGTGATCATCAGGCTCGGATCAATGCGCCCAGTCTCGACCATCGCGGCGAGGCGCTCCGCGCGGAGCCGCCCGCCGGGCATCAGCCCGCCGCGGATTTGCTTGTGCGCCATGCCGCAGCCCCATTCCGCGCGCGGAATGTTCACAAAATCGCCCTCGCCGAGATAGTTGACCGAGGCGACGATCCCGCCCGGCTTGACCATGCGGATGGCCGCGTCGAACGTGTCCGCGCCGCCGCCCGCGATGCAGACCTTGTCCACGCCGTGCCCCTGTGTCTGCGCCAGGATCTGCTCGGCCAGATCGCCGTCGCGGTAGCTGAGAAAGTGATTTGCGCCGTAGGCCGCGGCGACCTCGCGGCACTTGGCCCGCGTGCCAACGGCATAGATGTTCGCCGCGCCGCGCAGCCGGCAGCCCGCAACCGCCATCAATCCGACCGGCCCGATACCGATGACGGCCACGTCCTCGCCGAACTGCACCTCGGCCAGCTCCGCCGCGTGCAGCCCCGTCGGCATCATATCGCAGAGCATCGCCGCCGCGCCCGGCTCCATGTCCTCCGGCAGGCGGGCCAGGTTCGCGTCCGCCTCGTTGACCTGGAAAAATTCGGCGAACACGCCGTCCTTGAAGTTTGAAAATTTCCAGCCCGCGAGCATCCCGCCCGAGTGCATCGCATAGCCGCGCTGCGCCTCGAGCGAACCCCAATCCGGCGTGATGGCCGTGACGATCACGCGGTCGCCCGGACGAAAATCGCGGACGAGCGCCCCGACCTCCACGACCTCACCGACGGCCTCGTGCCCGAGGATCATGTCGCGCCGGTCGCCCAGCGCCCCCTCAAACACCGTGTGGACGTCGCTCGTACACGGCGAAACGGCGATCGGACGGACGATCGCGTCCAGCGGCCCGCACTCCGGCCGCGGCTTTTCGATCCAGCCGACCCGATCCAGCCCCAACATTGCAAATGCTTTCATTGCGTTTTCTCCTTCCGGAATTTTCTCGGTCTAGGATGTGAAAACGCACATTTTTTATGCAAATTTCATACGACCGCAGCTCCAATGGTGTGTCGCTGCCCCATAAAGATGCAGCAAGGGCGCCTGCCGGTTCCCAAACGGCAAGCGCCCGTGCGTTGTTGCGGCAGGTCTGCACAGGGGGACGTGCAGAGGTCTTGACTGCCAAAGAGGAGAAGAGCTGCTGAAACTCTGTATGATGCAGCGGCAGGCTCCCAATACCTGCCGAAGCAGACAAAAAATCCGTGCGGCCAATGAACCGCACGGATACAATACACCTGACATGATGTGTTCCTTCGGCTGCGGTCGTGGCACAGGCCCTGCATGGCTCTCAGCTGACCTGACTTATCGCCCCAAGGACGCATCACAGTGACCGACTCGCGGGGACTCTCACCCCATTCCGCCTGCGGACTGACCCGCACGAACCATCCAGTTCTATTTCGTTGGATTCAGTATAACACAACCCCTTGCGGTTTGCAAGGGGTTGTGCAGAAATATTTTGGGTTATTGTGCCATCAGCTGTTCCAGCGCGGCGAGGCGCAGGCTCGTCGTGAAGACCTCCATTGCCTGCTCCAGCTCTTCGACCGGCGGCAGGGACGGCGCGATGCGGATGTTGGAATCCTGCGGGTCGATCCCGTACGGGAACGTCGCGCCCGCGCCGGTCATCGTGACGCCCGCTTCGCTGCAAAGGGCCAGCGTCCGCTTGGCGAGTCCCGGCACCGTGTTGCAGGAGACGAAATAGCCGCCCTTCGGGCGCTCCCAGCTGGCGATGCCAAGGTCGGCAATGCCGTCGAGATGGCGCAGCACGCACTGGAACTTCGGAGCCATGTGCGCCGCGTGCTTCTTCATCAGCTCCAGCGTATGGGCCTTGTCCTTGAGGTAGAGGACGTGGCGCTGCTGGTTGACCTTGTCGTAGGAGATGGTCTGGATGGCGAGCAGCTTCTGCATGTATTTCTGGTTGGCTTCGCTCGTCGCCATGACGGAGATGCCCGCGCCGGGGAACGTGACCTTCGACGTGGAGGCAAACTCATAGACCATGTCGGGGTTGCCCGCCTCGCGGCAGAGGGACAGGATGTCCGGGAATTCGACATAGTCGCCCTCAAACTCGTGGATGCAGTAGGCGTTGTCCCACATGAGGGTGAAGTCCTGCGCGGCAGGCTTCAGATTGGCGATGCGGCGGATCGTCTCCTCGGAGTAGACGATGCCGTCGGGGTTCGAATATTTCGGCACGCACCACATGCCCTTGACCGCCGGGTCCTTGACGTGCTCTTCGACGAGATCCATGTCCGGGCCGGTGGGCGTCATGGGAATGACGATCATCTCGCAGCCGAACGACTGCGTGATCTTGAAATGGCGGTCATAGCCCGGCGCGGGGCAGAGCCACTTGACCGTGTCCAGGCGGCACCAGGGCGAGCCGGAATGGAGCAGACCGTGCGTGAATGCCTTGGAAATGGTGTCGTACATCAGCGTGAGCGAGGCGTTGCCGCCGATGAAGCACTCCTCGGGCTTGCAGCCGAGGATCTCGGCGAACAGCCGCTTCGCCGCGGGCAGCCCAGACAGCTCGCCATAATTGCGCACATCAATACCATCGGAAATATAGTCTTCGGGGGTCTTGAAAACATCCATAATATCGCTGACCATGTCAAGCTGTGCCTTGCTGGGCTTGCCGCGGGACATATTCAGCTTCAGCTCGCGGGATTTGAGCGCGTCAAACTGGGCCTTTACCGCGCGGTATTCCTCTTGCAGCTCTGCTGCGCTGCGATCCTTGTATGCAACCGCCATTTTCCATACCTCTCTTAAATTATCATTCTGGCCGAAACCGGCCTTCTTGGGAACCTGCTTTAAGTATACCGTATTCTGAGTATAAACGCAACCGGAAAAGCGTTCACAGCCTGACAAAAAAGCTAGGGCTTATCACGGCGAAATGACGAAAACGGCCCCTCCGCGAGATCGCGGAGGGACCGAAATTGGATCTGGTGCGATACGCCCGCAGCTTACGCCTTCTTGGCGGCAGCCTTCTTGGCGTTGCCTTCCCAGTAGTTGACGCAGATCGCGCAGGACGCGTCGCCAATGACATTCAGGCTGGTACGGCCCATGTCGAACAGACGGTCGACGCCGTAGATGAGGCCGATGTAGGTCGGGTCGATGCCGACGGCATCAAGCACCATCGCCAGCATGATCATGCCCGCGCCGGAGACGCCGGCGGTGCCGACGGATGCGAGCGTCGCCGTCAGGACGATCATGGCCATCTGGCCAAGCGTCAGGTCAACGCCGTAGCAGCAGGCGATGAAGATCGCCGCGACGGCCTGATAGATAGCTGTGCCGTCCATGTTGATCGTCGCGCCGAGCGGCAGGACGAACGCGCTGATCTCCGGCTCTGCACCCATCTTGTTGCAGCACTCGATGTTCAGCGGGAGCGTCGCGTTGGAAGATGTGGTGGTGAACGCGCAGATCATGGCCGGGGCCAGGCCCTTGAAGAACTTGAGCGGATTCATGCCGGACAGGAAGCGCACGGACAGACCGTAGACCACGACGACATGGATGATGTAGCCGAGATAGGCCACGCCGATGACGATCAGCAGGTTGCCGACGATGGCCGGGCCGTTGACGGCGACGACGTTCGCCATCAGGCAGAGGACGCCGATCGGGGTGAACTTGATGATCATCATCATGATCTGCATGATGACCTTGTTCATTCTGGCGACCGCGCCGCCGACGGGGATGCCATCGTCCCCGGCCGCGAGGATGCCTGCGCCGAAGAAGATCGCGACGACGATGACCGGCAGCATATCAGCGCTTACCATCGGCTTGAGCAGGTTATCGGGGAAGATGTTCACGATGACCTGCATGACGGAGGGGGATTCCTTGGCCTCGTATTCCAGGCCGGTGGTCTGGAGCAGCGGGAATGCGCCCTTGAAAACGTTGGCCAGCACGAGGCCGATGACGACGGCGATGGCGGTCGTGAACATGTAGTACACGAACGTCCGCAGGCCGACAGAGCCGACGCGCTTGAGATCCTTCAGGGAGACGACGCCGTCAGTGATCGAGAACAGAACGACGGGCACAACGAGGAACTTCAGCAGGTTGATGTAGATCGTGCCGATGGGCTTGAGGTAATCCGTGGTGAACTCCGGCGTTTTCAGGAAACACAGGCCTACGAGAATACCAGCGATCATGCCGATAAAGATCCATACGGACAGTGACAGTTTCTTCTTTTCTTTCATATTCTCCTCCTCTTTCTATCCCCTTCGGGATGCCTTTATTATATCAAGAGCAGGCAGAAAATGGTGTTCAGGTGCTGTGAAGAAGCGGGAAGAGTGCGTTAAAATCTTAACACGAAAGCTGAAAAAACTGTGCATACAGCACAAAAACAAGCGAGAAAATTCTATATCGCTTGTTTAGTTTCGATACGAACGGAGCGATTTGCGCGGGAAAAACGCGGCAGTTGCATTTTCATCCCGGAGTATTTATAATATAAATGTGGAGAATTTTCAAAAAAGGGGGTGCGGGCCGTGCGCAACGTCTGGAAGCATTTCAAAACCATCACGCATCACCGCAGGCTTGTGCGCCACGGCTGCTTCCGCGTGGGGCTTTACTGGCAGGGCCTGACACACGACCTGTCCAAATATTCGCCTATCGAATTCTGGACGGGCGTCCGCTATTATCAGGGCAACCGCAGCCCCAACACCGCCGAGCGCGAGGCCAAGGGCTATTCCGAGGCGTGGATGCACCACAAAGGCCGCAACAAGCACCATTTCGAATATTGGACAGACATCAACCCCGCCACGCGGCGGTATGAGCCGGTCGAGATGCCTCGAAAATACCTTGCCGAGATGGTCATGGACCGGATCGCCGCCTGCAAGACCTATCAGGGAGCGGCGTATACCGACGGTTCACCGCTGGCCTATCTGGAACGGGCGCGCGAATCGTCCTGCGTCAATCCCGCGACGTTCCGGCAGCTGCATTTCCTGCTCACGATGCTGGCTGAAAAAGGGGAGGACGAGACGTTCCGCTTCATCCGCGAAGTCGTCCTGACCGGCAAAGAATTTGCGTTAACATAACCACATACCGCCGAAGCAGTCTTGCGGTTTTTGTGCAGAATCACGAAATATTCCCTTCTTTTTCCGAAAAACTGCCGATAGCCCGTCCGGGGCAAATGCGGTATAATAATAGGACAACCTGATATGCGGCACTGCTTTTGTAATCTTTCCGCCATCCGGCGGAAGAAAATAAAGGAGGATACTATGAAAAAACTCGTAGCACTTCTTCTGGCCGTTGTTCTGGTGCTCGGTCTGATGACCGGCGCGCTGGCCGCGGACGGAGAGCTGGCCGGGAAGACCGTCATCCTGCACACCAACGACGTGCACGGTGCGATCGGCCTGTACGCAAAAGTTGCAGCACTGAAAAAGGACTACGCAGAAAAGGGCGCCGACGTCATCCTTGTGGACGCGGGCGACTACATTCAGGGCACGCCCTATGTCAGCGACTCGCAGGGCAAGACCGCGATCGAGTTGATGAACGCGGCGGGCTATGATGTCGCGACGTTCGGCAACCATGAATTCGACTATGGCTTCGCCAACCTCCAGACCATTTTCAAGGATGCCAAGTTCAAGGTCATCGGCAACATCCAGTACAATGGAAAACTGGCCTTCGACGGCACGACCACTGTCACCACCTCGGGCGGCGTCAAAGTCGGCTTCCTCGGCCTGACCACGCCGGAGACTGCCACCAAGGCCCACCCCGCCAAGATCCAGGGCGTGACCTTTATGGCCAAGGACGAGCTTTATAACTTTGCAACCCAAGAGGCCGCCGCGCTCAAAAAGGGCGGCGCGGACGTCGTCATCGCGCTGACGCATCTCGGCGTGGATGAGGAATCCAACCCCAACCGCTCCACCGACCTCTATGCCCGTTCCACCGGCATCGACTTCATCATTGACGGCCATTCGCACACCGTTATGACCGAGGGCGAGAACAAAGAGCCGATCCAGTCCACGGGCACGGCGCTCGAAAATGTCGGCGTGATCGTCATCGATAACGCGACGAAGAAGATCGAAAAGAACGAGCTGGTCAAGCTCGAGGGCGTCAAGGCCGAGGACGAGACCGTCAAGGCTCTGGCCGACAAGATCATCACGGACGTGGATACCCGCCTCGGCGAGGTCTTTGCAAAGACCGAAGTCGACCTCGACGGCAACCGCGATCCCGGCGTCCGCACCAAGGAGACCAACCTCGGCGACCTGATCACCGACGGCATCCTCTGGTACGCGACAAAGGACGGCAAGCTCGACGTTCCGACCGACCATGTCGTAGCCCTCACGAACGGCGGCGGTATCCGCGCGTCGATCAAGGCCGGCGACATCTCGATGAAGGACATCAACACGGTCCTGCCCTTCGGCAACACTGTCGCCGTCATCTATATCTCCGGTGCGAGCCTGCTCGAGGCCCTCGAGGCTTCCACCTACTCCCTGCCGACGGCCATCGGCGGCTTCCCGCAGGTGTCTGGCATCCGCTACACCGTCGTGACCGGCGCGAAGTATGATGCCAACGCCGAGACCTATCCTGGCTCGACCTACTATGGCCCGAAGTCCATCAACCGCGTCACCATCGAGAGCATCAACGGCAAGGCATTCAATCCGAAGGACACCTATGCTGTTGTCACCAACGACTTCACCGCCGCCGGCGGCGACACCTATTACACCTTCAAGACCTCTCCGAAGATCGTCGACACCGGCGTTCCGATGGACACGGCTGTTGTCGAGTACATCAAGACGAAGCTCGGCGGCGTCGTCGGCAAGAGCTATGCTTCCGCGCAGAACCGCATCGCCATCAAGTCCTACACCGACGTGGTCTCCACTGCCTGGTACGCCAAGTACGTCGATGACGTCACCGCGAAGGAACTGATGGGCGGCTCGAACGGCAAGTTCGATCCGAACGGCAACATGAACCGCGCGATGCTCGTCACCGTGCTCTATCGTATGGCGGGTTCGCCCGACGTCGAGGGCAAGGTCTCCGAGAAGTTCAAGGACTGCAAGGACGGCGCCTATTATGAAAAGGCCGTTCTGTGGGCCGCAGCGAACGGCATTGTCGGCGGCTATTCCGACGGCACCTTCAAGCCCACCAACCCCGTCAACCGTCAGGAGCTGGCCAAGATCCTCTATGGTTATGACGTCTTTGCCAAGCGCGTCGGCCAGGACTTCGCGGTCGAGCTGACCTATACTGACCTTGACTCCATCCCCGATTGGGCGCTTGAGGCCGTCAACTATTGCAGCGCCGCTGGTTATCTCCAGGGCAGCAACGGCGTCTTCAATCCGAAGGGCAAGACCACGCGCTGCCAGGCGGCAAAGGTTCTGAGCGTCATGGCCGCCTGATCTCAGCGGATCTTTTCCGCCAATGCTGCGGTTTGAAACACTTGAAATATTGCGCAGCCGT
>OLNF01002073.1_pt1 | contig 16270 bp, 15 predicted proteins | sample 1673061 | NCBI WGS metagenome assembly OLNF01 (sample SAMEA3136751, study PRJEB25190) | human gut metagenome | reverse complement strand
TAAGAGGGAACTAACTTTAGGTAGAGAAGAAGTGGAAGCAATTATAAGAAGGGCACAAGATATTATGAAGAAAAAGTATAATACAACTTTTCAATATGCTTTGATTGGTAGTGCAAAACGCCACCTTGTTACTAAAATTAAAAATGGGAACAAAGGATATGATTATGACTATAATCTGATTATCCAAAAATCTGACCAATGGAATAATCCTAAAAACCTGAAACAACAGTTTATTACAGCTTTTTCGGAAGCAGTTAAGGGGACTTCTTATAAACCGCCTGAGGATTCTACGTCTTGTATTACAATAAAGGTGGTAGATAAAAATAATTCAAGGATAATTAGAAGCTGTGATTTCGCAATTATCTATTACATTTGTGAAAATAAAAATGATGGATATAGATATCTGAAAAATTGGAAAAATGTAAGGTATTCATTTGAATATAGAAAAAATTCAAAAGATGCCGAATCATCATTGGATTATATTCTTGAACATGAGAATGGCTGGAATATGATTAGAGAAGAGTATCTTAAACTAAAGAACTGTAATAAGGATATTAATAAAAAATCTTTTGTCCTTTATCTGGAAAGTATTCATAACGTTTACAACAATTTAAGACAACATGAAGAACAAAAAAGATATGGTTCGCTTTGTACTGTGTATAGACATATTTAACAATGAAGACACAGAAATTTTATTTTGAACTTTTACCGGTTGATGGTGTAAAATTATACAGATAATTCAAAAACTATGGAGGTTTTAAAAATGGGAATTAATTCAATAGATGCAGAGGATGACCAGTTTGCATACAGATATGACACACAGTTATTAATTGACAGGCGAGACAAGGATTTGGATGAAGATGAAATCGCCGACTATATAACGGAACATTTTGAAGGAAACAGTCTGATAGCCGCAGGAGACGAAGAATTGGTTAAAATACATTTTCATACTAATGAGCCTTGGAAAATACTTGAATACTGTAATTCAGTTGGTGAAATCTATGACATTGTTGTGGAAGATATGATTAGACAGACAAACGGTCTTCAAGGTTAATTTATAAAAATGGGGGATGATAGTATGGAATCAGGAAATTATGATATTAACAGACAGTATTTCTGTGGAAAAAAGGTTTTTGTTGAACTAAAGTTGCTTTATTGTTAGAATAGTATATAGGAATAATATTATTTCACAGATTGGAGATAGGTATGGATAATAAAAAAAGTGCAGCTAATTCGGGAGTTAAAGATAACTTAACAGAAGTAAAGGTGATGAACGAAGAAGTTTTAGCACCTAAAAAAGCAACCGAGACAGCAAAGAAAACAACAGCTAAGACAACCAGTACAGCGAAAAAAACAACCGCTAAGACAACTGAGACAGCAAAGAAAACAACAGCTAAGACAACCGGTACAGCGAAAAAAACAACCGCTAAGACAACAGCAACCACAAAGAAAACAACAGCAAAAAAAGCTGAGACTGCTGCGGAGCCTGTTACAGCAGAGAATATTCCTGTTACGCAAGAGCCTGTTGTTACGGAAAATATTCCGGCTGCACCGGTTGATTTGGGACCACGAAGAAGTGTTGCTTTTATAGGTTCTGAATGTTACCCATTTGCCAAGACCGGAGGACTTGGAGATGTAATGTCTGCACTTCCTAAGAGCTTAGCCAAACTTAACCTGGATGTTAAGGTAATACTTCCAAGATATAAATGCATTCCTTGGAAATATCAGGAGAAAATGGAATACAGAGGTTCTTTTTATATGAACCTTTGTGCTGATGGAAGACAGTATTATGTAGGTATTATGGAATATCAGGAAGACGGAGTTGTATATGATTTTATTGACAATGATGATTTCTTTTCATGGGGCAATCCATATACCAACCTTATTGATGATATTCCTAAGTTCTGCTTTTTTGCAAAAGCATCCCTTGCAGCACTTAATTATCTGGACTGGACTCCGGATGTAGTACATTGTCATGACTGGCAGGCAGCTTTAGTGCCACTTTATTTAAGAACTTGTTTTAAGGATACCAATGTTGGACGAGCAAGTGCGGTACTTACAATACATAATCTGAAATTCCAGGGAATATATGACAGAAAGATGATTCAGTACTGGTCAGGACTTCCGGATTATGTATTTAATAAAGACTGTATGATTCAGAACTGGCTTGATGCTAATATGTTAAAAGGCGGAATTGCTTATGCCAACAAAGTTACAACTGTAAGTAATACATACGCATGGGAGATTCAGACGGAAGAATATGGAGAGGGTCTTGCGGAACATCTTAGGTATCACAGTGACAAAATCAGAGGAATTGTTAATGGTATAGATACCGATAACTGGAATCCTGCCACCGATAAACTCCTGGCGGCAAATTATGATGCAGAAACAGCCATAGCCAATAAAAAAATTAATAAAAAGACACTTCAGGAGTCATTGGGACTTGATGTGGATGACCATAAGATTGTAATAGGACTTATTTCACGTCTTACCAATCAGAAAGGGCTTGACCTTGTAAATGATATAATTCCAAGTATTATGGATGAGCATACACAGGTCGTTGTTCTTGGAACAGGTGATTCATGGTATGAGAATACATTCCGTTATTATGAAGATAAGTACAAAGGTAATTTCTGTGCATATATTGCGTATGATGAAAATGTTGCACACAATATCTATTCCGGATGCGATGCTCTTTTAGTTCCGTCAAGATTTGAACCATGCGGACTGACACAGCTTATAGCTATGAGATACGGAACAATTCCAATTGTCAGAGAGACAGGCGGGCTTAAGGATACGGTCCAGCCTTATAATATGTTTGATAATACAGGTAATGGTTTTACATTTGACAGATATGAAAGAGGACTTCTTTACGATACAATTAACAGAGCAAAGACACTTTATTTTGAAAACAGAAAATATTGGGATGATATGGTCATCCGTGATATGAAAAAAGATGTGTCATGGGAAAAGAGTGCAAGACAGTACAAAGATATGTATGTAGAGCTGACACCAAGATACTAAAATATATGGAAAGGCATATGCTATCCGGGCATATGTCTTTTTTTAAAATAATTGAAACCTGCTTATAATATATGTCGTATTAATAAGTGAAGGGATAAGAAAGGAGATGCTTCCCATAGAAGATGAAATAATTATAGACCGTTATATTGTAAGAGATGAAAGAGCAATTTCTTATACGGCAGATAAGTATGGAAAGCAGCTTGTTGCTATTGCCAATCGTATTTGCGATGACCTGGATATTGCTGAGGAATGTGAGAATGATACTTATTTGCGCGCATGGAATTCGATACCTCCTCACGAACCACGAGGCTATTTTTTTACTTTTCTGGCAAAAATAACCAGAAATCTTGCACTGGACCGGTATAAAGAATCAAACAGGCTGAAAAGAAGTGCTACAATTGTGGAACTGACAGGCGAACTTTCAGAGATAATTGCAGGAAACGATGATACAACGGCAAATGCAGAAAGCGAAGAACTTAAAAATTATATAAATTCTTTTCTTAGAACACTTCACAAAGAAAAAAGAAATGTATTTATAAGGCGGTACTGGTATATGGATTCTGTGGCTGAGATTGCAGACAGATATGGCATCAGTGAAGGCAAAGTTAAAACAATTCTTTTCCGTGTCAGAAACGGATTAAAACAATATCTTAAGAAGGAGGGCTATTATATATGAATTCATATGATTTTTTAAAAGCTATGAATGATATTGACGTTGATATGATTGAAGCGGCGGGAAAAACAGTCCGTAAACCATCTAATGTCATTAAGTGGATTGTGACAGCAGCAAGTCTGATATTAATAACAGGCACAAGCTTTATGATTGGAAATAAAGTAAGAAAACAACAGCAGCCACAAGTATCATATTCGCTTATAGAATTTTCATTGGACGATAAAATATATTGCGCTCCCGTGGTACAACAGTGTTCAGAATATAATCTTGTTGATGATGCGAGTACAGTGATATCGGTTCAGATGAAACAACCGGATGAAAGCGACCTTGGTGATGAAATGGGGTCAATAACTGTAAAGGCAGGTAAAAAAAATATAATATGTAAGGTTTATTACTATAATGAGTATAATATGGATGATGAGATATGTATTGTGGCCTTTCCGGATGGACATTATCAGTTTTTTATAAGAAAGGATTAAGCAAAAAGTGAAATGTAAAAAATCAATTATGGGGCTGGCGGCTCTTCTGATTATGATTTTCCACTTTTATATCCCTTTTTCAGGATTAAAAGCAGAGTTAGTAATCTACCGGGCAGCATATATAGGCGTGGATATTTTCTTTTTTGTGTCAGCGTATTCATTGGCACAGAGAGATAGAATTGAATATTGGAAGTTTGTGGGCAACAGGCTGCTGTCAGTATATATTCCATTTGTATTGTTTGCTGTTGTGGCAGCCTTTTACGATAAATGGAAATACCCGAGATTTTTCAAGGTAATTTCAGGCATTGAATTTTTCAAAAAAGGAGGAGGCTCCTTTTTATGGTTTTTTGTTGCCATAATGCTTATATATCTCATAGCACCTTTTTTGATAAAATTAAAAAAACGGTTTGGATTAAAGGCATTTTTTGGGATGATACTTGGCTGGCTGTTACTTGGTGTGTTATGTAAGGATGTCCTTGGAAACAGAGCTGTTTTTGTACTGGTAAACAGACTGCCCATAATTTTTATCGGTATGTATTATGAAGAAATCAGAAACTTTTTGTTAAAAAAATCCGGACTTCCTGTAATAATTGCAGGATTAATTGCAGGTTCTTATCTGCTTTACAGATATGGCAGCATTGAAAGACTGAATAAACCTTTCTTTGAAATGTATTATATTATTGCAATTCCTTTTGTAATATCGCTGGTATTACTTTGGGATTATATTTCATCACACGTATCAATCAGAAATCTTCCGATGCAGTTTATAGGCAGGCTTACATTGGAACTATACGGTCTGCAGATGATTTTCGGGTTTAAACTTGAAACCGGGATTTATAAAGCAACCGGACAAAAACTTATTACGTTTCTGATTACTGCGATATGCCTCATAGTGGCAGCATATATTTTATATCTTATAAAAAAACTTACAGGAAAATTAATTAAAAAAGTTAAGGAGAGAAAATTATGAAAAAATTATTTGCAGGTATTATTATTTTAACAATGGCAGTGGGACTGTTTGGATGTTCAAAGTCTGACAGCAACGGTGAGACAACAATTGATAACACAAAGGAATCAGTAACAGATACTACAGATAATCCGACAACCGGATCAGAGGGCAATAATTCAGGTTCTGACGATATGGATTCGGCAGAAATTGAAAAAAAGATTGTATCTATTTTTGAAGATGGGATTGATAAAGGAACAGACATTGAAGAAATAGCAAAATTAATCGCTCCGGTTGGTGGATATGATTGTGAAGTAAATAAAGTCAAAGAAGGTTTATTGATGGGATTTGATGAGGACATCAAAGGTTTTAAAAATGGATATGAAATTGCACCTGTTATTGGTTCAATTCCATACGTTTCATATATTTTTGAAACGGATGATGCAGAAGCCCTTGCAGCACAGCTGAAAAAGTCGGCGAACCCACGCTGGAACATCTGTACAGAAGCTAACGAACCTGTAATCAAGGTTAAAGATAACTATGTATTTTTTACAATGTGTCCGGGTGCAGACTGGTAATATTAAAACCCCTTGAGAGAATAAATAAATTCCTCGAGGGTTTTTTTTTCAATAGATACAATGTTATAATGTTTAAGGATAATATAGGTTAAAATTTTATAATGCTTCTGTTTTATTATTTAAGAAAAGAAAGGAAGAGATTGTAATAGGACAGAAAGACATTTTATTAAAGAATTACTTTATTCCGGACATATTTGCGGATGCAATTAACGCAATATTGTATGACGGAAAGAGTGTGGTAACACCTGAAAGGATGCGTACCATAGATATAGAAACCCAGCATGTGGAGGAGAGAGACGGCGATATTAGGGCAGATGCAAGGTTTAGAGACTTGGCAAAAATAGTTGAAGTAGATGATGCCATATACTGCCTGTTTGCCATTGAACACCAGTCCGTTGAGGATTACACAATGCCGCTTCGTATAATGGAATACGACGTAAGGGAATATTTAAGGCAGGTAAAGAATAACAAAGGCATACAGATTCAGATAAAGCCAATTATCACGATTGTAATGTATTGGAAAGCCGATAAATGGAACCAGCCTGTAAGCGTAAAAGACATGTTTGATAAGAATACGGTCAAATGGCTTGAAGATAACGGACTTGGAGGATATATCCAGGATTACAGGATGCACCTGTTTGAACCCGGAGCTGTAAAAGAAGAAGATCTTGAAAAGTTCAAAACAGAACTTAAAGATGTTATTGCCTATGTGAAATACAGTAAAAGCACAGAGGCACTTAAGGAATACAATGAGAAACACAAGCCGGACTTAACCAAAAGTACGGTAACATTGATTAATGAACTTACAAACAGCAATTATGTATTTATTGACGGAAAGGAGCAACTTAACATGTGTGAAGCTTTTGAAGGATTAATAGAAGAAGGCAGGAAAGAAGAATTAAAGAACAAATATAAATCATGGGTAACATTAAGCCATAACCTTGAAAAGAAAGGTATGAGCAGAGCTGAAATAGCTTCTTCACTCGGAATATCGGAACTGGAGCTTGCAGAGGCATTCAGGTATATGGATAAGGATAAATAAAAAACTGAAAAACGAAGACTTTATCACATCATCAGGCATAACTCAAGTGTAAACAAATCCTCATGGTTTTTAAGGGAGAGACCGGTAAGTGCCTCTATTTTGTCAAGTCTGTATATAAGCGACTGACGATGAAGATTTGAAAGCCGGGCGGCTTCACTGATATTGTAATTGGCTTTTATGTATGTCTTTAAAGTGTCCGTATAGTCGGAATTGTGGATGGTATCGTAGTTTTTTAAAGAATTTAATATATTTGAAGCTGTAAGTCTGATTCCTTGTATTGGATTCGTTTTTTAAGCTTGTAATCCAAGGCTGTTTTAAGGGCCAGTTCCTCAATGAAATACTGCCAGGGATGTGCTTTATACAGGACATATAGGAGATGGCAAAATCTTTGTATATGATGTCCGCAATGTTATTAAAGTCCGTACCGGAGAGGTGGACTATGATGCAATGTAGGGCACAACGGAATAGCGTACTATCTACATCATTATATATTTTTTCCTCACAGGCGGTCATATGGCCGCCTGTTTTTGCTATAAACAAAACCTATAACAGAAAATAGAATAAAGGAATTATACAAACAAGTTGCAATGTGGTATTTTTAATCCAACAAAACCTACAGACATAGTAGGAATAAGGAGGACGAAAGAATGGGAAAGATTTATAAAAGTATAACAGAGTTAGTTGGACACACACCACTTGTAGAGTTGGGCAATTATGAAAAGAAACACAATTTAAAGGCAAGATTGTTAGGAAAACTTGAATATTTTAATCCGTCAGGAAGTATCAAAGACAGAGCTGCCCTTAATATGATTGAAGAAGCTGAAAAAGCCGGATTGTTAAAAGAAGGACAGACAATTGTAGATAACACTAGTGGAAATACGGGAATTGCACTTGCAGCATTCGGACATGCAAAGGGTCATGAATTTGTTACATTCCTTGAGAATGGTGTATCAAAAGAAAGAGTAGATATTTTTAATGCATATGGAGTGGAGCAATATTGGTTTGACGATATAAGCCCAAGAGTTAAGGAAATGCTTGAAACGGGAGCTCTTGATATTTCTAAAATTGAAGAAGATGTAAAAGCCTATGGTGATGAAAGAGGTTACTATTACACAGACCAGTGCAGCAACAGACATAATGCAGAAGCGCATTATAAAACAACAGGACCTGAAATCTGGGATGATACGGATGGAAAAGTAGACATCGTTGTATTATTAGGCGGAACCGGCGGAACAATATCAGGACTCAGCAAATATTTTAAGGAAAAAGATGAAAATATTCAGATAGTCGGTGTACAGCCTGATGTCAAATCAAGACTTGATGCTAATAATGACACAGGAAATACAATCGACGGTGTTTTCCCACTTGAAATTGGCGGAAATATCATAATTCCTCTTATCAATCAGTTTGAGGCAAAAATTGATGAAATCGTAGATGTATCGGCAGCAGAGGCATACGATGCAGCAAAAGAGCTTGTAAGAACAGACGGAATTTTCCTCGGACAGTCTGCAGGAGCAGCACTTGCAGCAGCTACAAAACTTGCAGAAAGACCTGAAAATGCAGGCAAAAATATTGTAATTATCATGGCTGACGATGGAACCAAATATTTATCAACCAATCAGTATAAATAGAATGTTGAGGTGATTTCCATGGCAGACAGATTAATAAATGTATTCAGAAAAAGCGAACTTAACGACTATCTTGAGTCGGCAGAAGAAACAGCCGGTTGGATAAAAAAATATGAAATTGCGGATGAAAAAGGTAAGCACTGGAAGATAAGCGGAACCGAAGGTAAAGATCCTGATGCGGTAGAAAGTTCATTTTTGACAGATACCTCACTTTACGGAGGAGCTGCAGGAATTGGATATTTTTACTTACAGTTATATGAATTAACAGGTGCTGAAAAATATCTTGAAGAAGCAGAGGATGCGGCAGAATATCTTATAAATGCCTATGAAAAAGAAGATGTTGTAAATCCCGGCATATATAACGGACTGTCAGGACAGGGCATATTCACATTGCTGTTGTATGACAAAACAGGGGATGAAAGGTATCTTCAGTTTGCTAAAACTCTGGCAGAGGATTCTTATACACAGAGCGTAAAAGACGAAAAAGGTATCCATTGGAACGGATGGTATGATTACATGGGGGATGGTGGTGTCATTGCATATTGGATATATCTGGCGGAAAAGACAAAAGACGGACATTATCTTAAATACGCTAAAGAAGCTCTTGATGCCATACTTTCATTAAAAAAGCAGTTTAGCGGTGATTCAATATATTTTGAACTCTTTGACCCAAGCGTATATTTTACAAGTGTTCCGTCAGGCGGTGTTGTACCTAATTTTGCTCATGGAACGGCAGGAATAGTGTACCTTCTTACAAAATATTACGAAGTAACAAAGGATGAGGAATATTTAAAATATGCCGTACAGGGATATAATTTTCTGAAGGAAATTGCCAATTGTACCGAAAAAGCATCAATTGTGCCATACCTTTACTTTAAAGGCGGGGAGAACAAATATGATGTTTCGTATCTTGGCTTCTGCCATGGACCTGTTGGTGATGGAATTACAGTAAGGGAGCTGTATCTTGCAACAGGCGATAAAGAATATCTTGATTTTTATAACCGTCTTACAGAAGCCTTGATAGAAGCCGGAGTACCATATAAACACTCAGCCGGCTACTGGAATAACTGTATTTGCTGCGGAACCTCAGGTATACTTTTACATTTTATTGATGCTGCAAAACTTACAGGAAATGAAAAATATAAAGATTTTGCAGATAAAATAGCATACAAGCTTTTAAATGATGCATATACTGACAGCGAAGGAAACCGTTGGTATGACGCATGGACAAGAGTAAAACCATGGGATGTGGACGCACACCTTGGACTATTTGTGGGAGCTGCGGGTAATGCCAGTGCTCTTTTATCATACTACTCAGATAAAACGGGTAAAAAAATAACACCTGTTTTTGAATATCAGGAGGCCTTTGCTTAAGTATTACAGCGTTTTAAAAAATATAAAAATTGCCGATTTCTTTGAATACTATTTGTGATATAATTGAATCCGCCGGAAAGGTAAGCCGCCTCCGGCGGATTTTTATTCGGAAGGAAACTGATATGGAATTGTTTGAAGGAAGGCCTGCTGATATGTCAGGCAGATTGGATAAAGAAATACGCACGTATGATTTACTTGATAAATTAGGAATAGAATATGAACGTGTTGACCATGAACCGGCAGAGACAATGGAAGCCTGCATTGAAATTGACAGAACACTTGCACCTGCGGTTATCTGCAAAAATCTTTTCTTGTGCAACTCCCAGAAAACCAGATTTTACCTGTTAGCTATGCGCGGGGACAAGAAGTTTATGACAAAAGAAATTTCCCATCAGATTAACAGTCCGCGACTGTCTTTTGCTACACCGGATTTTATGGAAAAATTTCTTGATATTACTCCGGGCTCCGTGAGTGTGCTGGGACTCATGAACGATACCGGCAATAATGTTCAGTTACTGGTTGATGAGGATGTGTTAAAAGAAGAATATTTCGGATGCCATCCGTGTATTAATACTTCAAGCCTGAAAATGAAAACTGAAGATGTATTTGGAAAGTTTATTAAAGCTGTAAACCATGATTACATGGTTGTAAAATTAGGCAAAAATATTGAATAAATTATAACAGAAATTAATCCGGGGGAGAACCTTACAGTTCTTCCTCCGGATATTTAAAATTCCATGAATTTCTGAATTCGGTCATCATATCCATAACATCTTTTGTATAATCAAGAAGCATACATTTCTTATCCCCGTTGATGGCTTTTTCCATGTCAAGAAGCTCATATATAAGGGCATTCTGGGTATCTCCTTCTTTAACCCATTCTTTTTCGCCTGATTCTGTATAAGTTACAACGGCTTCAAAAGCTCTTGGATATTCCATTATTTCAATATAACCTTTTTCACATGAAACCATACCTCTTTTTGGCTGTTTGGAGTGAAGAGACAACATAACCGTAGCCATCTGACCGTCATTATTCATTAGAAGCAGTCCTGCCTGTTCATCAACACCTGTGGGAGCTTTTTTAAGCTGGGACAAGAGTTTATCAGGTTTTTCCGTCATAAAATATCTGATAAAAGAAAGTGCATACACACCGATATCCAGCATGGCACCGCCCGCAAGGTTTCTGTTAAAGAAACGGTTGTTCATATTGTATTCCTTATAACTGCCAAAATTCATGGTTATAAGATTGACTTTGCCAAGTCTGCCGGAAGCTAATATTTCTTTAAGTTTTTTATAGACCGGCATATGGTATATGGTCATTGCCTCACCTATGACAACGTTATGCAAAGCCGCAAGTTCCATTGCTTCGTTAAGTTCGCGGCTGTTTAAAGTAATGGATTTTTCCACAAGAATATGTTTGCCGTTCCGGATAGCCTTTTTCATAAACTCAATATGGGTATTGTGAGGTGTGGTTATATAAATTACATCAACATCGGAATCGGTAAACATATCATTATAATCATCGTATACCTTTTCAATTCCGTACTTCTTTGCAAAATCAACTGCTTTTGAATAAGTTCTGTTTCCTACTGCATAAATATTTCTTCCGATTTTCTTAAGGGCAACCGCCATTTCGTTGGCAATTACACCTGTCCCGAGAACTGCCCATTTAATATCTGACATTTATTGACTCCTTTATTTTTTTATAATTATATAATTTTTTTTTTTATAATATCAAGGTGTTTTTGCGTGGGAAAAACTGTTGATTTTTTTTAATAAATTGCATATAATAGGCAGTAACAGAACCCAACACGCATCTCAACGATGCGGACCACGTTGGGTCTTTTAATTTTTAAGGATGAAGAGTATGCAAGAAAGATTCTAAATGATATTTCATATTTTCGATTAATAAAAGCATTTAGCCTTAATCTTAAACCCAAGAATGGTAATTATAATATGCGAACATCCTTTGAGACAATTGTTGGATTATATTTGTTTAATGCAAATCTTAGGCAACTATGGTGTTTTAGGATATTTTAATGAAAATAATTTTGCAGCTGTGAATTATCATAAAGAATTTTTGAATGACATTAATCAGGAAATACATAGAAATTCAAAGGCACCATTTGTTAAGAATTTTAAAGAAAATTATGAGGGTGGGGAATTGCCGATTTATGCGTTAGTGGAAGTATTTAGTTTTGGTACATTGTCGAAATTTTATAAAAATATGCTTAATCGGGATAAAAAGGCAATAGCTAAGTCATTTGGCGTAGGTTATACATATCTGGAAAGCTGGTTGGAAAGTATATCGTACGTAAGAAATATATGTGCACACTATGGACGGTTATATAATGCTAAATTGTCAAAAACTCCAATATTGTATAGAGAATATACTCAATCCGGAATAGGAAACAATAGAATTTTTGGTGTACTTTTGTGCTTAAAACAGTTATTAAAAAATGACACACATTGGAAATTTTTTGTGGACAATATAGAAATACTCATTGAAAAGTATGAGTATGTGAGGATAGACACAATGGGTTTTCCAGATAATTGGAAAAGTCTGCTTAGTTCTTAAAAACAATTCGCTCTAATTGTACTTTTTTGTATATTTTATTGTACAAAACCCCTGAATATAGTAAAATTTATATGAGTTTACAATGAAATGATTGTATGCTTATTTGGGATATTGGTTATCGAAGGCTTGATAACAAGCCAAAAATATTGTAGGAGGAATGACTATGAGTAAAAAGTCAATTTTTATGATGCTTGCGATTTTTATGGCAGGCATCGCAGCAGTACTTTTTTTACCTAAGTCAGTATGGACTTGAGAACGTTGTTCTGGATGAAGAATATGTGTACTGTCAGGAAAAAGAAGATTCAATAATTACCTTAAAGAAAATAATAGTAACAATATAGAGTTTACTCCAATCGTAAAGGTGGATAAAACATAAAAATATAATTTTAGGAGGTATTACTATGGCAAGATTTACGTTACCAAGAGATTTGTATCATGGAAAGGGTGCATTAGAAGCACTTAAGACATTTCAGGGCAAAAAAGCCATGATTTGTGTTGGCGGAGGCTCAATGAAACGTTTTGGTTTCCTTGACAGGGCAGAACAGTATCTTAAGGAAGCAGGCATGGAAGTCAGACTTTTTGAAGGAATTGAACCTGACCCTTCGGTGGAAACCGTTATGAAAGGCGCCAAAGCGATGTCAGAATTTGAACCTGACTGGATTGTTGCAATAGGCGGAGGTTCTCCGATTGATGCGGCTAAAGCAATGTGGATTAAATATGAATATCCTGATATTACCTTTGAGGATATGTGTAAAGTATTTGGCATACCTTCACTTCGTAAAAAAGCACATTTTTGTGCAATATCTTCTACATCAGGAACCGCTACCGAGGTAACTGCTTTTTCAATTATTACAGATTATGAAAAAGGAATAAAATATCCGATAGCCGATTTTGAAATAACACCTGATGTTGCAATAGTAGACCCTGAACTGGCAGAGACCATGCCACAGAAATTAGTGGCACATACGGGTATGGATGCAATGACACATGCTATCGAGGCATATGTATCCACCGCAAATTGTGATTTTACAGACCCACTGGCACTTCATGCAATTAAAATGATTCAAAGAGACCTTGTCGGTTCATATAACGGGGATATGGTAAAAAGAGATTCAATGCATAATGCACAATGTCTCGCAGGAATGGCATTTTCTAATGCACTTCTTGGTATTGTACATTCAATGGCGCATAAAACAGGTGCGGCATTTGCCGATTACGGCGCACACATCATTCACGGTGCTGCGAATGCAATGTATCTCCCTAAGGTAATTGCATTTAACGCAAAGGATGAACAGGCTAAGAAACGTTATGGTGAAATTGCTGATTTTATGGGACTTGGCGGAGCAGACCTTGATGAAAAGGTAGCTTTATTAATCGGTTATCTCCGTAAGATGAATGATGAACTTAATATACCGCACTGCATTAAAAATTACGGTGCAGACAGCTATCCGGCTGCACAGGGATTTGTGCCTGAAAATGTATTCCTGGAGAGGTTACATGACATTGCTGTTAATGCCATAGGCGATGCCTGCACAGGTTCTAACCCAAGACAGCCAAGCGTAGAAGAAATGGAAGAACTGCTTAAATGCTGTTATTACGATACAGAAGTTGATTTCTAGGATAAAATAAATTAGGAGCATGCGTTAATTCACATGCTCCTTTTTCGATTCATAAATGTAATACTTGATATTGCAATACAAATATATTACAAATATTTTTTAAAATGCAAAAACATTTGAAAAATAAAAGTTTTTGCATTTAAGTGCATAAACTTGATTTATATAAAAAGACTTTATCAAAATAGATATTGACGAGTTTGATAAAAATACAATATATTTTACTTATGATGAGATACCGTAGATAATTGAGAAGTACGGATACCCGCAGGAATGGAATCACGAAATACTACTAAAGGCAAGGAGTGTTGATATGTCACAAATTACAAAAAGGGCACTTGAACAGTCATTAAAAAATCTTTTGTTAAAGAAACCTCTTAATAAAATAACAATAAGTGATATTGCGGAGGACTGCGGAATTAACAGAATGACGTTTTACTATCATTTTCAGGATATTTATGACCTTGTGGAGTGGTCCTGCCTTGAAGACGCAAGAAAAGCTCTGGAAGAAAAAAAGACGCATGATACATGGCAGCAGGGATTTATACAGATTTTTAAGGCAGTTCAGGAAAATAAACCTTTTATAATGAACGTGTATCACTGTGTTGACAGGGAACAGGTGGAAAAATACCTAAAATCCCTTACAGACAATCTTTTGATGGGAGTTATAGATGAAGAATCCGTTGATATGAAGGTACGCGAAGAAGATAAAAAATTTATAGCAAGGGTATATTCCTACAGTTTTATAGGCCTTATGTTAGACTGGATAAAAGATGATATGAAAGAAGCCCCGGAGAAAATAGTCCACAGATTTGCTCTTGTAATACAAGACTCGCTTAAGATGGCGTTAGACAGATTTAAAATTTAATCAAACAGTGGGATTTGATAAAAAAAACAACAGTTTTCTACCTGTGATAAATTATTTATCATGGGTATTTTTTTGATTATGGCGGTGCAAAATGAATATAGGTACAATCTAATTATAAAATAAAAACAGCAGGAGGTACTCATTATGTATTATTCAGCAGGAACTTATGAATCATTTGCACATCCGGAAAAACCGGCAGGGGTAGATAAAAAATCAGCATATATTATAGGAACAGGTCTTGCAGGACTGACGGCAGCGTTTTATCTTGTGAGAGACGGGCAGATGAAAGGGGAACATATACATCTTCTTGAAAAATTAGAGCTTGCAGGCGGAAGCTGTGACGGAAGAAAAGATATAACCAAAGGCTTCTTTATGAGAGGCGGAAGAGAAATGGATAACCACTTTGAGGTAATGTGGGATATGTTCAGGGATGTTCCGTCGCTTGAAACACCGGGAGCATCCGTTCTCGATGAATATTACTGGCTTAACAAGCATGACCCTAACTATTCCCTTTGCAGGGCAACGGTAAGACGCGGACAGGACGCACATACAGATAAGAAATTCGGACTTGATAAAGAGTCTGCACTTGCTCTTTCAAAACTTTTTATAACACCTGAAAAAGATCTGGAGGGAAAGAAAATATCGGAGGTTTTGCCGGACAGCTTCTGGGAAACCAATTTCTGGCTTTACTGGCAGACAATGTTTGCTTTCCAGCGTTGGTCAAGTGCCCTTGAAATGAAACGTTATCTTTGCAGATATGTCCATCATATTGACGGACTTCCTGATTTCAGCGCACTCAGATTTACAAAGTACAACCAGTATGAAAGCCTTATTCTTCCACTTGTAAAATATCTTGAAAGTCATGGTGTAAAAATTGAATATGGCATGGATGTTAAAAATGTAATTATCGAAACTGTAGGAAGCAAAAAAATAGCGAAACAGATTGTCTACATTAAAGACGGTAAAGAACAGACCATTGATTTAATAGAAGATGACCTTGTCTTTATTACCAACGGCTGCTGTACCGATACAACCTGTTACGGAGACCAGGATCATGCACCTGACCTTTCTAACCTGAAGGACGGCAGAGGTGATTCATGGGATATGTGGAAAAACATAGCAAAACAGGCTGTACAAGGAGAATACGGCAATCCGGATGCTTTCTGCAACAACATTGAAGCAACTAACTGGATGAGTGCCACCGTTGCTACCTCGGATGAGAAAGTAATTAAACACATAATTGATGTCTGCAAGAGGGACCCAAGGGAGGGTAAAGTTACAACAGGCGGTATAGTCACGGTAAAAGACAGTATGGACAACTGGTATTTGTCATGGACAATTAACCGTCAGCCACAGTTTAAATCCCAAAACCCTGATATGGTGCTTGTATGGCTTTATGCACTGAATACTAATAAAGAGGGAAATTATGTTAAAAAACCTATGCGTGAATGTACGGGCAAAGAA
>OLNF01002070.1_pt1 | contig 16279 bp, 9 predicted proteins | sample 1673061 | NCBI WGS metagenome assembly OLNF01 (sample SAMEA3136751, study PRJEB25190) | human gut metagenome | reverse complement strand
ACTTGTCTCACTTGTATTGTTGTCTATCCAATCGGTCTTGGCGCAGAGTTTCAGCGTCAAGGGTACAGTCGTGTCTGCTGAAGACAACGAACCGATGATTGGTGTGACCATTATGCAAGAGGGAACATCAAATGGCGTAGTGACCGATATTGACGGTAACTATACCATCGAAATTAAGGGTGCTTCGAAGGCTACGCTTGCCTACTCTTATGTGGGTTGCGTTACGCAGAAGCACGTTGTGAATGCGCAGACAAATACGCTCAACATCACCCTTGCTTCGGATTCCAAGATGATGGATGAAGTGGTCGTGGTGGCGTATGGCGTGAGAAAGAAGGGAACCATTGCGGGTTCCGTGTCTGCCGTAAAGTCTGAAAAGATAGAAAATGTGCCGGCGGCAAGCTTCGACCAAGCTTTGCAGGGACAGAGTACTGGTTTGCAGGTCATCTCTTCTTCGGGTGAACCTAGCAAGGCGGCTACCTTCCAGATTCGTGGTACCAACTCTATCAACTCCGGCAAGTCGCCACTCTTTATCCTCGACGGCGTGCCAATCTCAAGTTCTGATTTCAATACCTTGAGTCCTAACGACATCGAAAGTATCTCTGTATTGAAAGATGCCTCTTCTACCTCTATCTATGGTGCACGTGCTGCCAATGGTGTGGTTGTCATCACTTCCAAGCGAGGCTTGTCAATGGACAATGCGAAGATTACGCTCCGTGCACAGTATGGTTTCTCTGAGTTGGCACAGACCAACTGGAAAATGATGAATACCGATGAGCGTATCCAGTTTGAGAAAGAAGTAGGTCTGGATACAGGTAAGGATTACAATCTCCTTTCAAGAGTAAACGTAAACTGGCTGGACGAGGTGTTCAACGACCGCGCTCCGCTGCAGAGCTACGAACTCTCTATCAACCGTGCTACCGACCGCTTGAACTACTATGTTTCTGGTGGTTTCTACGACCAGGACGGTATCGCACAGAATTCAACCTTCCGCCGTTACAACATCCGCACCAATGCTGATGTAAAGGCTAGCAAGTGGTTGAAGGTAGGTACCAACACCATGGCTGCCTATGAGGAGGCTCAGCAGGCTGACGACGGCAGCTATACTACCGTTACTCCTATCTCAGCATGCCGATTCATGCTGCCTTACTGGAATCCATACGCAAAGGATGGCAGTCTGGCTTCACTTTCAGCAGGCAACTGGGCTGGAACCAGCGAGAACCCTATCGTTTACATGGGCTTGAATCCTATCAAGAACAAGAAATATAAGGTACTCTCTACCATGTATGCTGAAATCTATCCGATAGAGAATCTGACTATCCGTACTCAGTTCGGTGCCGATTTCACCCATTCTACAGCGTTCCTCCAGTCGTTCCCAAGTCTCTCTTCAAACAACGGACAGGGTACAGCGGCACGCCAGAGCAGCGATGCCATCAACCTGACAGAGACCACAACGGCTAACTACCGTTTCACTCTGAACGATATCCATTCATTCAACGTGATGCTGGGTCAGGAGGCTGTCAATTTCCACTCAGAGGGTTTCCAGGTATATTCCAAGGGTCAGACCAGCGACCTCCTGACCAATGTATCATCAGGTACACGTGCCAGCCGCTGGGCAGATTCATCTTCTGACTACTCTTACCTGTCATTCTTCATGCGTGGCGAGTATAACTATAAGGAGCTCTACTATGCCGACTTCTCTCTGCGTACTGATGCTTCTTCACGTTTCGGTAAGGATCATCGCTGGGGTACATTCTGGTCGCTCGGTTTCATGTACAACGTGAAGTCAACCGACTGGCTGAAGGATATGAAGTGGCTCAGCACAGCCCAGATTGCCGTAAGTACCGGTACATCGGGTAACTCTGAGATTCCTAACTATTATCACCTGGCTCTGGTATCGGGTGGTGCCAACTACGATAATACTGCCGGTTTCTCTCCATCACAGAGTGGTAACGAGGAATTGGGTTGGGAGTCAACATGGGCAAACAACTTCGCCCTCCGTTTGGGCTTCCTCGACAGAATCAACTTCAGCTTCGAGGCTTACTACAAGCGTACTTCCAATATGCTGATGCGCGTTCCTGAGTCTTACACCGTTACCGGCGAGGGCTATCGCTGGAAGAACGTAGGTGTAATGGCTAACAAGGGTATCGAGTTGAGTGCTGACGGTGATGTAATCCGCACACGCGATTTCACCTGGAATGTAAGTGCCAACGTATCTTACAACCAGAACCGATTGAAGGAACTCTATAACGGTGTAACCGAGTATGTAAACTCAACCACCGGTTTGAAGTATGTGGTAGGTCACTCAGTAAGCGAGTTCTTCCTGAACCGTTATGCCGGTGTGAACCCAGCGAATGGTGAGCAGCTCTGGTATGATAAGGATGGCAACGTGACCAACGAGTTCCGTGAGAGCGACAAGGTGATGACAGGCAAGACCTATGATGCACCTTGGATGGGCGGTTTCGGTACAAGCTTCCGTTGGAAAGGTTTGCAGCTTTCTGCCCAGTTCAGCTGGATTGGTACACGCTACGTGATTAACAACGACCGTTACTTCGAGGAGAGCGGCGTAACCTTCGGTACTGCTTACAACCAGTCAAACCGTCTGTTGTACGACCGTTGGAAACAGCCTGGCGATATTACCGACATTCCACGTTGGGGCGAGGTAACCCAGCTCGACGACCGCTTCTTGGAGAATGCATCGTTCCTCCGTCTGAAGAATCTCAGTCTGTCCTATTCATTGCCACAGAGTCTGTTGCGCAAGACCAACTTCTTCTCTATGGTCAGAATCTACGGTCAGGCACAGAACCTCTTCACCGTAACCGGTTTCAACGGTCTGGATCCTGAGGTTTCATCCAATATTTACCAGGCACAGTATCCGGCATCACGCCAGTTTACTCTGGGTGTTGAATTGCAATTCTAACCAAGAAAGGAGAAAAAAATGAATATCAAAAATATAAAGACATACATCCTGTCGGGAATCCTAGCCCTCTCGATGTCTTCCTGTCTTGATAAGTATCCTGAGGATTCTATCCGCATGGACCAGGCTATCAACACGGTGGGCGACATGGACAAGCTGGTGTACGGTATCTACGACAGTTTCAAGAGCAGCGCCCTCTATTCGGGCAATCTGACAATCCTGCCAGATCTGCAGGCAGACTTCGTGTACTGCGTGAAGGGCTACTCTAATGCCTATGGCGATATCTACCGATGGAAAGATATCAAGGCTACCAACACCGACATCGAGGCGGTATATGCCGACCTTTATGGTGTTATCAACAATGCCAACTTCCTGCTCGATAATGTAGATAAGGTAAAGGCAAACACCAACAGTGATAAGGAGCTCGACAAGCTGGAGCAGTGTGAGGGCGAGGCTTATTTTGCCCGTGCCCTGGCTTACTCAGAACTGATCAAGTGTTTCTGCAAGGCTTACGATAGCGACGAGCAGGCTGCGAAGGAACTCGGCGTTGTACTCACAGAGCACTATTACGGCAATGAGCCACAGAAAAGAGCCAGTCTGAAGGAATCATACGATTTCGTATTGAGAGACCTTGACAAGGCTGCCGAATATCTGAAGGTAGACGAAGACTTCACTGGAAGTCTCTACAATGAGATTTACTTCAACGAGTATACCTGTCATGCCTTACGTGCGCGCGTATCCTTATATATGCATAAGTATGATGATGCCATCAAGTATGCATCTAAGGTAATCGGCAGTAAGTATTATACATTGGAGAAGGCTTCTTCCAACACTTATACAAACCAGGTGAACGATTACAAGTATATCTGGACCTATGGTGATTCGCGCGAGGCTATCTGGAAGGTAGGCTTTACCGTGAACAGCTATGGCGGTGCACTGGGTACCATCTTCGATAACTACAACTATGTAACTTATCGTCCAGACTATGTGCCTGAGACATGGGTCATCAACTCATTCGACAGCAATGACCTCCGTGCTGCAGCCATCTTCACAACCCGTGTAACAGGTTATGAGCACGGTTTGCAGTGGCCTTTGCTGAGCAAGTATTTCGGCGATGCAGAATTCCTGAACAACAATATCCTGCATGTTCACCAGCCAATGGTATTCCGTCTGTCAGAGCAGTATCTGATTCGTGCTGAGGCTTACGCCATGAAGGGGGACTATAGTAAGGCAGGTAAGGACATCTCTACCTTGCGTACAGCCCGCTACTCATCTTACGGTGGTAACACCTCGATGAGCGAGAGCAACGCCATGAAGATAATCGAGGCAGAGCGCGTGAAGGAACTCTATATGGAAGGCTTCCGTCTGAACGACCTCAAGCGCTGGCACAAGGGATTTGAGCGTAAGGCTGCCGACCAGCCTGCTGCCAACTTCGTGCAGAGCAGTCTGAAGGTTGAAAAGGATGACCCTCTCTTTGTCTGGCCAATTCCTCAGCATGAGCTTGAGGCACCAGGTTCTGAGATTCAGCCTAATGAAAGTAACAAATAAAATAAGGAGACGATCATGAAGAAAATAATGATGGGATGTTTGGCAGCCGTAGCTGCACTCATCGCTCTTGTGAGTTGTTCACAGGATTATACCACTTATGCTGGTCCAAGTCATATCATGTTCTCTGATACGCTCTATCAGTATGCTGTACAGGAAAGCAATGAGGTTTTCAATGTGCCTGTATCAGCAACCGAAAAAGCTGACTACGACCGCACCTTCGGCGTGGAGGTAGTAGACAAGCAGAGCAATGCCATCGAGGGTAAGCATTACCGCATCCTCAACAACACCGTTACAATCAAGGCGGGCGAGATGGTAGGAAATGTGAAGGTTCAGGGTATCTATGATAACATCGGCAAGACCGACTCGCTCGGCTTCACCCTGAAACTGGTGATTCCGGAGAAGTATAACTGGACAGATCTCTATAAGGACTATGCCCACGTGGTAATGCAGAAGTCTTGTCCTTTCGATATCCACAACTTCTCTGGCTGGTGCATGGTTACATCTACCTTCTACAGTCAGTATCTGAACAACGTAACCAACCGTCTGATCAAGACTGAGGTAGTGGAAGGCGAGGAGAATACCGTTCTGCTGAAGGATGTTTACTATAAGGGCTACAACCTGAAGTTGAAGTTCAATACCAAGAACATGCTTGAGCCAAAGGTAGAGATGGACGACCAGATAGCCGGTGAAACCGGCGAGGCGTTCGGTACCATCTATGGAGACGGCAAGTTGCGCATCAGCCAGCCTTCTCTCTATACCTCTTATTATAACACCTGCCAGAACTATGTATTGCAGTATGTCAACATGAGTGTTGACAACAAGGATGGTTCAACCTACGGCAACGTAGGAACCTTCATCACCATGTATGAATGGATCAGCGATGCAGAGGCAGAGAAATTGAAAGAACAAGGATATTAATCGTAGAATAAAAAGAAAATGAAAACATTGATTTCAAAATATTGGCTCGTATTGATGGCGCTGGTATCAGTGACTCTGTTCACAGCTTGTTCCAGCGATGACGACGATGCCGTAACTCCTGTGTTCCCACAGGTACAGACTATCGGCGGTGCAGCTGGCGCTGAGTTGGACTTCACCTTCGATGCCAACGAGAGCTGGAGCCTTTCTTCAGACAAAATCTGGTGTAAACTGGTGCAGGGCGAGAAAACAGACGCCTTCGTACTCAATGGTACTGCAGGCAAGCAGACCATCAAGGTTAAGATTACTGGTGATGATGCCAGCGATGATATGAGCGTGGCTCAGCTCTTCCTGAATATGGGTGGTCAGAAGGTTGCCATCGCTGAGGTTAAGCGTTCGGCTGCCGACCATATACTGAAGGTTTACGATGCGGCTGGCAATGATATCACCGAGACAGGTATCACTGTAGGTTACAATGTATACACCAAGTTTACTGTAAAGTCAAACTTCCGTTTTGCTGTTACCAATACTCCAGCTTGGGTAGACTTGGAAGGCGGCTTCCTGATAGGTACACCTAACAAGGATGCTGTAGGCGGTGTTTCCTTCAAGGAGGATCAGGGCGTAAGTGCTAAGTATGCCATAGCTAAGGACGGCAACTACACCATCACCTTTACTTCTGAGGATGGCAAGGCTGCTGTAACCGTACCTGTTATCTATAATGGTATGACCACCAGCACCATGGATGTTACTTATCCAACCTCTTCACAGTGGGCAGTATGGAATGTATCTCTCGATGGTAAGGTGTTCACTCAGAATGGTTCTAGCCTGAATGGCGGTGATACCAACGATTTCACCTTCTACAACTTCGTTCCTTTCACCCTCAAGACCTTGGGTGATGCTTACCAGCTGGTAGTCTTCGATAAAAAGGAAGATGGTCTGCGCGAGGAAACATCCGGCGCTGTGAAGTTGCAGGGTGAGAAGGGTGATGTGAAGCTCACAGTCGCTCCATTAGGCAGCGGAAGCCGTGAGTTCCTGGTCTATGCATTGCCACAGAGCGTATTCGAGAGTCTGGAGAATGGACTCGACGGAATGCTGGAGGAAGACTTCATGACAGTGAAGAGCGATTACGACCGCTACTTCCTGATGGATGTTGTCCAGAAGGAAGAAAAGAAGGGCGATTCTGAGGTTACTGCTCCGATTGTTACCAGCATGGGTATGGAGGCAGATTGTGCCTTGACAACCAATGAGGAGTTTAAGTCATATGCTGAGGGCATCTTCAGTTATACTGGTAAAGAAGTGTTTGAATCAACAGTTTATGGTGGTTATGTAGCCATTTATCCTCAGATTGACGGATGGAATCCTTCAGCTGGAGCAGACGTAGTCATTTACGATGGTACAGGAAACCCTGTTCCTGATGAAAACTACGAGGTAGGACAGGACGAAAAGGGTTTCTATGTTGGCTTGAATGCCGATAAGCTCACTTATCCTATCCTTGCTGGTTTCAACGACATGCAGAGAGTATGCCAGCGAGTAGTCATTATCAATAATATGGGATTTAGAAGCAAGAGAAAGTAATGAAGACATTCAGAAAATATAGTAAGGCACTCTTGTTGCTCTTGGTCTCTCTCCTGACCTTTGCAGCAACAAGTTGCTCGGATGATGAAACCGGAGGCTGGGACGGCACATACGGATATGTGCAGTTCAAGCTCAGCAAGAAGGTTTCTTCTAGAGCTACCCGTGCTACTGCCCTTGACAAACTTGAGAAACTGGATGATGCCAAGAAAATCAAGGTGGTCATGGAGCACAACGGTACAACTGTCTCTCAGACACTGGTGCTCAATTCTTATAATTCAGAGAATGCAGAGTATGGTCTGAGAAGTGAAAAACTGCAACTCGCTTCGGGTACTTACACCGTCATCGGTTTCTATCTCTATGATGCTGTAGACGAGGAGTTGCTGGCTTCTTCTGCCGGCGAAACATTCACTGTTGTAGGTGGTGGTCTGGAAGTACAGAACCTCATGGTGGAGACTGTGGAGCGTGGTAAGGTGAAGTTCAATCTCGTGAAGGAGTGGGAGAAGACCCGTGCCGGTGGTACAGAGTATCTCTTCTCTAACATCCGTCTCGTTGATGTCAGCGTAACCAACCTCTTTACCCGTGAAACCTATACCTTCCCTGAACTGAAGGTGAAATATAAGGAGTCTAGCGAAGAGCATCAGAATCCTGACAATGAGAACGATAAGTATAGGGACACAGGTACAGCTTACTGCGATTCTACCGTATGGTTGCCTGCCGGTACTTATCAGGTTACCTCTTATACCACCTACGGCAAGACTGGTGCGGTGAAGACCAAGTATGAGACCCAGCCTGTAAAGGGTGAGGCTTTCATTATAGAGGACAATCAACTCAATGATAAAGCGCAGGTGCCTATCCTCCTTTCCAAGACAAAGGAGTATATCAAGGACTATGAGGCTTTGAAGGCTATCTGGGAATCTCTCCATGGTAAGGAGTGGAGCTTCTATGGTGATGCTACCTTTAAGGGAGCTAACTGGAACTTCAACAAGGAACTCGATATGTGGGGCGACCAGCCGGGCGTAACGCTCAACAGCAACGGCCGTGTCATCGGTCTTATCATCGCCGGTTTCGGTGCTAAGGGAATCGTACCTGATGCCATCGGACAGCTGACAGAACTTCAGGTGCTCAACCTCGGTTCGCACGATGAGAAGATTGGTGCCAACATCTTCAATAACTATGATGCCAGCAGTCTGACTGCGGCTAAGAAGACCTCTATGCGCCATGACTATGAGAGCAAGTTCCTGAAGTATGACCCACGTGCCAACATGTCGAAGATGATTGTAGAAAGCTACAACTCCGATCCTAAGGTGGCACCGAAGAACAGAATCAAGAAGGATAGCCGCATCAGCCTGAAGGATGCACAGATTGGTACGCTGACCAACCGAATCTCGGGTGTGTCTAAGGCCATCTATCGCCTTACCAAGTTGCAGCAGTTCTATATCGGTAACTCTTCCATCACAACCGATGAGGTTTGTGCGAAGTTCTACAATGCCGATGATCCTGTTTACGGTAAGTTTGCGCAGGAGTTTAAGGATGAGGATTGGGACAAGATGGAAAACCTGACCGATATCGAACTTTACAACTGTCCGAAGATCAGTCGCATTCCAGACTTCTACTATAATCTCCCTAAATTGCAGGCGATGAACCTGGCACGATGCAAGGGCATCTCTGCTAATCAGTTGAGAAATGATTGGACTCGCTTAGCTGAGGAGAAGACAGGTAAGACACTCCAGATTCTCTATATGAGTTACAACAACCTGGAGGAGTTCCCTGAGTATTCTGCATTGAAAAAGATGGTAAATCTCGGTCTGCTCGACCTGGCTTACAACAACATCAAGAAGGTACATCCGTTCGGTTCTGAGGTAGCACTTTCTTCTCTCTATCTGAACAACAACCAGATTGAAGAGATTCCTGCTAATCTCTGTGCCTTTACGGATGATGTAGAGAGTCTGACCTTCGCTCATAACAAACTGAAGAAGATTCCGAATATCTTCGATGCAAGTTCGGTTCGCGAGATGGGTTCTGTAGACTTCTCTTACAACGAGATTACAGGTGTAGATAAGAGTCATGGAACCTACAAGGGTATTAATGCAGCTTCAGTCAGTCTGTCAAACAATAAGATAGAGAAGTTCCCTTCTGAGTTGTTTACAGCCGGTTCGCCAATCACAACCATCGATTTGAGCGCCAACCAGATGCGTACCATCCCTAAGGGTTCCATCAAGGGCAAGAAGGCTTATCTGCTGCAGGTCATCGACCTCCGATTCAACAGGTTGACATCCCTCTCTGATGACTTCCGCTCAACCACATTGCCATACATTACCAATATGGACTTGAGCTACAACTGCTTCACCGAGGTGCCAACCCAGCCATTGAACAGTGCCGTGCTCCGTGCCTTTGCCATCAACCACCAGCGTGATGAGAATAACGACCAGCGTTGCCTGCGTACATGGCCTACAGGAATCACAACCTGTCCGAGCCTGATCCAGTTCCAGATTGGTTCGAACGATATCCGTAAGGTAGAAGAGACACTGACCTCTCACCTTTATATCCTGAATATCGCAGACAACCCTAACATCTCTATCGATGTAACCAGCGTCTGCGCATACATCAAGGCAGGTATGTATAAGCTGTTCTACGACAAGAATCAGGACATCCGCGGTTGCGATGCTTTGGATCTCGAAAATTAAACCCTATAAGAAAGTAGTAATATGAAATATATGAATAAACTGACATTAGGTATCGTTCTCGCTGCCGGGCTTTTCACAGCCTGCAGCGATAAGGATGATGTCGATATCCCGGGAGGACTGGCGCTCGATAAAGAGGAGATAGCCATAGGCCCTCAGGGTGGAACAGAGCAGATTGCCATCGCTGCCTCACAGGACTGGGTAGCAAATACCTCTGAGCCTTGGCTGATGCTTTCGCCTGCCAACGGCGTGGGTTCTGTTGAGGGTACCATCAAGGTGGATTCTACTCTTTCCAACACGCTCCGCAGCACAGAACTCAGCTTCCAGGGTGCCAACGGACAGAGCCGCAAGCTTACCGTCACCCAGTTCGGTTATGGCAAGCAGATCTTCCTGAAGGATCCTGTTGTAGAAATCGAAAACTCCGATTCTTACGATAAACGTGCTTTCGAGAGTCTGATTTCTGCCAACGTAGAATGCAAGATTGGTAAGATTGAGTATTCTTTCGAGGGTGATCTGACCGATGCTGAGAAGGCAGAGAACGAGAGCGAGCGTGAGGGCTGGCTCCTGAACAGCAAGGATGAAGATAAGCTGAAAGGTACTAACCTGGGTATCAAGCTGGACAGAAAGTACCGTCCTCGCACCGTGAAGTTCAAGTTCCGCTGGGCGATGAACGTGGTTCCTGCCGTTCGTGTGGCTAAGGTTCATCTCGTGCCAGTCAAGGATGAAGACCAGCTGGTAGATGCGGATGGTAAACCTACAGATGATGTTATTCTGACCGTTCGTCAGAAGGCAGCACCAAAGATTGAGGACAACCGTGCCGGTGACTCTCTCTCTGTCATCATGATCAACCAGAAACTGGGTAGCATTGCTACCTTCGATTCCAGCGATAACATGCGCAACTGGAGCGGCGTAACGCTCTGGGAAGCTACTGATGATTTCGTGAAGACTCATCCTGAGGCTTTAGGACGTGTACGTTCTGTCAAGTTCAGCATGTTCAACCTCAAGAGTGGTGAAACTCTTCCTAAGGAAGTGGGTAATCTCAAGTTCCTGGAGTCATTCTCTGTTGCAGCCAACGAGAACAACCAGATTCGCGAGGTAGAGCTCGGTGATGAAATCTGCTCACTGAAGTATCTGAAGAATCTTACCGTTCAGGCTTATGGTCTGACTCATCTGCCTGCTAGCTTTGTTAATCTGGGCAAGAGCCTTGAAACGCTCAACCTGGTAAGTAACAACTTCAACAAGTTGTCGGATATCACCAATATCGTCAACGAGAAGACCTTCCCTAAGTTGCGTAACCTCATTCTCTACGCACAGCGCCGTACGGATGTTGTCACCAACATCGCTTCGCTGGGCGAAAAGAATGCATCAGGCGTCTATGTTTATAATAACTATCCTATCGGACTGTATGGTAAGGTAAATGCCGGATCCGCAGACCGCCAGGCGCTTCTCAAGCTCCTGACATGGGATAAGTTGAATACACTGGAGTTGTCTTACTGCTTCCTGGAGGGTGAACTTCCTACCGATGAAGAGATGACTGAAGCTTTAGAGACTGCTGGCAAGGCTACCCGCTACAGCAGGGCAGACTTCTCTACCAATAAGGCTGATTATCTCGACAAACTGGTAGGCGATACCTGCAAGTGGTTGCTCTCTGGCTGGGATAATCCAGTAACCTGCAAGCACAAGGATGGTTCTGTAGTTTATGAGGATGTTTATCCTCTTCAGGTGCCACGTGTATTGCCAAACTGCCGTCAGTTGTCGCTCAACCTTAACTTCCTGACTGGTGCGGTGCCAAAGTGGATTCTTTATCATCCACATCTGGTAGAATGGACTCCTTCTATCATGATCTTCAACCAGCAGCCTAAGGGTAAGAATAGCGATGGCGCTGCCGTTGGTTTCTCTAATATGACAGAAGACAGCTACAGCTACGACTACTATTACGGAACCAGCGACCCAGGTAGCAACTGGAAGGTTTCGGGTGTAGCTTATCCGCTCTACTACCGCACATACGTGGCAGCAGGCGATATTAATGAAGCTGCGCTGATGGCTAAGTACAGGAGAACTAAGAAAAAGTAAGATAAACATAAAAACAATATAGAAGCAAACAATGAAGAAAAAGTTTTTCTATATAGCAATGGTCGCATTGGCATTGACGGGCTGTTCTGACAGCCTGTCAACCATCGGCTCTTCTGACGGCAATTCAGAAATCACCATCCCTGCAGATGCTGAGGCGGGTGAACTGCTGATTAAGTTCAGTCCGGAAATGAGCGATATCCTCGACCAGGCACAACTGAGCAAGACTCGCTCTGGAAAGGCTACCCGTTCGGGTATTCCTTCTACCGACGAGGTGCTCGACATCCTGGGAAGCTACAGCTTCGAGCGTGTGTTCCCGGTTGATGCAAATACTGAGGCAAAAACCCGCGAGGCGGGACTCCACCTCTGGTATACGGTGAAGTTTAATAAGGGAACCGACCTGAAGGCGGCTGCCGAGCGCCTGAAGCAGTTGGGTGAAATCTCAAAGGTTCAGACCAACGGCCGCATCAAGCGTGCTTACAAGACAGACAGCAAGCGCATCTATCTCAGCGATAAGGCACTTCAGCAGAAGGCTACCCGCGCAGCAGCAGCTGAGGGCGAGCCAAACGACCCAGGCTTTAAAAGCCAGTGGCACTACCGTAACCTGGGTGAGGGCCACTATGGCTTTGAGAACCTCAACAATAATCACGTAGGCGCTAAGGCAGGATGTGACGTGAATGCACTTGAGGCATGGAAGACCTGTAAAGGTGATCCTTCTATCATCGTGGCTATTCTTGATGAGGGCGTGATGTATAAGCACCCTGATCTGGAAGCCAACATGTGGTGCAACCCTGGTGAAACTACTCAGGGTGCCAAGACTGACGGCGACGGAAACGGTTATGAGGGCGACCTTCATGGCTACAACTTCGTTACTGAGAGCGGCGATATTACCTGGACTGATGCCAATGACACCGGTCATGGTACTCACGTAGCTGGTACCATCGCAGCCGTAAATAATAATGGTAGAGGTGTTTGTGGTATAGCTGGTGGTGACGGTACTCCTAATTCTGGTGTGAAGATTATGTCATGCCAGGTGTTCTCTGGTCAGAACAGTGTAACCTTGGCAGGCGAGGCGAGAGCCATCAAGTATGCTGCCGATAATGGTGCTGTCATCCTGCAGTGCAGTTGGGGTTACAACTCTTCAGAGTCTAGCATCATCAATGGTTATACTCCGGGTCCTGCTACCGAGAAGGAATGGGCTGAGACCTATCCGCTGGAGAAGGAAGCTCTGGATTACTTCATCAACAATGCCGGTTCGCCTAATGGTGTCATCGACGGTGGTATTCCAGTCTTCGCAGCCGGTAACGAGTATGCTGGCAATCCTGCTTTCCCAGGTGCTTACTCTAAGTGCGTCAGCGTATCTTCATTAGCTGCCGACTATACTCCAGCCTGCTACACTGATTACGGTTCGCTCGTAACCCTGAGCGCTCCTGGTGGCGACTTGGAATATTACAGCAAGATTGGCGAGCAGGAAGATGAATACTGGGCAGAGACGACAACCGAGCAGAAAGGTGCTGTGCTCTCTACCTTGATTCAGAACGGCAAGCCTGCCTATGGCTATATGGAGGGAACCTCTATGGCTTGTCCTCACGTTTCGGGTGTGGCTGCCTTGGGTCTCGCTTATGCTGCCAAGACGAACCGTCATTATCGTGCTGCCGATTTCGTAGCCCTGATGAAGAAGTCTGTAAAGGAATTGGATAGTCATTATCAGAATGGTGCAACCAAGACCTACTACATGAACCATACTACCGTAGGTGCTTCGCCTGAGATCGTACAGCTCTCTAAGTACATCGGCAAGATGGGTGCTGGTCTGATTGATGCAGCTCAGCTCTTGAACAACATCAAGAACAAGAAACTCAGTTCTGATATGAAGTTGCCTAACGTGTATGTGGGCATCGAGAAGACTGTTTCTCTCAACCTCGCTGCATATTTCGCAGGTCGGACAGAGAGATTCTCTTGCTCAGTAGCGAATGGCAGCGTAGCTTCTGCTTCGGTAGATGGCAAGACGCTCACCGTGAAGGGACTCGCTGCCGGAAGCACATCGCTCACCGTAACAGCTGCCGATGGTACCTGCCAGACCGTAGTTGTGACCGTTAGAAAGAGTGCCGGTAATAATGGTTGGATGTAATTGGATGTAATATGAAGATATTTGCTTTCCTATCGCTTTTCTTCCTGGCTTTGCCTGTTACGGTGAATGCGCAGGAGGAACTGCTGAAGTTTGAGCATCCGCTTATCGATGCAGGTACGATGACCGAGGACGATGCGCCTCGCACCTTCACCTTCGTAGGTAAGAATGTGAGCAAGAAGATACTGCACATCACACAGGTGAGAACCACCTGTGGATGTACCAGTTCTTATGTCAGGGGCGATGTGATGAAGCCTGGCGATACCTGTCAGGTGCAGATCACCTTCACGCCTAACCGCTATCCTGGCACCATCAATACGGGTGCTTATCTCTATCTGAAAGAGGTAGAGGGACAGCCTGCCGTTAAGCTCGCCTTAACGGGAAAGGTGCTGCCGGGTGCTGACCAGTGGGCACGCTATCCGCACAAGATGGGCGTACTCAGACTGAAACAGGTGAAGGCAAGTATCACAGAGGTAAAGCCGGGCACAGAGCCTGAGGCACGTATCCTCTGCGGAAACAGCGGTGACAAGCCGCTCCGTATATCCAGCCTCCTTCTTCCTCCTTATGCCCGTCTTACGACAGAGCCTGAGGTGATAGAACCGGGTGATGAGGCTGACCTCGTCATCACCATCATAGCCGATAAGATTCCGGCTACGATGCCCGAATCCTTCACCTTCCCTGTTATTCTGGAGGGCTTGGATGCCCGTCCGTCTGACAGAACGATACAGGTCGTTGTAAAGTTAGAAAGGTAAAAGGGTAAAAAAGTAAAAAAGAAAAAAATACCAAGACAATGAAATATTTGAAAAAACTCTTCACCCTCCTGGTGATTGCTTTGTTTGCCTGCGGCTTTGCAGCCTGCAGCAGCGATGATGAAGAACCGGAGGAGCCTTCTCTGGAAGTTACACCTGCCAATCTTCATGGCACATGGGAGTTGGCTGAGTGGAACGGTGAACCTCTTGCTGAGGGCACATACTGCTACATCGTTTTCAACCGCAAGGACCAGACTTTCGAGATGTATCAGAAGTTTGACAGTATGTATGGTCGCCATATCACCGGTTCGTTCGCTATCGAGAACGATCCATACCAGGGCTACATTATCAGCGGAAGCTATGATAACGGTAAGGGCGACTGGAACCAGAGTTATCTCGTAACCCGCCTCCTGGCTTCCGGTTCCATGATATGGACCGCCAAGGATGATGTTACCGACATCAGCCGCTACAAGCGTTGCGATGAGGTACCTGCCGAGATACTCAAGGAATGTAAAGATCTCACTGAAGAATAAAAAAAGAGCGAATTATCTGCAAATTCTGCGGATTATTCGCTCTTTTTTTGTATCTTTGCCCTCAAACTTATCATCGGGTTCAAAGTTTAAGAATATGATATTAACGATTACAGGTTCAGACAGCACCGGAGGCTCTGGTGTGCAGGCGGACATCAGGACGATTGCCGAGTTGGGCGGTTATGCTGTTTCGGCAATAACCAGCATCACTGTGCAGAATACGCTCGGTATTCAGGAGTTCTTTGATATTCCTGCCGAGATTGTTTCGGGGCAGATAGAGGCTATCATGAACGATATGCAGCCTGATATAGTGAAGATTGGTATGATACGCAGGGTGGAGACGCTGAATGTGGTCATCGATGCGTTGACCAAGTACCGTCCTGCCCATATCATCTATGCCCCTGCCATCTGGTCGAGCCAGGGCGATGCGCTGATGACGGAAGATGTGGTGAGCCAGATCAAATACCGTCTGCTGCCGCTCTGTTCTGTCGTCGTGTCACGCAAGAAGGAGAGCGACATCATTCTTCAGAATTCTAAACTGCTGAGCCTTGCCGAGAAGCAGGGACTCCGGATCTATCGCCTCGACAATGCCAATTCGCATGGTCTCATCAACCGTTTTTCTTCAGCCCTTGCCGTCTATCTGAATCAGGGCAAGAAGATGGAGGAGGCGCTGGCGATGGCGCAGGATTTCATCAATGTAGAACTCGTGCGCCAGAGCAATCTGCAGGGCAGGAGTTCCGAGCTTTACAACCAGTTTATCTCGCAGGTGAATAACTTCTGCCGCACTTATAGCGATGTTCATTTCTATGCCGACCAGTTGAATGTGAGTGGCCGTTATCTGGCTCAGGTTACCCGTCGCATCTCCGGCAAGACGCCGAAGGCGATCATCGATGAATACATCGTGAAGGAGATAGAGCGCGAGCTCTCTACCACCACGCATACGGTTCAGGAGATAGCCAATACCTTCGGTTTCTCATCCCAGGCTCATCTCACCAAGTTCTTCAAGAAGATGAGAGGGGTAACGCCTTCTGCTTTCAGGCAGAAAGGTTGAAAACAGGTGGTTTTTGACTAAAAAGTTAAAGTAATTAAGTTAAAATAGAAACACGGACAAATTGAATTTGTCCGGCTCTTTTGTACGGTCGCTTGTAAAGAGTTAAATATTAGTAACTTAT
>OLNF01002061.1_pt1 | contig 16314 bp, 20 predicted proteins | sample 1673061 | NCBI WGS metagenome assembly OLNF01 (sample SAMEA3136751, study PRJEB25190) | human gut metagenome | reverse complement strand
GCCAAATCGCTTTCCCTCGTCGGGTTCTGCCAACTGATGTACTGTTGAATCGGATCTTTACTTTTCAAAGAACAACCGAGGTAAATGTCCCTCTATTTAATCCGACAGAAAATCGCGGTTTGACCAGTCACTTTTTCAAAAAATTTTTAATTTTTTTCTTTGCCCACTGGATGGACTCCAAAGCCGCGTTATATCCGCAGTTTTCAGCCTTCGCAATGTCGTGAATCGTCAAACCTGATTCAAGCAGTAAAAAGCGTCGGCGCTGCGTGGGCGTCAGTTTTGCCTGTGCAACCGCAGCCGACAGGCGTTCCGTTTGTTCCTCGCTTATATACTGTTCATCCAGCGTCTTTGATGCCAACTCAGGAGCATTCGCAGGTCTAGCCTCCAGCCGGAGCTTTTCCACATGACGCTCATCACGCTTCTCCTGTTTGAGATCTTCCAGCTTGAATTCCCGTGTCAGAACCGTAAACAGCCGGAAGTCCAACCGGATCACCCGCCCGGCATCCGGAGATTCCGGGTAGACATCCTCAATATGTACGATCGCCGCTTCCGGCTTTATTTTGATCAGTTCGCGGTGAGTTTTTTTCGTGAGCTGGAACCAGTCAGATTCGATTCCATTTTGGACAATTTTAATCAGCATATCGCTGCCTCCATTTCTGAATTTCATTTGCGCGGATGGGCAAATGTCAGAAACGGAGGGGCACGGATAGGGCAATAAAAATCCGTCAGCGCGCTTTGGCTGCAATTTGCAGCGCATGCACACTGATGGACGCTAAAAATATTCACCAGTAGTTCCACTCGACGCCGTACAACTGCTACTTGTTTGAAAGCGGCCTTGCGGCAAGAGTGGAATCTACCGGTGTTCTGGGCTGCTGGTCACCATCGGAGGCGCAGCCCGCGCCTCTTTTTAGGGGAAAATAGCATAAAACGCTCCATCCCGGCAGGAATGGAGCGTCTTAGTCGCACGGATTGCCCTCCAGCACTGCCGTTTTTTTATATGCGGCGCTGGAGGTATTTCCTTATTTCATCCTCTAATAGTGAACAAAATTCGACACCATTAGAGCATTTCTGAAACAGCGGGTATTCTGTACAATACTCGTGTCGGAGGTGAACTACTGGTGTCGATTTATAATACTCCATTAGAGGAGCGTTTCGGTGAAAAACTGGAAGAATTGCGCGAGGGGAAGAATATGACGCGCGAACAGCTTGCGGATCAGGTTGGGCTTACCGCAAGGCATATCGCCGCATTGGAACGAGGTGAGCGGCGGCCGACACTCAATACAATGGAAAAGCTGCTGCGGACGCTGGGCGCGCCGACCGAGTGGCTCATCTATCCGGAGTTTGAAGAGCAAAATGCACGCTTACGCGAGATATCCCATTTAGCTGCTACATTTTCGGATGAGCAGCAGGAATTCCTGCTCGGCATTATGCGTTTGATACGGAAACAGAAATATGAGGGTTAAAAATAGCGGTGTTCGCTGGAACACCGCTATTTTTTCTCAATGTACCGATGAATTGCATGAAAGATATCTTCAATGAAGATTCTCTCGGCATCTGTTCCGCTGAGTTGAACATCACTTAGTTCAACAACGCCTTTCAGCAAATAATCTGCGGTTACATGGAAGATATTTGCCGTCCGCAAGTAGAAATCCAACGCTGGATGCGAACGTCCTGCCTCAACTTGCGAAATCTGCTTTTGTGTACAAAACAATGCCGCTGCCAGATCTTCCTGCGTCATTCCTGCCTGTTGCCGCAATCGCTGAATATTTCGACCAACAAGCTTGTAAAGCCGATCTGTATCCAGATATTCTTCTTTGTATCTCGCCATCTCTGATATTATTTTCCGGTATTCCAGATAGAATGTCAACGCAGCTGTGGAATAATTTATACTTTTCCTGAAATTATTGAATTATCAGTTTGTGAACAGCATTCACACCAATAGCTGCATCTATTTTGTCTTTGAACTGTTCGAATCTATTGTTCGGGACGAACGCGAGGGCTGTACCAGCGAAGCCGCCGCCGTGCACGCGCACTGCGCCGTGGCCGTCCAGCAGCTGCTGGCATAGCGCAATCGTCAGCGCCATGTCCTGATGCTGCACCGCGCCAAGCGGCAATACGTTTTGCAGCAGCGTCCAAGACGCGAGGCCGGACTCGTTGACATAGTGCAAGAACGCATCAAAATTGTCGTTCTTTAGAGCTCGCACCTGCATCTGCACACGGCGGTTTTCGTTGAAGAAATGGATGGCGCGCAGCACCGCGCGGTCGCCGGTTTCCTTGCGGATTTCCGCAATCTTTGCGTAAAACTCCTGCTCATCGACCTCACGGAGGACTTCCTTGCCGAAGAATTTCGCAACTTTCTTCATTTCGATCGGCATTGCCGCATACTCGTCGGTCAGGTCGGCATGATCCGCGCCAGAATCAATGGTGCAGAGGGTATAACCTGAATGTGCAAAGTCGTAATCGACTTTCTCGACGATCGGCGTTTTGGGGTCGTTAAAGTCGATGAACACCAGACCGCCGACGCTCGACGCCATCTGATCCATCAGCCCCGACGGCTTGCCATAATACACGTTCTTAGCGTACTGGCCGATCTGCGCAATTTCAATATCCGAAATCACGTTGTCCGCAAACAGGCCGTTAAGAATCCGGCCAATCAGCACCTCAAACGCCGCCGAGCTGGACAGGACCGAGCCGGGCAGCACCGTGGACTTGACTTTCGCGTCAAAGCCCGCCAGCTTGTATCCGCGCTGGGCAAACGCCGCCGCCACGCCGCGGATCAGCGCCGCAGTCGTATTCCTTTCAGATTCCTTTGCGTTCAGGTCGCCAAGGTCAATCTCAACTGGCCTATATCCCTCAGAATCGACGCGGATAACGTTCGTGCCGTTGAGCGTCACCTCCGCCGTCGTGGTCATATCGACCGCCGCCGCGATCACGCACCCGTGCTGGTGGTCAGTGTGGTTGCCGCCGATTTCGGTGCGGCCGGGGGCGGAAAAATGATAGATCTTATCCATTCTGAACCTCCGTCAGGAATCGTTTCAGGGCAGTTCTGCCCGTTTCGTTGCATTTATATACGCCCGCACATTCGAGCACCTTGGCAAACACCTGTCCGATCTCATCACGGATGATGTCCTCGGCGTTGTCCGCGTTGAATTCCGAATGGCGGCTCATGAACTCGGCTGCCCAGTCGGCGTGCTTGGCAAGCTCATCGTTTTCGCGCAGATTTTCGCCATTCAGCAGCGCAGTTTTGAGGTCGGCCATCTCTTTTTTCAGCCGTCCCGGCAGAATTGCAAGACCCATGACTTCGATCAGGCCGATGTTCTCCTTCTTGATGTGATGCAGCGCCTCATGCGGATGATAGAGGCCCATCGGATAGCGTTATTCTATTTTCATCATGCGGTAGCCCACACCAATATGTGTTTGAATATATTGTGGAGACTCCTCTGTTGGCTCCAGTTTTTTTCGCAATGTTGCCATAAATACCCGCAGCGAAGCCACATCGTTATCCCAACTGCGGCCCCAGATATTTTGTGTGATAAAGGTATGGGTCAGTACCTTGCCGACATTCTTGGACAGCAGACACAACAGCTTATACTCAATGGGTGTCAGGTGAAGTTCGTTTTCATCCAGATAAGCGCATCCCCCGGCATAATCCACTTTCAACTTACCATTCACAAATACAGAACTGGCAGTAAACATCTCTGCCGTCATCAGAGAGAGTCTTCGCTGCGTCACCCGAAGTCGTGCCAGCAGTTCTTCTACCGAAAAGGGCTTTGTCAAATAATCGTCCGCTCCGGCATCCAGCGCCTTGATTTTATCGTTATCCTCGCTTCGGGCGCTGATTACAATAATCGGAACATTGGACCAGGAGCGAACCGTTTGAATGACTTGAACGCCATCCATATCCGGCAAGCCCAAATCCAGTAAGATGATTTCAGGATTGTGCGATGTGGCCTCCATAATGGCTGCCGAGCCATTAGGTGCTACCACATAACGATAATCATTTGTTTTTAAAGTGGTCGTAATGAGATTTCGTACAGATGGGTCATCCTCAACCACTAATATCGAAGGTTTATTCATGAAGTTCTACCTCCCCGGCGGGTAATGTAAATGTGAACACAGTGCCATTTGGCTGATTGTCTGATACGGAAATCGTGCCGCCGTGGGCGGTCACAATGGACTTACAGAGGGACAGCCCCAATCCAAGGCTTCTGCGGCTGTCGACCACTTTATTGGCCCCACTATAAAACATATCGAAAATACGGGGTTTCTGCTCATCGGGAATCCCAGGGCCGTTGTCGGAAACGGAAACCGTGACCCATTGCTCTTTTTGATCGGTATGTATTTCAATTACTGAACCGACAGGGGTATATTTGATGGCGTTGTCAACCAAATTGATAATCACCTGAACGATCAGCTTCGCATCAATGTGGGCAAGGATAAAGTCTTTACCGCTGGTCACACGAATGGTGTGTTCTTTACTCTTTCTGTTGATGTGCTTCAGTGCTTCAGAAACGACCTCATCCATGAGTTCGATACTCTGAGTTAGATTGACCTGTCCGCCCTCAATTCGTGTGACTGCTAACAAATTTTCAACCAGATTGATTAGCCACATGGAATCGTCATAAATATCAGTAAAGGTCTGCTCCCGTAGTGCATCGTCCATTTTTTTATAATTTGCAAGCAAATTGTCTGCGCTGCCGGAAATCGCTGTCAAAGGGGTTCGAAGATCATGAGAGATTGCCCGCAGCAGGTTAGCACGAAGCTGTTCATTTTGCGCCAGAACAGCCGCTTCCTCTTTTTCTTTGGCGATTTTGATGTTTTCAAGTGCCAAAGCGCACTCGCCCAGAATAGAGAGGAGTACGCTGTTTTCGAAAGAGTCCAGCGGAATACCGTTCACCGCAATACCAGCCACTCCATATACATGCTGGTTGACCCGAATCGCAAGGTATAAACACTTTGCACTGGATAATGTATCTGTTGTGGCACCGGCGTGTTTATTGTTTCGGAAGACCCAATCGGCGACTGCTTTCTCGTTCTCAGAAATTAAATCTTCCTGAATGCTATTAACAGCACGAAAAACGTTAGGGGTGGCAAGTTCTTTACCATCAGACAGGTAGACGACAATATCTTTTTTCAGCAGCTTCATGAGCTGCCCTGCCGTAGCGGTGATTACCGCATTCTCATCCTGCTCTTTTTGCAGAAGCTGGTTGGTTTCAAAAAGAATCTTTGTACGGTAAGCTGTATGGGCAGATTGTTTCGCATTTTCTTTCAGCCGGGTAGCGAGAGATCCGGAAAGCAGTGTTACTATAAACATAATGGTAAAGGTAACAATATAGTTCGGATCGTCAAAATGGAATGTCAGTCTCGGAGTGGTAAAAAAGAAATTGAAAACCAGCACACTGACAACCGAGGTCAGAATCCCGCACAGTCGGTTGGTTGTGATTACAGCGGTCACAAGTACGCCTAATATGTAAACTGCGATAATATTACTCTCCGTGAACCCAAGAGCGTCAAAGCCACAGCCAATTAGTGTAGCTACCAGCAATACGACTATACTCTTCAGAACATCACGCAGGGGCATCGCATCTACCTGCGCCTTTCTCTTTTTTTCCTGATAGCTGGTTCCTGTGCTGGCATCCGGTATCACATGAATATCCAGATTAGGTGCGCTGGAAATTAGGCGTTCCGTCAAGGTGGGCTTGCTGAAAATATTCTTTCGTGCAATGGTACTTCGTCCAATTACGATTTTTGAGATGCCGGAAAGACGGGCAAATTCCGCAATCTGATAAGGCACGTCATCGCCATAACTTGTCTCAATCGCAGCGCCAAGTTGCTGGGCCAGACGCTTATTATCCTGCAAACGCTTTTTATCATCGTCACTCATCGCCGCTGTATTTGGCGTTTCCACATAAAGAGCGGTAAATGTTCCCCGAAAGGCTCTTGCCATCCTTGCAGCAGTCCGAATGATTTTTGCGTTGGATGGCGACGAGGAAAGACATGCCAGAATGCGCTCGTCTGTATGGTAATCGCCTCGGCTCTGTACTCTGGCGCTTTCCGTCAGCAAGTTCACCCGGTCAGCGCACCGACGGAGGGCGATTTCCCGCAATGCGGTGAGATTTTCCAGCGTGAAAAAATTAACTGTTGCCCGCTGCGCCTGATCTTCCCGGTACACATTTCCACTTGCCAGTCGTTCCAGCAACTCCGCAGGCTCAATATCCACCAGTTCTACCTGATCTGCTTGATCAAAGGTGGAATCCGGAATGCGCTCCCGCACAAGAATTCCGGTGATAGAGGCTACTGTATCGTTGAGACTCTCGATATGTTGGACATTTACAGTCGTATAGACATCAATTCCAGTATTTAGCAGTTCCTGAACATCCTGATACCGCTTCGTGTGCCGACTGCCTTCGGCGTTGGTATGGGCCAACTCATCCACCAGTATGAGCTGGGGATTTCGCTTGAGCGCAGCATCAATATCAAATTCACGAAGGGTCATTCCTTCGTAAGCAACTTGTTTCACAGGAAGCTGCTCCAAGCCGTCCAGAAGTGCCATCGTCTGGGGTCGGGCATGGGGTTCTATGTATCCAGCAACCACATCGATGCCACGCTCCTTAGCCTGATGAGCCGCCTGAAGCATGGCATAGGTCTTTCCGACACCTGCGGCATAACCGAAAAAGATTTTGAGTTTTCCGCTTTTCTTAGTGGATGCATCGTTACGGATCGCACGAAGAAGCTGATCCGGATCTTGTCTTGGCAGTTCCATTTTAACCCTCCTATCTGTCACTCAAGTAAAAGCGATTCCCTTTTTCAATATTATAACACACAACGTCAAAACCTACATCTGCGACTGATCCACGGCAAATTTGTTCAGACATCCAATGAAAAAATCGATGACGGGTGATTTTTTAGAATTCCTCCATAGTGCTTTTTGCGTGATTTGATTCTGGGTAATCGGCTCAATGGGCAAGTCAGCATATTCCATCACAACCGGGGCGCAACGAAGAAGCACCATCCGTGCATTATAATGAGTTTTTTCTGATATGTCTGTATTCTCTGGTAAAAAAATTATGTCCAATTTGTGCGTTTCCAGTTCTCTGCACAATTCACTTTCTTCTCCACTGAAAATATGGATAGAGACATCCGGATGCTGCTTTCCGTAAGTCTCAAAAGCATCTGCGAGACCGCCTGCCATTAATGGGTTGGAAAAACCAATTCGCAAGCTGTTTTCGCTGTAAGTCAGAGCGGTTTCCTGCTCATTCCAATTGTTTTCCAGAAAAACATCCAGTTTTTTCATCAGAAAATACCCAAAAATAAATATAGCTGATGTACTTACAAGTAAAATAACATCCTGCATGGATTCACCCCCCATTCTCTTGATTTTTCTTGAAATCAAGTATGAAAGCACTTTTGCAAATTTCTGTTACTTCCCAACGCCAACATGGTATCTCCTGCTTTCAGCACTGTGTCTGAAGAAATAGATAACTCCAGCTTGCCGCTTTTCTTGATTCCCATAATGTTAATGTTGAATTTTTTACGAATATCGAGCTCTCCAATCGAATGGTCCGCCCAATCTTTGGGAATGGGAATCTCAAACATGGCATGATTTTCATCCAGTTCTATGTAATCGAGAATGTGATCCGCACTGTAACGGATTGCTGTCCACTTTGCGAGCTGTTTTTCCGGGTAGACTACTTCATTTGCACCGTTACGCAGCAAAAATTTTTCCTGAACATCAGTTGCAGCTCTGGAAACTACAAACCTCGCTCCTAATTCACTGAGCAGAGAAGTTGTTTCCAATGAACTTTGAAAGTTGTTGCCGATGGCCACAATGCATACATCATAGTTGCGAACACCGAGAGATTTCAAGAAATCGGCATTCGTACTGTCTCCAATCTGTGCATTGGTAACAAGGGACAGAACAGCCTCTACACGTTCCTCCGAAGTATCTACCGCCATCACTTGATGACCCAAATTATTTAAGTGCAGGGCAATATGCTTTCCAAATCGCCCCAGACCAATTAGAAGAATTGATTTCATAATGTCTCCTTTATCCTACTGTTATTTTTTCCTTTGGTAGTTTTGAAACTTTCTTTTGTGCACTGGACAAGGCCGCAAAAATTAATGTAAGGCCACCGACTCGTCCAAAAAACATCAGCAGAATCAAAACACTCCGTGAGAGCAGATTCAGTTCCGGCGTAATTCCCAGGGACAGGCCGACTGTGCCAACAGCCGAGGCAGTTTCAAAAAGGCAGGTAAGCATGGGAAGTCCTTCGGAAACGCTGATGATAAGGCCACCGGTACAACATAGCGTAATATACATTAGCGAAATTGTCGCTGCGTTTTTTACGACATCATCATCGATGCGACGTCCAAAGAGGTGTGCATTTTCTCTGCGCCGAAAGGTGGAAATTGCAGTAGTAAGCAAAACAGCAATGGTTGTTGTTTTCAAACCGCCTGCGGTAGACCCGGGACTACCGCCGATCAGCATCAGCGCAATGGTGATAAATTGTCCGGCCTCACTCAAATCAGTTAAATCCACTGTATTAAAACCCGCCGTTCGTGGTGTCACAGCTTGAAAAAGAGAAGCCAAAAGCCGTTCCTTTTGTGTGAGATCAGCAAACTCAAAAAAATAAAAGTACATTGCCGGAGCGATCAATAAAACCGCTGTGGTACAAAGAATCACCTTGCTCTGCATCCGATATTTGCGCAAATGCAATCGATTTGTCCGAATATCATCCCAAGTCAGAAAGCCGATGCCGCCAAACACAATTAAGAACATAATAGTAAGGTTTATGACTGGATTCGCTGCATAGCTGGTCAGGGAGGAAAAGGGAGTGCGCACACCCAACAGATCAAAGCCTGCGTTGCAAAAAGCGGACACGGAATGAAACAGTGCCATCCAAAGGCCAATTTTCCCGAAATCACGGCAAAACACCGGTGCCATCACGGCTGCACACAGCAGTTCCATCACCAATGTCACCCTGACGATAAAGCCGGTCAGGCGAACGATTCCTCCTACCTTTGGCGCTGAAATCGCCTCCTGCATGGTACTGCGCTGCATCAAAGAAATCTTCCGCCCGGAAATCATTGCAAAGGATGCGGCCACGGTAATAACCCCCATGCCTCCAATCTGAATCAGCAGTAAAATAACAAGCTGGCCGAAGGCCGACCAGTATGTTGCCGTATCATGTATAATGAGTCCGGTTACACAAACTGCTGAGGTAGAAGTAAACAATGCATCCGAGAAAGGCGTTGCCAGTCCGCTGCGGCTGGAAAACGGCAACATTAAAAGGAAGGTGCCGAAAAGGATCACACCGGAAAACCCGAGGATGATAATTTGAAACGAAGTCAACTTCCTTTTTAACAACACTACTCCCATAACTGCAATCCTCCTTTATACCCCTTTATGTGCCCTTAATCATAAATCAAATGGAGTAAAGAAGGTAAAAGAGAATGCGTATCTGTATTAAGGCCGTCTAAAGATGCAGGACGTATTCTTTTTTATCACGATCTTGTGCCAGAAATTCAATCAGCCGTTTCCTTGTCAGAATCCCGCATAGAACATTCCGGCCATCAACGATGGGGACAAAATTCTGATTCAGCATTGAAGTTACAACCTGCTCGAAATCTGCATCTATTTGTAACGCAGGGCAAAAATTTCTGCGAACAATGCTGCCAAGTCGGTATCCCTCCTGTACTTTCAAGTCTGTTGTCTGGCAAACAAGAAGGTGGCGGAGGAAATCTCCCTCCGTCACGCTTCCAATATACTGTTCCTGATCATTCAGTACCGGGACAGCGGTATAGCCATGTACCATAAACCGTTCCAATCCCTGACGAATCGTATCCTTTTCATGAAGAAATACAGTGGAGATTTTGGGAATCATGATTTTAGCTATGTTCATTTCACTTCTCCAGAATACCGTCCAGCATCAGATTGACTTCCAGCACATTGACGGTCTCTTCACCAAAGATGCCAAGGAATCGTCCGTCGGTGCAGTTTTGGATGATCTCACGCACTTCATCTTCGGTCATATCATTTGCCTTTGCAATGCGTGCTACCTGATATTCCGCTGCTGCCGGGGAAATATGGGGATCAAGCCCACTGCCGGAACAAGTAACAAGATCCACCGGAACAGCTGTTTCATCCATATCCGGGTCGGCAGCCCGGAGCTTTTCCACCCGCTCTGCCACGAGCTGTGCATACTCCTCGCTTGCCGGAGAGAGGTTGGAGGGAGCGGCGTACATCAGTGCCTTTCCGTTTTCATCCGTATAGGTTGAAACATCAATATTCATAATGCGCCCCCACATATGGGCTTCATCTGTATATTGCTGCCCAAGTAATTCACAGCCATATTTTTTCCCATTTACTTCAATGATACTTCCATTGGCATTATCCGGGAAAATTAGCTGAGCAATTCCTGTGACAACACCCGTATAGATCACGCCGCACAGCAGCGTAAAGATTAAAAAGATCATACCTGCCTTTGGTAATACACTTTTTATTGTTTTCATGATATATCCCCTCCTTATACCAGGCCGGTGAACACCAGCAGAACATCAATCAGTTTCACAAAGATAAAGGGAGCCGCCAGACCGCCCAGACCATAAACAAGCAGGTTCCGTGACAGCAGCTTTCCGGCAGCAACTTCACGATATTTCACACCTTTTAGCGCCAACGGAATGAGCGCAATAATGATGAGTGCATTATAAATAATCGCAGAGAGGACAGCACTTTGCGGGGAATGCAGCCCCATAATATTCAGAGCAGACAGTCCCGGATAAAGTCCCATAAACAGCGCCGGAATAATGGCAAAGTATTTTGCCACATCGTTGGCAATGGAGAAGGTAGTCAGGCTGCCTCGTGTCATCAAAAGCTGTTTGCCGATGCGAACAATGTCGATCAGTTTTGTGGGTGAAGAGTCCAAATCCACCATGTTGCCTGCTTCTTTTGCTGCTTGTGTGCCGCTGTTCATGGCAACTGCAACATCTGCTTGTGCCAAAGCCGGAGCGTCGTTGGTGCCGTCGCCTGTCATGGCGACCAAATGACCCTTGGCCTGAAAATCACGAATCATTGCCAGCTTTCCTTCCGGCGTTGCTTCCGCAAGGAAGTCATCCACACCGGCCTCAGCAGCAATGGCCGCAGCAGTAATCGGATTGTCGCCGGTGATCATAATGGTCTTGATGCCCATTTTCCGCAGATCTGAGAATTTCTCCTTCACACCCTGCTTGATAATATCCTTCAAATAGATAACGCCGAGAATCTTGTGGTTCTTAGCCACAACCAGAGGTGTGCCGCCCTTGGACGCAATAGACTTGACAACTCGATCACAGTCTGGAGAATACATTCCGCCTGCATGGGTCACATAACTCTGCATAGCATCTGCTGCGCCTTTTCGGATTTCGTTGCCGTCAAAGTCGACGCCGCTCATACGAGTCACGGCAGTAAATGGGACAAAGTGCATATTCTTGTCCTGAAGGCTTCTGCCACGAATTCCAAACTGCTCCTTTGCCAGCACAACAACGCTTCTGCCCTCGGGGGTTTCATCGGCCAGAGAAGAAAGCTGAGCGGCGTCCGCCAGTTCCTGAATATCAACACCATCTACCGGAATGAACTCCGATGCCTGTCGATTGCCCAGGGTGATTGTTCCGGTTTTGTCAAGCATCAGAATGTCTACATCACCGGCGGCTTCAATGGCACGTCCACTCATGGCCAGAACATTTGCCTGGTTCAGTCGGGACATACCGGCAATACCGATGGCGGAAAGCAAGGCACCAATGGTAGTAGGAGCAAGGCATACCAGCAGCGCTACCAAAGTTGTTACAGAGGTTGGATTCTCAATTCCCGCCAGCTTTGCAGAAAAAATGGAATAAGTGTAGAGGGAGACTGTCACCAAGATAAAGATAATGGACAAGGCTACCAGAAAAATCTGCAAAGCAATTTCGTTGGGCGTCTTCTTCCGGGCAGCACCTTCTACCATCGCAATCATCTTGTCCAGAAAGCTTTCTCCGGCTTCGTTGGTCACTCTGACAACAATCCAGTCCGACAGTACAGTGGTGCCGCCGGTTACAGCGCTGCGGTCGCCGCCTGCCTCACGAATTACAGGAGCGGATTCGCCGGTGATGGCGCTTTCATCCACAGATGCCGCACCTTCTATGACTTCGCCGTCTGCCGGAATCTGCTCTCCTGCTTTGACAATCACCAGTTCCCCTTTTTTCAGCAGGGCGGATGGAACCACAGTCACGCTGTCCTTCTGCGATACGGAGGGAATTTTATGTGCGTCCACATCCTTTCGGGATGCCCGGAGAGAATCTGCCTGTGCTTTACCACGACCTTCTGCTATGGCCTCGGCAAAGTTGGCAAATAGCACGGTAAACCAAAGGATAATGGCAATCGCCAGTGTATATCCGCTTGGAGCGTCTTTTAACCCGAACAGGGATACCACCCAAAGGATACTGGTCAAGATCGCAGACACAAAAACCAGAAACATGACCGGGTTTTTTGCCTGTGTTTTCGGACTTAATTTCGCAAAAGAATCTTTCATTGCCCTGCCGAGCATTTTCCGGTCGGCAAAAGCACTTTTCTGTTTTGTACGCATATCTGTAAACCTCCTTTACGCAATGCTGCCAAAGAACTCAGCAAGCGGACCAAGGGCAAGCGCCGGGAAGAAGCTCAGCGCACCGATCAGCAATACCACAACAATCAGCAGGAAAACAAACATTCCATTTGTGGTAGACAAGGTGCCCGCAGTCGTGGCAATTTTCTTTTTCCCAGCCAGACTGCCTGCGATTGCAAGTGTGCCGATGATGGGCATAAACCGGGCAAAGAGCATCATCAGTCCCAGGCTTACATTCAGAAATACGGTATTCGCATTGAAACCGGCAAAGGCAGAGCCGTTATTGCCGCCACAGGATGAGTAGGCATACAGCATTTCAGAGAAACCGTGGGCACCGCCGTTATGCAGGCTGTCCATGACAGAGGGTACTACAGCGGCAAGGCCACTGCCGACCAGAATTGCAATGGGCGTTGCAAGGCAAACCAGTACCGACCATTTCATCTCATAAGGCTCAATTTTCTTTCCAAGGAATTCCGGAGTGCGGCCTACCATCAGACCGGCAATAAACACCGCCAGAATGGCAAAAGCAAGCATACCGTAAAGACCGCAGCCCACGCCGCCGAAAATAACCTCGCCGAGCTGCATCAGCAGCATAGTCACCATACCGGCAAGCGGCGTGTAGCTGTCATGCATGGAATTTACAGAGCCGTTAGAAGCTGCTGTGGTGAAGGCTGCCCAGGTAGAGGACGCTGCAATGCCGAAGCGAGTCTCCTTGCCCTCCATATTGCCGCCCGCCTGTTCTGCCATTGACATATTGACTGCGCCGTTTTGTGCAAGCTGGGATGTGCCAGCCTGTTCAGTGACGGCGATGCAGCCCAAGGCAACAACCAGGCAGAGAAACATTGCCATAAAGATTGCAATACCCTGCTTCTTGTTCTTTACCGCAGAACCGAATGTGAAACACAGTGCCGCCGGAATCAGCAGAATGGAAATCATTTCGATCAGATTGGTAAAGGCATTGGGATTTTCCAAAGGATGTGCGGAGTTGACGCCCATATAACCGCCGCCGTTGGTGCCGGTCTGTTTGATTGCGACCTGGCTGGCCGCAGGACCCATCGGTACGAACTGCTCGGTGACGATCTGTGCATTCGAAACGATTTCGCCATCTACAGTGACGGTTTCGGTGTCTAAGTCAATTACCGCATTCTCAAGGATTTCACCTTCTGCACTGACGGCAATAGGTTCTACAAGGGATACTGTTTCTGCACTTTTCAGGTTCTGAATCACGCCGCCGCCTACCAGCAACAGAGAAATGACCAGATTCAGCGGGAGTAGGATGTGAACCACAATGCGGGTCAAGTCCACCCAAAAGCTTCCCAACCCGGAGGATTTCACCTTGATAAAGCCACGGATCAATGCAAATAGAACGGCGATTCCTGTAGCTGCGGAAAGAAAGTTCTGAACAGTCAGACCTAAAGCCTGAGTGAGATAACTCAATGTGGATTCACCGGAATATGCCTGCCAGTTTGTATTGGTAATGAAACTTGCAGAAGTGTTAAATGCCAAATCCCATTTCACACCGGAAAGATTCTGCGGGTTTCCGGGAAGAACTCCCTGCAGAAGTTGAAGCAGGAACAGAAAAACAAGCCCAATACCGGAAAAAATCATTACACTTACTGCATATTTTTTCCATGTCATCTGTTCTTCTCTGTCTACACGCATAACCTTGTAAATCAGGTTTTCGCACGGTGTCAGAACTTTGGACAAAAAAGTTTTCTCGCCGCTCATGACGTTTTTTATGTATGCGCCCAGCGGAATTGCCAAAACAACCAGAATGGCAAGGTATAAAGCATACTGAATCATGGTGCTCATGCCTGATCATCTCCCTTCATTAAAATATAGACATACCACAGCAGCATTGCTGCCGCACATACACCTATGAGTGCAATTAGCATTTGCATAAGATTCATCCTCCTTTTTTGCTGTCCCCAATATCATAAAACCTTTCCTCTAAAAATGGCATTAGTCATCTTTTGTGCGTTTAAAGATGAAATAAAGATTACAACCAACCCAAAAGCCATGCCATAGGAAAGGCGATAACGATCGTACTGATACAGACACACGCCAAAACCAGTAATGGCATTCCAACAAAGATGGAGATGAAGCCAAGTAGCGGATGATGCCAAATAAAGCGCTCCGCTTTTGCGTCAAATCTCTGTTCAAATCTTCTCGCCGCATTTGTAATGCTCATAATTGTTCACCTCATTTCTTTCTTGCAAGGTCATAATACCGCTTAAAGTATTAAGTGGGGAAAAGGGTCCTGCAATCGAAACTAAGATTGTATAAGTTTTTATAAAAAAAGAGACAGCCCCGGAGGTGAGGACTGACTCAGCCATATTATGATTCTATACAGCAAACTCTTGTTTTTGATGTAGGAATGAATGTAATTCTATAATGTAGCGCTTATGTCTGATAAAGCTTTCTCCTTGATTTGTCTGCATGAGAACAAAAATCATGTCGAAGCTAAGAGCGCGACCTGCACGCAGCCCGGAATCGTGGAACATTGGCACTGCACCGGCTGCGGTCTGAACTTCTCGGATGAAGGCTGCCAGAATGTTCTGAATTCCGTCACAGTCCCGACAGTTAATCATATCCTGACGGGTTCCGACGCGAAGGGCACGTTCCATCCGGCAAAGCAGCATCAAGCGCAGCGAGGTTTCTGCAATTCTGGTTCGCATGTTTGACACAGCGTCCCGGCAGAGCATTACCCTCTAATACTTCCAAGAGCCATCCCGCCAAAAACGGGATGGCTCTTCTTTCGTAATCTTACCGTCAGCAGCATCGACAGCATCAGCAGGATGGATATGAACTTGAACTTTCTCATAAAATTCTTCCCTTCTTGATTTCAGATTTCTTTTTCTGTATTGCTTCTCAGCTAGAGTTTGCTCTTCAAGCTGCGCCGTGGTGTCGCGGCACTGGTGACAGCAAACGCGCGGACGTTCCCCTTGGCGGGAGCGTCTGCGTCTTGCAAATGCGAAAATTATATGATTCCAACTTCGCGTACAATGTTTCCGAAGGGTATTCTGGTGGGCTTAAATTTGTTACACAGCGTGAACTTTCAAGAATTATTACAAAGCTTCAGAAAATGCTATCCGATCGCATAAAATCCGTTAACAGCTCAGTAGAAAATGGCAATAAGTTAACTGATAGGGAGTCAAAACTGTTCGAAGAATATGTCCATATGTTTGAGGAAACCGAACGAATTTATTAGGGGCAGTCATTTATTGGAACAAACCGACACTTATTGCCAACTCGATTTTCCCATCCGTATTTTTATTTGCTCACACTGATTGTGTAAAGATTCGATGTGCAGCTCCCATTCTCGCGGTGACGGCGCTGGCGCTGGATGTAACCGGCACGTTCCAGATCGTTCAACGCCCTTTGCACCGTGCGCGGCGAGAGGCGCAGGTCGCGGGCAATCGTCTTGACGCCCGGCCAACAGCTCCCGCCGCCTGCACGGTCACGGAGATACATATAGACCGTCCGCGCCCGGTGCGGCAGGTCGGGATCGGCATAGATGGAGCCAAAGAAGCTCATTTCTCGCCGTAGCTGCTCATATAACCGCCCGCTTTTGATGTCACGACTGACTGCGGTTGGGAATACAGACTTTTCTTGATGTTCATCAGCAATTCCTCCTTTCCTGCATAGTAAACCTCGCGCTGGGCGCGCTCTGGCGTTTGATATGGTTCTTCAAACTTGA
>OLNF01002053.1_pt1 | contig 16355 bp, 15 predicted proteins | sample 1673061 | NCBI WGS metagenome assembly OLNF01 (sample SAMEA3136751, study PRJEB25190) | human gut metagenome | reverse complement strand
AGGCAGCAGAAGGCGGCAGCCCGGAAGGGGACGGCACTGCCATAAAGAAATTTGTCTATGGCACTGCATGGAAGGACCAGCTGGCAGCTATGACCGTGGAGGGGACAACACGAAAATTTACCTATGATGCCAACGGTAACCTGCTGAGTGATGGAAAATATACTTACAGCTGGACGAAGGGCAGCCTGCTTGCAAAAGTAACAGGAGATGGCCTGGAAGCAGCCTATACCTATGATGCATCGGGTATCCGCACATCAAAGACAGTGAATGGTGTGAAGACAGAATGCCTGACAGCAGGCGGCAGCATCCTGGCAGAGAAGAAGAACGGGAAATGGCAGCAGTATCTGTATGACGGCAGCGGTCAGCTGATGGCTATCCGTTATAAGGGCGCGGATTACTATTATGTACGTAACGGCCTGATGACGATCACAGGACTGGTTGACGCCAACGGCACGGCTGTAGTAAACTATTTTTATGACAGTTGGGGCAGGATGCTTAATATTACAGGTAGTCTGGCAGCAAGTCTTGGTAAGGACAACCCGTACAGATATAAGGGCTACTACTATGATGATGAGACAGGGATGTATTATCTGAAGAGTCGTTATTATCAGCCGGAGATTTGCAGGTTTATCATTGCACGGGCAATGGGACAAGAATTTGGTGTCAAGGATGTCGCAGTTGCAGCTGTGCTTGGTGCAGTAGGTGGTATATGTGGTGGTTATAGGGATTGGCGAAAATACATTGGAGCAGCCGCAAATGGTATTTATGTAGGGACAGTAGCTTATCGGAGTGGTGCGAATTTGGGCGCATCATTAGTAAGCGGTGGTATAGCAGCATTTTTTTCAGCGTCAGGGATTGGAGATTTAGCTTCACTTCCTTTAGTTGATGAAGGGAAGATAGTGGCAGGGAATGTTCTTGCTACTGGTAGTATTGATTTAGTAGTTAATACAGGATACACAGGTATGTCTTCTGCGATAAGTACAGCTGCACCATCTAGCCATAAAAGTACTATTTCTTTAAGGAATAGAAATAGTAAAAAGAATAATTATATGAGAAATATGAGGCCAAGAAAAGTATTTGACAAGTGGATACGAAAAGGAGGACATATTTATCATGTTTGGAAATATTTATATCATGGAAAATTATATACTAGATGGGAAAAGTTACGATAAAATATAAAGATTGAGGTACATGTTGTGGATGAGAAAAAAGACAGCTTGGTTGTAAAACCTTATAAAGATGATGTAGTTTCAAGTATAGCAATAGGGATTTTGTGTATACTAATGGGAATTATATTTCCTGATGATGGTATGTACATGTTTTGGTTTTCAATTGCACTTGTGATATTTCGTGCGTGCTCGGTGGCTAATGAAATATTGATATTGAGTAAGGATGGAGTGATTGTAAAAAGGGGGAAGAGAATAAAAAATTATGACTGGAATGATTTTAATACTAAACGTGTTAATCATTATAATGGATATCGCAATTATAAAAAGGCAGTTATTTTATCGAGATTTAAGTATATACAGGGACAAGGTATATCGCCGGGGATTTATCAATTTATTAATCCGTATTTGCTACTTGCGATACCGCACTCTATCCATATCGGCGGCTGTGTAGCCGTAGATCATCGGCATCAATCCAAGGTTGCTGACTTTGATACGGCGCTGGATCAACTGTTTGCCCAGTTTGGGGACAGCATCGCCAAGCTGCAGGCGCTGATGGAGATCCATCTGGATTTCCCGATCAATGCCATGACGCGGGTATGTAAAAAGCTCAGCCTTCCTAAAAAGGCGGCGGTCGAGGCAATCGCTATGTTCGAGATGTCCTACGGCGGAGGCCCTGCTACGGCACATGATGTGTTTCTGGCCATGCAGGAGATCCCGTTTATTCTCAAAACGGATAAGTTTCCCGAAAGCAAGCTCCTTGTTGTCGAAGAAAATATGGCGCGTGCGCTCACACTCAAATGGAGTGATTTTGATTTGGCAAAGGCGGTGAGCTACTGATGGCGGCACCGAATATCCTATGCGATACTGCCGGAATGACCAACGCCCAGTGGCTGGCAGCCCGCATGCACGGACCATCCGGTAAAATTCCGTATACGGTCGGCGGCAGTGATGTAGCAGCCGTCTTTGGAGTTTCCCCTTGGACAACGCCGCTGGAACTGTGGATGATCAAAAAGGGACGGATGAAGCCGCCGACAAAATGCAACGCCAATCAGCTTGAGATGGGGCATTTGCTTGAACCTATCGCAGCGCATTGGTATGCCAAGAAAACCGGGAACCGCGTGTATGAGGACACGAATCTGTACCAACACGCAGACCATCCGTATGCGCTTGCCAACTTCGATCGGCGTTTTGAGCGTGCCTCTGACGGAGAACCCGGCATCCTGGAGTGCAAGAGCTGTACCTATCATAAAGCAAGCGAGTGGGACGATGGTGCCATTCCTCTGTACTATGAATTGCAGCTGCGTTTCTATTTGGCCGTTGCTGATGTCAACATTGGTTCGTTCTCCGCAATCTGGGGAAACAACCCGGACAACGACCTGGCGATTCCGGATATCACCCGGGATAAAGCCAAGGAAGATATGATCTTCGAGCGTCTCGACGAATGGATATGGAGCCTTGAGCATGACAAGCCGCCTACAATGTCCGGTGTAGCGCCGCAGCTGGCGCTTGAATCGCTGGCCCGTATCTACGGAGAAAGTCAGTCTGGGCTGCCGACCATTGAATTTTCTTCCAAACAGGAAAACGCACTGCGTCGGATCGCTCTGTTGCAGGGCAAGATCACGGAGTGCAACCGTGAAATCAAAACTTATGAAAAGGAGATCGAAGCACACAGCGTGCGAATTGCCGAAATCATGAAGGAGCATGAGCATGGCGTCCTTACGACGACATCGGATAAGCTTCTCATTGATTTCGTGACCAAATCCACTACACGACCTGATTCCAAGGTCCTGAAGGCAAAGTATCCGACGATCTTGCCGGATGTAATGAAAACGACACAGAGCCGTAAGGTCAAGGTCAGTGTACAACCACTTTAAGAAAGGAGTCCTACTATGGACAATATCTATCATCAATACTGGCAGCAGGAGCTGATGTATCAGTTGGCTTCCGCTGATCGGTGCCGCAAGAGAGCCTATATATGCTCCCCCTTCCGGGCGGATACCCGCGAGCAGCGCGAGAAGAACCTGCGCACGGCAAGAGCGTATATGTTCTACGCAAATAAGAAAATGAACATGAACGCCGCAGCCCCTCATGCGTATCTGCCGCTTTTGCTTTGCGATGAAATTCCTGCCGAAAGAGCCATTGCGCTTCGGTTCGGTCTGGAGATCCTGGAGCAAAGCGATGTTATGCTCGTATGCGGAAATAAGCTCAGCAACGGTATGCGCGGCGAAATCGCCAAGGCGGCTTTGCTTCGTATGCCGATTACTGTATTTGACGAAGGCCTGTATCTGGAGGTGCAGAAGCTTGTCACACAAAACAACGGGGATAAGAAGTCCGTAAAGCTGGATCGTGAAAACTTTCCGATGGCTTTTACGGAGCCCGAATCCTATCTGGAAAATGCGGCGCTGTTCAAATGAGTATGCCGTATCACAAAGAACTCCTGAGAAGCAGTGTTTCGCTGTGTTTTCGGGAGTTCTTTGTTTTCCGGAACAAAGCGAAAGGAGTAATGACATTGTTATGCCAATTTGAAAAAATGATCTATCCTTCCAGTACCGGTGCGGTGGATGCGGCAAGTTTTATGATTGCACTTTACCGTCCGTGTGAGAAACTGAAGGATAGCAGCGGCAATACCATTACACAAATCAAGGCCGTCGGGTACTGCCTGCCTACCGCCAGCAATATGCGCTATGAAATGCGCGGACACTGGCGAAAGGATCCCAAATACGGCATTCAGTATGATGTCGAGGGGTACGAGGAACAGATCATTCCGACCCGAGAAGGCATCGTTGCCTATCTCTCGTCCGGGCAGATCAAAGGCATCGGTCCGAAAATGGCAGAGCGTATCTATGATGCGTTTGGGAATATGGCACTGGATGTGCTGGATAAGAAGCCGGAAAAGCTTTTGACCATCTCCGGTATCAGTCAGAATAAACTCAAAAAAATCTGCGATTCCTACCTCGCCAACCGCGGTGCTCGTGATGTGGTAGCCTTTCTGTCGCCGCACGGGATCACGCCGAACCGTGCCGTAAAGCTCTACAAAGAATACGGAGAACAAACGATGGATATCGTAAAAAACCATCCGTATAAGCTCTGCGAAATGGCCGGCGTGGGCTTCAAGACGGCAGATAAAATCGCCATGAGTATGGGCATCGACCGCCTATCTCCTGAACGAGTGGACGAAGGTATCCTCTACACACTGACTGACGCGGAGAGCCGCGGAAATCTGTGTATGGAACGGGATGGCTTCATTGCAGCCTGCCAAAAGACTTTGGAGACGCCGGAGCTTACGGATCAAATGATCGCAGCCCGTGCCAATCGCCTCATTCTTGACGGCAGAATGCGGACCTATGAAAGCTGTGTTTATCGGGAAAAGACAGCAAAAGCTGAAGAAAAGCTCGCCGACTTGATCCGGTATCAGATTCGCCATCAAAATCCCTGCACTTATGGTGATTTGGACCATGAGCTCGACCGTGAGGAAAGCCGTTTGAAGGTGCGTCTGGCACCCGAACAGCGTCAGGCAATTAAAACGGCGCTCACCAGCGGCCTTTGCATTATTACCGGCGGTCCCGGTACCGGCAAGACGATGCTGCAAAAAGCTTTGCTTGGCATTTACAGCCGCAATCATCCGTCAAAGGAGATCGTGTGCTGCGCGCCGACAGGGCGTGCCGCAAGGCGTATGGAGCAGTCAACCGGATTCCCTGCCTCTACGGTCCATAAGGCTTTGGGGCTGATTGCCGGTGAAGACGGAGAATATGGCGACCCGGAAACGCTGGACGCCGATCTGATTTTGGTCGATGAGGTGTCTATGCTGGACATCTACCTGGCCGGAGATCTGTTTGACTCTGTAAAACCGGGCAGTCAGTTGATCCTGATCGGAGACGCTGACCAGTTACCGTCTGTCGGACCCGGTGCGGTGCTGAGCGAGATGATCGCAAGCGGCACCGTCCCTGTCGTGAAGCTGGATAAAATCTTCCGCCAAACGGCTGGCAGTCGGATAGCAACCAATGCGAAACTGATCCGTCACGGGAATATGAGCCTTGAGTATGGCAGTGACTTTCAGTTTTACGACTCGGCGAGCATTCCCAAATCGGCCGAGAAAATTGTAGAGCTGTACCTGCAGGAAACTGCCAAATACGGTGTGGACAATGTCGCATTGCTCTCACCATACCGGCAGAAAACCGAAACCGGCGTCAATGCGCTCAATGAGCTGCTGCGGGAGAAAATCAATCCTCCTGCGCCGGACAAGGCTGAGGTCACTCACGGGACGAGAAAATTCCGCTGCGGCGATAAGGTGATGCAGATCAAAAACTGCGATGAAATCAGTAACGGCGACATCGGGTATATCACAAAAATCTGTAAATTCGGTGACGAGACGACCGTCACGATTGATTTCGGAGACGGACGAATGGCTGAGTATGACACGAGTCAGCTTGATATGCTGGATTTGGGTTATGCTTCTACCATCCATAAGTCGCAAGGCTCGGAGTACAGATCCGTGATCATCAACCTGCAATGCGCCCACTATGTCATGCTGACACGGCCTTTGGTGTATACCGCCATTACCCGCGGCAAAGAAAATGTCATCATTGTCGGCGAGCGCCGTGCTTTGTGTATGGCAATCAAGAAAACCGACACAGAAAAACGCGGCACCTGTTTGGCAAAACGCCTGCAGGCCGCTATGCAATGAAAGGAGTCAGCTATGAAACACGAACCCTGGCTTGAAAAGTGGAGCTACGAAGACGACAAAGTTATTCTTGAATATGAGGATGGCGCAACCTTGCGTGTGGCCAGAGAAGATTTTATCTGCGCCTTCGGTGTCATTATCGGACTGACAAAGGCAGAAGCGGAAAAAGAGTATGGGATCAAAAACGAAGGAGGCAATTGCTATGGCAACAATTTTGGAACAGTACCGAAAACGGCAGAATGAGATCCGTGAGCAGATTGCGGCAAACAGCTTACCGCTTGACCAGGTGCTGATTATGCAGGAACTGAACTACCGCATTTGTGTGCTGGAGACTTTTGAGAGCCTGTGCAAATCCGCGCCGGTTACGATGGACACCAAATCTATGGGATTCCATTTCCAGCTTGTAGACGCCTATGTGCGTTTTACGCTGAACGAGCGCAAGTTCGGTCCCAAGACGGATGCCGAAGGACAGAAAAAGCGTGAAACTGCCCTGCAGTCCTTTACGCAGGTCGTACAGGACGGACGCAAGCGTTTCTCCAGCTTTAACGCATCTACGCAGGAACAGTACAAAACCTGCATCAACAATTACATTAAGACGATTCTGCCCGTCTGGATGCAGTATCGCAACACCTATATCAATTTCTAAGGAGGCTTTCTAATGAGTCAGAACAACTCAAATGATAAGGCGGCTATGCTCGCCAAAATCGAAGGAATCAACAAGGTGGACGGATTCGATCCGACACCGTTTGCGGTAGATTATACCGATCTGGAAACCGGTGAGGTGCGTAAGCGTCTCCCGGTTATGATCCAGATGGCGTGGTTTCGTATGAAGTATCCCGAAGGGCGTATTGCCATTACGGTATCACCCGGAAAGGATTGCTTTGTGGCGACCGCCAAGGTATATCCAAGCTACAAGGACGGTGCGGAATGCTATCTTGCCGAGGCAACAGCCTCTCGGGGATACCTGGCAGATAAGCCTTCCGTTTCACCCCGCGAATGGGCACAGACGGCAGCCGTCGGTATTGCACTGCGTAACGCCGGATTCGGTTTGCAGTTTGCTATAAAAGAGCAGTATGAAATGCGTATTTCAGAGGCACAGCTCGCCGAAGAACAGATCCGCCATGAGATCGATTTATATATTGAAAATGGAAACGCACCTCAGCGATGGATACAAGAGTTCCTTGATCACCGCAATATTCAAAGTTTAACACGCATCGTTGCGGTTGAATGCATCGACCACATTATGATTTATGAGGGCAAGCGAATTGAAGTGACATTTGCCCATATGCAGGATTATGAGGCTCTGGTATCCCGCGTGAAGGATTACTATATCAACCAAAGGGAGGTGGGATAAAATGGCACGTAAAAGCCGGAAAAACGCTGCCGCAGAGCCAATTCAGATGCCGGCGGCGGATAGAATATATAAGGCCGGATTATATGCACGCATCTCTGTAGAAACAGAAAGAAAACGCGAGGCTGATACGATTGGCAACCAACTTCAGCTGCTGAGAGACTATGTGTCAGAGCATTCGGACCTGTCCGTCTTTGATATTTACAGCGACGATGATATATCCGGAACAGATTTTATTCGACCTGAGTTTTCGCGTATGATGAATGATCTGAGAGATGGCAAGATCGACTGTATTATTGTGAAAGATCTTTCACGGCTTGGGCGAAATTATTTGGAGTCCGGAGAGTATATCGAAATGGTATTCCCGTTCTTTCAATGCCGTTTCATTGCAGTTACAGACCGATTTGACACAAAATTTCAACAAGCAGATATATCGATTCAGATAAAAAACCTGGCAAATGAGATGTATGCCAAGGATATTTCAAGAAAGATCTGCTCATCCATGCGTACAATTCAAGAGCAAGGTAAATTTGCCGGAAGCCGTGCACCGTATGGATACCGCCTTGATCCCAAGGACAAGCATCATCTTGTGGTCGATGAAGAAACCGCACCGGTGGTAAAACGAATGTTCGAGATGGTTGCCGCCGGAAACACATTGCACTATGTGGCAACGACCTTGAATTCCGAAGGAATACCGTCCCCCGGGCGGCTGCTTTACGATCGTGGTATCGCATCTACCGACCACTTTAAGAATTCAAAATGGTATATGCAAACGATAAAGCGCATCCTCATCGAAGAAGTATACCTTGGCTGGATGATTTCTGGAAAATTCCGATCAACTTATCATTCCACAGGTCAAAAGGGTTCCCGTCCTGCTCCAAAAGAGGAATGGATTGTTACCAAGGGAACACATGAACCGATTATAACGAAGGAACTATTCGATCAGGTTCAGCTGTATTTCCAGCGCTTGAAGGAGGAACTTGGGCAGGCTGCCGTATATGATTCCAAGAGTAAACGGGCGAGTATTTTTAAGGGCCATCTCCGGTGTGGTGAATGCGGACAAGCTATGTTTTTGAGGAACAAGAAAAATCATGCCGGGGAGCGTGTTCCCTGGTACTACTGCTCGTTACACGAGAACTATAATTCATCCTACTGTGTAAAAAAGGCGGTAAAAAAGCAGGATGTTGAGGATATCGCGCTAAAACTGATCCGTACACAAATCAAGCTATTTACAGATGCGCGGGAGCTTCTTGCTGCATTGAACAAGAAGGAATCCAGCAAAACAAAGTTTCGCATTTACAGCGATCAGATTCGTGGAGTAAAAAAGCAAATTGATAGATATGTGTCATTAAAGGCGTCCTTGTATGAGGAATTTGCAAACGGGACACTCAGCCAAAATGATTATATCAGCATGGGTCAGGAATATGCTGCAAAGGCCGACGAACTGCGTATTTTCCTTGCTGAACTCGAAAAAGAATGCCAGAAGTACAACCCGTCGTTTGCAGCAAGCGGATCGTGGGCCGAGCTGATCGAACAGTACAAGGATGCTGATACATTAACAGCAGAAATGGTAGACGCTTTTATTGATGAAATGATTCTGTACAATAACGGACATGTTGAGGTTAAATTTAATTTCAGAAATGAATTAGATGAAGTCATTCATCTTGCCGCAATCCGCCAAAGGGAGGTTGAACGATATGCAATGTAACAAAACTCTTGCGTTTTATATTCGCTTATCGGCAGAGGACGCAGACCTGAAATCCTCCGGGAAGGCGGAAAGTAATAGCGTAACAAACCAAAGAAAACTGCTTCGTGATTACTATGAGCAGCACACTGAGCTTTGTGAATATGAGGTTGTCGAGTTCTGTGACGATGGTTATACCGGCACAAATTTTGACAGACCACAATTCATGCTTATGATGGAGCAGATACGCCGGAGAGAAATACAAGCGATCATGGTCAAGGATCTTTCACGATTTGGACGAGATTACCTGGAGGTTGGCGCATATCTGGAGCTGATATTGCCATTGTTCGGAACTCGTTTTATCTCTGCAAACGATAACTTTGACAGCGAAAATTTTATCGGTACGACAGGCGGATTGGAGCTTGCGCTGCGGAATCTGATCAACGGATTATACAGCAGAGATTTATCTGTGAAAGTAAGGAGTGCAAACAAAACCAGGAGCCGACGCGGCGAGTATTGGGGCGGCAGCGCTTTTTATGGATATCGGTTAGATCCTAAAGATAAGCACCATCTGCTTGTGGATCAGGAAACAGCACCGGTGGTAGTACGAATCTTTGAAGAATGTATTGCCGGAAGAACAGCTGCACAAATTGCCCGTGCATTAAATGATGATGGCATTCCATCCCCTGCAAGCTATAAGGAAAAGAATGGTGAGTTTTACAATGGACGCATTCTTGAGGAGAACCCGATATGGGTAGCATGTACTGTGCTCCGTATCATTAAGGATGAGCGCTATACGGGAAAAATGATTTCCAACAAAAGAGAAACGGTGGGAATCAGCACTGGGAAGATGCGAGCGCTCCCGCGGAGCGAATGGATCATCGTGGAAGATACACATGAGGCAATCATCTCCCAGAGTATATTTAGTGAGGCGGATGCATCACGCAGAAGCCGAATTAAGACCGTTAATCAAAACACAGCTGGCGAAAGAGCAGATAATTTATTTGTGTGCGGGTATTGTGGACGAAAACTCCAAAAATCCAAGGGAAAAGTAACGCATCTGTTTTGCTTAAAAGCCGGCGTTTCTTCTACTGCGGATTGCACACGGCTCCATGAACCAATCGAGACGCTGCAATCAAGTGTTCTTGAGGTTGTAAAGATGCTGGCGAAAACACTGGCGGAAAAGGCTGTGCAGGTAAAAGTGAACGCAAATCGAGAAGAACCATTGCTTGAAAAGAAAGCTGCGATGCTCAAACGTACACTTCAACGAGCGCAAAACAGCAAGCTCGACTTATATGAAGAATACCGAAATGGCAGGATGACGCGAGATAAATTTATCGCTGCCCAGGAAGAACGCCAGACCGCAATCGATTCCATGCGTGATGAATTGGCAGCAACGGAAGCAACGATTACAAAATTGAGGGTTGGGAAAGAAAAAGCTGCTGTGTTAGAAGCAGATGCCAAGGGTATTCAGCTTTTGAATGCGTACCGCCCAAAAGAACTTCGGAAACTGATAGAGAAGGTCCGTGTCTATGAAAATGGACGAATCGAGATTGATTTCCGGTGTCACGATGATTTCACTGAGGAAATCATAAAAGCAGTTGCTCAACTGTCCGGATGATGCGCCTTTGAGAAGAAATAACTGATTACAGTTGGACTGAATCGTAAAATTCGAGAAAAGCAAAAAAATTATGTGTCCTATCTTGACACAAGCAGAGGGCTTTGTACTCGGCGTCGGGGCAAAAATCTTCACGATCGCCGGCCCCGTCATACTGTACGGTACCTTCGCCGGATTCCTGTACGGCATAATATACGCTGTAGCCGGAATGTTTTAGCGAATTTCGAACGTCGAATAAAGGACTCTCTTCCGGCAAGGTCCGTGCATACGGTAAAGCCGACGGTCCGCCGCAGCATCGGCGCAACCGTCGGCATGTTATTTTTCGCTTGTTTTTCCATGCTCCCGACCGATGTATCCGCAGCCGCAAAAATTCCGCTCTGTTCCTCGGGAGAAAGCTTTTTCTGTCTTTCCCGCAAGACGGCGGTGCATATTCCCGATCGATGACATCGCGGAACAGATCGTCCGACGCACATCCGAGGCAGTTTATTACCATAGCCTTTGAAAGATCACTCTGCCGAACGATCGACGCACACTATCGTTTTGTTATTGACAAATGCGTAATATCATGCTATACTGATAACCAATTGAGATTCTCTGAATCTAATCCAAACACAGGAGATATAATTCAATGGACCCTCTCGGGCGATGTCTTACGATCTGCATTATCTTTACCGTTTTCTGTGCATTTTTTTCATTCAGCGCATCCGTACTCTCGGCGATCCGTATTCCGGACGAATCCGAAGAGGAGGACGAAGAGCCTCTTTCACTGAAGCTTTACAGAAAACGTAATGCCTGCCGCTATCGTCTTGCTTGTTCCGCGGTTTTCTGTGCGCTTGCCGCCTCGGTCTGCGTTTCTTATGCATTTGCAGAAAAACTCGAACGAGCACTTCCGGACACCGCAAGCTTTCTCGCACTGCCGATCGTGATCTGCGTGTCGGCGCTCGTGATACTCTGCTTCGGAGTATACATACCCGCCGCCGCTGCCGGTAATGCCGCATCGTTTGTTCCGGCTCAGAAAGCCGCCGACGCGGCATGCAAATTCTCGCTGATCTTTGCGGGAATCCCCGCGCTGATTTCAAGGCTCATACTGAAGCTTTTCTCGGTCGAGCCGGATGCCGCACGGACGGATGTCACCGAAAAAGAGATTCTGAAGCTTGTTGACGAAGGCGAGACCTCGGGTGCGCTCAATTCCGAAGAGCGTGAAATGATCGAAAACATCTTCGATTTTTCGGAGCATTCCGTTCGCGAGATAATGACCCACTACATGGATGTTACCGCGATATGCGAGGGCACTCCCGACGATGAAATACTGAAAACAATTTCCGATACGGGATATTCGCGCTATCCGGTCTATAAAAACGATATCGGCTCGGTAACGGGAATACTCATCGCCAAAGAATATCTGACAGACCGTCTCTCCGGCTCTCCGCGTCCGTTCACCGAGCTTGTGCGTGCGCCGCTGTTCGTGCCGGAATCCATGCAGACGGACAGCGTGCTCCGCGAAATGAAGCAGAAGGGACAGCACATGGCGATCGTCGTAAACGAATACGGCGAAGCGTGCGGAGTCGTGACCATGGAGGACCTTCTCGAAGAGATCGTGGGCGACATTTACGACGAGTCCGACACCCCCGACGACCGCGATCCCGAAATAAGCCGCACCGGAGATTCGACATGGCTCGTTCACGCATCGTGCCCTCTCGACGAATTCGAGGAGGAGACCGGGATCTCGCTTGAGGATAAGGAAGGAATAGACACGATCGGTTCGCTTGTGTTCTCCAGACTCACGAAGATTCCCGACGACGGTGTTCCGATCGACGTCGAGACTGAGCATCTGCTTCTCCATTCCGACGGGCTTCATGAGCGGCGTCTCGAATGGGTAAGCGCAACCGAAAAGAAAAAAGAAGAGGCGGAGGACGAATAATGCCCCGCCCGCATATCCCTCCGTTTTGCGGAGGGATATCGTTTTTTCGGGATGTTCCCCGCACGGTGCACAATCTCATGCTTTGCGATTGACATCGCGCTGTACTTATGATACAATTAAGCAAAAAAAGCAGAAAGGATATTAAAAAATGAAACGACGGATCGTATCCATTGTGATCGCCGCAATGACTCTTATTTTATGTGCAGTTCCGGCAACGGCAGAGCCGGGGTCGTCCGAAGCTTTGTATTCCGACGGACTTGTGACCTCCGAGTCGGCTGTCTACTCTCTCGTCGGTTCGGATCGGATCGCAGTCAACGTGCCCGCAAAAATGACGGCTGCGGAAATGAAGTCACAGCTTGTAAGCAGCCGTGGTGTTGACGTAATCGCACCCGACGGTGAAAGCGTTCTTGCGGACGACATCTTTGTTCCCGCGGGAAGCACTCTGCAGCTCACCGAGGTAGGGATCGTCACCGACCGCGCGAAGATTTATGTAATGGGCGACGTGAACCGCGACGGCGACATAAATACAAAGGATATCGTGCTTTTCATACGCAAAAATGTCGGCTGGGACGTGGACGGATTCTTTGAGGAATACGCCGACGTCAGCGGCGACGGAAAATCCTCCGCAAGTGACATCATCGTCATTATCCGCTACTGCTCGGGATGGGATGTCTCGTTTGCGCAGCCCACGGCTTCCGACGAAATCGAGATCGCCGGAACGTTTACCGAGCGTTTCTGCACGAGCAAGGATACCCAAAGCACAGTTCAGCTCCGCGCGGGCGAGCTTGCGCTCAGATTTTACGTTGCGCCGCTCTCGTGGTGCGATGGAATCACCGTTCCGCTGAAATTCGATGCTGCAGTCGGCAGCGATGCGTCCTATAATCTTCGTGTCTACCGTTGGAACGGAGACTACGCTTCCACCGTTGCTTCCGAGCCTCGCGCCGAGAAGAGCGGAACGCTCGACGCTTCGTCGTCCGACGAGCAGATCGTGACCGTCAGCACGAAATCGGCTGACGGAGACGCTCACGGCTTCTTGAAAAACGGAACATACCTTGCGGTAATATCGGCGGGAAGCATCTCCGGTATCGTCGCGGAGATCACCGGGTACAAAAGCGACGACGGTTTTGCGGTATACTCAAACAAGGAAGCTCTCGACGCAAAGTGCGGCATGAGAGCGGAAGTAACCGTCTCCTACGACAAAGCCTTCGACGTTGCGGAGAACATAAACGCATCGAGCCTCATTGATCCCGTGTTCTGCACGGTGAAGATTCCCGGAATGAAAGGGACTGATACTCTCGTGCAGCTTACCGATTCGCATTTTACACTCATGTACGACGACGAATTCGGAACGGGTGCAACCGGCGCAAAGCGGACGCAGAACGCGATCGACAGAACCGCACTTTTCACCTCTCTCGGAGGAGGCATCAACTCTGCCGACCGCTTCCCGTATTTTCTTGAATACGCCCGTCAGTTCGAAGCGAAGCACATTCTCGCAACCGGAGATATGATAGACTTCTCGTCCGAGGCAAACATCGACCGCATGTTCAAAGAATACCTCTCAAAATCCGGAATCGATTTTACATACTGCTTCGGAAACCATGACTGGTCCTTCCTTGATAATTATCAGTCGTCGTTCGCGCAGAAGGCGTACGCACTCAAGAAATTCCCCGAATTCATGGGCGGAAGCATTTACTTTGAAGCCGTTGACATGGGCGACTACTTTATCGTTTCGCTGAAGAACGACGAGAATACCTATTACGACAGTCAGCTTGAAGAGCTCAAAAAAGTATCGGCTCTCGGAAAACCGATACTGCTCATGGCTCATATTCCCTTCCATTCCCCGACTCTTGTCGAGGATACAAAAGCAGATTGGGGCGGGCGCGACATCACTCTCGGAGAAGAAAGCGACATCAACTACTCTGCAGCCACCCGCAATATGTACGAATATGTCATATCAGACGAGTCCAATGTGGTTGCTATATTCACGGGACATCTCCATTTCAACCACGAAGATCTCGTGGGAGGGAAAATTCCGCAGTATGTCACTGATGCTGCCTTTGAAGGCGGATGCCGTATCATAACGGTAACAGGCGAATGAACGCAACCGACGCAGGGGCTGCCGCAAAAAAGGCAGCCCCTGATTTTATTATGCCGACCGTATCCGTGTCAGGCTCCGGTGTCGAACTATCACGCGCGCTCACTTTTTCGGGCGGCTCTTGAAAATGAAAGCGGCGATCAGCGAAAACACAAGAGATGCCGTGATTCCGACGGCAGCCGCCGTGATCGGACCGGAAAGTGCGCCGAGCAAGCCGTGCTCGTCGACCGCCTCACGGACTCCGGTCGATATAAGATAACCGAATCCGGTAAGCGGAACCGTCGCGCCCGCGCCCGCAAAATCGGCAAGCGGACCGTATACGCCGATTGCGCCGAGCAGCACTCCCGAGCAAACGTATGCCACAAGTATGCGCGCGGGTGTGAGCTTTGTTTTGTCTATCAGTATCTGCGCGATCGCGCACAGAAGTCCGCCTATGACAAAAGCCTTCAGATATTCAGCAAACATAGATTCTCTGCCTTTCTTCGAACAACCGCGTCCACGGCACGTCCGCATTCCGTAAAATCTGCCGCGCACGGCGGACAGCTTCCATGACGGTACGGTTTCGTGTTACCGCCGCAGTCCGTGCGCCTGATCGCTTTTTTTCGCTTTGTTAATCGGAAATTCTGAGGTGAACGAGGTGAGCGATACCGACTATGTTTTCGCCCTGCATAAGCGCCTGCGGATTCATGAGCGCACCCGTTCCTATAAAAAGCACGTTGGAATAACGGCGCGCGCGCATCCCCGGAACAATATACGATGCCATAACCGCCGCGCTGCAGCCGCAGCCGGAGCCGCCTGAGTGCTTGTCCTGCGCTTCGATATCGTAGATAAGCTCTCCGCAGTCTGCGCGGCACCGCGAAATATCGTACCCGCCCTCACTGCACAGCGCCGAAAACAGCTCGGATCCGCGCCGTCCGAGGTCTCCCGTCACGATCAGATCGTAGTCCGCTCCGCGGCTTCCCGTCGCCCTGAAATAGCGGTCAAGCGTGCTGTACGCTGCGGGAGCCATAGCCGCTCCCATATCGTTCGCGTCGTTTATTCCGTAATCCACGGATATCCCCGCCATGGCATCGGCAATTTCGACATCGGCGCCGCCGGACGCGCTCCCCTTTTCCGATGAAACGATAAACGCACCGGACCCGGTGACAGTCCACTGAGCGCTCGGCGGTCTCTGCCCGCCGTATTCGAGCGGGAAGCGAAACTGTCTTTCCGATGTACAGTTATGTGATGATGTCACGCAGGCGCAGCACTTCACCTGAGACGGGCAGAAAGCTGCCGCCTCGAGAAGTCCCTCCGCGCAGGTCGAGCACGCGCCGAACAGCCCGATAAACGGCACATTGTAATCGAGAAGTCCGTATGCCGAGCTTACGCACTGATTGAGAAGATCGCCGGAAAATATCATCCCGAGGGATTCTTCCCCGACACCCGCTTTCTGCATAGCGCACGAAAGTGCGAGATACTGCATCTTTGCCTCGGCTTTTTCAAAGGTTTCTGTTCCGAAAAGCGCGTCCTTATCCCCTTTGATATCAAAGTATGCGCCGAGAGGCCCCGATGCCTCCTCGCATCCGACCGCGCTCGCCGATGCATTGATCCATATACGATCCGCCGGAAAGATCAAGCCTGCGCTTTTTTTATTATCCATACCGAACCGCGCGAAAACGCGCGCTCCTTTCCCTTTTCAAAGAGTATCTGCAAAATGACGCTCCGGTATACGCGAAATTGCTTTACTTTCGCAAAAAAAGCGGGTATAATAGGACACGGTATAACGTTAATCTGTAACCGCACGTTCACTTACCGTGTCCGCGAGTTTGACGCCGCGCGTCAAACTCCGATGCA
>OLNF01002049.1_pt1 | contig 16377 bp, 16 predicted proteins | sample 1673061 | NCBI WGS metagenome assembly OLNF01 (sample SAMEA3136751, study PRJEB25190) | human gut metagenome | reverse complement strand
ACAGAGCCTATGAAAATCTTGCAAATGCAATTATCATACAAGCAGTCAATCCCTTCATGGCTTATTGCATTACATTTTGTTTAGCTGTTCAAGCCTTGCTTCAAGCTTGCCCAGCATATCTTCCGCTGCGGCGAGCTTTTTGCGCTCTTCGGCTATTACCTTTTCGGGGGCCTTGGCCACGAAGCCTGCGTTATTCAGCTTGCCGCTGCTGCGCTCTATGTCCGCGCGAACCTTGGCGGCTTCCTTGTTCAGGCGTTCGCGCTCCTTGTCCACGTCTATAAGGTCGCTCAGGGGGATGAACGCTTCCGCGGCCTGTGCCACGGCGGAAACAGCGTTTTCGGGTATGCCGGTCTTATCCTGCTGAATGGCAACGTGCTCCGCGCCGGCAAGCTTCATTATATAGGGTATGCTTGCTTCAAGCGCTTCGGCCTTCGCGCCGTGCGTAACCAGGGTCATGCTCAGCTTGCGGCTGGGCGCAACGCTCATCTCCGCGCGAATGTTGCGCGTGGCGCGGATAAGGTCCATAACCTCTTCCATGGTCTCCGCCTCCTCGGGGAAGTCCCACTCCGCCTGCGCGGTGGGCCATGCGGAACGCATAATGGTTTCCTCGCTGTTGGGCAGGTTAAGGTAAAGCTCTTCCGTTATGAACGGCATGAACGGATGCAGCAGCTTGAGCGAATCGGTGAGCGCACGGCAAAGTATTGCGCGCACGTTGGCCTTCTGCTCCTCGTCGTCGCCATTCATGCGGGGCTTGGCAAGCTCAATGTACCAGTCGCAGAATTCGGTCCATACGAAGTCGTATATCTTCTGCGCTGCAAGGTTAAGGTCAAAGCCGTCCATGTTGGCGGTTATCTCGCGGATTATGGTATTGAGCCTGTTCAGCAGCCACTTATCGGCTATGTCAAGCTTGGCTATGTCTATTTCGCCAACCTCTGCATCGCCTATGTTCATAAGCACGAAGCGCGTTGCGTTATAAAGCTTGTTGCAGAAGTTGCGCGCGGCTTCAACCTTCTTTGTGCCGAAGCGCATATCTCCGCCCGCTCCGTTGCCGGTAACAAGGCTGAAGCGCAGGCTGTCCGCGCCGTATTGCTTTATTATTTCCAGCGGATCCACGCCGTTGCCAAGGGATTTGGACATCTTGCGGCCCAATTCGTCCCTAACAAGGCCGTGAATGTAAACATGGGAGAACGGCTTTTGATGCATCACTTCCATGCCGAACACTATCATTCTGGCTACCCAGAAGAATATTATGTCGTAGCCGGTAACAAGGGTGCTTGTGGGATAGAAGTATTCAAGCTCCTTTGTATGCTCGGGCCACCCAAGCGTTGAGAACGGCCACATGCCGCTGGAGAACCAGGTATCCAGCACGTCCTCATCCTGATGCACATGGCCGCCGCACTTGGGGCAGCACGCGGGCGCGGATTCGGCAACTATGGTTTCGCCGCAATCGTCGCAGTAGTAGGCAGGGATCCTGTGGCCCCACCAAAGCTGGCGGGAAATGCACCAGTCGCGTATGTTCTCCATCCAGTTATAATAGGTCTTGTCGAATCGCTCGGGCACGAATTTCACTTCGCCGCTCTTAACAACGTCTATCGCGGGCTTTGCAAGGGGCTTCATGCTCACGAACCACTGCTTGCTCACCAGCGGCTCAACCGTGCTGTGGCAGCGGTAGCAGGTGCCAACGTTGTGGCCGTAAGGCTCTATCTTTACCAGATTGCCGGCCGCTTCAATATCCGCCACCAGCTTCTTGCGGCATTCCATGGTGGTCAGCCCTTCGTATGCGCCGCCAAACTCGTTTATATGCCCATCGTCCGTGAACACGCGCATAACGGGCAGGTTGCACCTTACGCCGACCTCAAAGTCGTTGGGATCGTGCGCGGGGGTGATCTTCACGGCGCCGGTGCCGAATTCCTTTTCAACGTATTCGTCTGCTACGATGGGTATTTCGCGCCCCACAACGGGGATAACTACGGTTTTACCAACTATGCCGGTATAGCGTTCGTCGTCCGGATGCACGGCTATCGCCGTATCGCCAAGAATGGTTTCGGGGCGGGTGGTGGCCACGGTTATGGAATAGCTCTTGTCCGGCGCATCGTAACGCACGTGCCAAAGATGGCTCTGCTGTTCTTCGTATTCAACCTCAGCATCGCTCAGCGCAGTCTTGCAATGCGGGCACCAGTTTATTATCCTGTCCCCGCGGTAAATAAGGCCCTTGTTGTAAAGGTCAACGAACACCTTGGTAACGGCCTTGGAGCAGCCTTCGTCCATTGTGAAGCGTTCGCGGTCCCAGTCGCAGCTGGCGCCAAGCTTCCTGAGCTGCTTTACTATCCTTCCGCCGTATTCCTTTTTCCAGTCCCACGCGCGCTGCAAAAACGCCTCGCGTCCTATGTCGCGCTTGTCAAGGCCTTCCTTGGCCATCTGCTCGATTATTTTTACCTCGGTAGCTATGGACGCATGGTCGGTGCCGGGCAGCCACAGCGTTTCAAACCCGGCCATGCGCTTGTAACGGATAAGCGCATCCTGCAGCGTTTCGTCTATTGCGTGGCCTATGTGCAGCTGACCGGTTATGTTCGGTGGGGGTATGACTATACAATACGGCTCCTTGTCGGGATTAGGCTCGGCATGAAAATAGCCGTTCTTTTCCCATTTTTCATACAGCCTGTCTTCCACACCCTGATGGTCGTAAGACTTTGGCATCTCCTTCATGGTACTCTCTCCTCCTGAAAAAATAGTTTGTTTGGTAAATTAAAAGGAGCTTCTGTCCCTGATTAAAGGACGGAAGCTCCGCGGTACCACCTTTGTTGGGCATAATATGCCCCGCTCTATGCGCCTTAACGCGGCGCGCACGTTTCGGACTACTGCTGTTTCATCCAAAATAGCTCCAAAGCGACCTTCCGCCAATCTTCGCAAGCAGCCCTTTCAGCCGGTGAAGCCGCATCTCTTTTGCAAAGGAGCTTGGCGTACTCCTCTTTTTCTGCGCTATTATTGTATTCTATGCGCTGACGCCCGCTTTGTCAAGCCGAAAACGGCATATTTTCATAACGCATTTGCATATGGCTATTCCGCATGATAAAATGCAAGCATATTGAACGGAAAGGCGGCAAGCAGCATGAAGGCGTTACCGGGCGAATTTCTATCCCGTATGCAGGCGGAGCTGAAGGGCGACTACGCGGCATTTTTAGAAAGCTATAATAATGAAAGCGTGCGCGGGCTGAGGGCGAATATGCTCAAAGGGAACGCGGATGCAATAGCCGCGCTTTGCCCCGTTAAGCTTGAAAGGGTGGATAATACGGCGGACGGTTTCCGCCTTATGGAAGCATGGGAAGGAGTGGGCTTAAGTCCCGTACACATGGCAGGGCTTATATATATGCAGGAGCCGAGCGCCATGCTGACCATTGCCATTGCGGATATACACCCGGGCATGAAGGTGCTGGATATGTGCGCGGCGCCCGGCGGCAAAACGGGAGCCGCAGCGGCAAGGCTAAACGGGCAGGGGCTTATAGTATCCAATGAAATAGTGCCAAGTCGCGCCAAAATACTCGAATCCACCGTTGAGCGCATGGGTATAGCTAACGCGGCGGTGATAAGCCGCAGGCCGGACGAGATTGCAAAAGCGATGCCGGAGTATTTCGACAGGGTGATAGTCGATGCGCCGTGCAGCGGGGAAGGCATGTTCAGGAAGGATGAGCGCGCAATAGAAGAATGGAGCGCGGAGCATGTTTCTTCCTGCGCCAACAGGCAGCGGCTTATACTTGAAAGCAGCGCGCAATGCGTTGCCAAAGACGGCATGCTGATATATTCCACCTGCACTTTCTCACGCGAGGAAAACGAGGACAATATAGAGTGGTTCCTTAAAACGCATACGGATTTTGAACTTGCTGAGCAGCGCAGGCTTTATCCGCACACGTTCGCGGGGGAGGGGCACTTTGCCGCGGTGCTTAGACGAAAGGGCGGCAGCGTGCGCCCTTATGCGCCGCTGAAGCTCACCCCGTGCAAAGATAAGGCGTATGCCGAATTTATTAAAGATACGTTCACGGTGCCGCCCAAGGGCACGGCATATGCTTATCAAAACGGTGTGAACATAATTTCCGCGGAGCTGCCTGAAGCGATAGCGCCCATGCTCAGGCGCAGCGTTGGAGTTTATGCCGGAGAGCTGCAAAAGGGACGCTTTGTGCCGCACCACACGCTGGTTATGGCGGAGCACGGCGGCGAATACGCCCGTAGGCTGTCGCTTGACGAAAGCGACGCGCGCCTTGCGGCATATATGCGCGGGGAGGAGATAAACTGCCCTGAGGTTTGGCGCGGGTACTGCGCCGTGGCGTATCGTAACCACCCGATAGGCTGGGGCAAGGCGGTTGGCGGCAGGATGAAGAACCATATCCCAAAGGGCTTGAGAGCATGGTGAACGGCATACTGAAATGCAATAAAATAATGGTTATAGGCTGCCCGGGCGGAGGCAAAAGCACGTTTGCAAGGGCATTGGGCGAAATAATCAAGCTGCCGGTATATCATTTGGATATGCTTTTCTGGAATGCGGACAAGACAAACGTAGACAGGGAAACGTTCCTTTTGCGGCTTGGCAGCGTGCTTGAAAAAGACCGTTGGATAATAGACGGCAATTACAGCTTTTCAATGGAAATGCGGCTGAAGGAATGCGATGCGGTGTTCTTTTTGGATTACCCGGCGAAGGTATGCCTTGACGGGGTGCGCACGCGCATGGGCAAGCCGCGGCCTGATATGCCGTGGATAGAGCAGGAATATGACGAGGAGTTTATTCAATTCATAAAGAGCTTCAAATCGGAGCGCTGCCCGCAAATATACGCCCTGCTTGAAAAATACGGCGATAAGCCCAAGGTTGTTTTCAAGACACGCGCGGAGGCGGAGGAGTTTCTTGAAGCGGTAAGAGATAAAACAAAATAAAACAGCGGCACGGCGCATTGCACAGACATGCGTTGTGCGGTATAATTTCAAAAAATCGCACGATAGGCAGCAGAGAAGAAGGAGAAGCGTAAAAATGGAACTGAACGGAAAAATATGGCTTGCAAAGTCGGACGAAAAGGTGTTTCTTGAGCCCAAAATGGCCAACCGACACGGCTTTATTGCCGGCGCAAGCGGCACGGGCAAAACAATAACGCTCAAGGTGCTGGCGGAGTCCTTTTCTCAGCTGGGCGTGCCGGTGTTCCTTGCGGACATAAAGGGAGACCTTGCCGGCATGTGCAAGGCGGGCGTGCACAGCGAAAGCATGGAAAAGCGCATAAATAAGCTTGGGATAGAGGATTGGCGCTACCGCGTGTTTCCAACGCGGTTTTGGGATATATACGGCGAATACGGCCACCCCGTAAGGACAACCGTAAGCGAAATGGGGCCGATGCTTTTGAGCAGGCTGATGGACCTGAGCGACGTGCAGAGCGACGTATTGAACCTTGTGTTCAAAATTGCGGACGATAAGGGGCTGCTGCTCATAGACATAAAGGATCTTAAGGCCATGCTGCGCTACGTTGGCGAAAACCGGGCGGAGTTTTCCGCGGAATACGGAAACATGAGCGCGCAGAGCCTGGGCGCGATACAAAGGAGCCTTATAACGCTTGAGGATGAAGGCGGCGCGGAATTCTTCGGCGAACCGGCGATAGATATACGCGACTGGATGCAGCGCGACGAGCAGGGCAGGGGATACATAAACGTGCTGCACAGCGTGAAGCTTGTGCAGAATCCTACGCTGTATGCAACGTTCATGCTGTTTTTGATGAGCGAGCTGTTTGAAAAACTGCCGGAGCGCGGAGACGCCGAAAAGCCGGAGATGGTGTTCTTCTTTGATGAGGCGCATCTTTTGTTCAGCGACGCGCCGAAGGTGCTTGTGCAGAAAATCGAGCAGGTGGTGAAGCTTATCCGCTCAAAGGGCGTTGGCATATATTTCATTTCGCAAAGCCCGTCGGACATTCCGGACAGCGTGCTTGCGCAGCTTTCAAACCGCGTGCAGCATGCGCTCAGGGCATATACGCCAAGCGAACAGAAGGCTGTAAAGACCGCCGCGCAGACATTCCGCACAAATCCCGCGTTCGATACGCAAACGGCAATAATGGAACTTGGCGTTGGCGAGGCGCTTGTATCCTGCCTGGATGAAAACGGCGTGCCGGGCATAGTGCAGCGCGCGTTCATACTGCCGCCGCAAAGCCGCATGGGCACCATTACGGATGAGGAGCGCCGCGCAGTTATAGACGCAAGCGGCATGAAGCAGAAATACGACAAGGCGATAGACAACTTCTCCGCCTATGAATACTTTGAACAGCAGAACGAAGAACAGGAGAAGGAGGAGGAACGGGCGGCAAAGCAGGCGGAGCTGGAGGAAAAGAAGGCCGCAAGGAACGCCAAAAAGCCAACGGCCGCAGCAAAAACGGTTAAAAAGAAAAAGTCCGCCGCAAGCAAGGCAATGACCCGCGTTACAAACAGCGCCATGAGCACCATAGGCCGCGAGCTTGGCCGCTCCATAATACGGGGCATATTCGGTTCAATAAAATAACGGAGGGGATAGTATATGAAGGAAAAGAACAAGAAACTTATAAGTGAAGTTATAAAAGATATTGAGCACGACATGACAGACGAGGAGATACTTAGCCTGCTTGCAAGCAGCAAAGTATCCGAAAACACAAGCAAATCGGCAAAGGATGAATACTCGTTCGGCCAGCGCATGGCGGATAAAATAGCAAAGTTTGCGGGAAGCTGGGGCTTCATATTCTCATTTGTAGCGGTGCTGATACTTTGGATGGCGGTGAACATATTATTGGCAGACGGCGCGTTTGACGCATATCCGTTCATATTGCTCAACCTTGTGCTGTCCTGCGTGGCGGCAATACAGGCGCCGCTGATAATGATGAGCCAGAATCGGCAGGAGGAAAAGGACCGTCGACGCGCCGAGAACGACTATAAGGTCAACTTAAAGACGGAAATAATGATAGAGGACATGCACAATAAGCTTAACCGCATACTGTCGCAGCAGGAAAAAATATTGGCATACATAAAGGCGCAGGAGGAGAAAGAAGAGAGCAAGAACGCATAAGTCGTTTTCTTTCGCCGCATATGCACACATTTCGCTCCCGATGAGTACTATATCTTAGAATTGCCCATCGGGGCGAATAACAAGGAGGAAAGCATATGTGTAGCTCTTGCAACGGAAACAACTGGTGGTGGATAATAATACTTATCCTGCTTGCCGGCGGCTTCAGCAATAACGACTGCGGCTGCGGCTGCAACAATGACTGCGGCTGCAACGGGAACAACTGGTGGTGGATAATAATACTTATCCTGCTCGCCGGCGGTTTCAGTAACAATGGCTGCGGCTGCGACAACGGCTGCGGCTGCAACAACAATAATTCCGGCTGCGGCTGCGGCTGCAACTAAGCATATCCCTGCGCGGCATACGCGCGGAATATACAAAGAGCGGGGCAAATATCCCCGCTCCTTTTGCGTGCGTTAAGCGCTGCTTTAATCAGTTGTTTCCCGCACCGTGCTTCATTGCATGGGCGCAGATGGCTTCGTAGGTTTCCTGGCTTATGTCGTGCTCTATTTTGCATGCGTCCTTTTCCGCAGTTATTTCGTCTATGCCAAGGCTCACAAGGAACTTGGTCAGCGTATGGTGCCTGTCCAGCATTTTTGATGCTATCTCCATGCCGCTGTCTGTCAGCGTTATAAGCCCGTCTATATCCATTGTGATGTAGCCGTTTTCCCTCAAACGCTTGGTGGTGTAGGTAACGCTTGGCTTGGTCACGCCCAAATATTCGGCAATGTCTATGGAGCGAATGTAACCGCGCCTGTTTTTCATTATAAGCATAGCCTCAAGGTAGTCCTCTGATGCCCTAAGTATCTTCATGCAGCTTTGCGCCGTCCTCTCAATAAATTACTTATTAAGTTAACACACACTCGGCGAAAAAGCAAGCGTTCAGGCAATAAAGCAAAAAATGTTCAAAAGGGGGTTGACATATAGGGTTAGAGGTGTTAAACTATGCCACGGTTAAAGAAGTTTAACCTAATGAAATTAACATTAGTTAAACAAAGTTAACCATTATTTTTTCATCAACGGTTAGCGTACACTAACCTTGGGATGAGGAGGAGAGAACATGATGCCGCTTACGCTTGCAAATATGGGCGAAGAACAGATAATCCGTAAGGTGGGCGGAAGCCCGGAGGTGAAGAAGCACCTTGAGGATATGGGCTTTGTCCCCGGCGGGAACGTTACGGTGGTGTCCGCATTGGGCGGCAACGTAATAGTTAAGGTAAAGGAAGCCCGCGTAGCCATAAGTGAAGAGATGGCGCGCAAAATAATGATTTGATTAAATTTAAATAAATCAACCAAACCAAACTGACAAAAGGAGAGGACAGCAATGAAAACGCTTAGAGACGTTAAGATCGGCGAGACTGCGAAGGTAGTGAAGCTGCACGGCGAAGGCCCCGTGAAGCGCCGTATCATGGACATGGGCATCACCAAAGGCACGGAAGTTTTCGTGCGCAAGGTGGCGCCGCTGGGTGACCCGATGGAGGTTACCGTGCGCGGTTACGAACTGAGCCTGCGCAAGGCGGACACTGAAATGATAGAAGTACAGGAATAATTTTTTGTTACAAGGTTAGATTGACTTAACCGAAAGGAGCAGAACATGGCAATAAAGATAGCCCTTGCGGGCAACCCGAACTGCGGCAAAACGACGCTGTTCAACGCGCTCACCGGCTCCAACCAGTTCGTGGGTAACTGGCCGGGCGTAACGGTTGAAAAGAAGGAAGGCAGGCTGAAGAAGCACGACGACGTTATCATAATGGACCTGCCCGGTATTTACTCCCTTTCCCCTTACACCCTTGAGGAAGTTGTTGCGCGCAACTATTTGATAACCGAAAGGCCGGACGCGATACTGAACATTATCGACGGCACCAACCTTGAGCGTAACCTTTACCTCACCACACAGCTTACCGAGCTTGGTATCCCCGTGGTGATAGCCATCAACATGATGGACGTTGTAAAGAAGAACGGCGACAAGATAAACGTGAGCGAGCTTTCCCGCCAGCTTGGCTGCGAGATAGTTGAAATATCCGCCCTGAAGGGCACCGGCGTTATGGAAGCGGCGGAGGCCGCAGTAAAGGCCGCCAAGTCCACCAAGACCGTGCCGATGCACACCTTCTCCGGCCCCGTGGAGCATGCCATTGCGCATATTGAAGAAGCGGCTGTGCATAACATGCCCGCCGAACAGCAGCGCTGGTACGCCATAAAGATTTTCGAGCGCGATGATAAGGTGCTTGAGAAGCTGAACATTCCCGCCGATACCATGAACCATATCGAGCAGGACATAGCGGCGGCTGAAAAAGAGCTGGACGACGACGCCGAATCCATAATCACCAACGAGCGTTACGTCTACATTGCGGAGATAATAAAGAGCTGCTACAAGAAAAAGAATGCCGGCAGCCTTTCCACCTCCGATAAGATAGACAAGATAGTGACCAACCGCTGGCTGGGCCTGCCCATATTCGCGCTGGTAATGTTCCTTGTTTACTACATCTCCATGGTCACCGTAGGTGCTGCGGCTACCGACTGGGCAAATGACGGCCTGTTCGGCGATGGTTTCCATCTGTTCGGCATTGGCAGCGCTCAGTATGAAGAAGTGAGCGAAGAATACGGCAACGCCATGAACGCCATCAACGCCTTCGTTGAGATCGATACCGAGGCTGACGACTTCGATGAAGCCGCTGCCCTTGAAGAGATAAAGAACTTCGTTCCCGAATCCACCACCGGCACCGTTGAGGTTGAGGATGAGGAGACCCTGGCCGTTAACAAGCTGACCGCTTACTACGATGCGATTCCCGCCGGAGAGGAAGAAAACGACAATGTTGTTCCCGTGACCTATGTTGACGCGGCTGCTTACATTGAAGAAAACGGCTTTGAAGAGCCCGATCCCGCTAACTACGGCGTGTGGGTGCCCGGCGTACCGGTGCTGGTAGGCAACGCGCTTGAAAACGCAAACGCCGCCGAGTGGCTGCAGGGCCTGATACTTGACGGTATCGTTGCCGGCGTGGGCGCGGTGCTTGGCTTCGTACCTCAGATGCTGGTGCTGTTCCTGCTGCTCGCCTTCCTTGAGGCCTGCGGCTACATGGCCCGTATCGCATTCGTACTGGATAGGGTGTTCCGTAAGTTCGGCCTTTCCGGCAAATCCTTCATTCCTATGCTCATCGGCGTTGGCTGCGGCGTTCCCGGCGTAATGGCCAGCAGAACCATAGAGAACGAGCGCGACAGGCGCATGACCATAATGACCACCACCTTTATCCCCTGCGGCGCTAAGGTGCCCTTCATCGCCATGATAGCCGGCGCAATGTTCGGCGGTTCCGCTCTGGTATCCACCAGCGCTTACTTCATCGGCATGGCCGCGATAGTCGTATCCGGCATAATGCTCAAAAAGACCAAGATGTTCGCAGGCGAACCCGCTCCCTTCGTTATGGAGCTGCCCGCTTACCATTGGCCCACCCTTTCCAACGTGCTCAGGAGCATGTGGGAGCGCGGCTGGAGCTTCATAAAGAAGGCCGGCACGATAATACTGCTCTCCACCATACTGGTTTGGTTCACCACTTACTTCGGAGTAGTGGACGGCACGTTCAGGATGCTTGCCGAGGACGAGATAGACTACTCCATACTGGCTGCCATCGGCAACACCGTCGCATGGATATTCACCCCGCTCGGATGGGGCAACTGGCAGGCTACCGTCGCTTCCATCACCGGCCTTGTTGCTAAGGAAAACATAGTCGGTACCATGGGCATACTGTACGGCGGCGGCGACGGCACCACCTATCAGAACATAGCGGCTGCCTTCACCGGCATCAGCGCCTACTCCTTCCTGGTATTCAACCTGCTCTGCGCGCCCTGCTTTGCAGCCATCGGCGCCATCAAGCGCGAGATGAACAGCGCCAAGTGGACCTGGTTCGCCATCGGTTATCAGTGCGGCTTCGCCTATGCCATCGCCCTTATGATAAACCAGTTTGGCAATGCTATAACCGGCAATACCAACGTTATCGGCCTTGTATTCGCTCTTGCGCTGCTGGCCGGCATGATCTACATGCTTGTGAAGCCCTATAAGGAAGCTACCAAGCTGACCACCAACGTAAAGGTCTGATAGGCCCAAACGATATAAACCATCACGATCATTATTCTAAAAGAAGGAGGGATTCTCATGATGAACTGGTTTGCGGAAAACCTTGGAACAATAATCATTACGCTTGTACTTGCGGGTGTGGTTGCGCTTATATGCGCCTACCTGATAGGCCAAAGGAAGAAGGGGAAGTCCTCCTGCGGCTGTAATTGCGCAAATTGCGCCATGCACGGCAAGTGCCATTCCCGGCGGTAAAACCAAAATGCGGGGGAGATGCGATTCGCGGCGTCTCCCTCGCGCTCTATAAAACAAAACAGGCTGAAGGAGGACATAGGGCCACATGGAAAAATGCATAAACGAACAGGCAAAGCAGCTTACGCCCTCCGCAATCAAATATCTTATGGCAACGGCTCAGCTGTGCAGCGCCGGTGAAGGCGCCCGCTGCGTGGACGTGGCGGCGCGGCTGAACGTATCAAAGCCCAGCGCACACGCAATGATACAGAATCTTTGCTCGCTTGGTCTTGCCACCAAAAAGCGCTATGGCATAGTGCGCCTTACGCCGGAAGGCGAAGCGCAGGCCAAACTGTGCGAAGCGTGCTACGCACCGCTGTACGAGCGGATGCATGCTGCGCTTGCACTTGACGAGGAGCTTTGCCGCAGCGTTGCGCTGAACGTGCTTTCGCAGTCCTATGAAAGAATAGACGAGCTTGCCGAAAGCCTTAACACGGAAAATACTGCATACCCAATGAAGGAGATGTATTCATTATGATAAAGACCACACTCAGAATAGACGGAATGATGTGCGGCATGTGCGAAGCGCATGTGAACGACGCCATCCGCGCCCGTTTCAATGTGAAAAAGGTAACATCGTCCCATGCCAAGGGCGAATGCGTAATACTGTCCGAAGAGGCTTTGGACGAAACCGCCCTGCGCGCGGCAATAGCCGGCACGGGATACGAGCTGAAGTCACTCAATTCCGAAGAATATAAGAAAAAAGGTTTCCTCGGCCTGTTCGGAGGCTAAGGAGAACAATAGGCGTCCGTACTCAGATCCTCCTGAATAAACTGAACGGACACAATAGATTTTGCGGCTCTTTGCTTAAAATGCCATCGGGGCAGGTGGCGTATTGGTGGAGAGCTGCTCTTTTTATGCGCGGCGGCATATGCTATAATAAATCCAAAGCCGGAATTATAATTGGAGGATGAGCCATGGCATACCGCGCCGCCATATGCGACGACTGCGCAGCGGACGCGCAATTTGTGAGCGAAATACTGAAAGCCTGGGCAGATGAGCGCGGGGCGGAGGTGAATGCGGAAATATATCCGTCCGCCGAAAGCTTTTTGTTTGCGTATGACGAAAACAAGGCTTACGACATGCTGCTGCTGGATATTGAGATGGGCGGCATGGACGGGGTGAGCATGGCGCGGCGCGTGCGTGCGGGGAACAAAACCGTGCAGATAATATTCATAACGGGATACAGCGACTATATTGCCGAAGGGTACGACGTTGCGGCGCTGCATTACCTTATGAAGCCCGTGAATAGGGAAAAGCTGTTCGGCGTGCTCGACCGCGCGGTAGAGCGGCTGAAAATAAGCCAGCGCTGCCTGAATTTGGACATGGGTGGGGAGATGGTGCGCATACCGCTTTATGAAATACGCTATATCGACGTGAGGCAGAATTACGTTACCGTGCATGCGGAGCATGAGTATACCGTTAAGCGCACGCTGAACGAATTTGAAAAGGAGCTTGACAGCGGCTTTGCCCGCGTTGGGCGCAGCATGATAGTCAATCTTAACCGGATACGCCGCGTTACAAAGGCGGAGGTTGTGCTCAACGACGGTACGGCGCTGCCGCTGCCACGCGGCGCATATGAGCCGCTGAACCGCGCAATAATCCAGAATACATGAGGTGAACGGCATGAAGTTCATATCAAGGCAAATAGATAAGCGCATAGCCGCGTATCAGAGGGAACTGATAGACACGCATTACAAAGAGGTGGACAATATGTATCGCCAAATGCGCGGCTGGCGGCACGATTACCGCAACCATATACAAATGCTGAAGGCGCTTGCCGCAAAGGGCGACATGAACGGCATAAACGATTATCTGAATATGCTGGATACCGATTTGAACACGGTTGATCTGGCCATAAAAACGGGTAACCCGATGGCGGATGCAATAATAAACAGCAAGGTATCCCTTGCCAAGGCCAAGGGCATAAAGGTGGAAATAGACGCGCATATTCCCGTTAAGCTTAAAATGAGCGAGCTTGATCTTTGCTGTATAATAGGGAACCTGTTTGACAATGCAATAGAAGCAAGCCTGCCGCTTGATGAAAAGGACAGGCTTATCCGCGTATATATGGACATGAAGAATACTCAGCTTTATATATCCTTCACCAACTTTACGGCCGTAGGCAAGCAGAAAAAGATTGGCGCGCGCTTTGCCACAACAAAGGGAGAAGGCCACGGATTCGGCCTTGTAAGGGTGGATACGATTGTTGAACGCCTTGGCGGGTATCTGAGCCGGAACAGCGAGGACGGCGCCTTTACCACCGAAATACTCATCCCGCAGGAGTAATATGCAATTCGTCACCCGATTTTAACGATTCGTCCCCCAAATGCGCCGCACATGGCGCATTTATGCTATCATACAGCCAAGTTGAAAACGGAAGGGGTGCTGCATCCGCAATGGAAGCGACAGAAAAAAAGAAAACCAAACCCAAATACAATATGTGGCAGAACACATGGTATATGGTGCAGACGGCGTGGGCAGCGTATAAGCCGGTGGTGCCAATGTGCATTGCGCTTGCGGTGTTGGGCGCGGCGTATGCCGCGGCGGAAATGCTTATAACGCCAATAATACTCGGCAAAATAGAATCCGCCGCGGCGGTGGGCGAGCTGATTGCCGCAATAGCCGCCTGCATAGGCGTGCTGCTTGTGCTGCGCGCGGGTAGAACCTATGTGGACATAAACACGCTTTTCGGCCGCATAGAAACGCGAACCGCTATATTGAACCGCATTGCGCTAAAGTCGGCGGCAACATCGTATTCCAATATGCTTGATACCCGCTTTATTGAGCATATGAACAATGCCTACCGCGTTGTTTCAAGCAACAGCCAGGCGACGGAGGCCATATGGAAAACATGGACGGATATACTGACCAACGTTATAGGCTTCGCGGTCTATATAATACTGCTGCTTGAGCTTGACGCATGGCTTGTGCTGCTTGTTGCGGCAACGGCGGCGGTGAGCTACCTTGCATCAAAGCGCATAAACGAATGGGGCTACCGCCACCGCAAGGAGCGCATGGAATACAACGAAAAGCTTGAATATATAAACAGCGTTGCCATAGAGCGGAGCTACGCCAAGGATATCCGCATGTTCGGCCTTGCCAACTGGATAGAGGAGCTGTACGTTAAAACGCTGGGGCTGTACCGTGCGTTTGCCGTAAGGCAGGGAAGGGTGCAGATATGGGGCAACGTGATAGACATTGCGCTTACGTTTTTGCGCAACGGCGCGGCCTATGCCTACCTTATATGGTACACGCTTGAGCACGGCCTTGGTGCGGCGCAGTTCCTGCTCTATTTCGGCGCGGTTAGCGGCTTTGCCCAATGGGTAACGGGCATACTGGATAAATTCGGCACGCTGCATAGGCAAAGCCTTGATATAAGCGAACTGCGCGATTACCTTGAATGGGAGGAGCCCTTTGACCTTGAAGGCGGGGAGCGCATTGAAAAGCGCAGCGATATGCCCTGCGAAATACGGCTTGAAAACGTGCGCTATCGCTACATAGGGGCTGAGAAGGATACCATAAAGGGCCTTGATTTGACCATTCACGCGGGCGAAAAGCTTGCAATAGTCGGCCTTAACGGCGCGGGCAAAACAACGCTTGTAAAGCTTATATGCGGCTTCCTTGACCCGACGGAGGGCAGGGTGCTGTTCAACGGCAAGGACGTTAAAACGCTGAACAGGCGGGATTATTACGCGCTGTTTTCTGCGGTGTTCCAGCAGTTTTCGCTGCTTGATACAAACATAATAGAAAACATTGCCCAAAGGATAGACGGCATAGACGAGCGGCGCGCGTGGGACTGCGCCGAAAAGGCCGGCCTTACGGAAAAGATAAAGTCATTGCCGAAGGGCATGTATACCCACTTTGGCCGCAGCGTATATGAGGACGGGGCGGAGCTTTCCGGCGGCGAAACGCAGCGGCTGATGCTTGCGCGGGCGCTGTATAAGGACGGGCCTATAATAGCGCTTGATGAGCCCACGGCGGCGCTTGACCCCATTGCCGAAAACGATATATATCAAAAATACAGCAGCATGACGCAGGGCAGAACGTCGCTTTTCATATCGCACCGCCTTGCATCAACAAGATTCTGCGACAGGATAATAATGCTGAAGGATGGCTGCATAAGCGAGGAAGGCACGCATGAGGAGCTTATGCGCCGCGGCGGGGAATACGCAAAGCTGTTTGCCGTGCAAAGCAAGTATTATCGGGAAGGAGGGCGCGAATATGAAAACGAAAACCGAGAATAAATCATTTATACGGGCATGGAAGCTGAACATGCGGGCATTGAAGCTGCTGCATGGCGAAATGCCGGGCTGGTTTACGGCAACGATACTTAACGGGCTGCTCACGGCCGCCGCGCCGTATGCCGCAATATGGTTCTCCGCACGGCTGATTGCCGAGCTTTGCGGCGGGCGGGACGTAAACGTGCTGACGCGCTATGTTATATTGATATTGGCAAGCACCGCGCTGCTTATGCTGCTGAAGGCCATGGCGTCGCGCCGGGTGGAAGCGGAGGATGAAACAAAATATTTCGGCATGCGGAACATACTAATAAAGAAGATGCTGAGCATGGACTTTGTGGATGCGGACAGCCAGCATGTGTTCGACCTTAGATCGGGAATAGAGCAGAACGAAAACTATTCTGGGCTCGGTTTGTCGCGGGTGTTTGAGATATTTCAGGCGTCCGTTGAAGCCGGCTTCAAAATAATCGGCGGCGTTGCGCTTACCGTAAGCCTGTTCGCAAGCAAAATTCCTGACGATTCAAAGGGAATAATGTTCCTTAACAGTCCCGTTGCCGCGGCAATAATGCTTGCGCTGCTGATAGGCGCGGCAATAGCCGCGCCTGCGTGCTACAATAGGGCCGATAGGTTCTTTAGCGATTATGCGCCGACGGCAACGCTCGGCAACCGTATTTTCAGCTTTTTCGGCTTTATTGCAAGGCTGCCGAACAGGCGGGCGGATATGCGCATGT
>OLNF01002047.1_pt1 | contig 16379 bp, 14 predicted proteins | sample 1673061 | NCBI WGS metagenome assembly OLNF01 (sample SAMEA3136751, study PRJEB25190) | human gut metagenome | reverse complement strand
CCGTCCAGCCCTTGACGTAGTCATACTCCGTCAGCACGCCGCTGGCGGTCTGCTCGTCGATGAGATCACCCAGATCCTCGCGGAACCAGTTCGGGTTCGGCAGGGTCTTTTTGATGGTGGTGTTGCCGTCGCTGTCGGCAGCGTAGAGGTTGAGCGTGAGCTCATCGCCCTCAAGGCTGAACGACTTGACCTTCTCCTCCCGGAACAGAGTCTCGATCTCGGAATAGGTGTATTCCTTCTGCTCCGCCGGGGACGTCAGATAGAAAATGACGGCGAGAATGATCACGCCGATCAGCATATAGAACCCGATGCCTCTGGCACGGTTCTTGTCCGGTTTCAAATCAAATCACATCCTTTAGGAATCCGTATCGGGCTCAGTTGGAGTAGACCTCCGGCTTGAGCACGCCGATGAACGGGAGATTGCGGTATTTTTCCGCGTAGTCAAGGCCGTAGCCGACGACGAACGCATCCGGCACTTCAAAGCCGGCATACGACGCGCGGATCGGCGCTTTGCGGCGCGCGGGCTTGTCCAGCAGCGTCGCAATGGTGATCGACGCGGGACGGCGGACACTGAGATAGTCCGCAAGGTAGTGCAGCGTGACGCCGCTGTCGAGGATGTCCTCAACGAGGATGATGTCGCGCCCCTCGATGTCCTGATTCAGGTCCTTGTTGATCTTCACCGCGCCGGTAGTCGTCGTCTGGTTGCCATAGGATGACACGGCCATAAAATCGACCGAGCACGGAATGGTCACGCTGCGCATCAGGTCTGCCATGAACACAAAGCAGCCCTTGAGCACACCGACGAAAAGCGGCTCGCGGCCGTCAAAATCCTTCGAGATCTGGGCACCGAGCTCCGCCGTGCGCTTCTGGATCTCCTCGGCGGACAGCAGGACCGACGCAATGTCATCTCTCATATCGCTCATAGTATTCTCCCCCATATGTTTGGATCTGTTCCATGCGGATGCAGACCATGGTTTGATCCGGCACCGCCGCCCATTGCTCGGCAACACCGAAGCCGGCGATGGCCGCCGGCACATCCGCTGCGCGGATGATCGGTACGCGGTCGCGCGCACTCTGCGTCAGCCCCCGCTCTGCAAGCAGGTCGCTCACGCGCTTTGTGCAGCCGCGCCCAGCCAGACGGATCCGGTCACCCGGACGCCGCGGCGTAACAGATAGTTTATCATGGATAATCGCAGATTTAAAGACAAAAGTGGTGAACGCGCTGTGAATTTCATGAAACGGCTCCGGCATCCCCACCGTAATGCGCACGCCGAGCTCCGGGATCTCCGTCGTCTGACCGGGGATGAGCGCATACGTCCCGAGCTTTTCCCGGAGCTGCGCGCCGAAAAAGAGCCGCCCCTGCTCGCGCGTCACACGCAGACCGGGCACGTCGGCATAGCCGAGCCCTTCCCCGCCGCACAGCTGCTCGAGCGCCAGCAGATGCCGCCGCGAGAGCTCGCGTCCGGCCGCCTGCTGCAGCACGCGCACACGCACCGGGCGCGGCAGCGCCAGCAGCTTCGCCACCGGAATGCCCTGCGCGGGCGTCTGACCGGCGAGAAATTCCGCCGCCAAGCCGCCGAGAAATCGCTCGTCCTCACGCAAAAGCGCCGCCGTATCGGCAGCGTGCTGCACGAAGGCCGCGTTCACGCTCTCGAGCGCCGGCACGGCATGGTGCCGGATGCGGTTGCGGGCGTAAGCGTCCGATGCGTTCGTGCTGTCGTCCACGTGCGCAATGCCATGTGCCGCCAGATACGCCTCCGCTTCCGCGCGCGTGGTGTCCAGCATCGGGCGCAGGAGCTTGCCGCGCTGCGGCGGGATACCGGTCAGGCCGCGCAGACCGCAGCCGCGCGCGAGGTTGAGCAGCAGCGTCTCGGCGTTGTCGTCCGCCGTGTGCGCCGTTGCGATCCAGTCATAGCCGTGCGCAGCCGCGCAGTCGGTCAAAAATGCATAGCGCAATTGCCGCGCCGCGCCCTCCGTGCCCATTCCGCGCACGGACGCAACGTCACCGCGCCCGGCGTAAAACGGCACGTTCAGCCGTTGACACTGCGCGCGCACGAACGCCTCGTCCCGGTCGCTCTCCGCACCGCGCAGCGCATGGTTGAAGTGCGCACAGCCGACCGTGAAGCCGCGCTGCGCCGCCAGCTCCGTCATCCGGTGCAGGAGGTACATGGAGTCCACCCCGCCGGACACGGCGCACAGCACACACGCGCCGGGGGCGATCGCATCAATAGTCATCGTCGTCGTACTTCTTCTCAATGGCCGCAAACGTCGTGTACTCGGGCAGCCACATCACCTCGAGCGTGCCGGTCTCGCCGTGGCGGTTTTTGAGGATGATCGCCTCGGCCAGATTCGGGTTTTCGCATTCCTTATTGTAGTACCCGTCACGGTAGAGCGCGATCACGATGTCCGCGTCCTGCTCAATGGCGCCGGATTCACGCAGGTCCGAGAGCATCGGGCGCTTATTCTGGCGCGCTTCGTTGGCACGCGAGAGCTGCGAGAGACAGATGACCGGAACGTTGAGCTCCTTGGCCATGATCTTGAGCATACGGCTCATATCGGAGACCGCCTGCGTGCGGCTCTCGTTCGACCAGCCGTGGCCGCTGCCGGCCGACTGCATGAGCTGCAGGTAGTCGATGACGACGAGGCCGAGATTCGGGATGCGGCGGCACTGGGCGTTCATGTCCGCAACGGAAAGCGACGGATTGTCGTCGATGCGGATATCGGTCGCGCTGATAGTCGTGGCTGCAGCGCCGACGCGCCGCCACTCGTCCGCCGAGAGCTTGCCGGTCAGCAGCTTCTGGCTGTCGACCAGACCCTCGCCCGCGAGCAGACGGGTCGTGAGCTGCTCGCGCGCCATTTCGAGCGAGAACACCGCGACCGTCTTGCCGGACGTCTTGCCGACGTGCAGCGCGATGTTGAGCGCAAGGCTCGTCTTGCCCATGCCGGGACGCGCGGCGATGAGGATCAGCTCGCCCGCGTTCAGACCGAGGATGGCCTGGTCCAGATCCGGCAGACCGGTCGCCAGACCGGGGATGCCGCCGCCGCTGCTCGCCGCCTCGGAGAGGTTCGCGTACACGCGCTGGATGACCATGCTGATCGGCTGAAGACCGCCGACATTGCGCCCCTGACGCAGCGCATAGATCTTGCGCTCGGCCGCCTCAAGCATGGCGTCCGCACCGCCCGAGCCTTCAAAGATCATGGTGTTGATCTCATCGGCCGCTGTGTGCAGATTGCGCAGCAGCGCCTGATCGCGCACGATGGCCGCGTACTTGAGCACGTTCGCCGCCGTGGGCGTGACCTGCATGACCTCCATGAGGTACTGCTGCGTCGTGTCCTTGAACACGCCGCGCACCTTCATCTGTTCGAGCACCGTGACCGCGTCCACGCTCTGCCCATAGGAGAACATGGCGAAGATGGTGTCAAAAATGTCGCGGTTGGCCTGAATATAAAATTCGTCGGACTTGACCTTCTCGATCACATCCGGGATGCAGCTCGGGTCGATGAGCATCGCACCGATGACTGCCTGCTCCGCCGGAGCGGAATGGGGCGCCTGTCTGCCAAGCAGCTCCTCCATGACGGGTCCCTCCCTCGCCTGCGCGCGGTTTATTTTTCTTCGATGACCAGCACGTGGATCGTGCCGGTGACTTCATAGCCAAGCTTGCACTTGACCTCGTACGCGCCGAAGCTCTTGATGGGCTCGGCCTGCACGATCTTCTGCTTTTCGATGCTGAGCGCAAACTGCTCGTGCAGCGCATCGCTGATCTCCTTCGAGGTGACGGAGCCGAAGAGCTTGCCGTTGCTGCCGGCCTTCGCCGCGATCTTCACCTGGATCGCGCCGAGCTTCTTGGCGTTTTCCTCCGCCTCTGCCTTTTCGCGGGCGATCTGCGCGGCCTTGGCCTTCTCCTTGAGGCGGAAGGCGTTGAGATTGTCGGCCGTCGCCTCCGTTGCGAGCTTGCGCGGCAGGAGGTAGTTGCGGGCATAGCCGTCGGAAACTTCCTTGAGCTCGCCCTTTTTGCCCTGACCCTTTACGTCTGCATTCAAAATTACTTTCATAGCAAGAAACTCCTTTGCTTAATTTTCCAGATTGTCGTCGATCGCCGCGCGTGCCATCTGCACCGCCTGCGCGACCGACACATCGTGCAGCTGCACGGCCGCCGACGAGCGGCTGCCGCCGCCGCCGAGCGCCTCCATGACAAGCTGCACATTCAATTCACCGATCGAGCGCGCGGAGATGAACACATCCCCGTTGCCCATCGGGTAAATGACCAGTGACGCCGTGACCCCCGCGACATTGAGCAGCTCATCCGCCGCCTGTGCCGCAACGATGCGGTCCTGCGGCTCGGTGGGCGCTGCGATGGCGACGATCGTGCGGTAGATGCCCGCCGTCTGCAGGATCTTGGAGCGCGCGACCGTGTGCTCCATATCCGTCTGCAGGAGCTTTTTCACCTCGGAGGTGTCCGCTCCGGCGCGGCGCAAGAATGCCGCTGCCTCAAACGTGCGCTCGCCGGTGCGCACGGTGAAGTCCTTCGTATCGAGCATGATGCCCGAGAGTATGGCCTCCGCCTCCACGTGCAGGATGTCCGTCTGCTCGACCAGCTCCTCCAAGAGCTCCGTCATCAGCTCGCACGCCGACGATGCATACGGCTCGTGGAAGCTCATGGTCGCGTTGGAGATGTAGGTCGCCGCGCGCCGGTGGTGGTCGATGACCGCCACGCGGGTGCAGGCCTCGAGCAGGCTCGCATTTTCCACCTGATCGGGCCGGTTTGTGTCCACCACGACGAGCAGCGTGCGGCTGTCGGCGTGCAGGAACGCCTCCTGCGGCGAGAGAAACGCCTTGCTGTATTCCGGCGCGCTGAGCATCCGGTCGCGGAGCTGGCCGGCCGCCGTCCTGTTGGCGTCCATGACGATGCGGCAGGGCGTGCCGAATTTGCGCGCGATACAGCACACACCGGCGGCAGCGCCGAGCGTGTCCAGATCGGAGAATTTATGACCCATGACGTAGACCTTGGACGAGTCCTGAATGAGCTGGCTGAGAGCATTTGCCATGACGCGGGATTTGACCTTCGTGCGCCGCTCGACCTCACCGCCGCGGCCGCCGAAGAATTCGAACGTGACGCGGTTTTTCACCACGGCCTGATCGCCGCCGCGCGAGAGCGCCATCTCGGTGCCGAGGATGGCAAAGTTGTAGTTTTCATCCAGGCTCTCCCCATCGCGGCCGACGCCGACGCTGACCGTGGCGCGGATGCCGCTGGGACTGGTCACGCTGTGGACGATATCAAGCAGGGACGCGAACTTGTTCTCGCGCAGCTCGTCGAGATGCCGCGCCTCGAACACGTACAGATACCGGTCGCGGTCATAGCGGCGGAAGAAGCCGCCCTTGCCCTCGCACCACTGCAGGAGCTTATCCTCAATGGCATCGCGCAGCTCGTTGCGCTTGCGGTCGGTCAGACCGCGGATGAGCTCGTCATAGTTGTCGATGACGATCACGGCGATGATCGGGCGCGAGGCGTAATACTCCAGCCGGATCTTCTCATAGTCCGTCACATCGACCCAGTAGGTGATGCCCATGTAGCTTGCGGCATCGTCCGGGTTCGTGCGCACGAGGTTGCCGTGGATCTGATACTTGCGGCCCTGATACTCCAGCAGCTCGGGACACTGGGTGTTGCCCTCGAGCAGCCAGCGGCCGGAAAACTCCGGGATCACATCCGTGATGCGCATATCGACCGACGGCTTATGCCGGCCGCAGATATCAAAAAAGTTCTGATTCGCCCAGATGACCTGCGAATCCGCCGGGCGAAAGACCGCCATCGGCAGCGGGAAATTCTGCAGGGTATTATTTCGCGCAGACTCCGTATCATAGGTGACAGATTCGATATACCGCTCGAGCGTGCGGCGCTTGCGCGCGCGCATGATGACCGAGTAGATGATCAGCAGCAGAATGATGATGCCCTCGACGATCGACAGCCAGAGCCGGTCGGAGAACAGAAACGTGATGACTGCGAATATGATCAGAAACAGCAGAAACATCCGCGAATTCGGCATCAGCGCACGCTGCAGCTTCGACTCATTTGGTACATTGCCGGTTTTGGGATCTCGCATCGTCATACCTCCTTGCACCCGGCGGGCAAAACCTATTGCCCCCATAATAATCAATGATTATATCATCTTTCCCGAACGTTGACAATACACTTTCCCGCCGAAGATTTGTGAAAGGAGTGTGCGCATGAAGGCTATTTTGCTCGCCGGCGGTCAGGGACGGCGGCTGCGCAGCATCACGGGCAAGCTGCCGAAGCCCCTGGTACCGCTCGTCGGCGTGCCGGTGCTTGACCGGCTGCTCGAGCTGCTGCGGCGCAGCGGCTTCACGGACGTGTGCGCGACGCTGTGCGCGCGTGCAGCGACTTTTACGGCCAGGACGATTTTCTCGTCATCAGCGGCGACGCGGCGTGCAGCTTTGACCTGCTGCGGCTCTACCGTCAGCACCAAAGCTCCGGCGCCGCCGTGACGGTCGCGCTCTATCCGGACGCAGAGCCGCTGCAATACGGACTCGTTTTGCAGGACCGGCAGGGCTATGTGCGCCACTTCATCGAAAAACCGGACTGGCCGCACGTAGTGACCGATCTCGTCAACACCGGCATCTATATCGTCTCCCCGCGGGCGATGACCTATGTGCCGGAGGACACGCCGTTTGATTTTGCCAACGACCTCTTCCCGCTGCTGCTCGCGGCGAATGAGCCGATCCTCGGCGTGCCGATGGACGGCTACTGGTGCGACATCGGCACGCCGCGTGCCTATTACCGGTGCTGTCTGGACGTGCTCGACGGACGGCTGAGTCCGGCGCCGCAGGAAGCCCCGGAATCACCGGACACCCCCGCGCCATGCGCAGACCCGCTCCGGCGCAGCGTCCCCTGCCGCGACCGCGCACACCGGATGCGCACCCTGTCGGAGGCGATGATGGAGGCCGGTGCCGACTTCACCAACGGTCTGCACGTGCACGACGGCAGCTGGGAGCTGACCGTCCGGCCGGATGCGGAAGTCTCCGCCCTGCAGGTGGAGGCAAACACACCGGACGCCGCCGCAGAGACCGCACGGCTGCTCGAGCTGATGGAGCAGTACGAGCAATAAAGACGCAAAAACCGCCGCATCGTTGGATGCGGCGGTTTTGGGATGCGTTATTGCTTATAATGGTGTGCGTCCTCGAGGACCATTTCCTTGACCTTCATCAGGCGCACCTTGGTCGAACTTTCGTTCTCATCCAGCTTCATGGAGATGTAACGAATGTTCTGCTCCAGCTCCGGGATCATCACGTATTCGAGCGCGTTGACGCGGCGGCGGGTCTTTTCGATCTCCTGCGCGAGCATCTGCGTGGTCTTTTCGACCTGCGCAAGCTCCAGCATATCCTTAAACACCTCCGCCAGCTTCTCGAGCGCATCGTCCAGCTCGCCGGACGTCTGCGCGAAGCCGTACGGGAAGATCTCGGACGGGTCGCTGTTGCGGGTCTGGAAATCGTAGACCGGCACGTTCACGCTCATGATGTTCTGATAGGTCATGCCCAGCTCGACGCTCTGCCGCGGGTAGAGCAGCGACTGCTCGAGCATTTCCGGGGACATGATCGCGGACGCGACCGACAGAGAGCCGAACGCCTCCGTGAGTCCCTGCTCGACCTTTGCACGCAGCTGCTTGTTCAGGCGCACGTTGTCGAGGAACTGACGCATCAGCTCGTCACGCTTATCCTTGAGGAGCTTATGACCCCTGCGAGCGGTCTTCAACCGGCCCTTGAGCTGGTTGAGCACCATTCTTGTCGGGGTAATCGCTGTATTTGCCATCAAATCACCTCACTTGGTAAGTCTGCGGGACGGGTGCGATCAGGTCTCGGGCATATACTTTTCGATCAGCTCGGGCTTGATACGCTTGAGCTCGGTGCGCGGCAGCAGGCTCAGCAGCTCCCAGCCGAGGTTGAGGGTATCCTCAATGGTGCGGTTGGTGTTGTTGCCCTGATTGACGTAGCGCTGCTCAAACGCGTCGGCGAACTTCGCAAACTGCTTGTCGTCGTCCGACAGCGCCGCCTCGCCGAGGATGGTCATGAGCTCCTTGGCGTCCTTGCCGCGGGCATAGGCCGCAAACAGCTGGTTCATCGTGCCGGAGTGGTCCTCACGGGTCTTGCCCTCGCCGATGCCCTTATCCTTCAGACGCGACAGGCTGGGCAGCACGTCCACGGGCGGGATGATGCCCTTGCGGTACAGGTCACGGGAGAGGATGATCTGACCCTCGGTGATGTAACCGGTCAGGTCAGGGATCGGGTGGGTCTTGTCGTCCTCGGGCATGGTCAGAATCGGGATCATGGTGATCGAGCCGGACTTGCCGATGCGGCGGCCTGCGCGCTCGTAGAGCGTGGCAAGGTCGGTGTACAGATAGCCGGGATAGCCGCGGCGGCCGGGGACTTCCTTCTTGGCCGCAGAGACCTCACGCAGTGCCTCGGCATAGTTGGTGATATCGGTCAGGATGACCAGCACCTGCATGTCCTTCTCGAATGCCAGATACTCGGCCGCGGTCAGCGCCATACGCGGGGTCGCGATACGCTCGACGGCGGGGTCGTTGGCGAGGTTCGAGAACACGACCGTGCGGTCGATGGCGCCGGTGCGGCGGAACTCCTGAATGAAGTACTCAGACTCCTCGAACGTGATGCCGATGGCGGCAAAGACGACAGCGAAGTTCTCATTGTCGCCCAGCACCTTCGCCTGACGCGCGATCTGCGCGGCAAGGGCGGCGTGCGGCAGGCCGGAGGCCGAGAAGATCGGCAGCTTCTGGCCGCGGACGAGGGTGTTCAGGCCGTCGATGGTGGACACGCCGGTCTGAATGAACTCTGCCGGGTAGGCGCGGGCCGCCGGGTTCATCGGCAGACCGTTGATGTCGCGGTGCTCCTCGGCGAGGATCGCCGGACCGCCGTCGATGGGCTCGCCCATGCCGTTGAAGACGCGGCCGAGCATATCCTCGCTCACGCCCAGCTGCAGCGGGTGGCCGAGAAAGCGCACCTTCGACTGCGCGAGGTTGATGCCCTGCGCGCTCTCGAAGAGCTGCACGACCGCATGATCGTCCTCGACCTCGAGGACTTTGCAGCGGCGGACTTCACCGTTCGGGAGCTCGATCTCGGCCAGCTCGTCGTAGGTCACGCCTTCGACATTCTTGACGATCATCAGAGGGCTGGCGATCTCCTGGATGGTCTTGTATTCTCTAATCACTGCTCCTCACCTCCGGCGATAATCTCTTTGATCTGTGCAGTCATATCCGCCGCGATCTTGGCATAGACCTGCTCGTACTCGTCGCTCGGCACGCTCTTGGCGCGGCCGATATCGACGCGGGCGGGAATGGCAAAGAGCTTGTGCATCGGCGCGTTCTTCTCGAGCGCGTCACGGCACTCGGCGTCATAGTGCAGGATGAGACCGAGCAGCAGATACTGACGGCGGTACTCGGAGTAGCTGTCGATGTCGACGAAGGCATTCTGCTGCAGGAAGTCCTCGCGGATCATCTTGGCCGTCTCCATCGTCAGGCGGTCGGCCGGGGACAGCGCGTCCTGACCGACGAGGCGGACGATCTCCTGCAGCTCGGATTCCTGCTGCAGGATGCTCATGGCCTTGTCGCGGTTGGCCATATATTCCTCGCCGAACGTGGCCTCATACCACGGCTTGAGCGAATCGACATACAGCGAGTAGGACGTCAGCCAGTTGATGGCCGGGAAGTGGCGGGCATAGGCAAGGCTCGAGTCAAGCGCCCAGAACACCTTGACGATGCGCATGGTCGCCTGCGAGACAGGCTCGGAAATGTCGCCGCCCGGAGGCGAGACGGCGCCGATGGCGGTGACAGAACCGCGGCGGTCGGCATCGCTGCCGATGCAGCGGATGCAGCCGGCACGCTCGTAGAACTGCGCGATGCGCGATGCGAGGTAGGCCGGGTAGCCTTCTTCGCCGGGCATCTCCTCCAGACGGCCGGACATCTCACGCAGTGCCTCGGCCCAGCGGGAGGTGGAGTCAGCCAGAACGGCGACGTCATAGCCCATGTCGCGGAAATACTCCGCGATGGTGATGCCGGTGTAGATGGACGCCTCACGCGCAGCCACCGGCATATCGGAGGTGTTGGCGATGAGCACGGTGCGCTTCATGAGCGGCTCGCCGTTGCGCGGGTCGGTCAGCTCCGGGAACTCCATGAGAACGTCGGTCATCTCGTTGCCGCGTTCGCCGCAGCCGATGTAGACGACGACGTCCACGTCCGACCACTTGGCGAGCTGATGCTGCACGACGGTCTTGCCGCTGCCGAACGGGCCGGGCACGGCTGCCGTGCCACCCTTGGCGATCGGGAAGAGCGTGTCGATGATACGCTGACCGCTGTTCATGGGCTTGTTCGGGGCGAACTTCTGCGCATAGGGGCGCGCGATACGCACCGGCCAGCGCTGGATCATGTTCAGCTCATGATCGACGCCGGCGGCATCGGTGAGCACGGCGACGGTCTGGTCGACCGTGAAGTCGCCGCCGGTGATGCTCTTGATCGTGCCCGCCATCTGCGGGGGGATCATGATCTTGTGCAGGATCGCCGTCGTCTCCTGGACGGTGCCGATCACGTCGCCGCCGGAAACGGCGGTGCCGGGCTGCACGACGGGATCAAAGTGCCACACGCGCTCGCGGTTGAGCGCGGGCACCTCGATGCCGCGGGTGATGTTCGAACCGGTCAGGTCGCGGATCTCGGGCAGCGGGCGCTGGATACCGTCATAGATATTCTCCAGCATACCGGGACCAAGCTCCACGGACAGCGGCATACCGGTCGTCTCGACTTTCGCGCCGGGACCGAGGCCGGAGGTCTCCTCATAGACCTGGATGGACGCGCTGTCGCCGGTCATATTCAGGATCTCGCCGATCAGGCGCTGCTCGCCGACACGCACAACGTCGGAGACGTTGGCATCGGCAAGACCGTTGGCCACGACCAGCGGGCCGGAAACTTTTGTGATAGTTCCGCTCAATTTCATTCTTCCTTTCCTTAAAGGATATCGGAGCCAACCGCTCGCTCGACCGCCGCCTTGAGCGCGGTCTGGCCGAGGCCGAGGGGGCCTTCCCTGCCGGGGATCAGGATGATGGCCGGCTTGGGAACATCTTTGAATTTGTCGATCTCGTGCTGAAGCTCCTGCGCCAGATTCTCTTCCACGTAGATGATGGCGTAGTCCTCAGAGTCTTTGGTCAGGCGGCGCAGCGTCTCGCGCGCCTCCTCGGTGTCGGCGACCGGGCAGGCCTCGAGACCGAGCGCCTTGAAGCCCATGACGGTCTCCGCACCGCCGACAACTGCAATTTTAAGCATAAGTCTCACGCAGCCTTTCCCGGATGACCGCGGGCTGAAGCCCGGCGAGTCTGCCCGTCAGGATCATTCTGGCGGCCGTCGTCTCGTTTTCCATGGCGGCGAGATACGCCGACACGTGCGCCGCGCCGAAGCTGCGCAGCTTGGCCGCGCGGATGTAGTCCATGAGCGCGTTGTCGCACAGCAGCTCAAACGCCGTCAGCGCGCCGCCGCTCATGGCGGCCGCACCGGCAGCCGCCGCGCCAGACAGCCATGTGTTGGCATAGAGCGCCGTGAGCGCCTCGCCCGACTCAAACGCCGCGAGCACGCGATCCGTGCCGATCGTGCCGCCGGAGACGAGCGCATTCTTGAGAAAGTCCGCGTCCTTGGCCATGCGGCGCGTGCGCACGGCGGCGCGCAGGTTCGCACCGTCGATCTGCAGCTGCACATAGCCCTTGGCAAAGCCGCCGTCACTCAAACCGTCGCAGAGCGCGAGCATCTGCGCGAAATACGCGCGGTCAAGCGCAAAGTCCGCCGCCTGCGGATTGGCCGTGCGCGCGAGGATCGCAGCGGCATCGACCATGGCCTGTGCCAGAACGGGCGGGATGTCGCGGTAGTCCTCTTCATAGAACGCGGCGTGCAGCTTCTGCGGCGGCACCGTGCCGCGCTGCGACAAAATCGCGCCGCAGTCCGTGCCCATGGCCTGCGCCTTGATGAGCGCCTTGGCGTTGTGGTAGTCGTACTTGAGGCGAAACAGCTGCACGAGCTGCGCCTCCGGGACCATGCCCTCGACCTCGTCGAACAGCGCCGCGATGTGCGCCTCGAGCGCAGCACCGGCGTCCTTCGCGCTCAGGCCGCTCAGGTCGCCGTATCCGCATTCCTCAAGGATCTTGGCCGCCTCCTCGTTCGTGGGCGCATCGATCATGCGCTCCATACGCTCAGCGGAAAGCATCTTGGTCTCGCGGGCTGCCAGCATTGCCGTAATCGCAAGGTAGTTCGTATCTTTTACTTTAGACAATTCCGTTCCTCCTTCATGCGGCGCAGAGCCCTGCGCCCCATATAGGATAATTCATTCCCCCGCGCAGGGCGGGGCAGGTCATGCGCCGAACAAGACCTCGGCGACCTGAGCAGCCAGATCACTGCGGCAGAGCTCTGCGATCGTCTCCACCGCGCAGTTGACCTCAATATCTCCCTGCTGGAGCACAAAACCGGCGCGCAGGTCGCGCGTTGCGGGGCTCACGGTGAGCCGCGCCTGCTTGCCCTGCTGCGCGAGCAGCGCGTTTGCAGCGTCCGCGACCGCCTGACCGCACGCGGCCTGATCCTTGGCGTTGAACACCAAGGCCTCGGTGCCGGTCGTCGCAGCCTGCGCCGCGAGCTTGGCAAGATAGGCCACATAGTCCGCCTGCGGCATGGTGCAGATGCGCTCGAGCGCGGCGGCAAACGCCGCGTCGACCATCTCCTGCTTGAGGGCAAGGACGCTCTTTCTGGCTTCCATTTCCGCCAGACGTCCCATGCGCTGCACGCGATCCTCGCAGGTCTTTACACCGTCGCGCACGCGCGCCCAATACTGGTCTTGCGCCTGCTTGTCATAGTCGGCGCGAATCTCGGCGCACTTGGCCTCGGCGTCAGCCGCGATGGCCCTCGCCTGCTCCTGCGCGTCCGCCTCGATGCGGCCGGTGATTTTTTCAATACCATTCATAGATCTTCGTTCCCTTCTGTCGGAAGAGGATTTTGGATTACTTCAAGCCGTTGAGCATCAGGAACGACGCCAGCAGGCAGAGGATGGCGTAGAACTCGACCGTGATGCAGAAGATCATGCCCTTGGACCAGTCGTCCGGCTTCTTGGCCAGAATGTTCAGGGACGCGGCCGCGACCTTGCCCTGCGCGATGGCGGAGATCAGACCGCCGAGCGCGATCGGCAGGCAGGCTGCGAAGTACTGCAGACCCTGCGCAACGGTCAGCGGAGCGGCTGCGTTGGCGGCAAAGATCTGGCTCTGAGCAAGAAACCAGATGACAAAGCCGTACAGACCCTGCGTGCCGGGGATGACCTGCATGATCATCGCCTTACCAAACTTGCTGGGATCCTCCGAGACGAGACCTGCGCCGGCCTCACCGGCGATGCCGGTGCCCTTTGCAGAGCCGATGCACGCGAGAGCCGCTGCGAGCGCAGCGCCGAGAAGGCCGAGAGCCAGACCACCGATGGATTCGAGAAATGCCATTTTCAATTTCCTCCTTAAATATCTCTTGAGTACGAATGTTTAGAAATTATGATTTTCCACGTCGACATAGCGCGTGTTGATCTCCAGCGGGCTGAAGGGCTTGCCGCCGTCGACATAGAACTTACCGAAGAACTCCAGACACTGCAGACGCAGGTCGTGCACGAAGCAGCCGAGCAGGTTCAGACCGAAGTTCAGCGCGTGACCCACCAGGAAGATGAGGATAAAGACCAGCATCGACACGACGGTCACACCGCCGCTCGACGGCATCGCAGCGAGGGTGTTGAACACCTGCGCGATGACGCTGCCGGCCAGCATCAGAGCCATGAGTCGGGAATACGAGAGAATGTCGCCGAACCAGCCGGTCAGACCGTTGTAGAGCGCACCGAACACGGCCGTGACCTTGCCGAAGCCCTTGGCCTCACGGCCGGAGCCGTAGAGCAGCATCAGGCCGCCGATGCACAGCACGACCGGGACGCCGGCGATGTTGCCGATCTTGAGCACATACAGCGCAAGTCCCGCAAACAGGACCAGCCATGTGCCCTCGTTGAAGATTGCGTCGCCGACCTTGCCCTGGCGGCACTCCATGACCATGTTCACGATCATGCCGGTCACGAGCTGGATAAAGCCGAGCACCATAGCGCCGATAAGGATCGTCGTCGTGTCTTTGAGCGGGTCAAGCAGCGGACTTGTCAGGATGCCGAGCTGGACATCGTGACCGAACATCCGCACGATCGTCGGCACGGCGTTTCCGAAGAAGCCGCCCGTCACGATGCCGAGCAGGAACGTCGACACGCCGCAGGCGAGCAGCAGCTCGCAGAAATACTTGCTGCCGCGCTTGGGCTTCATCTTGCCGAGCGCGATGAGCGCCGCGAGCACCATCACGAGACCGTAGCCCATATCCGCCATCATGATGCCGTAAAACAGGATGAAAAACGGCGCCATGAGCGGGTTCGGGTCCACCGTGCCGTAGGCCGGCAGACTGTACATATTCGTGACCATGTTGAGCGGCTCTGTGAACTTGTTGTTCTTGAGCTTGACCGGCACCTCGGGATATTCATCCTCCGTGGGGTCGGCCAGATCCCATGCGCAGTCATACTTTGCGAGCACCGCCGTGAGCTTTTCCTCCTCCGGCGCCGTGAGCCAGCCGCGCATACACACGACGCTCTCCGTGCCGACCAGACGCTCCTCCGCCTCGGCGCGGCCGAGCCGGACGCTCGCGCGGTCAACGCAGAGCTTGAACGCATCGCGGTGCGGTGCAAAGGCGGCGATATCCGCCTCCGCCTGCTCACGCTTGCGGATGACATCCGCGATCTGCTGCTGCGCGCTGTCGATGTTTTGCCTGGCCGTTCCCGGCGTGCCGCCGAGGTTTGCCAGCGTGAAGCCGAAGGTGCGCAGCGCAGCCAGCGCCTCCGTCAGCTCGTCCTTCATGCAGATGAGCAGCACATAGTGCTGTTCCCTGTCTGCGGAGATCTCATACATCTGCGACTCGGGCGCCGCTTCCTCCAGCGTCTCCTGCGCCTCGCCGAAGTCTGCCGCCGCCGGCAGCATACCCAGCGTAATGCGCGTCGTCGCGGTCGAGCCCATGCTCAGCGGCAGGTCAAGCGTCTCCCATGGGCGCAGCGCCTCGACGCTGCTGCGCAGCTTTGCCTCCTCGCCGTTATAGCGGCGCACGTCGGCCTCCAGCTCCTCGAGCTGTGCAACCGCGTCGAGCTCCTTGCGGTAGGCGCCGACATCCAGAAACTCACGCTCCGTGACCTCCGGCCGGGAGCTGAGCAGCTTGGACTTGACCGGCGCATACTTATCCAGCAGCTTGAGTGCAGCGTTCAGGCGCGTCAGCTCGCTGCGCGTCTCCGTCACGTTGCCGCTCTCCTGACGCAGGACCGCGGCAGCCTCTGCATCCGCCAAAAGCGCGTCCGGTTCCGAGACCTGCACGCAGCCGAGCAGCATCAGGTCGCGCAGCAGGGCGTCTTTCTGCCCGCGAACGACCATGAGCCGCAGCTTTTTCATGTGTACAATGGCCATCAGCCGTTCACGATCCTTTCCACGATAAGTGATGCAGCGCGATCCAGATTGGTCTTGGCCTTGATGCGCATGGCCGCTTCCTTGTTCTTGGTCTCGGCAGCCAGTTTTTCCGCATCGGCCTTTGCCTTTTCATCCGATTTGGCCCGCAGCGTCTGCAGCTCGCGCTGCGCCTTGCCGACGGCCGCCTCGATCGCCGCTTTGCCCTCGGCCTGAGCCGCTTCCACTGCCGCTGCAGCGGCCGCCTGCGCGTCGGCTTGGATCTGCTTTGCCCGGTTTTCCGCGTCACGGATCGTTGTTATCGCCTCAAATGACATCCCTACACCTCCCTACAATTCGAAGTGGTATTATGCCGCGCACGCTCGCATTTGCGAACTGTATCTACATAATGTATGTATTTTACCCTATTCATACCCGTTTCGCAAGCGATATTGCCCAAAAATGTATGTCAATTTTCAAACACCTAAGTGTTAAAAAACTATTGATATTGCTACGTTTTTCACGTCATTGACGAAAAAATAACGTTTATTTTTTTGCATGATTTCTTCCGATGGTACCGATGCATTTTCCCGATCAAAAATCCGACAAAATATTTGGAAAATTCAGTTATCATCATTTTCAATACTTTTTTGCTTGCTATTATTTCGGGAATAACATATAATGTTTTTATCAAAGTTAAAAAGTTTGAACTTTATTCGTATATCCGGAGGTATTTTCATATGGAGAGCAAACGCCGTCTCGGAGACCGCAAGGACGGTCGCCTGATCCAATCGCTCGCGCCGTTTTACAAGTTCATGCCCTACATCATGCCCACGAAGAACGACGCCT
>OLNF01002045.1_pt1 | contig 16396 bp, 16 predicted proteins | sample 1673061 | NCBI WGS metagenome assembly OLNF01 (sample SAMEA3136751, study PRJEB25190) | human gut metagenome | reverse complement strand
TGTCCTCGTGGTTTTTGGAGGACTGGATCAGCGTGTTTTCGATATTTTCCGTGCCGGAATTAAAATTTGCGGCGTCCTCCGGGAGCGCGCCGGTTTTGAGCAGGCTGTCAATGTCCGCCTTGAGCTGCACCTCAATGTGATCCTCAAATACCCGGATTTTTTCGATCATTAAATTCAGGTCATTGCGGTCAAGCGACGGCTTTTCCAGAATATCATTGAACACGTCGATGGCAGTCTTTGCCACGCGATTGATGCGGATGATGGTGTTGCGCTTGTCGCTGGCAAATTCGATCTGGTGCTGGATGCCCGCGATGCGCTGCGTCAGCTCCGCTTCCAGCTCGTCGTAGGTTTCGTCTAAAAGCGCCTCCTGCTCCGGGTGCTTCATAATGTCGCGGATGCGCTGGCGCTTGGTCGCCTTCAGCTCCTCCTGCTTATCAAGAAGCAACGCCTCCAGATTCTCCTCCGTGCGTTCCGTTTCGCTTATGTCCTCCTGCTCTTTCGCTAGATCGGCGTTTAGCCGTTCGAGCATGGTGCTGGAATTGTCGCGCACCTTGCGCACATAATCCTTGACCAGCGCGTCGAGCGTTTCCACGCGGATATGGTGGCTGGTGCAGCCCTTGAGTCCGCGACGGTGATACGTTCCGCATGTGTAGGCAGGGCGCAGATCCCGGCGGCTCATAGCAAACATGGGACTGCCGCAGTCGCCGCATTCCAGAAAGCCTGAGTACACATTGTCATTGATTTTCTTCCCGCGGTAGTGGTTGGTAGAGCGCTGTTCCCGCAGGGCGCGCACGGTCGCAAACGTGCGGTAGTCGATGATCTCCTGATGGTGGTGCTCAAAGACGCGGTGCTCGCGCTCGTCCAGCTTGCGGTCGGTGCCGTTGATCTTGACGCGTGTGAACTTTCCCTGCCGCAGCGTGCCGATATAAAAATCGTTGTCTAAAATCCCCTGTACCGTAACGATGGCCCACGCCGCTTTCGTCTTGCGGCGGACAGGCTCTCCCGCGGCGGCGCGGCGCTCACATTCGGACATCCGCGGCGTCGGCACGTTGTTGTCCGTCAGGTAATTTGCAATCTTTTTATAGCCCCAGCCGTCCAAATACAGCTTAAAAATCATCCGGATGACCTCAGCTTCCGTCGGCACGACCTCAAAGACCTGCTGCTTGTTGAGGATATAGCCATACGGCGCGGCGCAGAGCCAGCGCCCCTCCTCCTGCCGCCGCTTCACGACGCTGCGCACCTTTTTCGACGTGTCCGTGACCGGCATTTCGTTGATTAAGAACTGGAACTGGATCTTCAGCCAGTCGTCGTCATTCGGAAAGTCGATGTTATCGCCGATGGAAATGATCCGCACGCCCGCATCGCGCAGATCCTCCAGCTCTACCAGCCCGCGCGAGTTGCGGCGGGAGAAGCGCGAGAAATCCTTGACGATGAGAATGTCGTACTTGTGGCTCATCAGCCCCCGGCGCATCTCCTGATACCCCTCGCGCTGCTCGAACGTGTAGCCGGAGCGGTCGCGGTCTTCAAAAAATGTCAGCGTGCTGTTTGGAAAGTGCGTCGTTACAAAATCTTCGATGATGGACTTCTGGTTTTCAATCGACACATTGTCGCGGTCGAGCTCCTCATCGACCGAAATGCGGGCATATCCCGCAATATCAAAGCGTTCTATCATGATCATTCACCCTTGAGATATTGTTCCGTCTGCCGGTCAAACTCGGAGATATATGCCGCGTCCTGTTTTTTGCGGAACTCCTCGTAAATCGCGCCGACCTTTTTCGCCGCCGCTTCCCGCGAAACATGCCCTTTTCCGTCCAGCACGTTTCGGCGGTTGTTGGTCAGAAAGCGGTCGGTTTCGTTCAGCCAGTCCTGCATGCTCATCAGCTGCTCGTCCTCTGCCATCAGCTCGGCGTAGTCGATGAACATGGTCACGAGGCGGTTTAAGCGCGACAGCTCCTTTTCGTTCAGGTAGTTCTTCGCCACCAGCGTGTCGCTTTTCAGAATCTTCCCATCCGGCGCGCCCTTCCATGTGGTAAGTCCCATCGTGGGGCTGTCCAAGTTCGCCCGCTCGGAAATCAGCTCCGCAGCAGTCTTGCCGGTGACAGCGTAGTGCAGCTTGTTCTGGACAAATGCGTAGAACGCTTTCGTTGTGTCACTGTTTTTGTCGTAGTCATAGCTGCACTGCTCAAATACGTCTGCAATTTTCTGATAAGCTCTGCGTTCGCTGGCGCGGATCTCCCGGATGCGCTCCAGCAGCTCGTCAAAGTAGTCCTTCCCGAACGGGCGGCCATTCTTCATCAGCTCGTCGTTGAGCACGAAGCCCTTCTGAATGTACTCTTTCAGCGTCTTTGTCGCCCATTGGCGGAAGCGCGTGGCCTTCTTGGAGTTCACGCGATAGCCGACGGCGATGATGGCGTCGAGATTGTAGTGCTGTGTCAGATAGTTTTTTCCATCGGCGGCAGTTGCCGAGAATTTCTCGGTAACTGCTTCCCGAACCAATTCACTTTCCGCGAAGATATTCTTCAAGTGCAGAGAAATGTTGTCTGCCGTACAGCCAAACAACTCCGCCATCGCCTTTTGCGTCAGCCAGAATGTCTCGTCCTTGAATACGACGCTGACAAACTCTTTTCCGTTTTCGTCGCTGTAAAGGAGAACTTCGCCCTGATTGATGATCTCATTTCCCATTCTCGTTCTCCTCCGTCTGCTCCGGCAGTTGTGCCGCGTCCGTTACTATGTCCGCGACAAGCTGGCGGAAGCTCTCGGCGTTCTGCGCGGTGACGACTGGTCTGCCTGTTTCGGCTTCCAGCGCTTTTCTCGCCACACCCGCGACATTGCCGCCGCGCCGGGCAACCTTCTGGTTTTCGTCAAAGCCCTGCGGCTGCTCCGCTTTCGCAATATCGGTGGTAGACGCTTCTGCCAGCATGGTCAGCACCAACTCCAGATCGCTCATATTATCGCGAAGGTTTTCCTTTCTCAATCCCTTGAGATTTTTATACTGCCGCGTGTTCATGCCAGCCCACGCGCGGGTGATCTCGTCTGTCAGAATGGCGTATTCCTTTCCCTTCTGCACGCCGCGCTTTTTCCATTCGTCTGTCAGCTCGTTTCGGATGCGGATGGCAAGCAGCCGCTGATGTACCCATTCCTCGGAATAGCCCTTTTTCAGATATGTTTCCAGCGCGCGGTCGATCGCCTGCTCCGGGTCAATGGTCTCTTCGATGCGCTCCCGGCCGACCATCGCCAGCCACGCCTTGAACGGCTCAGCTTTCTTGGAGGGAATGGACTGGATGATGCGCAGAAGCTGCTCGGTGTCGGCAACGTCCGTCAGGCGGTTTTTGCCGTCCGCCGCCCGCATTTTCAAAGCGTGACAGTTTGTCACGCTTTCGTTGCCCTCTGCCTTGAGCCGCTGTTTCAGCTTGCGCCAGTATGCCGTTGGGCCTGCGCTATCGGTCAGAACCGCAACCACGTCCACAATGGAAAAATACCATTCCTCCCGCGCTGCATCCCACGCCACGCGGATCTTCTGGTCTTCAAATAGCTGGATCTCGTTTTTCACAGGTTCGTTCATGCGTAACCTCCCAAATCAGTCACGGTTCTGTCATATATATCTGCTCAATCAAATTTAATTTATAGATAATATTGTACATCATAGCAATAGAGATTGCAAGACAAAATTGCGCACCGGGCGCGTTTGCGCGCATTGTAACCGGAACAAAAGTATGATAGTATGTATGGACACAAATCAAACCTCGGAGGCGCAGCAATGCAAAATCAAAAGCCACATTATGTAGAAGCTGTAAAAGAAATCGGAATCTTGACCGCGGCGGTGGCGATTATCGCGGCAGCGGTCTTCTTTTTTCTAGTGCCGAGTCACACGTCCGTCAGCAGCATTTCAGGCCTTGGCATTGTGCTGTCCAACTTTATTCCGCTGCCGCTGTCAGCCATCACAATGATTCTGAACGTGGTGCTGTTGATTATCGGCTTTCTGACCTGCGGAAAAGAGTTTGGCGCAAAGACTGTCTATACGAGTATCCTGCTGCCATTATTCATAGGGCTGTTTGAACTTGTGTTCCCGAATTTCAGTTCCATGACGGGCAGTCAGGAGCTCGATGTGCTCTGCTACATTCTGGTTGTCAGCGTCGGCTTGAGCATACTTTTCAACCGGAACGCATCCTCCGGTGGGCTGGACATTGTGGCAAAGATCCTGAACAAATATCTGCGCATCGACCTTGGCAGAGCTATGTCACTGGCAGGGATGTGCGTCGCGCTTTCTGCCGCGTTTGTCTACGACAAGAAAACCGTGGTTCTGAGCGTCCTTGGCACCTATTTTAACGGCATTGTTCTGGACAACTTTATTTTCGACCACAACAAAAAGCGCCGCGTCTGCATCATCACCGAGAAGGAAGAAGAACTCCGGAAGTTTATCATCAACGACCTGCACAGCGGCGCGACAATCTATGAGGCCATCGGCGCATATAACTTTGAAAAGCACAATGAGATCATCACCATTGTCGATAAAAGTGAGTATCAGAAGCTGATGACGTTTATCAACCGCGAAGACCCGAAGGCATTTATCACCGTCTATAACGTGTCGAACATGCAATATCAACCGAAAATTAGGTCAAAAGAGAAATAAATAAGAATGCAACAGAATACGATGGAGAAAAGAACACGAAACTCAGAAGATTGGGAAAAACGGAACTGCAAGTCAGCGAAATTGGCTTTGGCGGCGAGTGGCTAGAGCGTCAACCCAGCCTTTGATATGCTGTCCGTGAGCGAGGACATTGACACGATGTTCGCGGAGGAATTTGACGCGGGACTAAAGGGAACTGCCCCCGACCGCACGAAACTGTACCGCACCTGTGAAGAAAACGACGTCGGCATCACCGTGATGAAAGGCTTTGCTGGCGGCAGATTGTTTGATGAAAAGCGCTGTCCCTTCGGCGTGCCCATCGCGGAGCGAATGCAGAAAACTGCCGAACTCTTTGGGCGCTGAAAAACGGCTGGCAAATGAACAGGCAGGTTTGGTCTGCTGCGCAGTTTATCACAAATGTTACAGCAGCATTACAAAAGCCTCCGAAGCCTTAAAAAGGCTTGTGCATGCGCACGTTTTCGTATATAATGCAATCAGGACAGCGGGCGGCATCTCGCTAGTGCGGCTGACACTTAAAACCCGATAGCAATTCCGGACGTAAGGGCCGTGGGGGCTGGCAGGCAGCGATAAAACCTGATGCGATTCCGGACGAATGGGCCGGAGGGTTGGCGGGCAACGATAAAATCAGTCACTAAGGGAGGCGCACATCACTGCGGTGGAGTCGTCTCCCTTTGAACTTTATTTGCATAAAAAGAAAACGGGGGCGAAGAGAAAATTTCTCTTCGCCCCCAATGTATCTAGCGCTACATGGTCATCCGCTGCGCCTTTTCTCGCCGGATCTCCTGCTCCGCCAATCTCTGGCGGTTATAAAGCAGCAGATCCCGCGTCTGTTCATAAAGGTCGCAATTTCCAGACTCGAAAACTGCCACCAGATACTTTTTCTTTTTATATGTGTCATAGATGCCTTGTAAGCCGGCACGCAGAACCGGGTCTGCCTTTTCTGCGTTCGTCAGCCAAATCTCAACCAGCTTCCGCTCATCCTTGACAATCATTTCCATAGCCTCACACTCCTTGTGGATATGATTTCCGCATTTTTCCTGTTTTTATACCAAGCTGACCTCATGGACGCAAAATGCGGATAAAAAATCAGCAAGACGCGCGATACGTCTTGCTGATTTCATGCCTGCCTGATGCAGGTATTCAGTTTCCAGCTTAATTGTATCGTGAATGTCGTTGGAAAGCAATTATTTTTTTATTTCTATCTTTTTCGCAAATTTTTCAGTGTTTTCGCATCACACTGCAACACCGTGAAGCAATTACACGTCAAGGCGAAACCGTTACAAGCAGCTCATTGATGGACATACCCAAAATCCGACTAATTGCATAGAGGTTTTGGAGCGTGGGGAGATTTTTACCCTCCGGCCAACGGTAAATCGCTTCAGCCGATGTGTAGCCCAAATACAGCCGCAGCTCAGATTTCAGGATTTCATGTGCTTTTAAGCGGGAGCAAATGTTCAGACCAGTTGCCTTGACATCAATTTCCGGGCAGCGGGCAGTGAACAGCCAGGTGTGTCCTTTCAATATTGCCTGCAAACGAGCTTCCAACTCATAACTGGAAATCCCCATCTGCTTCGCAATTCGATTGGTGGGCGTGCCGGACAGATAGGCGTTCAGCAGATTTATATTTTGCGTCAACTGGTTTTTGACAGCCTTAACTTCGTCTGGATTATACTCCATCCTCCGTTACCTCCGTGAAATCGAGTGCTCTGGCAGGCAGCAGCTTTTTGATACGCAAAAAAGCCGCGGTGGTTGAAAGACCGACCATTTTGGCTGCGGCACGATAGCTCATGCCATTGTTCAGCTCTACCAGCAATAAAAGCGTTTTCTGCGTGTCAGCGATGGCCTCTGTCAGATAGTGTTTTGTTTCTTTCGACTTTGCTTTGCTGCGGCATGAGCTGCAAACGCCGTCGTACAGATTACGCCCGGTTTCTCCGCAGATTTTACATGGTCTAGTGCAGCTGAGCCGCCGGCACTGGCTGCAAATTCCACTCGGATGCATGGTCATTCTCCTGCCGCAATACGTGCAGATGGTTCCGTTTTTCATGGACATCGTCTAAAGTTCCTCCAAGTTCAAAATTGCAAATAAAATACCGGGCAGGATAGACCTGCACGGTGCAACTTTGTCTTGAATGGAGACCCGGAATAGGGTATACTTAATCCAAGGCGCAGCTTTGCTGTCGTGCCGGTGGGCTATCACCTGCGTGGGTTGCCGGGAGCTCGCACCTCTCGGCAACTGCTGATATTTTCTTTGTGTCAATAGTATAACATATAGGTTAACTTATATCGAGCGCTTTGCAATTGGCGTTTTCCACAAAATATAAGTTAACTAATAGTATATTTTGCAGTATTTCGTTCTGGAGGCAGAAATTATGGCAACAACAGAGGCGCAGCGGAAAGCGATAAAGAAGTGGCAGGAAAAGACAGATGAAATCCGCTTCCGTGTCCCAAAAGGCGATAAAGAGCGGCTAACTGCCCATGCAGCGCGGTTTGGCGAATCGCTAACTGCATTCTTGAACCGTGCCGCTGCAGAAGCCGTGGAACGGGATAATCAAAAATAAAAATGCCCAGAACCAAGCAACAGCACTTGACTTGGTTCTGGGTGCTTCTTTTAGTTGGAATTTTCAGCGCCGCACGGCACAAGCATTGCCATAGAGCCGTCATCGTTTCGAATGCGCTGTGGAATAACGCCGCGGAAAACAGAATCCAGGATTTCATCACAATCGCGTTTGAATGCGTCACGATAAATCGGTTCATAGGATGGTATGTGCGCGAAATCGCCCCTGTAATCTCGGCGTGTCCAGAACATATCTGTGTGTAGAATCCGCTTTACTTCGCCCGGATGCTTCAGCAGCCAGCTAATCAGGATGCAGAGAAACTCTTGAAAGTTGATGTCTGTGCCGAATACATAATCATCCAGATACTCGCGGGTCGTGCGAGATACCACCAAAGATAGCATAGATATGTCATTGCCTTGTAATGTTCCATCCCGAGCCTCCGGAGTCGAGATGAAGTTGTAGAGGGATGCTGTATCGCCCAGATTCCGGCGTTGCGTTTCGTCAGCTGTCCAAATTGCATAGTTATCCGGCTTTGCAAGTCTCCACAGAATCCAATCAAAGGTATCGGGGAAAGCGTGTTTCAATGTTTGCAGCAGCTCTTTGGCAAGGTTGCTTTCATAATTTGGCTGCTTTTGTAACAGCTCCATTGTTTGAATAAATGTTTCTTTTGTCATAATAAGAACACCTCCGGAAGATAGCATAGCAAGCTATTCTAAAAAAAGCATTGAAGCCGTTCTTCAATCCGGGCGCAGAACTTTTTATAATTTTGACATACAAACGTATTCCCACCGCACACTGCATGAAAACGCAGCAGTTCCCGCCGGTCTGCGCAGACCATTGCCGAACAGCCGCGATATAGACCATCGTGCGCTGTCAACGTTAATCGACATAGAAAACCACCATGTTCCGTACAAAACAGTGATGCATAGTAGTTTTCGCTGTCTTGCCATTGTAACCAAGACTGTGCCCAAAGCTTCCGACCGCAAACTGGGCAGTTCTGCTGGCGCATTCGTGGAAAATTCAAAACAGCTTGCATGGAAGAAAGATACTTACTGCGCTTTTTCGTAGGCGGTAAAAACGTCGTGGACGACCAGCGCCAACAGCTGCGAAATCCAGCCGCGTGCGGCGGCACGACAAGGTCATGGAGCGTTATCCACTGTGTCAGCAGCGCAGCATACATAGCATCGTTCAAAGCATCATGAAACGTAAAACTCACCGGTATTTTGCAATATGAAACAGCTTTGCAAAGTGCTATTTGCGCAGTTATGCCGAGCCGCTGCCCAAAACCACGCTGGAGATTAAAGGCAGCACGAATGGATAGAGGCGGCAGATTCCAGAACGACACATTTTGCTGCAAAACACGGAAATCGTCCTCTCCCCAAGCAGCATAGTCCTTCTCATGCCGTGCCCACTCTCTAAATTTTAGAAATGCAACGGGGAAACACACGCCGTCTGCGAATGAGTGCCATAACTCTGGCAGTATTGCAGCAGCCGGGTGCAATGCTGTGTTCACACAAGGTCTAACATGAACATTGAACGTGTCCAATATGCAGCCGCCAAACGCGGATATTCGTACTGCGCCGATTTGAAGAATTTCATCAAAGCCAGCGCAATCGCTGCCACAGTTCCACTCCAAGTCAATTATTATCACGCCACTCGCCCCCCGCTTATCATAGCGATGGTGCGCTAGAAAAGCATTGAAGAGGAACTTCAATGGGGCTGTTTTGGGCATCGTCAGACCGCCAAAAGATAATTTGCGACTGTGACATCATGTCTCCAGTGGCTGAGATGGAAAATCGAAACTGCCAGCAGCGCTAAACGGTCATATGCCACGGGAAGTCCGTGCTTTTTTGCAAGTTTGCGATTATTTCCGCGCAAAATATAGTTCCCGGTGACTTTCATATCGCTCCACCTTTTTGCCCTGTAACCATTTTCTTTGCGAGTATCATCATCATGTTCCCATATATGACGAATTTCGGCGATAAGCTGCTCGCGATACCCCGGCGTGTTTTCAATTTTATCCAAGTAATAGCGATACATTTGCTGTGCCCTCAGCGCACGGAGATGATGCAAGTCAATTTTGTTGCTCATTTCACTCTTTGAGAATAGATGCTCCGGGGTAGCAGGATTGTCAAAGACGGCTTTTATAGCCGGCAGTTCCTCCGGCAATATACGTTGGAGTTAACGTTTTCCGCCCTTACCTTTACGGACAAGTACGCACGGATGAGCAAAATCATCAAATACAAGGTCATCTGGAGTCAGATGCAGATATTCATTTCGTCGAATACCGACAATGCTTGCAAAATCGTACAAGCGTGGGGAAACTTCGCGCCCAGCATCTTTTCGTTCGTCCACAGCTTTCGTGCCGCGTGAGCGAGTATTATCGGCTACCACTCGAATCGGTTTGTCTATTGTGTCAAGCGGAACGTCCAAAACGCGGCACACACCGGCCAAATAAGTATGTATGGTTGACGCGGACTTACCACTAGCACGCAAATAGTCCGAGTAATCTTGGATATGCTTTTTGCACTCATTCACTGTCTTACATTTATAGCGTTCATTGCACCATGCACCAAATTCCTGCGTGTGCTTTTTATATTGCTTTACCGTGCTCACTGGCATCGGCTTTTTGCTTTTCTGGTCAGAAGGTTCCACTCGCAACTGCGAAATCTGATATTTTAAGCTTCCAAGCTGTTTCCGCTTTGGATGCTTGACTTTGTGTTTTTTGCTCATAAAAATCCACCTTTTCAATAAAACTCGACATAAAAGTATGCCCCAGCGCTGGCGCGCGTGTTAATTACAACATCAGTCTTTTTAGGCTGGCGAACAGCCATTGGTGTCTGCTAACCGAGTCGGAACACCTGTTTCGGTGATTCCAAACTGCCAGTAAAAATCCTATTCGCTGGTTATTTTCCATACGCTGTATGTCAAATAACCAGCTCAAGGGCACTCTTTGAAAAAAGAGTCATTTCGAAGATAAGAGTCACCGGCAAGGCTCATATCTTCAGCGAGAGTTCATTGCAGTAAAGGATTCCTATGTGCCCGCTTACTGCAACGTGGGCACATTCCGGGAGGTTTAGGTGATAATTTGTCAGTCCAAATCAGTTGACCGTCGATTCGGCAAAGACGGGGACGGTTAAGTGCCTCAACACAATCGCGCATACGGCGCGGTATCGGATTTTACGTCCTCCGATACAAGACGGCAGAATCTTGATTCATTTCTCAGACAGCTGCAAACAAGAACAGGCCCAGACAGGCATCACATTTCATGCGGTTTTTGATTTTGAAAAGATGGTTTGTTGTTTAATGAGTACTGTGCTATCTATAATTAAAAGCGTCCGATGGCAAATGCACCAACGGACGCTTGAATTTTTATCTCAAAGAAAAGAGGAGAGTCCCTACACTAGGAACTCTCCTCAGGAAAAATTACATTATGGATATAGAAAGACCTATGGTCTTGAGAAGAAACGAGAGCAATGAATGCCAAAATAGAAACTCTATACTTTCATTTTATGTGGATCAGCGCAAATGTCAAGCTTATGTGTTAGGAAAGCAAGACGAAGAACGGGAAGAAAATAATTGACGTTTTCATGAAATTACGCCGTGGGCGACAGCTTCTGCAAGCTCATCTATGATGTCAAGAAGTGCCAGCTCGTCGGCGTGCACATCATCGGCAGCTACGCCTCCGAGATGATGTACGGCGCGGCGGCGATGGCCTACTCCAAGCTGCCTATGCAGCATCTGGACAAGATCGTCTTCCCGCACCCGACCGCCTGCGAAGTCATCCGCGAGGCACTGTTTATGCTTTGAGAGAAAAAGGAACAGGTCTATGGAACAACTGCGTCATCTGGAAACCGGATCCACGGACCCGGCATACAATCTGGCGTTTGAAGAATATGTGCGGAGGCTTCGGGTCACAACGACATTCTGGTGAAGGGTCGTAAGGTGTCCTGCACAGCGCAGCGTATCCACAAAGTCGGATTCTGCACCACGGCACGCCGCTGTTTGACTCCGACCCTAGCATGGCATCAGGTGCTTTGAACGTTGACCCAGCAAAGTATCAGCCCAAGGGCCGCCAAAGCAGCCCATGCCTGCATGGTTTGGGATTGTAATATTAAAGCGGATGTGGTACAGTGAAAATATACAATATTATGTGATAAAACGATCTTTAATATATGAAAAACGCAAAAGAAAAGAGCCCCTTTCGGGACTCTGAATCTTTGCACACACTGTGCAGCCGGACAAACCGACGATTTGAGAAATCTTTTATTTGAACTCGTAGTGTAATTGCAGAGGTCAATCTGCTCTTTCATTATAGATATATTCGGGGAGGTTGTCAATATGAAGGAATCAAAGAAGTATTATTTGGGATTAGACATCGGCACAAATTCAGTAGGATACGCAGTTACTGGAGAAAATTACAGCCTTTTAAAATTCCGGGGTGAGCCGGTGTGGGGGGATCACTACTTTTGAGGAAGCGGAGCTTGCAGAAAACAGGCGAATCAACAGAACAGCACGTAGGCGGCTGGATCGCCGCCAGCAGCGAGTAAGATTGCTGCACGAGATTTTTGCTCCGTACATTTGCCGGGTCGATCCGAATTTCTTTATTCGCAGATCGGAAAGTGCACTATTTTCTGAAGATACACAGCACGGTGTTCGGATATTCGACGGCGGTATTGACGATAAAGAATATTATCGCAAATACCCTACGATCCACCACCTGATCGTAGACCTTATGACCGCTGATTCTCCCAGAGATATTCGCCTTATTTATCTTGCCTGCGCATGGCTGGTTGCCAACCGGGGGCATTTTCTGTCTGAGGCAAGTGCGGATCAGTTCGGCAATTTCCAAAAGCCTTATGCGGAATTTCTTCGCTGCTTCAACCAGAATTATGAATGCCAGTCCCCTTGGGCAGATTCTGTTTCCAGCGAAACTGTCCAGGAGATCATGCAGACTCGGGATGGCATCAATCAGAAAAAGTCCGCATTCAAAACAAGGGTATTCGGCGGGAATAAACCATCCAAGAAGCCCGAGGAAGAATTTCCCTTCAGCAGGGATGCCATTGTATCGCTGCTCTCCGGCGGAAAAGTATCCTCCGCTGATCTGTTTGGAAATGAAGCATACAAAGAATTGGACTCTGTCGCACTCAGCATGGATGAAGAAAATTTTGAGCGCATTTTGACAGAGCTCGGTGATGACGCCGATCTTCTGCGGAAAATGCGGGCAATGTATGATTGTGCGCTGCTGAACATCACCCTGCAGGGGAAGCAAAGCATTTCTGAAGCAAAAGTTACAATTTACGAGCAGCACAAGAGAGACCTGATATTTCTGAAATACTTTATTAGGAAATACTGCCGAAAGGATTATTCCAAAGTATTCCGCGATGCAACTAAGGATAACTATGTTGCATATTCCGGCAATGTCAAAAGCTGCAAGGAAGCAGATCGGGGCACACGCTCTGACAAAAATGCATTCTGCGATTTTGTGAAAAGGCTTGTGAAGGACATCCAACCTGAAAAAGAAGATCAAGCAAAGTATGCAGATATGATGGATCGCCTGACCCAGTACACTTTTCTGCCCAAGCAGAAGGATTCAGACAACCGCGTGATTCCACACCAGTTATATGCGTACGAACTGGATCAAATTTTAGACCATGCCTCAAATTATCTGACTATGCTTGGCAAGGCGGACGCAGACGGCATCACAAACGCTGATAAGATCCGCGCCATCTTCCGCTTCAGAATTCCGTATTATGTAGGCCCGTTGAATCAAAGCTCTCCCTTTGCATGGCTGAAGCGGAAGCCTGATAAGATCTACCCCTGGAATTTCGAAAAGATCGTCGATCTGGATAGAAGCGAACAGAATTTTATACAGCGGATGACCAACACCTGCACCTATCTTCCGGGTGAAGATGTCCTCCCGTACTGCTCACTTCTGTATAGCCGGTACATGGTGCTGAACGAGATCAACGATCTGAAAATAAACCGGCAGCCAATTCCCGTACAATTAAAGCAGGAAATCTATCAGGCCCTTTTCGTGGATTCCGGCAAAAAAGTTACAAAGAAAACCATTTCCGGATATTTGAAAAGTCATGGATACATTGGCGCTGATGATGAGATCAGTGGTGTGGATGATACGATCAAAGCCAATTTGAAGCCCTATCACAGCTTCCGGGCAATGCTATCCGCCGGCACACTCTCTGAAGAACAGGTAGAGGATATTATTCTCCATGCCGCATATTCCGAGGATAAATCCCGCATGAACAGGTGGCTTGAAAATCACTATCCGGCTTTGTCAGAAGACGATCGAAAATACATACTTCGGCTGCGGCTGAAAGAATTTGGCCGCTTGTCCGGCCGACTCCTCACCGAGATCATGGGGGCCGCAGTAAATGGCAGCGGGGAAGCAATGTCCATCATGGATGCATTGTGGCAAACCAACGACAACCTAATGCAGCTGCTTTCCTCCCGTTATACCTTCCGGGATCAGATCCGTGATTTCGCTGCGGATTACTATTCGGAGCCGTCACGAAAAAGCCCCCTTTCCCAGCGACTGGATGATATGTATGTCTCCAATTCCGTAAAGCGGCAGATCATCCGATCTCTGGACATCTGCACGGATGTGGTAAAGGCAATGGGCTGCGCGCCGGAGCGGATCTTTGTGGAAATGGCTCGCGGTGCAACGGAGAGCCAAAAGGGAAAACGAACCAAAAGCAGAAAACAACAGCTGCTCGATTTGTATAAACAGGTCAAGCACGAAGATGCTCCCGAATTGCTTGCCGAACTGGAAGCTATGGGAGATGAGGCGAACAGCCGCTTGCAAAGCGACAAACTATTCCTGTATTACCTCCAGTTGGGAAAATGTGCGTATACGGGGCAAGCGATCGACCTGAGCCAGCTTCTCTCAAAAACCTATGATATCGATCATATCTATCCCCAGTCCAAAGTGCAGGATGACAGTATTCTGAACAACAAAGTCCTGTGCCTATCGACTGAAAACGGTGAGAAAGGAGATCACTTCCCTATCAAACATGAGATCCGGGAGCAAATGCAGCCGTTTTGGAATCAACTGAAAAATATCGGATTGATCACCGAAGAAAAATACCATCGGCTGACCCGAAATACCGGCTTTACGGACGATGAACTGCGCCAGTTCATCAACCGCCAGTTGGTAGAGACCCGGCAGTCCACCAGAGTCGTAACACAGCTACTTCAGGAGCGATACCCCAATGCGGAGATCGTCTATGTCAAAGCCGGCCTGGTATCCCGATTCCGGCAGGAATTTGATATGCTGAAATGCCGCAGCGTCAATGATCTGCATCATGCCAAGGATGCATACCTGAATGTTGTGGTCGGCAATGTCTATCACGAAAAGTTCACCCGAAGATGGTTCGACGTTCATCAGGACTATTCTCTGAACGTTCGCCCGCTATTTACCCACCCGGTCGTTTCCGGCGGTGCTGCAGTGTGGAGCGGTGAGGATGATCTGGCGAAGGTCCGCAAAGTAATGGGCAAAAATGCGGTGCATATAACGCAATATGCATTCTGCCGTCATAGTGGACAGAATGGAGGATTCTTTGATCAGCAGCCCAAGAAGGCTCAAGAGGGCTTGATCCCCCGCAAGAAAAACTTGCCCGCTGAAAAGTATGGCGGATACAATGGAGCAACAACATCGTTTTTCGTACTTGTCAGATACTCACAGGGCAAGAAAAGAGAGCTGATGTTTTTCCCCGTTGATTTGATGTGCAGCAGCAGATTCCTGACGGATGATCTCCTTGCTGTTGAGCATATTGCAAAAACTTTGAAAGATAACGGCAAAAATGTATCCAACATTGAGTTCCCATTAGGGAAACGTATTTTAAAGACAAATACCGTGCTTTCATTGGATGGATTTCTGTGCTGCTTATCCTCCGGGTCAATAAAAGACGGTCGTGTGGGTTTCCTGCCGCTGACACAGTTTGTATGCAGCTACGAAACCGAGAGATATATCAAGTATTTGGAGAGGGTGTGCGAAAAGCGAAAATTCTATCCCCATTACAGCATTTCCGAAGAACGTGATCATGTCAGCGTTCAGGAGAATATGAAGCTATACGATCTGTACATAAGCAAAATTGAGGATAGTATTTTCTCCAAACGACCCGGTGTTTCTGCAGAAAACCTGATGAGCAAAAAAGCTGCATTTGCAAAACTGCCCATAGATATTCAGTGCTCTGCTTTGCTTAAGATGCAAATGCTATTTGCAAGACAACCGAACCCCATTGATCTGTCTGACTTGGACCTTAGTAAAAATGCATTCAAAGCAAGACGTTCAATGTATCTTTCCGGATGGAAGAAAGAGTATACGGATATTAGAATTGTGGATATGTCCGCCTCCGGGCTTTTTGAATCCCGCAGTGGAAATCTGTTGGAGCTGCTATGAGCTGGCGTACTGTGATTGTATCCAATCGATGCAAATTGGATCTGAAACTGGGCTATATGATGCTCGCCCACCCACAAATGGACACGCTGTTTGACTTTTCCGGTGACGGAATCAATACACTTGTCATAGAAGCGCCTTCCTTCTTTCGCCAGTTCCTGCAAGACATCTCCTTGCAGGTCTCCGGCTTGGAGGGCAAGGCTGTTTTGTCACAGAATAATATGCCGATCACCTTTTCTAAATTTGCGGAGGTACTTGACAGTTTTCTCTCCTTTGAAATCAGCAAAAAATCGCTGGTTTCCAAGCTGCAGGCCCGGCTGGAGGCGGAAGCGTTGAACGAACGAAATTATGTTCGCACAATGCAGTTGCTGGGGGAAGTGGAGCAATTTATTCAGGAGCTTTCTTTTGAGTTGCCATGCACAGTTGCCTGTGATAAAATCAGTATCGATGGAGTAATTCGCTCCGCCAGTATTGAGATTTTGGACGATTATGGAGATGACCTGGAGCGCATTCTGGACTATATGGAGCTGACACGGGAGCTGGAGCGGGATAAGCTCTTCGTTTTGGTGAATCTGCGCAGCTTCTATCGTGATGAAGAGATCGCGCCCTTCTTTAGATCCATTCTGGACCATTCTCTCAGCGTGCTACTGGTGGATTCCGTTTCCAAGGCGCTGCTGCCCCTGGAAAAGAGGGTCACTGTGGACGCAGATCTGTGTGAATTCTAGGGAACCTCTGATTTAATCCGCACTACCATACAGGTTCGAGATATGGTATAAT
>OLNF01002042.1_pt1 | contig 16419 bp, 19 predicted proteins | sample 1673061 | NCBI WGS metagenome assembly OLNF01 (sample SAMEA3136751, study PRJEB25190) | human gut metagenome | reverse complement strand
ATAGTGAAAAAGGAGAGAAAGCCATGATTCATTTCGTAGGAGCAGGTTCCGGAGCACCGGATCTGATCACCGTAAGAGGAAAGAAATATCTGGAAGAAGCAGACGTAGTTATTTATGCAGGATCTCTGGTAAATCCAAAACTTCTGGAGTACACAAAGGATATTTGTACCATTTATAACAGCGCAAAGATGACACTGGAAGAAGTGCTGGGTATGCTGGACGCCCGGGGGCTGTGCAACGGGATCATGCAAAAGAGTGATGAGGAACCCCTCAAGTACACCAAGGAAGATCATTATCCCTTGCAGTACAACAAGGAAGAGGGCGTGACGATTGACCATTCAGCAGCTAAAATGTGCAGTTGAGGTTTGGAAATGCGGTTCCATCAACAAAGCCGCTGAGCGGCTTTATATGAATCAGCCAAACATCAGCCGATTGATCAAAAACCTGGAGAGCGAGTTCGGCCTGACCTTATTCTCCAGGACATCCTCCGGGATGGTCGCCACCAGGGACGGGGAACTGTTCCTGATGCAGGCAGAAAAGCTGGTAAATAACACAGACACCTTTGAACATTCCTTCAAACACAACGAGGAGAGCACCACCTCTTTTCGCATCGCTTTACCGCGAGGCAGTTACCTGACCAAAGCCTTTGCTCGGACGCTGAACGCAGTCGCAGAAGACCATCCGGTGCAGGTAACCTTCAACGAGACCAACAACGAGGAGGTCATCCAGTGTGTCTCTGCCCAGGGGTATGACGTAGGCATCATCCGACTGCCCATTGAGTTTGAATCGAACTACAAGAAGCTGTTGGCTGAAAAGCAACTGAAGTTCCAGGCGATTATGGTCTTCCGCTTTGTGGTAGTCATGCACAAGGATCACCCCTTGGCCAATCGAGAGTATGTCCACTTTTCTGACCTGGTGAATTATACTGCTTTGGTGCACGGTGACAACCATTTCCTCACCTTCTCCGATTCGGAGACTGATAAATTATACCGCACCCACTTGTATAAGAATTCCATCTCTATTTTTGAGCGAGGCAGTCAGTTTGACTTCCTCCGAGACATCCCTGGCGCTTTCATGCTCATCTCCCCCTTGCCCCAGGAGCTGCTCAATGCCTACGGCGACCACAACGCCGAGTGGAACTTCCTCAAGGGGGCGATCTGCACGCGGCGCGGCTGGCTCGACGAGGCGAAGCGCTACTATGAGACGGCCGTGCAGATGGATTCGGACAACCGCGAGTATCAGCGGGCGCTTGACATGGCCGAGGGCCGCGGCGGCGCGTACCGCCCGGAGGGGTATTCCCAGATGAGCAGCGCCGAGTGCGGCGACGGGACATGTCTGCGCCTGTGCGGGACGCTGCTGTGCTGCAACGCGCTGGGCGGCGGCTATTTTTGCTGTATCTGACGGGCCGGACGGCCCGGATGCTTGGATAGATTTGAAAAGGAGGAGAGTGCAGTGGTCAGAAGTATGACCGGCTACGGCCGGGCGCGCCAGACCCTGAACGGACGGGACATCACCGTGGAGGTGCGCTCCGTCAACAACCGGTATCTCGACTGTACGGTCAAGATGCCGCGGACGTATGTTTTCGCAGAGGACGCCATCAAGTCGCGGGTGCAGAAATCAATCTCCCGCGGTAAGACGGACGTCTTCATCACCATTGAGAGCGCCGGGGCGGAGCAGACGGTTGTCTCGGTCAACGAATCGCTCGCGCGCGGTTACTTTGCCGCGCTGACGCAGCTGAAGGACATGTTCTCGCTCGAGGACGAGATCACGCCGACGACGCTTGCGAAGTTCCCCGACGTGCTGACGGTGACGCGCGCGGAGGAGGATCTCGAGGCCGTCTCGGCCGACATCTGTCTCGTGCTGGACGAGGCGCTCGTCGCCCACCGCCGCATGCGCGAGGTCGAGGGCGCGAAGCTGGCGCAGGACGTGCTGGGCCGGGCCGACACGATCGAGTCGATCGTCGGCCGGGTGGAGGAGCGCTCGCCGCAGACGGTCGCGGAGTACCGCCAGAAGCTCGAGGGCAAGATGTGCGAGCTGCTGCAGTCGACGACCGTCGACGAGTCGCGCCTGCTGACCGAGGCCGCCATCTTCGCTGACAAGATCGCCGTCGACGAGGAGACGGTGCGCCTGCACAGCCACCTCGCCCAGCTGCGAACGATGCTGCAGGGCGACGAGCCCATCGGCCGCAAGCTCGACTTCCTCATTCAGGAGATCAACCGCGAGTGCAACACCACCGGCTCGAAGTGCAGCGACATCACCATCGCGCGCGACGTCGTGGACATGAAGGCCGAGGTCGAGAAGATCCGCGAGCAGATCCAGAATATCGAGTGAGGCGCGGCGGATGGAACTGATCAACATCGGCTTCGGAAACCTCGTCTCCGCGCAGCGGCTCATCAGCATCGTCGGCCCGGACTCCGCGCCCGTGAAGCGCCTGATTCAGGAGTCGCGCGACCGCGGGATGCTCATCGACGCGACCTACGGGCGCAAGACCGCGTCCGTGCTCATCATGGACAGCGACCACGTCATCCTCTCCGCCCTCTCGACGGAGAAGCTGGCCCCGCGTCTGGGGCTGCGTGTGGAGGATTTCGGCAAAGAGGACGTCTGAGAGAAAGAAAGGAAGGACCAGCGTTGCAAAAATCCGGCAAGTTATTCATCATTTCCGGCCCGTCCGGCGTGGGCAAGAGCACCGTGCTCAAGGCCCTGTTCCGCGAGCACCCGGATCTGTATTTTTCCGTGTCCGCCACGACCCGAGCCCCCCGCGAGGGCGAGATCGACGGCGTACACTACCGCTTCATTAAGTCCGAGCAGTTCCTGCAGATGGTGCAGGAGAACGAGTTCCTGGAGTATGCCGAGTATGTTGGCAGCTTTTACGGCACGCCCCGCGGCCCCGTCGAGGACGCGATGGCGCAGGGGCGCGACGCCTTTCTCGACATCGAGATACAGGGCGCGCAGCAGGTCTATGAAAAGCCGTGCGCATTTTCATCGCGCCGAACTCCTGGGCAGAGCTGGAGCGCCGCCTGACCGAGCGCGGCACCGACTCGGCCGAGAAGATCCAGAAGCGCCTGCTGCGCGCGAAGGTCGAGCTGCAGGCCGCGGAAAACTACGACTACCTCGTCGTGAACGACACCGTCGAGCAGGCCGTGCGCGAGATGGAGGCCATCTTCCTCGCCGAGCACTGCCGTCCCACCGACCGCATGGACGAGATTCTGTGAGCTTCGTCAAAAAAAGACGCTGTCTCTTTTGACGAGTGGGGTTTCGTTCCACTCCGTGCCTTGTCCCGCCGCGAACTCTGTGAGACTGATTTTGTTTAAACCGATACCATATTTCTATAGTATGTTTTGAAAGGAAGTAGATCCACTATGATGCTGTATCCCGCTATGAACAAGCTGACCGAGTATATCCCCAACCGCTATATGATGGTCAACGTCGTGGCGCGCCGCGCCCGCCAGATCGCTGCCGAGGCCGAGGCCACCGGCGAGCACCTCACCGAAAAGCCCGTCACCCTCGCCATCAACGAGGTTGCCGAGGGCGATTACCGCGCCAACTCCATCGACACGACCATCGAGGAGGACAACGAGGACTGATTCCGGCGGAGAGAAGGGGGTGCGTCCATGCCGCAGATTGCCAAGGTCGCCGTCTCGGCGGCCAACTATGCCATCGACAAGCCCTATGACTATCTGCTGCCCGACGGGACGGACGCCGCCGTCGGCAGCCGCGTGCTCGTGCCGTTCGGGCGCGGGAACCGGCTGACGGAGGGGATGATCCTCTCCCTCGAGCGGAAAACGCCCGAGAAGGCGCTCAAGGCTGTGCGCGAGGTGCTCGAGCCGGAGCCGGTCTGCTCCGAGCGGGAGATCCGTCTCGCGCTCTGGATGCGCCAGCGCTATTTCTGCACGTTTTATGACGCCATCCGCACGATCCTGCCCGCGGGCGTCTGGTACCGCTACCGCCAGTTCTGGAAGCTCGCGGACTACGCGGGCGAGGATGCGCTTTCGGAGAAGGAAAAGCCGCTCTACGCGCTTTTGAGCCGGGGCGAGCAGGAGCTGGAGACGCTGGCGCAGGCCGTTCCCGACGCCGCGGCGCTGCTGCGGCAGATGGAGAAGAAAGGGCTTGTCACCTCCCGCACGGAGGGCAGCCGCCGCGTGGGCGACCGCGTGGTGAAGCTCGCGTCTCTTGCCATCGAGCCGGAGGAGGCGCAGACGCGCATGGAGCGCAAGCGCCGCACCGCACCGCGCCAGTGCGACGCCGTCGACTTTCTCACCCGCTGCGCAGAGACGTCGGTACACGACCTGTGCTATTTCACGGGCGTGACGGCCGCGGGACTGCGCAGTCTCGAAAAGGCGGGCATCATCGCGCTGCGCGCGCGGGAGGAATACCGCATTGCGCCGCGCACCGCGCCGCGCGCGGCGGAGCCGATCCGGCTCAACGACGAGCAGCAGGCGGCCTTCCTTCGCATGCTTGCCGAGTGCCGCGCGGGCGAGGCCGGGGTGACGCTTCTGCAGGGCGTGACCGGCAGCGGCAAGACCCTTGTGTATATCCGCCTTGCGCAGGAGCTGCTGCGCGAGGGAAAATCCGTGATGATTCTGGTGCCGGAGATTGCGCTCACGCCGCAGATGATGGCGAAATTTACCGCCTATTTCGGCGAGAACGTCGCCATGCTCCACAGCGGACTTCAGCTGACGGAGCGCTACGACCAGTGGAAGCGCATCCGCCGCGGCGACGTGCGGGTCGTGCTCGGCACGCGCAGCGCGGTGTTCGCGCCGTTGCCGGACCTCGGACTTATCATCATGGACGAGGAGCAGGAGCCGACCTACTGCTCGGAGAACCCGCCGCGCTACCATACGCGCGATGTCGCGCAGTTCCGCTGCGCGCAGAGCGGCGCGCTGCTGCTGCTCGGCTCGGCGACGCCGACGGTCGAGACGATGTATTACGCGCGGGAAGGGCGCTATCAAGTTTTTCCGCTTTACAGACGCTACAATGAAAAAGCGCTCCCCGAGGTGTTCATCGCCGATTTGCGCGACGAGCTTCGCGCGGGGAACGAGACCGCCGTCAGCGAATCGCTCCGCTCCGCGATTGAGGAAAATCTCGCCCGCGGCGAGCAGAGCATTCTCTTTCTCAACCGCCGCGGCAGCAGCCGGATGCTGCTGTGCGGTGAGTGCGGCGAGGTGCCCGAGTGCCCGCGCTGCAGCGTTCCGATGACCTATCACAGTGCGAACGGACGGCTGATGTGCCATTACTGCGGCCACAGTGAGCCGGCCTATGAACGCTGCCCGCAATGCGGCGGCATCATGAAGCACATCGGCACCGGCACGCAGAAGGTCGAGGAGGAGCTGCACGCTCTGTTCCCCGGAGCGAAGGTCCTGCGCATGGACACCGACACGGTCGGCGCGTCGCATGGGCACGAAAAGCTCCTGCGGCAGTTTGAAGAAGAAAAGATCCCGATCCTGCTCGGCACCCAGATGGTCGCCAAGGGCCTGGATTTTGAGAACGTCACGCTGGTCGGCGTCCTCTGCGCCGACGCTTCGCTCTATATCGACAACTACCGTGCGCCGGAGCGCACCTTCAGCCTGCTCTCGCAGGTCGTGGGCCGCGCGGGCCGCGGCAGCAAGCAGGGCAGAGCGATCATTCAGACCTTCACGCCGGAAAACGAGGTCATCCGCGCGGCGGCCGCACAGGATTACGACGCGTTCTACGAAAGCGAGATCCGGATGCGGCGCCTGCGCCGCTATCCGCCGTTCGCCGACCTTTTCTCCTTTACCGTGACCGGCGCGGACGAGAGCCGCGTCATCCGCGCGGCAAAGGCGCTGCGCGACGCGCTCGGCTACGCCGTCGAACGGCGCGAGGAACTCAAGCCGCTGAGCATTGAGGTGCTCGGTCCTGCCGGGGCGAGCGTGGTGAAGGTCAACAACCGCTACCGCTACCGTGTTTTTCTCGTCGGCAAGGGCTGTCCGGCGCTGCGCCGTCTGGTGGCGGAATATCTCTATGCGTTTTATCAACACAAGGAAAACCGCGGTCTCGACATTTTTGCCGACTGCAATGCGATACAATAGGAGGAACTGCTATGGCCATTCGTGAGATCAGAAAAAAAGGTGACCCGTGCCTGGAGAAGGTCTGCCACCCGGTGACGGAGTTCAATGAGCGTCTGCACCTGCTGCTGGACGATATGCGTGAAACGCTGGAGGAGTCCGGCGGCGTCGGGCTTGCCGCGCCGCAGGTCGGCATCCTGCGCCGCGTGTGCATCGTGGAGGACAGCGAGGGCGAGATCATCGAGCTCGTGAACCCCGAGATCGTCAAGGCTGAGGGCGAGCAGACCGGCTTGGAGGGCTGCCTGAGCCTGCCCGGCCGCTGGGGCATCGTCACCCGTCCCTACACCGTGCGCGTGCGTGCGCAGGACCGCGACGGCGCGACCTTCGAGGTCGAGGATGAGGACATCACCGCCCGCTGCTTCTGCCACGAGATCGAGCATCTGGACGGACACCTGTTCAGCGAGCACTGCGACCGCCTGCTCACCGACGAGGAGCTGGAGCAGTATCTCAAGGAGCACGAGGACGAGTACGAAAGGGAAGACGACGAATGAGGATCGTATTCATGGGAACGCCCGACTTCGCAGTCGCGTCGCTCCGCCGTCTGGTGGAGGACGGGCATGAGGTCGTCGGCGTATTCACCCAGCCGGACAAGCCCAAAAACCGCGGCATGAAGATGACCTTCTCACCTGTGAAGGAATATGCCTTAACACAAGACCTGCCGGTCTATCAGCCGCTCAAAATGCGCGACGGGGAAGCGCTCGGCATATTGCGGGAGCTTGCGCCCGAGCTGATCGTGGTCGCGGCCTACGGAAAGATCCTGCCGCAGGAGATCTTAGACCTGCCGCAATACGGCTGCATCAACGTTCACTCCTCGCTTCTGCCGAAGTACCGCGGCGCCGCGCCCATCAACTGGGCGATCCTGAACGGCGAGCGCATTACCGGCGTTTCCATCATGTATATGGTCGCGGCGCTCGACGCGGGCGATGTCATCCGCACGGTCTCGACCGAGATCGGTGAGCGCGAGGACGCCGCGGCGCTGACGCTGCGGCTCTCTGAGCTTGGCGCGCAGGCGCTGAGCGAGGCGATCCCGACGCTTGCGGACGGCACGGCGAAGCGCACACCGCAGGACGAGTCGGCCTTCACCTATGCGCCCATGCTCGACCGCTCGCTTTCGCCCATCAACTGGACGAGGAGCGCACGGGAGATCGACTGCCAGGTGCGCGGTCTCATTCCGTGGCCCTGTGCCGCGACGAGCGTGGACGGGAAGAGCGTCAAGGTCTACGAGACCGTTTCCGGGGAAATGACTGCCGACGCACCCGGCACGATGCACGCGGTCAAGCGCGGCCTTTCCGTCGCCTGCGGCGACGGCAGGAGCCTCATCATCACACAGCTTCAGGCGGAGGGCGGCAAGCGCATGGCGGCTGCCGACTATCTGCGCGGTCACCCGCTCAAAACAAACGGCTAAAGGGGAGAGCTTATGCCTTACTATTCTTACGGCTACGGTTACGATTCGGCCAACCTGATCTACCTCATTCTGCTGGTCCCGGTCCTGCTGCTGTCGCTCTATGCGCAGGCAGCGGTCAGCGGCAATTTCTCGCGTTACAGCAAGGTGACGAATCGCCGCGGACTGACCGGCGCACAAGCGGCGGCCGGTGTGCTGCGCGCGCACGGCATCACAGACGTCGGCATCGCCCGCTGCTCAGGCAAGCTGACCGACCACTACGATCCGCGCAATAACACCATCTTTCTCTCCGATTCGGTTTACGATGCCGCCACGGTCGCGGCGGTCGGCGTTGCCGCGCATGAGGCGGGGCACGCGGTGCAGTACGCCGTGGGCTACGGTCCCGTCAAGCTGCGCAGCGCCATTGTGAAAACGACGCAGTTCAGCTCACAGGCCTCGTTCATCATTCTGATGCTCGGCCTTGTGCTCTACAGCCAGCCGATCCTGCTGCTCGGCATTGTCCTCTTCGGCGTGGTCGCCTTCTTCCAGCTCGTCACGCTGCCGGTGGAGTTCAACGCCTCCCACCGCGCGCTCGAAACGCTGGAGGGTGAGCATATCCTGGAGGACGAGGAGATGGCCGGTGCACGGAAGGTGCTCCGCGCCGCGGCGCTGACCTATGTCGCCGCGCTGCTCTCGTCGCTTTTGCAGCTCCTGCGCTACGTTTTGATCTTCCTCAACCGCTCCGGGAATCGCCGCGGAGGGCGCCAATGAGAGTCGACCGTGCAAGAGAAGCGGCGCTGGACGCGCTGGCGGCCTGCCGCCGGAACGGCGCGTGGATCGACGGCGCGCTCAAGCAGGTGCTCAAGCGGGACGGGCTTTCCGGCCGCGACGCAGCCTTTGCCAGCCGCATTGCCTACGGCGTGATGCAAAACCGCATCTACCTTGACCGCTGTCTGGCGCGCTGCCTGACGCAGAGGCCCGAAAAGCTCGAGCCGCTGCTGCTGGATATCCTCCGCGTCGGTGCGTATCAGATCCTTCTCATGGATAAGGTGCCGGTCAATGCCGCCGTGAATGAGGCGGTGGAGATGGCGAAGGCGCACAAGCTATCCCGCGCGGCGGGACTGGTGAACGCGGTGCTGCGCAATGTGGACCGCAGAAGGGGAGAGCCGCTTGCCTTTGCGGACGAGCTTGAAGCGCTCTCCGTACAGACGAGCCACCCGCGTGCGCTCGTCGAGCGCATGGTCGGCCTGCTCGGCGCGGAGGAGGCGGAAGCCTTTCTCCGCGCGGACAATGAGCCGGTTCCGACCACCATTCAGACTAACACGCTCAAAACGACCGCGAAGCAGCTTCGCGCCTCGCTGGAGGATGAGGGCGTAACCGTGGAGCCGCACCCTTGGCTCGCGGACTGCTTCACCGTTTCCGGCACCGGCGATCTGGAAGGTCTGCGCGCGTGGCGCGAGGGCTGGTTCACGGTGCAGGATGCCGCGGCGAAGCTGACGGCTTTGGCTGCCGCGCCGAAGGCGGGGAGCTTTGTCATCGATACCTGCGCCGCCCCCGGTGGGAAGTCCTTCGCCATGGCGATGTGCATGGAAGGGAAAGGACACATTCTCTCCTGCGATATGGAGGAGCACAAGCTGCGGCTCATGGAGGCCGGTGCGGAGCGGCTGGGGATCGAGTGCATGGAGGTCCGCTTGGCCGATGGCCGTGTCTGCGATGAAGCGCTTGCGGAGAAGGCGGACATCGTCGTCTGCGACGTGCCGTGCTCCGGGCTCGGCATCATCCGAAAGAAGCCGGATATCCGCTATAAGGACATGGCTTCGCTCGCGGGTCTGCCCGCGATCCAAAGCGCCATTCTGGACAATGCCTCACGCTATGTCCGGCGCGGCGGGACGCTCGTTTACTCCACCTGCACGGTGCTTCCCGAGGAAAACGAGCGGGTGACGGATGCGTTTCTCCGCGCGCACCCGGACTTTACTTACGATACCTTTGCGCTGCCCGGTCCCATCGGCACAGTTGAGGGACACATCACGCTCTGGCCGCAGCGCCACGGGACGGACGGCTTTTACATCTGCCGCATGACGCGCAAGGAATGAGGATAACGATGACCGATATCAAATCCATGACACAAGAGGAGATCACCGACGCGCTGCGCGCGATGGGCGAGCCTGCCTTCCGCGGCAAGCAGGTGTTCTCCTGGCTCCATAAGGGCGCGACCGACTTTGCGGAGATGAACAATCTCTCCAAGCCCCTGCGAGAAAGGCTCGACAAGGAGTTTACCATTACAGCGCCGACCGTCGCCCGCAAGCAGGTTTCCCGGCTCGACGGCACCGTCAAATACCTCTGGGAGCTGCGCGACGGCAACTGCATCGAGACGGTGCTCATGAGCTATCACCACGGCAACACCGTCTGCATCTCCTCGCAGGTCGGCTGCCGGATGGGCTGCAAATTCTGCGCCTCCACCATAGCCGGCAAGGTAAGAGACTTAACACCTTCGGAGATGCTTGACCAGGTGCTCTTTACCCAGCTGGATTCGGGAAAGAACATCTCCAACATCGTTCTCATGGGCATCGGCGAGCCGCTGGACAACCGCGCGAACGTGCTGCGCTTTCTGCAGCTTGTGAACCACCCGGAGGGGCTGAACATCGGAATGCGCCACATCTCGCTTTCCACCTGCGGCGTTGTACCCGGCATCGACGCGCTTGCGGAGGAAAACCTGCAGCTCACGCTTTCCGTTTCGCTCCACGCGCCGGACAGCGCGACGCGCAGCCGCATCATGCCGGTCAACAACGCCTACGACGTGGAGGAGCTGTTCGCCGCCTGCCACCGCTATTTTAAGAAAACCGGCCGCCGCATCTCGTTTGAGTACGCGATGATCGACGGCGTGAACGACCACGACTGGCAGGCCGACCTGCTCGCCGAGCGCATCCGCGGGATGCCGGGGCACGTCAATCTGATCCCGCTCAACGACGTGGTCGAAAGCGAGTTCAAGCCCAGCCGCCGCGTCGCGGCGTTTCAGAAGCGGTTGGAGTCCCACGGCCTGACGGCGACGGTGCGCCGCAGTCTCGGCGGGGATATCGACGCCTCCTGCGGCCAGCTTCGCCGCAAGGAGATGGAGGCAAAGGAGAGAGGACAATGAAAGCCTGCGGCATCACGGACGTTGGACTGCAGCGTCACGAAAATCAGGATACCTTTGCCGTGGAGCGCGGCGCGGCGGACGGTCAGCTCATTGCGGTCGTGTGCGACGGCATGGGCGGCGAGAACTGCGGGCAGATCGCCAGCAGCCTTGCGGTCCGCGCCTTTCTCGACGAGCTGCACGCAGTCCTGCGCGCGGATATGACGACGGAGCAGCTGCGCGAAGCGGTGTCATTCTGCGTTTCCAAAGCAAATGCTGCCGTCAACCGCCACGCGCAGGAGCATACGGAGTGTCACGGCATGGGGACGACGCTCGTCTCCGCCGTGACGAACGGCTCCGGCGCGGTCATCTGCAACGTCGGCGACAGCCGCGCCTACCGCGTCGGCGCAGAGAGGCTGGAGCGCATCACGCGCGATCATTCGGTGGTCGAGGGCCTGATCGAAAGCGGCAGCATCACCGCCGAGCAGGCGCGCACGCACCCCAACCGCAACCTTATCACCCGCGCGCTCGGCCCTGAGGAGCATATCGAGTGCGACGTGTACGATGTGACGCTCGGCGCGGACGAGCGGCTGCTGCTCTGCTCGGACGGGCTGGTCGTCACCGCCACGGACGAGGAGCTGTACGAGGCGGTCGGCCGGGGCGATACGCCGGAGGAGAGCCTTGAGCACCTGCTCGAGCTTTCCAAACAGCGCGGCGCGCCGGATAACGTTACCGCTGTGCTGCTCTATCAAGAGTGAGAAAGGAGGGCGCATAGATGGATCAAATGATCGGCAGAATGCTGGACAACCGCTATGAGCTGCTTGAGCTGATCGGCAGCGGCGGCATGGCAATGGTCTATAAGGCCAAGTGCCACCGGCTCAACCGCCTTGTGGCGGTCAAGGTATTGAAAAGCGATTTCGCGAGCGACGCGGATTTCCGCCGCCGCTTCTACGATGAATCCCAGGCCATCGCGATGCTCTCCCACCCGAACATCGTTTCGGTCTATGACGTGTCGCGCTCCTCGCCGGAGTACATCGTCATGGAGCTCATCGACGGCATCACGCTCAAGCAGTATATGGAGCGGCGCGGGCGTCTGAACTGGCGCGAGTCGCTGCATTTCATCACACAAATTATGAAGGGGCTGAGCCACGCGCATTCGCGCGGCATCGTCCACCGCGACATCAAGCCGCAGAACATCATGGTGCTGCGCGACGGCAGCGTCAAGGTCACGGACTTCGGCATCGCCTGTCTTTCCAACTCCGCCAACACCATGACGCAGGAGGCGCTCGGCTCCGTCCACTACATCTCGCCCGAGCAGGCGAAGGGCAACCGCCCCGACGCGCGCTCGGACATCTACTCCGCCGGCGTCGTGCTCTATGAGATGCTCACGGGCCGCCTGCCCTTTGAGGGCGACAGCGCCGTGTCCGTCGCGATCCAGCATTTAAGCAGCGTGCCGCTCTCCCCGCGGGAGATCGACCCCGACGTGCCCGAGGCGCTGGAAAAGATCTGCATGAAGGCGATGGCCTCGGACATCGACCGCCGCTATCCGACGGCGGACGCCATGCTCGCCGACCTGGAGGAGTTCCGCAAGAACCCAGACGTAGACCTTGATTTCAGCATCGAGGATCTGCGCCGCCCCGATACCGACGAGCCGACGCAGTATATCCCCGCTGTGCAGGCAGTCACGCCGAAGCGGGAGGAGCCGCAGGAGGACGAGCCGGTCGACGAGAAAAAAACGCAGAAAATGCTTCTGCTGGCCGGCGGCATCGCGCTGGCCGCGGTGATCGTGTTCGCTCTGTGGAACGTCATCATGGGCAGCTTCCGAAAGGAGCCTGTGCAGACGGAGTTCACCGTGCCGAACCTCCTCGGCATGACCATTGAGGAGGCCGAGGCCGACGAGCGGGTGAAGGGCATCTTCACCATTACGGAGATGGGCAGCCGCGCGAGCAGCGAGTACGCGGAGGGTCAGATCGTTGAGCAGACGCCTGCGGCCGACAACGTGGTGCGCAGCAACCGCGAGATCCAGGTCTTTGTCAGCACAGGGGAAAAGACCGAGCCGATGCCGAGCGTCACGGGACTGGAGTGGCGCAGCGCGAAGATCATTCTTGACGACCTTGGGCTGGACCTGCAGTATAACTGGAAGGATGAGTATTCCGACTCCATCACCTCCGGCTGCGTGATCCGCACGGAGCCGGCAAAGGGAGAGATGCTCCGTCAGGGAGATGTTCTGCTGCTCTACCGCAGCAAGGGACCCGAGCCGAAGCCGGTCACGGTGATCTCCTTCCTCACCTATGAGCAGACGACGGCGGTGGAGGAGGCCGAGACGCTCGGCTTGAAGGTCACCGTGAAGCACGTTTATAGCGACGCGCTTGCGGGCACCGTCGTTGAGCAGAGCATCGCGCAGGATACGGTCGTCACCACCGGCGCCGAGATCGTGCTCACCGTCAGCGACGGGCCCGATCCTTCCGTTTCCAGCACAGAGGGGATCCCCCCGGAGGCGGCGTGAGAGGACGGATCAAAAAGGCCCTCAGCGGCTTTTACTATGTCGATACCGGCGAGGAGGTCGTGACCTGCCGCGCGCGCGGGCGCTTCCGTAAGGAGGGCGTTTCGCCGCTTGTCGGCGACCGGGTGGAGATCACGGTATCCGGCACGGAGGGCATGGTTGATGCCATCGAGTCGCGGCGCAACGTTTTTTCGCGTCCGGCGGTCGCCAACATCGACCAGCTTGTGATCGTGGCGTCGAACGCCATCCCGCAGACCGATCCGTATCTCATCGACCGCATGACCGCCATCGCCGCGCTGAAGGGCTGCGAAGTCCTGATCTGCATCAACAAATCGGACCTCGACCATGCCGACGAGCTGTGCGCCATCTATGAAAAGGCGGGGCTTCCGTTTCTGCTCACAAGCGCCGAAACAGGGGATGGCATTGCCGAGCTGCGGGAGCGTATTTCCGGCAAGCTGTCTGCCTTTACAGGCAATTCCGGCGTTGGGAAATCGAGCCTGCTCAATGCGCTCGACCCACGCTTTTCCGTGCAGGTCGGCGAGGTCAGTCAGGCGCTCGGACGCGGACGCCACACCACGCGCCATGTGGAGCTGTATACCCTCTCCGGCGGCGCGGAGATCATCGACACGCCCGGCTTTTCCTCCTTCGATACCGACGAGCTCGGGCTTGCGCTGAAGGAGCGGCTGCCGGAGACCTTTTTGGACTTCGCGCCCTATCTGGACGGCTGCCGCTTCGTTGGCTGCAGCCACACGAAGGAAAAGGGCTGCGCCGTTCTGGAGGCCGTGCGGGCAGGGAAGCTCTCCGCCTCGCGGCACGCGAGCTATCTGCGGCTCTACAACGAGCTCAAGGACCTGCGGGAGTGGAGCAGCAAATGAAGAAGCGAAAGCGGCGGGGCTCCCGCCGCTTTTTCCACGCCCGCGGGGCACGGGACAACGCCGCGCGGTATATACTGTAGCATCAGGCGTGACGGGAAGGAGGTGCGGCCATGTGGGGCAGGAACTGGTGCTGTCTGGGCATCTGCGCGCTGGCGCTGGGACTGGCGATCTTCATCGTTGCCATTTTTCCGGTGGGCTTTCTGATGTTTCTGGTCGCGTTGCTTCTCGTCGTCTGCGGCTGGGGCTGTATCCGGAGGAGGTGAGTGGATTTGAAGATCGTGGTGTGGAAGTCGCCCAAGGCCCTGTGCGGCGTGCTGCGGCTGCTGTTCGGGATCAAAGACGGGCAGGAATAAAGCGGTCCTTTGGCGCATAGAGTGAAGCAAAACCGTGCCAAAGGAGAGGACTGCCATGGAGCTTGAACTGTGCAAAGAGACGTATTCCTGTTATGAGGCTCTGCCGCCGCTTGTGGAGACACGCGAGCAGAGCACCGAGACCATCGTCCCCGATTACTGCCCCGACATCGCGCGCATCGTGGAGGGCAGCGGCTGCCTCTTCGTGCGCAGCCGCGAGATTGCGGACGGGCGCGTGAGCGTTTCCGGCTCGCTGCGCATGACGCTTTTGTACATAGCCGACGGCAGCGGCGGGCTCAAGAGCTTTTCGTACACGCTTCCCGTCGAGGAGACGCTGGACGGACGGCTGCGCGAGGGCTGCACCGAGGCGAGCGTGAGCGGCTGCGTCAGCGCGCTGGAGGTCCGCGCGCTCAACCCGCGCAAGATCATGACGCGCGCCGCCGTCGAGCTGACCGTTACGCCTTACTGCGCCGCGCAGCTCACGGCCTGCGGCGATGTGACGCAGCGGGCGGAAAACGGCATTGAGACGCTGTGCGAGACGCAGGAGGTCTCGATCATCAAGGCGCTGCGCAGCAAGGACTTCGTGTTCTCTGACGACCTCGTGCTCTCGAGCAGTAAGGAGCCGGCGGCGGAGCTGCTGCGCGAGAGCGCGTCCGTCCGCACGACGGAGTGCCGCCTGATCGGCGGCAAGATCATCCTCAAAGGCGTTGTCTGCGTGGAGGTCCTCTATCTCTCGGAGAGCGGGACCATCTGCAGCGCCGCCGCGGAGCTGCCCTTTTCCCAAATCGTCGAGGGTGTCGAGGACGCGGACGAGAACACCTCTGCCGAGGCGATGCTGTGCCTGACCGGCGCGGAGCTGCGCATCGGCGGCGAGAGCGGCGACGCGCGCACCATCTCCGCAAAGCTCTTCCTGCACGCCTTTGTCGTGCTGCGCCAAAGGCTCTGCCTGCGCTGCATCACCGACCTTTACAGCACGAGCTGCGATCTCTCCGCGCAGATGCAGACGCTTGAGCTGTGCGGCGGCGTAGAGACCGTCACGCAGGAGCAGAACGTCCGCGAGCAGATCGAGACCGGCGTGGAGGTATCTGCGGTGCTGTGCGCCGAGGTCCATTTCGGCAGCGTCAGTCTGGTGCAGGAGGAGAGCACGGCAAACGTGCGCTGCACGGCGATCCTCCGTGTGCTCTATCTCGACGAGGGCGGCGCGCCGCTGATGGTCGAGCGCCGCACCGAGGTCGCCGCGCGCATTGCTGTTCCGGAGGGCTGTACCGCCGCGGTCCGCAGCGTGACGGCCTGCGAGGTCAGCGCCGCCGCGACAGCGGACGGCATCGAGGTGCGCTTCCCGGCGCTCTTTACCCTCGAATGTACCCGCCGCTGCCGCTGCGCCTGCCTGTGCGCGCTCAAGGCGGAGCCGCAGCAGGAGAGCGGCGGCAGGCAGCCGACGCTCGTACTGCGTGCCATGGGCGCGCAGGAACGGCTCTGGGATCTCGCCAAGGCCTACCGCACGACGGTTGCCGATATCCTCACCGCCAACGAGCTTTCCGCCGAGGCTGACGCGCCGGGCGGCGAGATGCTGCTCATTCCGTGCCGCCGCTGAATATTTCCCGGGAAAAGAGCCGTGAGGCTCTTTTTCTTTTTTGGCTTGTCATACCCCGCGCGGAGCGCTCATATAGTGAAGCAAGAACGGTGAGGATTCGGAGGAGATCGCTATGACCACAAATACCGGCATCTATCAGGACATCGCCACGCGCACGGCGGGCGACATCTATATCGGCGTCGTCGGCCCGGTGCGCGCCGGCAAATCGACCTTCATCAAGCGCTTCATGGAAACGCAGATCATCCCGAACATCGACAATGTCTACCGCCGCGAGCGCGCCAAGGATGAGCTGCCGCAGAGCGGCAGCGGCCGCACGGTGATGACCTCCGAGCCGAAGTTCGTGCCCGAGGAGGCCGTGGACATCGCGCTCGATGAGGGCGCGAGCTGCTCCGTGCGGCTCATCGACTGCGTGGGCTACATGGTCCCCGGCGCGGCGGGACAGCTCGACGGCGACAGTCCCCGCATGGTCACGACGCCGTGGGCCGACCATCCGGTCACGCAATAGTTTACTAAAGTAAAAA
>OLNF01002038.1_pt1 | contig 16462 bp, 10 predicted proteins | sample 1673061 | NCBI WGS metagenome assembly OLNF01 (sample SAMEA3136751, study PRJEB25190) | human gut metagenome | reverse complement strand
CTATCCCCAAGGGCTGGGCCGTCACGTCCGGCGGCACCAACATTTACCACAGCATCCGGGTATACGACCCAGCTGAGCCGCTGAACCAGATGTTTGTACTGCTGAAGGCAGACGTCCTGCTCCATAGTCAGGCGGGCAAAGAAGCATGGCAGCAGAACTACAGCATGGGGAATACCCAAGCGGCCCTTTTCACCAAGGCCGCTGTGCTTGATAACCCATCCACAGAGGGCTTTTTCAAAATATTCTCACAGTATACGGCATTTGCATCGGAGGTGGAGCCTGCTTATTCCGGATATGCCTTCCCCCGGTTTGATAATTTTACGGTAACCGACCGCTATCCCTCTGCCAGCCCGATGAAGTCCTCCGCTCTCGGCGACGAGCAGCTCCGCGCGACATTCACGGATAACGGCAAAGAGGGCGAGGGCCTATTTGCCGCCAGTGTGGTGGACTTTGGCAGCTTTGCCATCTCCAACGGCAATGTGGTAGGCTATCAGCTCCAGGCGGTGGACGGCGGCTACTATATGGCTTACAACATCGTTGCTGTTACCGCCGCAAAGGACACCTTTATCGAGTGGGAAGCTGTGCTGACCGATTGCTTCAAAACCCTGCAGTATTCCGACAGCTTTGTCAGTACCACCAATCAGGCAAGCAATGAAAAGGTTGCCCTTGCTCAGCAGATTAGTCAGAACTTCAATGCGACCATGGACGGCTTTATGTCCTCCTGGGAAAGCCGCAACAGAAGTCAGGACATTATGAGCCAAAAGCAGAGCGACGCCACCCTCGGCTACGAGCGCGTTTACGATACCGAGACCGGCGAAATTTACAAGGCTACGAACGGTTTTACCGATGTGTATGACGGTAAGCGGTACAAGGCAGTGACCGACGACAATATGTATGCCGAGCCTGTCAGCGGGTATATTGAAAAGCAATCCTGAAGAAGGCCGGAGAACTGTCCAGCCTGCGGTGCTGATGTTAAATAAAACAGTGTCTTCTGCTCCGAATGCGGAGAAAAATTGTAAGAAAGGAATGTGAGAACATGAAGATCAACACACAAAAAGCAAGATTGCTGAGGGTCCTGCTGGCGCTCTGCATGATGCTGTCGCTGGCACCGATATCGGCATTTGCGGTGGATTCGACAGTCAGCAATGAAACGGAACTGACGGCGGCACTTGAAAATGCGGACTGCGCGGAGATCAAATTAGGCGGAAGCATTGAGACCACTTGGGAACTTGATGTGGGGCGCACTGTAACTCTTGATCTTAATGGATATACCCTGAGTTGCAGCGGGACAGAGGAGGATATAATTCGGGTGCGCAGCAGCGGAAGCCTGACAATAAAGGATAGCAGCACCGGCGGCAAGATCGACGGGCAGAACAAAAACTGCGGAATTGAAGTCAAAGGCGGTACGCTGACCCTGGAGAGCGGCAGCATCGTGAACTGCACGGATGCCGACGGCGACGGCGGTGCAGTGGATGTTTCCAACACTGGTGTGACGGAAACACAGGTCAAGTATGGTAAGTTCATTATGAACGGCGGTGCCATCATGGACTGCAAAGCCGGCGATGACGGCGGTGCGGTGGACATTGGCAGCGGCTGCACTTTCATTATGAACGGCGGCACCATCAGTAGTTGCAGAGCCGACGATGACGGCGGCGCAGTATTTATTAAGCAGAGCGGCTCTTTTGAGCTGAACGGCGGTGTCATTCAAAATTGCTCTGCCGGTGCCAACGGCGGTGCGGTAAATATTTATCAAGATGGCCGCTTCACCATGACCGGCGGTACTATAAAAAGCTGCAAGGTAGACCTGGGCGGTCTTGGCATGGCGGTGTACGGCAGCAACGACAAGGCCGTGGTCACCATGACCGGCGGCACCTTTGAAGACTGCGGTGCATACCCTTATTCCTTTGATGAATTTACCGTAACCTTTGACTCTGACGGCGGAAGTGCTGTGACAGCACAGAAGGTGTTGAATTCTCCGGCCATTAAGCCCGCCGATCCGAAGAAAGACGGCTATGATTTTGCCGGCTGGTATTTAGGCGATACGCAGTACACCTTTGATACCAAGATCACCACTGACATTACCCTGAAAGCCCATTGGACACCCACATCAGCGTCGACTGCCATCACTGCGGCAACGATCCAGGATGTGAACTTCAACTATCAGCCGGGTGATGCGCCCCGGGCCACGGCTGCCGTAGCTGCCGCCGATCAGGGCAAATACCGAATTGCCGACGAATGGTGGCAAGAGTTAAATGAAAACAATGAGCCCGTTGCCATATGGCATTCCGACGACGGGATATACAGCACCTTGCCGACCATTACTGCGTTTGAAAGCGGGAAAAAATATGTATATTCCATTCTGCTGCTGCCGGAACGGGGTTATGACTTCGTCAGAGAAGTCGCCGCTACGGTGAACGGAAACACGGTGACAGCGGTTCCCGGCACAGACGGATACCTGAGTCTCCCCAATGTTAAAACGATTACGCCGACGGCAGCTTCCCATACGCATAGTTACGGTACGGCGTGGAAGTATGACGGAACAAATCACTGGCACGAATGTGCCTGCGGGGACAAGGCAGACACGGCGGCGCACACCTTTAAGTGGGTTACCGACAAGGAAGCCACCGCAACCGAGAAGGGCTCTAAGCACGAGGAATGTACTGTCTGCGGGTACAAGAAGGCTGCCGCCGAAATCCCGGCGACCGGCTCCGGAAGCGGCTCGGCCAGTCAGCCCACGAAGCCCGGCAGCACCGGCTCTCCCCAGACCGGTGACAGCAGCTCCATTTTGTGGCTGGCGATTCTGTGCATCAGCGGTGTCGGCGCCCTGACTGTGTTTGGCATTGCAAGCAGGAAGAAAATGCCTTGAAATCAGGCAAATATAAATAAGGAGGAGCTCTTATGAAAACAGCAAAAACCCAAAACGGAAGGTCAGGAGGGAAGGTCAGTATGAAACTGAAAAGGGTGCTTTTGATGCTGCTGGTGACGGTATTGAGCGTTTCCGGCATCGTGACTGCGAATGCCGTCACGGTCAAGGACGACGGAAAATATACGCTGATACTCACCTGCGGCCTTAACGGTATGGACGGCAAGGTCGACGGCGATTATGCAAAAATGATAAAGTTTGATGCTGCCGACGGGGACACAACGGTAAGCTTATCCGAATTGACTGCGGGCGTTCTTCCGTTCAACGGCAGCACCAAATTCGCCTATTGGGCAACGGATTGGACGGGCGAAACAAAAGTCGCAGAGGATATACCTTTGTCGGATTTCAATTCGGAGGGTACATTTTGGGTAAGCGACGGTGAGGTGGTATACACCAACGGTCTTACGATTTATGCGACCTTCTCCGAAGAAGTGCTAAAGGGAACAGGCACATATTACCTGACGCTTGACGGCGTCGGCGGCAAAGTAAACGGCAAGTATGAAATGACCCTGACAAGCAGCTCGGGCGAGTATAAGACGGTTGATTTAACCAAATACACCCCCGTAAGAGACGGCTATACCTTTGTCGGTTGGGCTTTGAACGGCGAGTTTGTAACGGAAATATCGGCTGATTGCTTTAAGGAAAGCGACGCTGTAACGGTTCTCGCAACCTATACCAAAAACACCTTTGACAACGACGGTATCGTAGTAACTCTCAATGCTAACGGCGGACAGCTCAACGGTAAGGAGTCTAACACATACGACTATGTAGGCGGCAGAGACTCCGGCGCATCCATGTCGCTTTTGCCCTATGTTCCCGTAAGAGAGGGGTATACCTTTAACGGCTGGAACACCAAAAGCGACGGCAGCGGTACTATGGAGAAGTATATTTATTGGAGAATTTGGGACAATAACGAGGAGACCAATAAGAAATATGATAAGGATACCTTGATTACGGAAGACAACGGTTATGTGCGGTATAAAAATGTGACCTTGTACGCCTCCTGGACGAAAAACTCCGGAGAGCCGGAAAATCCCGGTAAGGACACGGTGAAGGAGCTCCAAAGCACGGGGGAGACAAAGGCAAAAATCGAATTTGCAACAGAGGTCAGCAAGGATTACAAGCTGGATATCAAGTCCATCGAGGTCAAGAAGGAATTGGCAGATAAGAATGTGAAATTCGTTGCGGACATCAATGTGCTGGACGGAAACAACAATGTTGTGAAGATCAGCAACAACAAAATGAAGATCAGAATTGCTCTGCCGGAAGATTTGAAGGGGTATGACAAATACGAAGTCGTTTACATTGTAAATGATGAGATTAAAGAGACCTTGCCTGCTGCGGTAGAAAACGGTTATATTGTATTTGAGACAAACCATTTGAGTCAGTACGGAATCATAGCGACAAACACCGGCAGCGGAGCAACTCCCCAGACCGGTGACAGCAGCTCCGTTTTGTGGCTGGCGATTCTGTGCATCAGCGGTGTCGGCGCCCTGACCGTGTTTGGCATCTCCAAAAACAGAAAAAAGGACCACAGCGCCCAATAACAGGGAAAAAGGCCAATAAATCTATAGAAGCGGGAAGCGGCGGACAAACGCCGCTTCCCGTTTCCTGCGGTCAAAAGGCCCTGGATCTGCCGGACGGATATTTTTTGTGCAAAATGTAAAATTCCACAAAAAATAAGGCCGGACACTTATAAAGCCTTGTGAAGGTTTGAGAACTGTGCTACTATGTCCTCAACACGGCGCCCGATTTCGGCGCGGCTTCTGCCTGAACCGAGGCTGACGGACGATAAAAAGCCCCGGAAATGGCTGCGGGCGTCAGAGCATACTTTCCCTACTGACCAGAGAGAAAGCGAGAGGTTTGCCCTATGGAACGGAACAAGAAACAGCTGCTGCCTATGATTCTGGTTTTTACGATCATTGGGGTGGCTTATTCCTGCCGGATGCTGGCCATGCTCGACATCGGCGGCGCTTGGATGAGCTATACCCGCGCGGCACTGTATTTGCTGCTGTTTTCCCTGTGGGGCTATTCCCTTGACCGACGCATTATACAGACACAGGCACTGCACTGCCTGCGCCTGACCGCGGCGCTGATGCTGGTGTGGCTTATTTTGCGCACGCTGAAATATGAGTTTGTCACCGACCTGACAGTGGCGCGGTACATTTGGTATCTCTACTATCTGCCCATGCTGTTTATACCGCTGCTGGGCGTGTATATTGCGCTGTCTCTGGGGAAATCGGAGGAATACCGTCTGACCGAAAAGGCCGGCTTTTTGGTCGCTGTGCCGGGCATACTGTTTTTGCTGGTGATTACCAACGACCTGCACCAGCAGGTGTTTGCATTCGATAGCGGTGTGCCGGGCGTGCCGGACAATTATGGCTATTCCCACGGCATTTTTTACTTCTGCAGCATGGGCTGGATGGTTGCGTGCATGATTTTTTCCCTTGCCCTCCTTTTGAAGAAAAGCCGCGTCCCCAGCGGCAGCGAAAAAAGGATAAGGCCGTTTGTGATAGCCTGCATAACGATTTTGTATGGGCTTTTGTATCTGTCGGGCCTGCCGGCTGTACGCTGGTGGCTCGGTGATATGAATGTGACATTCTGCCTTTTATATGCGGCGATTTATGAAAGCTGTATACGCTGCCGAATGATACAGTCCAATACTGGCTATGTGGAGCTGTTTGAGGCGACAACGCTGGCGGCGTGCATTGCGGATCGCAGCGGGAGCATCGTTCTCCGTTCCCGGGCCGCAGGGGAGGATATGGTTTGCCCGAGGGAGGGCGTTCCGCTCATCCGGCCCAACGGAATACGCATTTCCTCGGCACCCATCAGCGGCGGATATGCCGTGTGGCAGGATAATGTGCGCCCGCTGACGGAGCTGCGCGCAAGACTGAGCGAGAACAAGGCCAAAATTAACAGCAATAAAGAGAAGCTGCGGGAGGCCTATATCATACAGAAAAAGCTGCATGAGCTGACGGAGAAAAACCGCATTTACGACGAGATGGAGGCAAGGTACGGAGAGCAGATAGGCAGAGTCGGGCAGCTGCTGCGGCAGTGCGAGGGGGCCGCACCCGAGGAAATACAAAGCGCACTGAAAAGGATCCTGCTGCTCGGCACCTACATTAAGCGCAGCGCTAACCTGTACTTTCTCAGCCAGGAATATGAGCTTCTGCCGCAGCAGGAGCTACGGCTGACCGTAGACGAGGCGGTGCGGGTGATAACCGTTTGCGGCACGGAATGCAGTGTGGTCTACCACACGACCGGACCTATGCGCTCGACAGAGGTGGCGCGGCTGCTTGACCTTTTGAAGACCGTGACGGAAGCGACGATAGGCGGGCTGTACTCCCTGTTTATATCCGTGTCCGACGGCGAAATGGATCTGTCGGTGGAGTGTGCCGCCGAGCTGTCCGATTTGGCTTCTCCGGATGTAACGGTTCAGCGGGAGGACGGCTTGTGGCTTGTGCGCACACGGATAGGAGGTGGGAGCGGTGCATAGAATTAAACACCTGGGCTTTAATGCCATTAAGGAGAGCTTTGACCGGCTTCCCACGGGCGTGTGCTTTTTTGACCGAACGGGAAGCATCGTTCTGTGCAACCGGCGGATGTATCAGCTGAGCCGATTCCTGCTTGACAGCGATATGCAGCATCTGGGCGAGGTTCAGGAGGCGCTGTCTGCCCCAGCCAGGGGCATTGTGCGAATACCGGATATAGACAATACCTATCGCTTTCCGGACAAGACCGTGTGGAGGTTTGAAAAAACGGAGGTCACCGACCGGTACGGAGTGAGCTATATACAGCTCACCGCCGCCGATGTCACCGACCTGCAGCGCGCCTTGGTGCAGCTTACCGTGGACAGCAAGAAGCTGCAGGAGGACGCGGAAAAGCTGAAGCAGCTTTCCGATAATGCAGGGGCCCTGGCCCGGGAGAAGGAGCTGCTGGACGCTAAATCCGCCATGCACGACGGTCTTGCCGCCTGCATTACACTGACAAAGCAGTACATAACAGGGGAATTTGACGGTATGGATGCGGGCGTTGTATGCCGTGAATGGGAGAAGGTCATTGCCTTCCGGGATACGATCCGCCTGTCGGCCAGGAAAAAGCTGCTGGACAGCGCCAAGGCCAGCGGTGTGACCGTGCGGATAAGAGGCCAGGAGCCCACGGACGGAGAGGCGGAGCTGCTGTACACGGCTATGCAGGTCTGCCTGAACAACGCCATTCAGTATGCCAAGGCCACGGAGATTTCCGCAAATATTTGGGAAAACGAGGGCAGCTATACGGTGGTGATACGCAATAACGGCAAGCCGCCGGAAAAGGAGATCACCGAGGGCGGCGGACTTACCAACCTGCGCCACCGGATCGAAAATTCGGGAGGGAAGATGACGGTGCAGAGCCTGCCGAGGTTTTCTCTGGCAATCGAGATACCAAAATCCGGGAATTCGGGGGTGAATAACCTGTGACTATGAGAAAAATACTGATCGTGGAGGATCAGGCACTGGCGAGAACCTATCTGTGCGCCTGCGTGGAAAAATGCGCGGACTGCCAGGTGGCGGGCACGCTGTTCCGGGCTGACGCGGCCCTTCAGCGCTGCAATGAGGGGCCCATTGATCTGATTCTCATGGACATATGCACCGAAAGCGACTCGGACGGACTGGCCGCAGCCGAATCCATTAAGAAGATCTACCCGCAGATAAAAATCGTTATGGTGACCTCTATGCTGGAGGGACGGTTTCTTGATCGGGCCAGAAAGATCGGGGCAGACAGCTTCTGGTATAAGGACTCCCCCTCCGGCGACCTTGTGGGTGTGATCGAGGGAACCCTTTCCGGAAAGCACTTCTGGCCGGACGGCGTGCCCAGTGTCCGGCTCGGCAATACGCTCTCCTGCGAGCTGTCCGACCGGGAGATAGAGACCCTGCGCCTGCTCTGTGAGGGAAAAACCAATGCCGAGATCGCCGTAAAGCTGAATGTGGGCGAGTCCTCGGTGCGGACCTATATTAACCGTATGCTGGAAAAAACCGGCTACACAAACCGCAACCGCCTGATGATCGCGGCCGTGGGCAAACGGATGGTCGTGCCCGGCTGCTGGATCGAGGAGCAGGAAGAAAAACAATGAAAAAGTGAACAAGACAGCGTGCCGAAAAACCCTCTTCGACACGAAAAAATTACCCGACTTTCAAAAGGCCGGGTATTTTTTTGCGAAAAATGGACGCTTGTTCATAATTTGTTTACAATTAAAGGGGAATTTGTCCTCACTTTTGAGGACAGACAGAGCCGGCGATCCTTGCTACAATAAAGTCATAAAGTAGGGCGGAGCAGCTCCGTCGTATGTATCACGAAAAAGGAGGGATGGTTCGATGAAGAAAATCGTGGTCGATATGCAGAATTTTCTGTTTGCCGATTCCATAGCGACTGCTTTCAAGAATTCGGACTATGACATTGCTGTGGTTCGTGCGGAGTCTCCGCGAGATACCATCGAACTGTGCCGAGTGTTCAAACCGTTTGTCCTTTTAATGGAGGTTACCGCTTATACTCCATGGCTGCTTTGCGAGAGGATGAAGCTGCGGGATGAAGTAAAGACGGTGTGCCCGGATTGCAAAATTGCCCTCATTGTGGATTCCAACACCGAAAAACAGGCGGCGAAGGACATCCGGGATGCCAAGAAAAACGGCATCATCGACCAGTTTTTCTACGGGTCGATGACCGCTGAATACCTGATGGATCAGATTTACGCGATGTAAGGACGACATAAGAAAGGTGAGGTGAAGCACAATGAAAAAAAGGAAATGGCTTAGCCTTCTGCTGGCAGTGATGATGCTCGTATCAGCAGTGCCCTTCTTCCCGGTGACGGCCGATGCAGCAGATGGCACGGTGGAGGTTTCTACCTGGGCGGAGCTAAAAAAAGCGCTGGACTACACGACAAACTGCTCGGTGGTGAAGGTGGTTAAGGACATCGAAACAAAGTCTCTGAACGGACACACCGGTCTGCATCAGGACAACATCATCTTCATGTCGATGGCTATGGACAAGGTGCTGGATCTGAACGGACACACCGTCAATGCGTATGCGAAATACTATTCGGAGGTTGCGCAGGGGTATCTGATCAATATAAGTCATAAGGATGCCCGGCTGACCATCCGCGACAGCGTGGGGGGCGGCGCCCTGATCGGCGAGTTTAATCAGGAATTCTACTATGAGTTTATCAATGTGAGTAAAGGTACGCTGGTTATGGAGAGCGGTACAGTCAAGATGCTGTGTCCCTCTAAAGATAATCAGTATACGAAGTGCGCCATCAGTGTATCCGGTACGGCTGTTTTTAACGGCGGCGAGGTACTGAAGCAGGTGACCAGTCCCCTGGGCGAGAGGGAGGAGCGGTATCTTTCCCGCCGGCTGCAAGCCATTCGGGGAGAAAAGGGTGGCAGCGTCACCATCAACGGCGGCACCTTCGACCGGGTGGTTCTGCACAGCGCCCCCACACCGGAGAACCGGGGAAAGTATGAGCTGGTGGTAAACGGTGGCTTTTTCCGGCAGTCCATCGCTCTGATCCTGGTCGGCGATGTCTATGCCAGCAATTTCGATCATCTGCCCATGCAGATCAACGATGTGTATTTCATGCGCACCACCGATAAGCTGGACCAGTGCCGTCTGGTGTTAGGCGGGAAGATGAAAAACTTTTATGACAATAACTGGGATTACGATATACATTATAACGATATTCCGGGCGCGACCCTGGATGATGCGAAGACTATGATGTGGGGCCTGGTGCCGCACCTTATCAGTGAAAACGGCGCAGTCTTTACCGATGTGCACGACGGAAACTGGTATGTGCGGGGCAATATGCGCCAGTGGGTTGAAAACGGCGGGCCGATCATGATTTTCCAGGGTACGTCGTTCGGCGTTCAAGGCGGCATAGCCAAGGTGATCTCCAACGCCTACGGTGTGAAGGAGGTCCTGCTGGACGGCGAGCCCATGGCCTGCGGCGAGCGAGGCTTCAACGCACCCCAGGTGGATACCACCGCAGAGAATGAGCACAAGGTGACGTTTGTTATTTGTCCGATTTCCCCCATGCTGCGTGCGGTCGGATACAGCTATCCCTACGGAGCCGGGTATGGATCCAGCTATGTACGGCTGGTCGTCGAGGATATAAAAGGGCAGGATACTCATCATTACGAGTTCTCGGACAACGAGGATAAGCCGTTTTCGTTGAGTTACCCCATCAATGAATCCGATGTGGATACACTAACCTCGATAGAGCTGCAGTATACCCTTATGCTGACGGCAAACGGGGAAAGGAAGCCGGTTATGCACGGCTACAAAGGTACAAAGGTGGCGCAGTGGGTAGATCGGTCTCAAGCTATAGAGGATGTCTATTTGGATATCAGCCAGCCCTTGGTGCAGGGTGATTATACAAGCGGAGTCATTACTGCGGACGAAAGCGCTCCTTATACCGTCGAGGATACGGCGGGCTACTGGGAACATGAGGACATTTGGGATCTGAACGGAAACAGCCCCGTTCCCGCGACACCCGGCGATGAGTATTATCGTTCCTTCCGGGTACGCATCGGGGAGGGTTATGATAAATATAAATTCGACAAGAATAACCCGCCGAAGATCAAGATCCGGGGGCTCAACCGGGAATGCGACAATATAGTCGTTCGGGTCGCGAGCGACGAAAAGTCCGTGTGGGTGTCCCTGACCGCCCATCCCTCCGAGCTGATTCAAAACGCATGGGGTACTGTCGTCGGACTGCGAGCGGGAAGTCCGGTCGGCGGGGTAAGTATTAAACCGAAAGACAGTTATTTTGATTTTAACATAACGGAGATCCAGCGAATTGAAAACGGCACCGTATACAGCACAAGCCCATCCGATTTGATCGATCCTGCCTACACCTATCGAGTCAACGTGGTGGGTGTCGGCAAGAAGAACATGACCTTCCGCAACGGTCCGCGGCAGTATGATATAACGTTTGGCTATTATGTCAACACGAACGTCAGGCTGCGGATGAACAACGATTTTGACACCGCCGCAGACTATAAAGAGGTGTCGTATGATACATCCTCTCAGGCATATTCCATTGATCTGACACCGGAGCCGGATGTTACCTGCTACGAATATCTGTCGTTGGGTGCGCCCTATCCTTGGGCGGGTACCTGTCCGGAATACAGCAATTATATGATCACAGGGGTGCCGGGCGGCATCACGGTTCGAAATTATTCATGGTTCGATGTTGAAAATGCAGCGCAGATGGAAAAGGATACGCCCTTTGTGTCCGGCAGGTCGTACCGTTTTGAGGTGATCCTGGATTGCGAGGAGGGCTATTACTTAGCCGACTCCGAAGCGCTGGATGCCTTCGTGAACGGAAAAAAGGCGCAGGTCTCCGAAGCGGCGGACAACGGCGTTGCCATTACGATCGAATATTCCGATACCGTTTCCTCGGGCTTGCGCGGTCAGGTGGTGAGCTTCGCGGACGACAGCAATGTGACCGTATCCCTGTTTGCCGAGGGCAGTACGGAGCCCCAATACACTACCATTGTGCCGGCAGGGGAAGAGAGCGGCGGGAAATACACCGCTATCTACGAAATTCCCGATGTTTCCTCCGGCAGCTACACCGTGAAGGTGTCGAAGAAGGATCATGTTACCGGTGAATATGAGGTAACCTTGGGCGCAGAGGCAGTGGAACAAAATGCGGAAATCTATCCCGTCGGCGATGTCAATCAAGACGGGAAGGTGAACATGACCGACATAGTGCTTTTGATAAGATATCAGGCGGGATGGAGCGTATCCATATATGAAAAAGCAGCCGACATGAATGCGGATTCAAAGATAAGTATGGCTGATCTCGTTCTGATGATTCGCAAGGTTATGAAATAACGCAGCACAGCCACCCCCGGACCGGCAGTCCGGATCGTATACGCAAAAATTTCCGGCTGCCGTAAAGCTTAATTAAGCGGTGTCCGAGTACAAAACGAAACGAAAAAGGAGATTGATAATGAATACTGCAAGAAAGAAAAACAGATTGTTAAGCTTTCTTTTGGCACTTGTAATGATTTTCGGAATGCTGCCGTTGGCATCGCTTCTCCCGACCCGGGTCGCTGCGGCTTCTTATCCCTCCTCCCTAAATAAATTGGTGGAGGGAAAGAAGATATATGAAGGCTACCGTTACAGATTCTATTCGAACGGTACGGTGGAATCATACACATACAGCATAGACCCCGAGTATACTAATTACAGCGCGCAGCTCAAGTTCGTTAAAGAGGAGCCGGGACTTGTAAAGTATGTGGCATACTCAAACGGCGTTATCCTGTATTGGACGAAAAGCGAGAATGATTTCCTGGATCTTTCGGAGTTCAAAGGTCTGACGCTGTCGCTCAGATTTTTTGACAATATGAAGCTCTCCGCCATATATGCCCCGGGAGTAAATTTGAAGCTTGGATTGTTCCTGGACGCCTATGTCCAATTACGCCACAGCACCCGATATAAAGACAAGACCGGTTTCTGCCCCCAAAACGGCACAACCGGCGCGGTCATCGATCTGGCTCAGACGGAGGGAAGTCTGGGTGATTGCGGAACCTTTGAGCTGTGCGGAAACGGGGAGCTGTTTATCAACACTCGAAATGCCCCTAAAAAAACCAGCCCCGACTATGCAATTGTGGCGAAAAGCACGGCAATACGGGACGATGTTTCTTTGAGCATTGCCTGCGGCAACAGTCACAGACAGGCAGTCAGTCTTATTCTAACAACCGCTCTTACCGTTGACACAACCAAAGATGTTCATTTTGGTATATACAATACCTTTGCCACTGCCAGTGCGTGGAGCTGTCATATGAACAGCTGTAGCTTTCTCAATGCGAGAAAATTTTATGTCCGTGTGGCACTCGGCAGCAATTTCTGGAAGATTTTTGGCGACAACGGCGAATCCGATCCGGTGAAAGTGTTTAAAAATTACCAAAAAAACGGCAAGATCGGCAAAGAGTGGTCGATGAGAGGTAATACGGAGAGCAGTAATCAATATCTTTTCACCATGGATCACGGCAATGATGACCCGCGGATACGCTTCAATCTCAACCTCAAGGAAGTGAAGAATAACGATCTCGTAAGGGATCTGAAGGCGGGACTGGGCTATGAGATGTCTGCGGAAATCCTGTATTTGCCCGAGTGGATGCAAAAGCTGAAGGATGCGGGAAGAATTGAATTCTATTTCTTCGGCCGCCTGTGTAATCCGGGCGTGCAGGAGGGCTATGAAGCCGCCTATTTGTCTGACTTTTATGTGGACCGTACCGGAAGACACCGTATAGAGTTCTACTGGGTCTGCAAGTCGGCGACCGATCCGGACAACGATACCTTCAGCTCTACGGGTCAGCTGAAGGATTATGAACTCACGAATTTGGGACCCCTTTATTATACATATACCTTCTTTGATGTGCTGATGAACGATGAGGTCAGCGGTACACGCTACATATGGAACGTAAAGCTTCAGCAGGCGGGCGGCGAATTCACCGAAGCAACCAACACCAGCCACAAGATCTCCCTGCATCCGGATACATTGGCGAAATGCTATCCCAATTTGCAATTGGGTATCCCGTCCGAGTGGAAGTATAGTTCCGATTCGGATGCGTATACTATGTACTTCTGGTTAAACCCACGGCACGGATACGAGTTTGCCCCGTCGTCTGCGACGGCATCCGACGGAGTTACGCTGAATGTGCAGCATACCGAGGTTACAAGAAGATCGATCACCAATGGTTCCCTCAAAGCCCTCGTTATCGACCTTGTGGCGAAGCGGAAGCTGACGGATGTGAGCGGTACGCTCAAAAACTTCCGTCTCGGCATCGACGCCGGGTTCACGGAGATCGTATCAAACGATTCGAGTAAGTATACCTTCCAGAATACGGTGGTATACGATCCCGGCTATGGCTCCTCTTACGGAGTAGAGGCCGGTCAATTGTGCAAAGACGATATGTGTTATGTCTACTTCGACATAAAGCCGGAGTTTGGCTATTATATCCCCGAGAACGCTCCGGTAAAGGTGATCCTGCCCGCAGGCTACAGAGCCAACGGGATATTCGACACTGCGGAAACATACAGCACGGTCTATAAGGGCGATTGGATCAGCTATTCACCGATAAACCAGAAATACCGGGTCTCCCAACTGTTGGAGCCGAACAGCGAGGGAAAGGAATACGGGACAGATATCCGCATACAGGAGCCTGTGGTGGGGGACTGCCCTGTTACCCTTGCCGGCTATGATAAACCGTTAAGCCTGCCGCAAAATATGAAGGTGCTGTCGATGCAATGGCTGGGACCCGATAACGAACCAATGAGGAAATTTGACAAATTTGAGCTCGGAAAATATTATACCCTCGATCTTAGTATCGGATTTGAGGGCGGCGAAGAAAAGGGCTATGTATTCCCGAAAAATTGGAAAGAGTTCAAGGTGAACGGTAAGAGCGTAAACGCATGGATGGAATATGAGGACTCTACAGACGGGCATGTCTGGCACGTGTATCACCCCTATAAGCTGGTTGACCCCAGCGCCATGGGCACTGTCACCGGCACGGTAGAGAGTTACGGCGATCCTGACGAAACAATTACAATTCAACTGGTAAACAGCGGAAACGGGGAACCGGAGTATATTACGACCGTCACCGGCAACAGCACCGAATATTCTCTTACCGGCGTTGAACCGAGATCATATGTAATGAGAGTCGAAAAAAACAAGCACATCACGGAAGAATTTATTATGCAGGTTGACCCCGGTAATGCAGTCCGTGATATACAGCTTAACCTTCTCGGAGATCTCAATCGAAACGGAAAGGTAGACATGGCGGACATAGTGCTTCTGATAAGATATCAGGCGGGATGGAGCATATCCATATACGAAAAAGCTGCCGACATAAATGCGGATTCAAAGATAAGCATGGCGGATCTCGTTCTGCTGATCCGCGAGGTTTTGTAAAGCGCTGTCCGAATCCTCTGTCTGCGGTTCGGATTACGGACCGCAGACAGTTCATCGCTGGCGCCGTGAGGGGATTTCGGTGTAACCGAAACATATGTTGAGCCTTTGCCTCCGTTCTGCATCGTGAAACTTCAGAGGACGGATTTCGAAACGGGATTTCGATATTGACGTATTTGACGCAGATACCTTCTCATGCATATTATTCTGCGGAAAAAATGAGGCTGTCCGCGGACTTCGGCTGTTCTTTGCTGAATAAAGACGCCGGCATAGGTGTGTTACATGTATTTTGAAACAAATACTTAAAAGGAGAAAACCGATATGAAAAGAATTTCTTCGATGTTCTGTACGGCGCTGCTGCTTTCCGGTTTGCTGCGGGGATGCATGGGATTGCCCGGAAACAATATCCTCGACCCCGATAACGGTAATATTACGGACGGCAGTTCCGTTACTGAACCGGATAACACAAAAACGGAAGACAGTGCTTTGACGGCACTGCAGCAGAAGATAAATTATCATAGCAAGGGCGCCGGTGTCGCTTTTATCGGCTATGTGGACAGCGAAAGCACCGAGGTAGACCTGCGCGCCTATTATGCAAGCAGCGAAACGGGAAAAGAATATCCCGGCTTAGTGTATGCACCGCTTTACATGGCTGAGGGGCAGGAGTTGTATGCGATTATACCGCCGAATGACAAAGGCAGAATCACCGTGTATGCCTCAGCTATAACCGAAAACGGTCAATATACCGACGATCGGGCTCACCCTTTGCATGAAGGAAACCCGGGCGAGGCTCTTTTGCTGCGGTGCAATCTCAGCGAGATTTATTCAAATGTACTGATAAGCGCTACCGACGGCGGCGGAGCCGTTTTGTTCCGTCCGTCACTGTCTATGGAAAACGGGCATCTGCAGGAGACCGCAGAGGTGTATGATTTCTCGGTATATGAGAAAATGCCGGACGAGCGTTCGATTGAAATTGCAACAGAAATTCTTCTGGAAGCCGACGAGGTAAAGTTTGCTGTCGAAAACGGGATGAAGATTATGTATACCGGAGATACGCAGATGATCGAAGGCAGGACCTGTCTGCTGTTTGCTCTCGGAACCGATAGAGAGGGGCAGTTTGTAAGAGAGCGCTATTACGGCGTATGCGACAATCTCATCTATGCCTATGATGCAGTGAGTGATACATGGTCGGTTCTCGAAAAGAAGTAAGAAAAAAGGAGGAAAAAATGCGCAATTCAAAACGAAGCGGCAGTTTTCTTCTCTGTTTCTTCATCAATATGCTAATGAATATTGAAGGACTGCTGCCGTCTGTGGTTTTATTGGTTTTGCATTTTTGGCTGAAAATATCGGTGTGGTGGTCGGTCGGTACATTCATCGCGTGGATTTTATATCTGATTATGTGGATGGCTTTTATCGGCTGGGCAGGCAAATGCGGCTCGGCGCGCGATTTGCCGAAAGAAAACAAAAATCCGTATTCCGTGGGGAATGCGGAAAAAAACCAGTGATCTGCCGACTCCGGTCGGGAAATATATAGATCATTCTTACGAAAAACGGGAAGGAGAACTACAAAATGGGACTTATCAAAGCGGGAA
>OLNF01002029.1_pt1 | contig 16485 bp, 12 predicted proteins | sample 1673061 | NCBI WGS metagenome assembly OLNF01 (sample SAMEA3136751, study PRJEB25190) | human gut metagenome | reverse complement strand
TCGACCGTCGTGATTTGCGCTGTTACGGGCATCGTGCTCGTTGCCGTTGGCATTGCCAATCCCGGCCTCATCGAAAATGGCGGCATTAAGGAAGGCGCCGCGCTCGCTTCGGCGGCGTTCGCAACCATTCCTTATATTGGCACCCCGATTCTGGTGCTCGGCATGGTGAGCTTCGCGTACTCCACCATTTTGGGCTGGAGCTACTACGGAAACCGCTGCGTGACCTATCTATTCGGCGCGAAAGCCCAGCTTCCTTACCAGGTGTTCTACGTTATCATCGGCTTCTTGGGCGCCGTGGGCATTGGCGATGCCGTCTGGCTCGTTTCTGACATTGGCAATGCGCTCATGGCCATTCCAAACATCATCATGGTGCTCGCACTTTCAGGCCTTATCGCACGCGAGACTCAGCACTATATCTACAATGGTAATCTTGATGAAGTGTGCGAAGACGAAATTCCCGTGATTGAATCAAAGTAATTAGGCGAAGCGTTCTTCAAGCAGCACAAATAGAGTATGCACGTGAACGGCGGCTATCGAGCCGCCGTTTTTTATAACCGAAAACCTTCACTGAGCAAAACACGAAAATCGAGAACGTTCACCAAAGAGAGCGCGAGAGACGAGGCCGTTTATTCGCCGACGCGACGCATCGTAGGCCAAATGCACGAATTCCGCTCGCACGAGTATTTATGCCATTCGTCCTGATTTATCGCCCGGGCTTATAAATTCACCGCCGCTTGCCGCGCGAGCGTGCCGCTTACCGCCGCTTTAGTCCACTAAAGCGGCTTTCTGTAACCCGCACGCAACACGTTCGTTACAATTTCGCCAGCCATTGAGAGGCGAGGAGAAACATACCGCATGTACGACAAGCACACGGAAGAGCAGGAGCAGGCGGCCCACAGGCCGAAGCCCGGAAACGAGACTACCGCCAAAAGCGAACTCGTCCTTGAACGTTTGCTCGCCGCGCATGGGGCATGGTTCGATGTGTCGCGAGACGTTAGCGTTGCTGGCCGTGCTTTCCGCGCGCTCGCGCAGTTCCATTCCTTCGGCGAGCAATACGTACTCGTGAAGCGCGTGAAGCTGTGGGAGGCCGAAGAGCACGAGTACATGCTGTTCGACGTGCGCGACCACATCGATGCCGAGGCAGCGCGTTCCTACGTCGAGTTCATGAAGAACGAGGCGCTCGAACTCGTGAAGCCCGAACCAAACCATATGTCCTCGTTTAGAACGCTAGTCGTAATCGCCAATTCGGCGAGCGATGGAGCATGCACCCTGTTCCGCAAAACGAGCCACCGCAAGAATTTCATGTGGGGCATTCGCGGATGGAGCGACGTGCGACTCGCGCTCATCGATCTGTCGAAGCCACAAGGCTCCCGCGTCGTATGCAACGGCGCTGCCAAACGCATTCGCAAATCGCTTGAGGCGAATGCCACCGACACGCTTCGCGGCTAGCCGTTTCAAGCTCTCTATGGCGCAGGCCGCTCGTCAGGTTGCCACGACGCAGCGGCTACCCCTGGGCGTTATCGCCCAACGTTGCTATATATAGAGGAGTTTTACATGAATGCCATGCTGGTTCTGCTCATCGGCGCGGCTGTCCTCGTCGTGGGTTATATCTTCTACGGCGGTTGGCTTGCCAAGCAATGGGGCGTTAACGCCGACCGCGTAACGCCTGCCCACGAGTTCGAAGACGGCGTCGACTACGTTCCCGCCAAGCCTTACGTCGTTTTGGGCCATCATTTCTCGTCCATCGCGGGCGCAGGCCCCATTAACGGCCCCATTCAGGCAGCCGTGTTCGGCTGGGTTCCGGTGCTTTTGTGGGTGCTCATCGGCGGCATTTTCTTCGGCGCTATGCATGACTTCGGCGCCCTGTTCGCATCGCTGCGCCATAAAGGTCAAACGCTCGCGAGCGTTATTCAGGAAAACATCGACGACACTGCGAAAAAACTGTTCTGCATCTTCGCGTACCTCACGCTGATTTTGGTCGTCGCCGCCTTCGCGTCCATCGTCGCCGGCACGTTCGCCGTAGTTCCCAACGCCGATGGCGTTGTGGAAATGACGGGCACGAACCTCGCGAACAGCCGCACCGCCATGATTTCCGTTCTGTTCATCGTCGCCGCTGTCATTTGGGGCGTCGCGCTTCGCGGCCGCTCCATTCCCGGCCCCGTGAACATCGCTCTGGCGATCGTTGTCATCGTCGCTGTGGTTGCCATCGGCTACAACTTCCCGGTTTTCGAGCTCAACAACTTCACCTGGATGTGGATTGTAGGCGCCTACATTTTGGTCGCCTCGATCACCCCGGTGTGGATTCTGCTGCAGCCGCGCGACTACCTTTCGAGCTACCTGCTCTATGGCATGATCGCGCTCGCCCTGGTGGGCATCATTGGCGCGGGCGTTACCGGCGCTGCCACCAATCTGGACATTCCGGCGTTTACCGGTTTCACCGCCGTGAAGGGCGACAGCAAAGTCGCGACCACGGGCTTCTTGTTCCCGGCGCTGTTCATCACCATCGCATGCGGCGCGATTTCAGGCTTCCATAGCCTGGTGGCTTCGGGCACGACGTCCAAGCAGCTCGACCATGAAAGCGAAGCGCAGCCCATCGCCTATGGCGGCATGCTGCTCGAGTGCCTGGTCGCCATTATTTCGCTGTGCGCCGTGGCGTTCGTGTTCGATGGCTATATGGACGGCACCTACGCGTCGCCCACGCAGGTTTTCGCAGGCGGCCTCTCGCAGATGCTCGGCTGCATCCCCGGTCTTTCCGGCGCTGAGGATATTGCATACTCGCTGCTGATTCTGGCCGTTTCGGTGTTCTGCCTGACTTCGCTCGACACCGCGACCCGCCTCGGCCGTTACATGTTCCAAGAGCTCTTCATTCCCGCAGGCAAAACCCGCGAAGAGCTTTCCGGCTGGCGCAAGTTCTTCTCGAACCCCGTCGTGGCAACGCTCATCACCGTGACGCTCGGCGTTGCGCTCGGCCTCACCGGCTACCAGCTCGTGTGGCCGCTGTTCGGCGCCGCCAACCAGCTGCTCGCCGCGCTTGGCCTGCTGGCCGTGTGCGCATGGCTCGGCAATGCCGGCCGCAACAATAAGATGTTCTATGTTCCCATGGTGTTCATGCTCATCGTGACGCTGACTTCGCTCGTGCTTACCATGCAGGCGAAGTTCCTGGCCATCGCCGGCGGCGCACTCACGCTGGCCAACGGCCTGCAGCTTGTGCTCGCGGTACTGCTCGCCGTGCTCGCGGTGGTACTTGCCATTAAGGGCGCCCGCGTGATTTTCGGCAACAAAAAGAAGGAAATCGCCGAGTAAGGCAAACACATTCAACACAGCCCCACAGCTGCCACAAGGGTCCGCTTCGGCGGGCCCTTTTTCATTGCTTTCCACCGCACCCAATCCTTTCTTTTCCGTACTCATTCTTTTCGTGCGACACGCATCATGCCTGATTAGACACAATTTCAAACAAGCGGCATAAGTCGCGTGAGCAAGGAGGGAAATTATGGGTACATCTATCGCAAACGAGTCGAGCGTATCTCGCCGTTCGTTTCTTACGGCCGCAGGCATCGGGGCAGCAGGAATCATAGGAGCAAGCATGCTTCCTGGATGCTCCAACAAAAAAGGGGCGAGCGCCGAGGGCGACGCATGGGACCTCGAGACCGACATTGTCGTTGTGGGCTCCGGCGCGGCAGGCGTTGCCGCTGCAGTAACCGCGATTGAAGAAGGGGCTGAGGTCGTTATGGTCGAGAAGGCCGACCTCATCGGTGGAGCGACAAGTGCGACCGTCCAGTATTGCGCCCCAACGTCTTCGCTGGCAATTCCGCAGAATTTTGATGACGTGACCGATAGCGCCGAGCTCATGTTCAAAAACGCCATGGAAGTTTCCGAAGGAACCGCCGACCCCTCCCTGGTCAAAATCTGGTGCGACGGCGCGGCTGACGCGATCGACTGGATGATTGACCATGGGTGCGAATTCAAAGAAACGCTGAAGATTTGCGAAGGTCGACAAGGACAAGGTAAATACATCGCAAAAACCGCTGGCGAGCTTACAACGAAGCTCATCCCTATCATTCAAGAAAAAGCAACATTGCTCAACAATTGCCCGCTTGAAAGCCTTGTTGCGAATGAAGAAGGCCGCATCATCGGAGCTATCTGTCTCGATAGCGGCAAGGAAAAACGCATTCGTGCGCGCAAGGCCGTCATCATCTGCTCTGGCCCCTGGACCAATGACGAGATAATGATTCCTCGCCACATGAACGAACTGCCGGAAACGCCAGCTGCGGCTGGAGAGACTTTCGCTTCACTGGGCATGCCCTATGGTCCGTTTACCGGCGAAGCGATTCGTGCGGCCCAAAAGGCCGGCGCTGCCGTTCGCCATATGGAGTACTGCGTGTCCGAACCGTGCTATTCGACTTCGGACCTCATGTCGCAGGGTGTTGCCGTTGCAGGTATCACCCGTGTCGTTGGGCAGGTCATGGTAGGCTCCAACGGCAAGCGCTTTACCGACGAAGGCAAGACCCGTGGCGCCATCGCCCGCGACGTGCTCAAACTTGAAGATAACGTGTTCTATCCCGTGCTCGACGGCCATTTCGTTCCAACACAGGTAAATCCAAAAGAAGAGGTTCTTCAGAAGTGGATCGATGGAGGCTTCGTGGTAACCGCAGATACCCTCGAAGAAGTTGCATCTAAGGCCGAATCGAGTTTCGGAATCCCCGCAATCACACTTATCGCAAGCATCCAAGCCTACAACGAGGGTTGCAGTTCTGGCACGGACGAATTCGGTAAGGACCCCCATTTCCTTACCCCGATCAACCAGGCACCATTTTACGTAGGCCCCGTTGAAACATGCATCATGCTCTATACCAACGGCGGTCTTGACGCAGATGAAAACGCCCGCGTACGCAACGCCGACGGCAACGTGATTCCCGGCCTTTACGCAGCTGGGATGTGCACGGGCGGACAATTCGGCACCGACACCGTTTCAGGAAGCTGGCAAACAAGCTCCATCGTATTCGGTAGAATTGCAGGTGCAAATGCGTCGAAAGAAACTGCAGAATAAAGCATTGCGCCAGCCGACAAAACGCTTTCAATTCCCAATATGAGGGAACTAGACGGAGCTTGCGTTGCGCAAGCTCCGTTTCGTGCACGGAGGGACTTATGAGGATTGCCGCCGATGTGAGCATAACAAAAACAAGGCGTATGGTACTCGCCGCAATCGCGGTAATGGGTTTCGGCCTGCTTCAGGGAGCACGCTTTATCGACGTTAATTCAGGGCCGTACAGCGCGCATTCGCTTGCGCTTTTCGGTCTGTTCGTCGATGGCGCGACCTTGCTTACCATCGCCGTACTTTCGTATTTTGGAAAAATTGACGACAACCGCAAACTCTACTGCGCAGGGGCGATTTCGTGTGCGCTCTATCTCGCTCTATCGCTTCTCAATCTTGGCGACGCGGCCATTCATCAGGCATTCGCCGGCCTCACATGGTCGCTCAACGTTCTATGTTGGATGGAAATCTTCACCAACTACAAACCACGCTTTGCCCTTATCATGATTGCGCTTGCCTATGCGGTGAATGTTGCCGTGAAACCACTCCTCGGGGCATTAGGTCTGCCGGTCGAAGGCGCACTCGCCGCATTCATGGCAATTTCAATTGTCCTACTCGGCATTTGCATTCGCTATGACAAGGCAATTGCCTATGATACCCTCGCAAACGAGCAAGCTTTCAGTGACACATCGTGCCACGAAACGACCACGCTCTCGGAAGCGTTTTCTCGCGCACGCAGGGCCGTTGCCTGCGCTTTTGCTTTTTCATTTGTCTGCGGATTCGTTATCGAAGCCGACTTGCTTGCCACAAACATGGAATACGCGCAAAGCAACGAAACGGCACTCATTTGCCTCGTCGCAGCGATTCTTATGGTCTGCGCATTGCTCGTTTTTTCGATTCGAAAAGCGAATATCGACTACATGTGCCCCATAGCCGCCGCCTGGATTGCAACGGCGTTGTTCACGCGATCTACTGGATTGCTCGAAGCTTCGGTATCGGGCAGTATCATGACGGCTACTTTGATTTCGTTCTACGTATTGCTCTGGCTCATGCTCGTGAGCGAAGCCCACGAAAGGAAGCTCCCCGCATTTTTCCTGCTCGGCCTTGCCCTGGGAGTCGCACGTTTGTCGGTTATGGCGGGTCGGGCATGCGCCGACTGGGCCATCGGCGGCAATCTCATCGTTCAGAGCGCAGTAAGTGCCGTAAGCCTTTGGGCGCTTGCAATTGCGGTTTCAACCATATTCTTCGCCTATTTGCGTTATTCCTCAAAACGCTTACGGGGCGGCTTCGACGAAACCGCCCCCGATGAAGATAGGCAGCAATCATCCCACATGGAGACGGTCGAGCCCAACAAAGTCACAAGCGATGTGGCGTTGGCAAGCGAAGAGATTGCGCCTATCGCCTCAGACGCAGACCCGTGGAACGAAGCGTTCGATATGCTCGTGCAGCGCTATGGCCTTTCCGACCGTGAGGCGCAAATCGTGCGAGAATTCGCTGCCGGACGAAGCGCGAGATATTTAGCGGAGTGGTATATGCTCTCGGAGTATACCGTCAAAACGCACTTGCGTAGGGCCTATACGAAGATTGGCGTGCACTCCCGTCAGGAACTCATAGATGCAATAGAAGAGATGCACGCCGAATCATTCAGAAACGCAAAAGAGAAGGCATAGCGGACACCGTGAGCTGCCGCCACACCTTCTCATTATTATGCGAGGTCTTTGGCAATTGCTTCGCCCGTGAGACGACCCATTGACAATCCAACGGAATTCGAACAATGGCGCACGAAGCTACGGTTATACATGAATCGATGCGTGATCTCGCCAATCGCCCATAGACCTTCGATGGCGTTGCCAGCGTCATCAACAACGCGGCAGTCGCTGTCGGTCTTCAAGCCTCCCATGGTCGCGACGTATGAGGGAACATAGCTCACGAGGTAGTAGGGACCCTCACCGTACGCGACCGCCTTTTCGACGGACTTCCCGTATTCGTCCTCAGCGGATCCCTCGGCGAATGCCTGATACGAAGCGAACGTTTCGGCAAGCGCTACGGCGCCCATCGCCGACGCGAGGTCGTCAATGGTGTCGGCCTTAATGACGTCTCCAGTCGAAATGCCCTTCTCGAGAATCTCGCACACTTCGGCATTCGAGCTATCGAAAAGCGCATAATACGGAGCGACGTCGTGATCGGCCATGCTCGAGGCGAGCAGGATTCCCGGACCAGCTTCGTTGACGAAACGCTTGCCCTGAGCATCAACGAGCATCTTGCTCGCAACCCCGCCGCCCTCGAGGGGCTTGGTCGACATAGACATATCAACGAGCGTCGCAAAAGACGGATCAACTTCGGTGAGCTTCCTGGAGGGCATGATATTGAAAGGAATCACCCAGCAATTGTCATAAAGCGCCGCGCCCACAGCTTTTCCCATGGTAATGCCGTCACCAGTGTTCATGGCATTGCCCAAATACTGGAAACCGATTTTTTCAACCGAAGGAACAAACTTATTAAGATAGTCGACGCTTCCGCCAAAACCACCGCATGCAAGAACCGTCGCTTTCGCCGCAACAGTCTTAGTTTTACCGTTCGACTGCAGAACGATGCCTGTAACCTTGTCATCTTCGGTCACCGGCCCGGTTGCCTCATGCTCAAGCAAAATTTCGACGCCCGCGTCTTCCAGAGCTGCGGTCATTTTCTCAGTGATGAGCTGACCAGCGGCCTTTGAGGCGTCAGCGCTCGTATCGGGCCATACGGTATCGGTCCCAACCTTCTCTTTAGTGAACGATTGAATAAAATCAATTCCCGTTTTCTCAACCCAATTCACCGTCTCGCAGCTCGCCTGCATAAGCGCTTTCACGCGATCGTAATCGGGGTAGGGCGCATCGATTTTGCCGGTCTCGGTTGCCTTTTTAAAACGAGCGAGGAACTCGTCCATGGTGTCGGTCGTCTCGGAAACGAACTGCCAGAACTCCTCGTTTTCGACACCCTGATAAATCGAAACGTTGCCTTTCGAAGTCTGGAACGAAATGCCCAAAGTCGGCGACTTTTCTACGAGCACGACTTTCGCGCCATTTTGTGCAGCGGCAAGCGCGCACGCCTCACCAGCAAGACCCGACCCGATAACCGCAATATCGGTTTCGATAATCTCACCCTTTGGCTTTTCCTCATCGGCTTGCTTCGAGGGGGGACCCGAACATCCCGCCAAAGCAAAACTTCCGCCAAGAATCGCAGCACCCGCGCAGAACGACCTACGGTTGATAGTCTTCATTTTCCCTCCTCCTTATATGCGGCATTCGACCAGCCGCGCAGCTTCATAATGCCCGAAACGCACGAACAGCTTGTCGCACGAAAAGAATGAGCAGGTGAGAAAGCATGAGCGACGAGCAGGAACGGCATGAAGAACGAAGGAGCCTCGATACAGTATCGAGCTCGACAATGGGCGTATTCCGAACCCCATTCGCCACTGAAATTAGACAAGAAGCAAGACCGCACATGATTCGAATCGTTCTCGAAAAAGATATGCTTACAGGTCAAAAATCTTATTTTGGCTTCTTCAAAATAGCGTGGTGGAGTGCTATTTTCTTCTCTTAATGTGTTTTCAGAAAGGGATGCCAATGACAGATGAAAAACAGGAGGTCACGGCGCAGGCTCAAGCAGAAGAACCTGCAGGTGAATCTCCGAAAGAGACCCCCGAGAAAACGAGGTCGCTCGGCGTATTCTCGTTCGAGGGCGATATGCCGCTCGCGCAAGCAATCCCCTTGGGCTTGCAGCATGTTCTGGCAATGTTCGTGGGCAATTTGACTCCGCTGCTTATTGTGACGAGCGCATGCGGATTGGCCGGCGCCGAATTCGCCGACGTGCAGCTTTCCCTGTTGCAAAATGCCATGTGGATCGCGGGTGTCGTAACCCTCATCCAGCTTTTCGGCATTGGTCCGGTCGGCGGCAAGGTGCCCATCATCATGGGCACGTCTTCAGGCTTCATCGGCGTGTTCAACTCGGTGGCTGCATCGATGGGCGGCGGCCTTATCGCCTATGGCGCCATCATGGGCGCATCGCTCATCGGCGGTTTGTTCGAGGCCGTTCTGGGCTTCTTCCTGAAACCCCTACGCCGCTTCTTCCCGGCGGTCGTTACGGGCACCGTCGTGCTTTCCATCGGCTTAAGCCTTATCAGCGTCGGCGTGAACGCCTTCGGCGGCGGCAACACCGCGCCCGACTTCGGCTCGTTCGAGAATCTGTGCTTGGCGCTCATCGTGCTCATCGTCATTCTCGCCGTGAAGCATGCGACCACGGGCTTTGTAAGCGCCTCTTCCATTTTGGCTGGCATTATCGTGGGTTACGTCGTCGCCGGCATCATGGGCCTGGTTCTTCCTACGACTGGCGTGACCGCCGATGGCGTGGAATACACAAAAGCATGGGTTTTGAACTGGGATAAGGTCGCTGCGGCATCATGGTTTGCCATTCCGAACCTTCTGCCCGTTATGCCCGTCTTCGACATGCGAGCCATTGCGCCTGTGCTGGTGATGTTCATCGTCACGGCCGTCGAGACCGTCGGCGACATTTCGGGCGTCACGCAAGGCGGCATGAACCGCGAGGCTACCGACAAAGAGCTTTCCGGCGGCGTTGTGTGCGACGGCTTGGGCTCGTCGTTCGCAGCCATGTTCGGCGTGCTGCCCAACACCTCGTTCAGCCAGAACGTCGGCCTGGTCACCATGACCAAAATGGTCAACCGCAAGGCCCTAGCCTGCGGCGCCGTATTCCTGATTCTGTGCGGCTTGTGCCCGAAGCTCGGCGCTGTGGTCTCCATCATGCCCCAGTCGGTCCTCGGCGGCGCAGCCGTTATGATGTTCGCCTCCATCGTGGTGAGCGGCATTCAGCTGATCACGCGCGAACCCCTTACGCCGCGCAACTTGAGCATTGTTTCCGTCGCACTTGGCCTAGGCTACGGCATTGGCGCGAACCCCGCCGTGCTGGCTGGTTCGCCCGAGTTCGTCGGCCTGATTTTCGGCGGCTCTGGCATTGTCGCCGCAGCTGCGGTCGCCATCATTTTGAACATCGTGCTTCCCAAAGACGAAAACGAGAAAACGCCCGAGAAGGACGCGAACGCTTAACGAGCTAAACGAGCGGCTCAAGGTTGGCATTCGAACTTTTGGCTCAAATCGTTCTTATACATCCAAGCGAACGGCGCCCTGTTTCTTTCGCGAGAGACAGGGCGCCGTTCTTTGTTGCCTGGTCGAAATGAGAACGATGAAACGGCTTTCCTTCAACCGCACCCATCGTATCCAATCGAAGAGCTCATCCCCAATTGCGCTCGTCATGCCTAAACGGAGCGATCATTCTCGAACCCATTTCCATCGCACTTGCGTGGTCGGGCTTTTCCGCACGCGCTTTCTGTGCGCACTGTTGCATGCGAACTTTCGCAACGCACGCCCAATCGGACTATCGCAGCGCTTGCCCAATAAGCTCTTTTGCATTCATTTCCACAGCACCTCCCGCAAGTCCCTCCACAGCAAACCCGAACGGGACGACGCGGCCCAAACCATGTCCCGATTTTGCAAAAAATGGCAGAAATTTGCGGTTGTGAACGGTCTTAGCACTCCGAAAAGGCCCCAAAGATGCTTCGTTTTTGCAAAATCCCAGGTCACGATTTGCCGGAGGCAGGAGCAATGCGTTCCCCATCGTGCACAACCGCAAATTTGTGCCAAAAAGATGACAATTCGGACCAAATATCAAGCAAGAGCAAATTGTTCAAGAAGGCACCAACAGTAGACTCGAAGCAAGCCCGGAGCAAGCACGAAGAGAAGATGAAAGAAACCGAGAAAAGAGGGAGGGGAAAGAGTAAAAAATAACGGTAATTTCGCGCACGCCGAGCAATGCCACACGTGGTCCATACAATACCGCATTCGCAATGCAGCAAAAATCAAATTTGCAACCAGCAGAAAGAAGCGCTCAGGAGTGGTGGAATAAGCGAAGTGCCAGAATAAAGAACGGAAGCTGCGAACTGGGAAATTGCATCAAACCGAATCGGCGGCACGCGATTACGAACGCAATGGTCTGAATATAATGGGTGCCCATCATCGGGCCAGAAAGCACAGCAAAACACCCAGCTGGGATATCTAGCCAAGGGGCGCAGCAGAACACCCAGCTGGGGCGCATGCCTAGAACACCGGATGGAACGCGCAGGCAAAATCGACGCAACGAAAAGCGTCAGCGCGGCAAACCTGCACTGCCGCAGCGCGCAACATGTGTCTGCAGCTGCTCCAAATCGTCGCGCGTATCCACGTCGAACAGTTCCCATTCGCTTGAAACCTCGATGGTTCGAACGCATTCCGCATGCGCTTTCGCCACGAATCCGCCGCCCTTACCACGGGGAAGAGAACGAAGCTCGTCGAACGCCCATGAAGGAAAAAGCACGGGCGCGCCCGGCACGCCATCGAAGCTGGTGCGCCAAATGCGTGCAACGCCGCTCTCCGCAGCATTGCACCCCACGGCGTCATGTTTCACGGCACCGGCGACATCGGATTCCGCAGCATCACACCAAGCAGCAGCATCAACGTCGCACTCCACAGCATCGAGCCCCATGGCGTAGTTCTCCGCAACGCCGCTTTCCGCAGTATCGGCCAGCGCTGCACCGACAGCATCGCATCCCACAACATCCGCAACGCCGCGCTCCGCAGCATTGCGTCTCGCGGCACCAGCAGCATCGCGTTCGGCGGCGCGAAGAAGCGCGGCAATGCTCGCTGGACGAATAAGAGGCTGGTCGCCCTGGACGAACGTGACCGTATCGCACCCGTCCATGGCCTCCATGCCCAGGCGCACCGTGTCATTTCTGCAAGGCTCGTCGTGCAAAATCACCTGCGCGCCCAGCGTCTCGCACAACGCAGCCACGTCAGCATGGCGCGTGACCACCACGCGCCGGCTGAACAAACCATCGGTTGCTCGCACAACATGGCCGACCAGCGGCACGTCGCAAAGCTCAGCCATGAGTTTATTGCCCCCGAAACGCGCTCCCACGCCCGATGCCATAACGATGCATCCGTGCTTCAATGTGCGGTTGTCGGCAGCGTGTGGCATAGCGGTATTCGCCTTTGCAAATTCGATGGTTGGACGGGCTGTATTTGAGAATTAATCGCAGGCCACAGTATAATATGGACGACTATGCCAACCTCAAGTAATGGGGCGAGAAACATTATTACCTTCCAAAAATACGAGCGCCCGCAAACCCTCGACGAAGCCTGGGAGCTCAACCAGAAAAAGCGCAACCGCATCGTGGCCGGCACCATGTGGATGAAAATGGGCACCCACTCCTTCGGCACCGCCATCGATCTGTGCGATCTGGGTCTCAACCAAATCGAAGAAACCGACGAGGAATTTCGCATTGGCGCCATGGTCACCCTGCGCCAAATGGAGAAGCATCCAGGCCTCGCCGCCTATTCCTGCGGTGCGGTGGAAGCCGCCTTCAAAGACATCGTGGGCGTGCAGTTCCGCAACGGCGCAACGCTCGGCGGAAGCCTGTGGCGCCGCATGGGCTTTTCCGACATCCTCACGGTTTTCCTTGCCATGGATAGTTACGTCGAACTCTACAAGGGCGGCATCGTGCCCCTGGAAGAATTCGCGCGCATGCCTTACGACAAAGACATTTTGGTGCGCCTCATCGTGAAGAAGCAGCCGGGCGCGTTCTCGTACCAAGCCGTGCGCAAGCAGCGCACCGACATCCCTTCACTGAACTGCGCTGCGGCCCAGGTGGCGGGTGAGTGGCGCGTCGTCGTGGGTTCGCGTCCCGCGCGTGCCGTGGTGCTTCGCGATGAGCAGGGGCTCCTCGCCGGCGGCATTACCGAGGAAAGCGCTGCCGCGTTCGCCGACTACGCCGCCGGCGCCGTGACCGTCTCGGGCAACATGTGGGGCAGCGTCGAATACCGACGCGCACTCGTGCCCGTGCTCACGCGTCGCGCGCTTCTGGCCCTGAAAGAGGTGCAGTAATGGAAATCAAAATCAAGCTGAACGGAACCATGGTTTCCGACGACGTTCCCGCCGACACACTCCTCATCGATTTCGTGCGCGCGCATGGCTGCTTGAGCGTGAAGCGCGGCTGCGAAACCTCGAGCTGCGGTTTGTGCACCGTGCTCATGGACGACGAACCCGTGCTTTCGTGCTCAACGCTCGCGGCGCGCGCCAACGGCCGCAGCGTGCACACGCTCGAAGGCCTGCAAGAAGAAGCGTCGGAATTCGTCGGCTTCATTGCCGACCAAGGCGCCGAGCAATGCGGCTTTTGCAACCCCGGCTTCGTCATGAACACCATCGCGCTGCTTCGCGAAAACCCCAACCCGTCTGACGGGGAAATTCTCGCGTACCTGAGCGGCAACCTGTGCCGCTGCTCGGGCTATGAAGGCCAGCTGCGCGGCATCCGCGCCTTCTTGAACAGTAGGCATGAGGAAGGGGCCAACCATGAATAGACCCGAGTACCAATCGGTGGGCAAGTCGGTCCGCAAGAAAGACGCGATGCAGCAACTGCTGGGCAAGCCCCTGTATACCGAAGATATCGTGCGCGACGCGCTCGTAGTGAAACTGCTGCGAAGCCCGCACGCCAATGCCATCGTCGAGACTATCGACACCTCGAAGGCGAAAAAGGTCGCCGGCGTGGTTGACGTATTCACGTGGGAAGACGTGCCGAACGAGCGCTTTTCGAACGCGGGCCAAACCTACCCCGAAACGAGCCCCTACGACCGCCTCATCATCGATCGTCACGTTCGCTTCGTAGGCGACGTGGTGGCAATCGTCGCTGCCGAAAATGAAGCAGCCGCCAACAAGGCGCTCGAGCGCATCAAGGTTACCTACGACGTACTCGAACCCGTTTTGGACTTCCGCACCGCCAAAGACAACCCGGTGCTCGTGCATCCCGAAGACAACTGGCGCATGCTGTGCGATTTGGGCGGCGACAATACGCGCAACCTCGTAGGCACCACGGCCGACGAAGGCGGCGACATTGAGGCCGTGCTGGCCGATTGCGATGTGGTTTTGGAACGCACCTACCACACCAAGGCCTACAACCAGGCAATGATGGAGACCTTCCGCACCTACACCGAGCTCGACCGCTACGGGCGCTTGCACGTGATTTCATCCACGCAGGTCGTCTTTCATGTGCGCCGCATCTTATCGAACGCGCTCGGCATTCCGAAAGGCCGCATTCGCGTCGAAAAGCCCCGCATTGGCGGAGGCTTTGGTGCAAAGCAGACCGCAGTGTGCGAGGTGTACCCCGCATTCGTCACGATGAAGACGGGTCGTGCCGCCATGTGCGTATACACGCGCGAAGAATCGCAGACCTGCGGCTCTCCGCGCCACGAGATGGAAATCACCGTGCGCTTGGGCGCGAACAGCGACGGCCGCATTCGCGCGCTCGGCGTGACCACGCTGTCGAATTCGGGCGCCTATGGCGAGCACGGCTGGGCGACGGTCGGCCTTACTGGCCATAAGTCCATTCCGCTGTATACCGGATCGCTCGAAGCATTCAAATTTACCGCAAACGTGGTGTACACGAACATGCAGCCTTCGGGCGCCTACCGAGGCTTCGGCGCCACGCAGGGCCAATTCGCCGTTGAAACCACCGTGAACGAGCTGGCCGAAAAGCTCGGCCGCGACCCCGTTGAGCTGCGCGAACAGAACATGGTGCGCGAAGGCATGGAGATGCCCGCATACTTCGGCGAAATCGCCAATGCGTGCGCGCTCGACCGCTGCTTGAAGCATTGCGCCGACATGTTCGACTGGAAAGCGAAATACCCCGTGCGCGACATGGGCAACGGCAAGGTTCGCGCGGCGGGCGTTGGCATGTCGATGCAAGGCTCAGGCATTTCCGGCATTGACGTGGGCTCGGTCACAATCAAGCTCAACGACGACGGCACGTACATGCTGATCATCGGCGCGGCGGACATGGGCACAGGCTGCGACACCATTTTGGCGCAGATGGTCGCCGAGCATATGGATTGCTCGGTCGACGACGTTTCCGTGTTTGGCGCCGACACCGACGCGTCGCCCTACGATTCGGGCTCATACGCCTCTTCCACCACGTATGTCACCGGCATGGCGGTGCAAAAGGCGTGCACGCAGCTGAAAGAACGCTTATGCGCCATCGCCGCCGAAGCGCTGGAGTGCGACGCGAACGAGCTGAGCTTCGAAGACGGGCGCGTGGTGCGCGAAGCGACGGGCGAGGAAATGTCACTCGTCGATGTGGCCACGAAAAGCCAGGTAAGCAATTGCCTGGCACCCGAAGCCACCGCCATGCATTCTTCCCCTGTCTCGCCGCCGCCGTTCATGGTAGGCATGGCCGAAATTGAACTTGACCGCGAAACCGGCGTAGTTGAAGTGCTCAATTACGCAAGCGTCGTCGACTGCGGTATTCCCATCAATCCGGCACTTGCGCGCATTCAGGCCGAAGGCGGCATCGTGCAGGGCATCGGCCACACGCTCATGGAAGACGTGACGCGCACGCCTAAGGGTCGCATTCGCGAATCAAACCTGTTCACGTACCGTTTGCCCACTCGTCTTGACACGGGCCGCATTCACGTCGAGTTCGAGAATTCCTACGAACCCACGGGTCCGTTCGGGGCGAAGTCGATTGGCGAAATCGTCATTAATACGCCGGCCCCCGCGATTACGCAGGCAATTTACCGCGCGACGGGCGTGTGGCATCGCGAGCTGCCCATTCTGCCCGAGCATATCGTGCTCGCGAAACCCGAGGAGTAGGCATTCTAAGCGAGTTTTTGCACATACCGCGGAAAACCACGGCCATCATCGGAAGCGGCGGGAAATCGACGCTTTTGCGCACCCTGGCTGAAGAGCTGGCAACCGGAGGAGCCGCGAACGCGGAGTTCGTAGCCGCTGAAACTGCAACCGATAAGCCCCAGGTCGGAACATCGCCGAACGAAGACCGCCCGACGGAGAAGGCCGCAGGCGATAAGCCGTCGGTTGATGGCGGCGAGCCGTCAACCAGGCGCCCTGCCGCAAAAGAGAACGCCATCGTCGAAGAGCCCCGCCGCGCACACGTAATCGTGGCCACGAGCACCAAAATGCTCGTACCCGATTGGTGTCCGATTCTGTTCGACCCCACAATGGACGAAGTGCGATTAGCGCTATCGACGCACCCTATCGTCTGCGTGGGGAACATCCATGGGCCAACGGGCAAGCTTGACGCGCCGCGCATGGCGTTTTCAGAACTGGAAGCCGCGGCCGACTACCTGCTCGTTGAAGCCGATGGAGCAAAAATGCTGCCCCTGAAAGCGCATGCGGAACATGAGCCCATGATTCCCGAATGCGCGAAGCGAACGGTCTGCGTCGTGGGGGTCGATGGCGTGGGCAGCCCTATTTCGCAGGCCTGCCACCGAGCCGAACGCTTTGCGCAACTGGCAGGCGCCTCGGCAGCCGATGCCGTAATGCCCGAAATGGTAGCGCGCGTGCTTGAAGCCGAAGGTCTG
>OLNF01002014.1_pt1 | contig 16595 bp, 8 predicted proteins | sample 1673061 | NCBI WGS metagenome assembly OLNF01 (sample SAMEA3136751, study PRJEB25190) | human gut metagenome | reverse complement strand
CAGACATGAGCGATTTCGCAGCGTTCAATCAGGTCTATGCGAAATATTTTATGGGCGCGGGGACAGGCATGGGCGCTCTACGGCTACACGATGATGTTCCGCCTGAGTTCGCTGCAGCCACTGCGCCCTGAATCTGAGGTTCGTTCTCCTCCCAGTATTTTCCCTTCTCATTATAGGTAACACCCTGGTTCAAGATAACATTCTCCTTGCCATACTCATTACAGAATGCCTCATAGATGGTATTGTACTTGCCGGCAAACTCATCGGCACGATGTCCCTGCCAGGTATAGCTCCATCCACCATCCAGACAACGCATCTGATTGGCATTAGGACCCGTAAGGAGAATCTTCTTGCCATGCTGCAAAGGAAGGATATTACCCTCGTTCTTCAGGAGCACCATACTCTCGGTAGCTCCCTCCAAGGCGAGCTTGGCAAACTCCTCGCCACCAAACTTAGGATAATTCTTCAGTTTCTGAGTTGGGTTCTTGAAGAGGTCGAGACGGTACTTCATGCGAAGCACACGGCGACAGGCATCGTCGATGCGACTCATCGGAATCTTACCTTCCTTCACCAGTTCTACAAGATAGCCACAAGCATCGCAAGAATAAGGTTCCATAATCATATCGATACCAGCATTGATGGCAATGCGGAGCGCATCCTTCTTGTCCTTTGCCACCATCTCACGAGTATAGAGATTGTTGATGTCTGCCCAGTCGGTAATGAGCACACCATCCCATCCAGTCTCTTCCTTCAGCCATTCTGTCAGGATGTCCTTGTTGGCATGCATCGGCATACCGTTGACGGAAGCGGAATTCACCATCACGGTCAAGGCTCCAGCCTGCAGACCCGCCAGGAAAGGAGCGAAGTGCTTCTCTCGCAAGTCGGCAGGAGAGATATAGGCTGGCGTACGGTCTTTACCAGTCCAAGGCACACCATAGCCCATGAAGTGCTTCATTGAAGTGGCGATGTGATACTGGTCGATGTTGTTTGGGTCCTCGCCCTGGAAACCATAGACCATCGCCTTGCCCATCTCTGAACTGAGGTAGCAATCTTCGCCAAAGTTCTCCCAGATGCGAGGCCAACGGGCATCACGACCGAGATCAACGGTAGGACTGTAAGTCCAAGGTATGCTCACCGCACGAGTCTCATAAGCGGTAGCCTCAGCCGAACGGCGAGCAATCTCACGATTGAAGGTGGCAGCTACATTGATGTTCTGCGGGAAGAGGGTTCCGTCTTGTGTATAAGTAGAACCGTGGTTCTGGTCGAGACCGAAGACACAAGGGATGCCGATGCGCTTCATCGAGATCTTCTGGATTTGTGCGATGTACTTCTCCCACTGCTTGGCGGTTGGTGCGCAGGTATTTGGAGCGTTGAGGATAGAGCCAATCTTATAGCGGGAAAGGATAGAATCGGTCTTGTGCTCGTCGATATAGAACACACCGTTCTTGTCGTTGGCACCAAAGAGGTCGGTCACCAATTCCATCATCTGACCTATCTTTTCCTCCAAGGTGAGTTTCTTCAGGGTTTGTTCTACCTGAGCCTCAATCTTAGGGTCGCTCTTGATAACCGGAACATTGGCACTGGCTGTATAAGCCAATGCCAATAATGAAATAGATAATAAAATTTTCTTCATAAACAGTAAAGGTTTGACGTTTTATGATAAAAACGGAAATCTTTCTAATATATTATTCAATAGTTACTTTCTTTACGGTATAACCATCACCCACGAGGAGGAAACCATTCTGCTCAGTCAAGAGTTTGATAGAGAGGTCGGTCAGTTCAAACTTCCATGTAGCAGGACCAGTCACCATGAAGTCGCCACGCTCTGGGTCCTTCTTACCAGTAAGGATGTTGCTCCACCAAGCTGTAGCAGCGGTACCCTGACCGTTTCCATCCACATAAACACGGAGGATGGTGCCAACCTTCACCTTTGAGAGGAAGGTATCCTTCAAGGCATCGAATGGTGTACCCCATGTTACAGGGAACTCACCTTCCCAGAGGGTATTCTCCATAGATGGACGTGGCTCTGTAGTTACCTTGATTTTACCGCCAGAGAACTGGTTGCCCTCACCATCTACCAAAGTGATATCATAGTCACCATTCTCCAAACCTGCAGGAGCTGTGAGCTTCAAAGCTGTGCCCTCTTCGAGAACCTCGAAGGCTACTTCCTGGCCACCTACCATTACTTTAGTAACTGTACCGAGATTCTTGCACTTATGGATAGTGGTCTCAGCACCCGGAGCTACCCAAAGCTCGCTGGCATTGGTACCCAGAGCTGGATCATCGGCAGCAGGAGTCACGGTAACGTTCAAGGTGCGGGATGTGCTCTTGCCCTTGGTGGTGGTTGCCACAATCTTCAGTTCATGATTACCTATAGGCAAAGTCTGGTCGATAGTATTACCTTCGGCAATCTTAGTGCCGTCGAGCAACCATGTCACAGTGGTGTAGTGAACAGGAGTCACCTTGATTTCCAAGTTCAATTTGGTCTTGCGATCCAACTTCAGATCAGCCAAGTCGGTGTTCAAGATACGAGGATTGTCATCTTCTGATACGGTGAAGAAAGGATCGTCGTCAGAGGAACAAGAAGACAGTGTAGCAGTGCCTGCGAACGCAAAGCTCATGGCAAAAAGCATCATCATTGCCTTCAAGACATTACCTTTATATTGATTCATTATCTTTTTCATCTTGATAATTATTAATAGTTATGGCGTTAGCCAATTCTTAATTGTTCATTCTAAATTCTTAATTACTTAATGTATCCTTTACCATTAGCTGGAGCGAATTCTGGCTGAAGGTTGATGTTAGTCTTATCCCACCAAAGCTGCTTGTGCCAATCATCAGTACCACCCATACGCTCGATGGCAGCCTTATAGTTGACGCTGTTATACTGACCTTCCAACTCTGGATAACGCAAGCGAGTAGGCATAGCCATGTTAGAATCGGTATAAGTGAAACCATTGGTAAAGATGCCTAGTCGGCTTCTGTCCAGGATAGCAGGATAGTCGGAGCGACGCAAGTTAGCCCAACCCTCTGATGGGTTCATCATGTGGAGAATCCATGCCTGGGTGTTGATGGTCGCCTTAGGATTGTCACCCAACTTGTTGTTGGCAATGAACTCATTGATCTCATCCTCAGAAATCTTGTTGGACGTGAGATAATAGTTGTTGAGCATCTCCATAGAAGCACGAACACCTTCCTCATAGAGAGTCTCAGCGTCACCACTTACATTCCAACCCTTGGTCTTAGCCTCGGCCATGAGGAATTTCACCTCGGCAGAGGTAATCAGAATACCAGGGCAAGAAGGCATCTCAAAGTCGATGTTCAAGCATGGACGCATCATACGTGCACGAAAATCTGAGTTGTCATAATTGTTAGCATCCTGCTTAGCCAACTTAGCGAGAGTAGGAAATTCTGATACCTCAGGCACGTTCATCCAGTCGCTATACCAAGCAGCACCAGGATTACAAGGCTCCTCACCAATACCTTGACGCTGGAAGTAAGCCAACACCTCATCGGTCAAGTCGATGTTCTGCTCCTTGTCTGGCTTCACCTGACTACGCTTGATGTTGTAATAGTGGCGACAGATGCGATAGAGACGAGGGTCGTTGGTATTCTGCAACTGATAGAACAAGGTAGAGCATACCATGGTAGGCGATGTGGCATCCTGACCATAGAGTATCTCTCCCAAGGCATTGGCACGGAAATCGTAGTCGTTGGCTCCATCATAATAGGTAAATGGTGCATCAGCATACTTGATATAAGCATCATCGGCTGCACTGGCGATAGCACCGGCAGCCACAGCCTTCTCAAACTCTTCCTTTGCCTTCTGTGGATTAACATCGGAAATGCGCATGGCATAGCGCATACGGAGTGCATTGGCATACTTCTTCCACTTAGCTACATCACCACCCATGCTGGTGACATCACCAGAAATGTGGTCGGTACCTGTGCCAAGCTGCTTCTCGCAATCGTCAAGTTCCTTGAAGAACCAGCTGTAGAGTTCCTCTACGGTATCATACTTAGGGGTGGAGATACCTGAGATATAACCCAGACCTGCCTCCGAACAAGGCACGTCACCGTAGATATCTGCCAAAACTGCCGTGAGATAGACACGGTGGATACGAAGTACCGCATTCAAGTTTGCCTTGTCAGCAGATTTGTGGATGGCATCCACAAGGTTCTTGATACCGATTTCATAATAGCGGTCCCAAACTCGACGGGTCATATCATCTTCTCTGGAATTAGAACCAGCGTAATTGGTTACATTCCAACCACCAGCGAAATACTGTGGAAAACCAGTTATATAGTTACGGTAGGTATCCATCAGACTGAAGTCACCGTAAGTCTGCAACAAAGCTGTTGTCAACTGTGCGTTAGGGTCGAGCTCGTTCACCTTGGTCTTGTCGGTATTGATGTTGCTCAAGGTATCATCAGAGCAAGAAGTCATCGCAGTGCCGGTTGCCATCAGGGCGAAAGCCATCATCAGGCTGCTCTTACCTATATATTTCTTGATTATATTGTTCATTTTCTTACCTTATTATATATTAGAACTCTTCTAAAGAAATTGATTCATTTTTTCGAGACTAGAACTTCACGTTCACGTTCAAACCATAACTCTTGCGAGATGGCAGGGAACCATATTCCAGGCCGAGACCTGAGGTATTGTAGCTGGAGTCTGGGTCGATGTTAGGAATGTTCTTCCAAACAATGAATGGGTTACGAGCCACGAAGGATACGGTCAAGCCCTTGACATTCTTGCCCAGGATGCTCTCTGGGAAGGTATAGCCGAAAGTAATCTCACGGCACTTCACGTAAGAGTTGTCATATACAAACTCGCTCTGTACGTTCTGAGCCATGTGCTTCCAGTAATCTTCTGGGCTCACAGCGATGTCGTTCTTACGATAAGTACCATCACCATTGTCGATAACACCATCCACTACGAGTCCCTTGCAGTTGCCAGACTCACGCCATGCCGAGATGTCCTTACCTGCTGCCTGACGAGCCTCCTCAGAAGCGTACCACTCCTCACGGCCTGCCAATGTTCCCTTTGCCTTACCAGTCTGGTATGCAGAGCGCATAGACATAGAGTAGATATCAGCACCCACCTTTACATCGAAAGATGCAGAGAGGCGGAAGTTCTTGTAAGAGAATGTGGTATAGAAACCACCAGTCCAATCCCAAGAAGAGTTGCCGATGGTCTTCACGTTCTGGTCAACCTTTGGAAGTCCTGTGGCTGCATCGATGACAACTTGTCCCTGCTCATTGCGAACAACATCGTGTCCACGGATAGCACCATAATTCTCGCCAACCTGAGCACCTACTGATACACCGCACCATGTGGCCTTGGCAAGCTCAAAATAGTCCATACCATCTACGAGCGACTTCACCTTGTTGGTATTCTTGGAGAAGTTGACACCCAAGTCCCAAGCGAAGTCCTTGATCTGCAAGGCACGGGCATTGAGGGCAATCTCGATACCCTGGTTCTGAATCTCACCGGCATTGATGAGGCGGTAAGCATAGCCAGAGGTGGTGGTTGAAGCCAAACTCAAAATCTGGTTCTTGGAGTTCTGGTTGTAATAGGTGGCATCCAAGCCCAAGCGTCCGTTGAGGAACTTCATCTCCAAACCTACCTCGTAAGAACCTGTCATTGTAGGCTTCAAATCCTTGTTTGGCTGTGTTGAGTTGGCTATCATACCGATGGTATAACCCGAGTAGCTATACTTGCCTGTGGAGTAGTTGAGTGCAAGCTGGTAAGGGTCGGTATCGCTACCTACCTTTGCCCAAGATGCGCGAATCTTACCATAATTGATGAACTTCTTGTTCTTGATGAACTCGGAGAATACCAAGCTACCCGATACAGATGGATATACGTATGTATTGTTATTTGTAGGGAGCGTAGACGACTTATCGCCACGGAGGGTTCCCTCCAAATAGTAAGTATGCTTGTAGCCGAGGCTCGCGCTGGCATAAAGAGAGCTGATCTGCTTCTTGTACATACTCTCACGAGTGTTCTGCTCCTGATAGTTCATGATGTTCTGGATGCCATTCATCTGCTGGTTAAGACCGGTATTGGTGATGGTCTTGTTGTTCACCTTGAAGATATTGCCACCCGCTGTGGCATTGACATCGAAATCGCCCCATGAGTTGTTGTAGAGGGCAAGGAGCTCTGCGTTCAGTGTTCTGTTATTGAAGATTTGGTCGGTAAGCTTTCCTGCTGGTGTACCTGGAGTTGTCTTGGCGATGAAGTCCTCGAAGTTCATGCTGTTAATGTCGGTACCGATGGTACCCTGCAACTTGAGGTGCTTGTTGATGTTCCAGATTGCCTTACCTGTCAAGCGGAACACATCTTTCTTAGAAGTATTGCCATTCTTATAGAGATCCCAGTATGGGTTCTTGTTATACTGGTCGTTAGCATTCCAGTTGGAGTAGTTGCCGTCGGCATCCTCATAGTGCTTCAACCAAGCCTGGTTGTAGGTACCAGCCAAAGTCATGAGGTTCTTACCTACATTGCTCTGAGAATCACCCAAGGCTGGACGGTTCTTCACGTTCTCACGAGTATAGTTGGCGGTGAAGTCGAAGTCAACAGGACCAGCTGAGGTATTCACACGGAGGTTGAAGTTGTCACGACTCATGTTGGTGTTAGGCAAGATGTCCTTATTGCGCATATCGGTAACAGAGAAACGCATACCCGTCTTACCGGAATTAACTGAGAGGATGGCAGAGTTCTGGGCGGTGAAACCTGTGCGGAAGAAATCGGAGGCGTTGTTGGGATACATCATGAATGGACGCTCCTCGCCATCGAAATACTTGAAGACGAAATCATCAGCCTTAGGACCCCAACTGGAGTTGGTACCAGCTGTACTGGATGTAGGAAGGGCACCATTGTAGCCCATACCATAAGTTGTCTGCACATCATCCCACTTAGCCAACTGGGTATCGATGGTGAAAGAACCATTGTACTCTACACCAATCTTATCCTTCTCCGCCTTCTTGGTCGTAATCAAGATAACACCATGAGAGGCACGGCTACCATAGAGGGCAGAGGCAGCAGGACCTTTCAATACGGTCATCGTCTCGATATCGTCAGGATTGATGGCAGAGATACCATCACCGAGGTCATAACCACCAGCTTCACCAGCACTGCCAAAGTTGGTATTATCCAAAGGCACACCATCCACCACGTAGAGAGGCTGGTTATTGCCTGCCATTTCTGTATTACCACGAAGAAGCACGCGGGTAGAACCAGAAGCACCGCCAGCGGTGTTCTGCACAACGAGACCAGCCACCTTACCTGAAAGAGAGTTGATGACGTTGGTTTCCTTCGCCTTGGTGAGTTCCTCACCTTTAACCTCCTCCAAGCCATAGCCCAAAGCCTTGCGGTCGCGCTTGATACCAAGGGCGGTAACAACGACCTCATTCAAGGCCTTACCATCCTCTTGCATCTGTATTTTCATGCCATTAGCAGCTTTCACGGTCATCGTCTTGTAACCGATGTAGCTCACTTCGAGCGTTGCTCCAGGCTTGCAGTTCAACGTAAAGTTACCATCTATATCGGTAACGGCACCGTTGGTTGTACCAGCCACCTTCACGCTAGCGCCAATCAAGGTTTCGCCAGTGGCATCCACCACTGTACCCTTGATGCCTTGGTTCTGCTGAACGCTCATCGCTGCATTGTTCATCTGGGCAGCGAGAATGGCAGAAGCAGGCATCCACATCAAACCTGCACCGAGCAGGCCGAGAAACATAGTTTTCTTTCTCATAATTGATATATTGTTTTTAGTTTAACATTATTCTTTCCCAAAGATTCCTTCGAGAATCCAAGGAGCATTCACCTTCATACTCTTGAAACGGTCGAAGATGCCATACTTCTCAGAGCCGTTGCCGAAGTGGTTGTTGTCCCAAACGAAAGTAGAGAAGCCTCGTTTGCGAGCCTCCGTAGTCAAGAACTTACAGTAGTAGGTCATGTTTTCATGCACTTTCTCTGAGTTTGACTTATAGTGATCGGTTACTCCCCACTCTCCTATTACGATACCCAGTCCTTTGTTGCTCCAGGTATTCACCGCCTTGTCGAAGAAATCCGTCATCGTCTTCTCGTTGTCTGCAGGTATTTTGCCAGCATCCTTGTAGGCATCACCCCAGTAATCGTAGGTGCAATCGCCGGCGTAGCTCCATGGCTGATAGTAGTGAAATTCCACACTCATATAGTTGTTGCCATTGCCTTCGGCATCCTTCGGAATGATGAAATCTCCATTCTCGATGCCAAACCAAGGGTTACAAACGTAAGTCTGTAAGATGAGGTGGCGCTTGGCATTGTTGCCGCCTGTGGCACGAACCATATCCACGAATGTCTGATTGTAAGCATTCTGCACTTCGAGATTCTCGGCAGTAGGCTTGCTCCAGTTGTCCCTGACGTGAACCTCATTGGTACCGGCGAAAGCCAAGCGACTGTCATAATTGGCAAACTCAGAAGCGATATTCATCCAGAGGAGCGCAAGCTTCTGGCAGTTTTCTTCCTTATATTGATAGGTAGGACGACCTTCGAGCCATTTTTCATGATGCACATTGATGATAACCTTGAGGTCATTATCCAGGCACCAGCCCACCACCTCCTTGATGCGAGCAATCCAAGCCTTGTCGATGCTCATCGCCTGAGCGTTGGTAATGTGGCACTGCCAACGGATTGGAATACGGATGGCATTGAAACCTGCCTTCTTCACGGCTTGTATCATCTTCTTGGTAACAACGGGATTGCCCCAGGCTGTCTCTGCATGGATAGAACCATCAGGGTTGCCAATCTGCATCGACTCACCATCCTGTCCAGGAGCTGAACACTCGAATTCATTGCCAAGATTCCACCCCACAACATCTTTATTCCATTGCTGGGCAGTAGGTATGGATTCGCCTACACCATCAGAACTGCCGGATGAGGGCAATGTACTTGCTTCGCATGAGAAACATGTGAAGACGCCTATTAAAAAGAGGCTAATTTTCAAAAAGTTCCTTTTCATTTTTATGTTTATATTGTTATTGTTTCGTTTTTTAAATAACTGTTTGACTTACTTAACAGAATCTGGTTGCAAAGATAAAGAAAAGGAACTTTCAGAGGGTTAGATAACAAACAAAAAAAGGTTTCAATTCAGACATATCGTCTAAACAAAAACCTTTTCTTTGAATTTAAAACTCTAATTTACAGATACTTACTTGGAGAAACTCCAAAGTGCTTTTTAAATACAGTACTAAAGTACTTCACGTTTACAAAACCGGCTTTCACAGATACATCCAGTACACTATCCCCCTGTTTCAGGAAGATTGCAGCCTGCTCCAGACGTATCAAACGCATAAAATCCTGCGGACTTTGACCCGTAAGAGTCTTCAGCCTACCATAGAAAAGCGTTCTGCTCATCGCCATCTCTCTACAGAGTCGGTCGATATTAAAGTCTGTGTCGCTCAGATGAGCCAACACCAAACGGGTAGCTTTATCTACAAAAGCCTGGTCTTGCGGATCCAGAACAGCTTCTGCCACATTTTCGAATGTTTGGCCTTGCTTATTCAAGACAGTATCATCCTTTTTCTCTTCAGAAGTTCCAGTAGGTTCCAAGTGTTCATAGGAAGAATCAGAACCCACAATCTGCTCGGAAGAAGCAGACCCAGAAGCAACCTCTCCTCTAACAAGAGCAAGGCTTCTGTCCATATAATACTGACTCAACCGGCGACGATTCTTCAAAATACTGGCAACCTTACTCGCAAGAATAGCAGTATCGAATGGCTTGGCTATATAGTCATCAGCACCAAGTCCGAGTCCCTCTATCATAAAGTCACGACCAGCCTTAGCAGTCAGCAGGATAACAGGCAGCCATGAGGTTTCCTTATTTTCCTTGATGCTGCGACAGAACTCGTCTCCGTGCATTCCCGGCATCATGACATCAGAAACAACGATATCACATACCCCGCCCTCTTTCAAATATTTCAAGGCAGCCTCTGCACTCTCCACATCAACTACTTGATAAGAATCACCAAAAGTCATTCTGATATATTTGCGAAGATCTTCATTGTCATCGACAAAAAGAAGTGTATCCGTTGAAACATCAGCATCCTGCAGAACCGCAGAAGACACTGTCTGGCTAGTTTCATCATGCTTATCTTCAGCTAAAGAAGATTCAGATGCAACATTTTTCTTTTCTCCAACAAGCCGGACAGAAGAATCTGTTACATGACCTAATGGCATCTTCACACAGAAAGTAGTACCCTTTCCTTCCTCACTTACGAAACTAAGTTTTCCTCCTAATTTCTCTACAAGCTTTCGTGTAAGCATCAGTCCTAATCCACTTCCCATTTCCTGAGAATTTATCGCATTAGAAGCCCTGAAGAAGGTCTTGAAGATACTCTTAATTTCGGCCTTTGGAATACCTATACCTGTATCACATACATGAATCATAGCCATCTTGCCTTCAACAGAAGCCGACAACGTAACCTTTCCACCTTGAGGTGTATATTTGATAGCATTCGAGAGAAGATTTTCCAATATCAGATCCATCATTTTGACATCAGAATGAATCTGTTGCTGCGGACACGTTTCAATACACAGTTGAATATGCTTCTCCTGAGCTGCCAATACAAACTTTTCCAACTGCACACGTAAAAGCATCGGCAATTCTATATCTTGCAGGCGAACCTGTTCGGCAGACTGCTCTATCTTTTGGAAGTCAAGCAATTCTGTAACCATCTTCAATAGTTTGTTGCCGTTGCGATGCGCCATATCCAAGAATCCACGACTTTTCTCACTCAAGCTGGAATCATTAGCCAGATTATCAAGAGGAGCCAACACGAGACTCAAAGGAGTACGTATGTTATGGGCAGTATTAACGAAGAAATTGATTTTCTCATCATAATACTTTCGCTGTAAGCGCTCTTTGTAATACTGCCAGACAAAATATAAGATGGCAGCAAAAATACAGAGATAGATAATCCATGCCCACCAGGTATTCCACCAAGGCTGGGCTATATGAATTTCCAAAGTTGTTTCTCCCAATTCTCTACCATTACTTCTGCAGATAGCCTTTACATGAAGCACATAACTGCCCGAAGGCAAATTTACAAATCGTGCCAACTGATTAGAAGATGGTTTACTCCAATTACGGTCGTATCCTTCCAAATAATATTGATATTGAATATCATACTGGTATTGATAATTGATACTCTCAAAAGAAACAACCAGCGTATTCTCATTATGGCTAAGTTTCAATTTGCCTTCCTTCAACATTTCAAAGAGACATTCATTCCAGTAATCGGAACGTTCGACACCTTCAACCTCAACACTATGAATACGAAGTGGAGCGGCATAATTCAAACCTTTGGCAAACATAGGAGTCAAAGCGACAACTCCATCGTTGCTGCCAAAAAGCACCCTGCCATCTGAAGTACACGCAACAGACATTCGGTTATACTCACGTTCCATTCCCTTAAAGATGTTGAGGTTTACTATCTTCCCCTGTTTCATGAACGCCAATCCTTTATCCGTACAGATCCACAAATTGCCATTAATACCTTTTATAAGTCCATAAACAGTATTAGAAGGCAAAGCGTCCTGATTCGTATAGCGCTTAAACTTCTTTGTCAGTAAATCATAATCATAGAGTCCTCCTCCATCCGTTCCAATCCAGATATGACGGGAATCCTGAAAAGACATACTGTTGACAAACAAATTAATGTCTTTACCGGGATACTGTTCAGGATAAAAGAAACGACGAGGATGCAAAGGTTCGCGCTTATCAATCAAATAGCCTCCATGCGAAGTTCCTACAGCAATAAAACGCTTATCCAGTGATTCCGTGATGCATTGCACTTCGTTGACAGGCAGATAGAATACCGACTTTCCCGTTCCATTCAAATTATATTTATCTGAAGGGAAACAAGCCATATCTCCATCCAAACATCCCACCCAAACATTACCATCGCTATCAGTAAAAATACAGAATACGTAATCACTCTTCAACATTCCTGTTTCCACAGAATAAGCAGGCATACTAGTGCCATCAGCATGAACCTGATATACGCCATTACCATAGGTACCAACCAGAATTCTGCCGTCTACAGTCTGACAAATCGTAAGCGCCACTTTATTATATAATCCATGATGCCAAAGACGAGTCTGCGCATCATAAACACTTACTCCTTTATCTGTGGCATACCATATTTTCCCATCACGGCTTTGGAAAACATCGTTCACACAATTATCTATCAGTGATTGACTGTTGAGATATTCATGTGTGATATATTCCAATGTATGTTTCATCGGTATTGCCAAATCTACTCCTCCCGAGTAAGAGCCTGTCCATAAATCGCCAAAACGATCGCAGCACAAGGTATATAATCCATTACCATTCAGCACGTTACCCGGACGTCCATCTGTATCAAGCAAGAGCTTTGTTTGTTTATTCGAACTGTCATAAGCATATATTCCTGCTCCATCTACAGCCATCAGAAGAGTCTGCTTATCATATAAAATGATTGAACGTACGGGAATTTTAGGAATGTTTTGCAAAGATTGGAAATCAGCAGATTTTATCAGCTTCCAAGTACGATCATCCACCACTTTAACTCCTTCGTGAAAAGTACCCAGCCAGATACGATGTCCCACAATATCATGATAAGAGGATACTACAGAACTGCCACTAATCTTCTTTTCTAACTTCCGGGCAGACATCGAATAGCAATAAACATCTTTAAATGTTCCTATCAAGAGTTTCTGACCTATAAATTGGATATGATTAATATAGGTATTTTTCAATACAAACCTACCCTTAGCTGTCTCCCGAACTATCTCCTTTCCATCAGTAGCTGCTGATAAGCAATAAATGCCTCTATCCATAGCTAACCAGAAATTGCCCTTTTCGTCTACCAACAGTTCGTTCAACACGATACTTCCACCTAAAATATTCTGAAGATTACATTTCAAGACAAATGTATCTTTCCTCTTATCATATATATACACCTTTCCCTTGTTGTCGTAGGCGTAAATCAGATGTTGCGCATCCTTAGTCAGTTTAATACATCTACCACTAGCATCACTATACGGCATCTCTGTGTATAAAGTATAATTGGTTACTTGTTGCCCATTATATCGGTCAACTCCACGCTTAGTACTTATCCACATGGCACCATCCTCTGCCTCGACAATAGAATAAACTCGAGGGCTGGAAAGACCATTGTCAGCATTGAGATTGGAAAGCATGAACATATTTCTGGAAACATGCGCATATGCCTGAAGAGCCGATGCCAACAGCAGCAATATAATTAGAGTGCAGGATTTATATCGTTTCATAATTCTTTCATTGATCTTATTTGGGGACAAAGATAATACAAAAAAATGAAAAACAAATAGAATAATGAGATAAAATGAAAAAAATCTATTATCTTTGCAAGATATTAATATAAAGATATAGACTATGATCAAAAGATTATTATCCTTTCTAGACGCATCGCCAGTGAATTTTCTGGCAGTAAAGAATATCTCCGAGGAATTGGAGAAGAACGGGTTCCGCCGTATGAACCCACAGGAGCCTTTGGGCAAGATTGAAGCGGGTGAAAAGTTCTTCGTTACCAAGAACGACTCTTCCATCTACGCCTTCCAAATCGGAAAGAAGCCTTTGGCAGATGCCGGTTTCCACATGATCTGCGCCCACTGCGACTCGCCTACCTTCCGCATCAAGCCCAATGCTGAGATGCTTTGCGAGGGCGGTATCGTAAAACTGAATACCGAGGTTTATGGTGGTCCTATCATGTCAACCTGGTTCGACCGTCCGCTCACTTTGGCAGGTAGAGTTATCGTGAAGGGCGAGGATGCGATGAATCCACAGACGCTCCTTCTTCATGTGAAGCGCCCATTGCTGCAGATCAGCAATCTCGCTATCCACTTCAACCGTCAGGTGAATGATGGTGTGAAGTTGAGCAAGCAGAAGGATGTACTCCCTATCCTCGGCATCATCAATGATGAACTGGAGAAGGGTAATCTCCTGATGAATGTGATAACCGGAGAACTGAATATCCAGAAAGAGGATGTTCTTGATTTCGATCTCTATCTGGCTGATGCCACTCCAGCCTGCACCTTCGGTGTACACGATGAGTTTATCTCTTCAGGCAGACTCGATGACCTGTCTATGTGCTGGGCTGGTGTAGAGGCGATGATTGCATCTGATGCCAATGATACCACCCAGGTTCTCGCCATCTTCGATAATGAAGAGACGGGGTCTCAGACCAAGCAGGGAGCCGGAAGTCCATTCCTTTCATATATGCTTCAGCGCATCGCCCTGGCACAGAGCCATACAGAAGAGGCTTATTATCAGGCAGTAGAGCGTGCCTTCATGATTTCAGCCGATAATGCGCATGCCTGGCATCCTAACTATAGCGAAAAATTCGACCCTACGAATCATCCTAAGTTGGGCGGTGGTCCGGTCATCAAGTTCAATGCAGCCCAGAAGTATGCGAGCGATGCTGTATCAGCAGCCATCTTCGCCAACATCTGCGATGCAGCCGGTGTACCATGCCAGCGTTTCGTAAACCACAGCGATGTAGCAGGTGGCAGCACCTTGGGCAATATTCTCGCCTCTTCCATCCCATTGAAGGGTGTGGATATGGGCAATGCCATCCTCGCTATGCACAGTTGCCGCGAAACCGGTAGCGTTATCGACCATGAATATTGCGTGAAGGCTTTCACCAAGTTCTATCAGTTGTAAGCAATCCCAATTTATCTCTTCACTCTTCACCTTCTCGCCCGTAACCCCTCTGTTTATCGGGGTTTCGGGAGGTGAAGAGTTTTCTTTATCTCTTCACCCACTCTTCACCCCTCTTCACCCATATAGAAATACACTATACGCAATATGGGAATAAAAAAAGAGGAAAAAGCATGGCGGTTTGGGAAAATAATCGTAAATTTGCAATTGGAAAACAAAGATTAGGAATTATGATAGAGACAAACGATAGAATATTGCCGGTAGGCATCCAGTCTTTTGAGGAAATCAGAAAGGGTGGATATCTTTATGTTGACAAGACAGATATCATCTGGCAACTTGCCAACAGAGGGAAAAAGTATAATTACCTGAGCCGTCCACGCCGCTTTGGTAAATCCGTTCTTGTAGATACGCTCGAAGCCTACTTCATGGGTAAGAAGGAACTCTTTGAGGGGTTGAAGATCATGCAGATGGAGACGGAATGGGTGAAGCGACCTGTCATCAGACTGGATATGAGCCAGGCTGGCGCAGAGCCGGAATGTCTGAAAGGTTATCTAGACTATACCTTTCAGGAATATGAATCTTTGTATGAGATAGAAACAAGAGATAATTCTCCGTTAGCTACTCGTCTGATAGAAATTATAAAGACTGCATACAACAAAACAGGTTTGCAGGTGGCCATTCTCATCGATGAATATGACTCTCCATTGCAGCATTCCTGGAAAACTCCGTTATACGAAAAATGTACGGCAATATACAGAAACGTATTTGTCATTCTCAAATCTATGGACAAATTCGAAAACTTTGTTTTTATCACAGGCTGCACCAAATTTTCGCAATTCTCCCTAACCTCAGGTCTCAACAATTTGAGTTTCATTGGTTTTGATTCAGAATATGCTGCTCTATGTGGTATCACAAAAGAAGAAGCTATCTGTTATTTCAAACCGGAAATCAACAAATTGGCAGCATGTAAAGGATGGACATTCGATGAAGCTGCAATGCATCTGTCTTCTTATTATGGTGGCTATCACTTCAGTAGTAGAAACAAGGTTGATGTATTCAATCCTTTCTGTCTTATCAATGCATTGGCAGATTCTGATTTGAAGAACTATTGGTTTTCATCCGGGACATCGCCACTACTCTCTAAGTTTGAAGATGATATTAAAAAGAGGTTGAAAGATTTCGAGTATTGTCCGATAATTAGCGATACACTGGAGACTTCTGATGTGACTGATGGTGGAGCAGAACTTGTCCTTTATCAGTTGGGCTATCTTACGATAAAGGGATATATGGATGGAATCTATTTGCTAGGATTTCCGAATTCTGAGGTAAAAAAATCACTTTACGAGACGATATTGCCAGTGCTTACTTCAGAAGCAGAGCAATAACGGCGGTGTAGATGCTGCCACGGAGCAGATAAAAGCCAAGTTGTATGCCGAACCTTTCAAGGCTGATAAGCGAAAAGTAATTGCCCTTGCCATAGAACTGGATGATAAGGGAAAAGGATTGATAGATTGGAAGGAAGTATAAGGAAGAAAGCGGAAAAAGCCCCCGAAGCGTAATAGCTCCGGGGGCTTTCCATATTTATCACCAGGCATTGTATCTACTGAATCTGCAGTATCTGGTCTTCCGTCAAACCAGTTATTTCCTGGATTGTCGCCTCATCCATACCTTTTGCCAGCATATTCTTAGCAATCTCAACACTTCTTTGGCTTTTGCCTACTTCTTCGCCTTTTGCCATGCCTTGCTTCATACCTTCTTCCATGCCTTTTTCCATGCCTTCTTCCATTCCTTTCTGGTACCTGTCATCCAGGAGGGTTCTTTCAACACTTACCGAATCCCAGAATTTGTCATAGGCACGGAGCTCGG
>OLNF01002011.1_pt1 | contig 16605 bp, 14 predicted proteins | sample 1673061 | NCBI WGS metagenome assembly OLNF01 (sample SAMEA3136751, study PRJEB25190) | human gut metagenome | reverse complement strand
CCGTGGCACGCTGATCGCAGATCAGCGCAGGTCGTGCGCAGCACGACCATGGGGGCGGGGTAGCAGTCCTGCCTTTCAGTTTTATTCAATCGGCTTTCACGTCACACATCGGTTCTTTGTTCCTTTCTTCACTGAAGAAAGGAACGTTCCCTTTCGTCCTCCCCACTCGTTCCCCATCCCCTCCCCGAAAGGAGCCCACGCATGGACGACAGCCTGATTCGCTTTTTCGCGCCCCATACGCAGGAGGAAGAAAGCCTGCTGCGCGGCGAACCCCTGGCGCAGGGGCGCTATACCGACCGCAGCGCCTTCATCGTGGAGGGCGAGCGCTTTGTGCCCTCGCGGCAGATGATCTCGCTGCGGCCGCATACGCGCTTTGCCGATTTTCCCATGCACTGGCACGACTATGTGGAAATGATGTATATGCTGCAGGGCGAAACGCTGCACGGCATGCCCGACGGCAGCACGGTGCGCCTGCAGGCGGGCGAGCTGCTGCTGATCAACCGCCACAGCGCGCACAGCATCGCCCGGTGCGGGGAAAACGACATCGCGGTCAACTTCCTGATCCAGCAGGAGTTCCTGGATTTTGTGCCCGATATGATCGGCACCCATAACGTGCTGGGCAGGTTCCTGCTGGACGCGCTGCGCAATTATGAGCAGGACATGGCCTATCTGCACTTCCGCGTGGCCGAGATCAGCGAGATCCAGTGGCTGCTGCAAAGCATTGTGCATTCGCTCATCGCGCCCAAGGCCGCCGGCCTGCAAATTCGCCGCACCGAGATGGGACTGCTGTTTCTGCACCTGCTCAGCCGGCCGGAGTGCATGCGTATGCCCGCCGCCACGCATCAGGAAAACCTGGTGGTGATCGAGCTGCTGCAGGAAATCCGCCAGAACTATGCTGATTTTGTGCTGCGCGATTTCGCCCGGCGCAAGCATGTGTCCTCCGCCTATCTGTGCAAGGTGCTCAAGGAGGCTACCGGCAAAAACTGCACCGCGCTGCTGCAGGAGCGGCGCATCGAAAAGGCCAAGCGCATGCTGCGCGAAACCGACCTGAGCGTGATGGAAATCTGCGCGGCGGTGGGCTACAGCAACAGCAGCTATTTTTACCGCATCTTCGAGTCGGCCACAGGCATGTCTCCCAGCGCCTGGCGGGTTAATTCAGGTTGCGACGAAAGGCGATAAACGTCCTTTCCCGCCGCGCTGTTTTCTGTACAATAAAGGATAGCGAACCTCAGCTTTGACTAAAGGAGAGATTTCCCATGAACGAAGGCTATCAGCTGGCCCTGCGCCGCTACGCGGACATTGGCATAGATACGGAAAAGGCCCTGCAAACGCTCGCGTCCATTCCCGTGAGCATTCACTGCTGGCAGGGCGACGACGTGACCGGCCTGGAAAGCCTGGGCGGCGCGCTGGACGGCGGCATCCAGGTGACGGGCAATTATCCCGGCCGCGCCCGCACGTTTGAGGAGCTGACGCGCGATTTTGAAACCGCACTGTCGCTGATTCCCGGCTGCAAGCGGCTGAACCTGCACGCCAGCTACGCCATCGGCGGCGAGGGCAAGCGCGATCAGCTGCGCCCCGAGCACTTCGTCCCCTGGGTGGCGTTTGCCAAGGCGCATCATATCGGCCTGGATTTCAACCCCACGTTCTTCTCCCACCCGATGGTCAAGGATAACCTTACCCTGTCCAGCCCCGATGAGGCGGTGCGCGCCTACTGGATCCGCCATGCTGTGGCCTGCCGCCGTATCGCCGCGTATTTTGCGCGCGAGCTGGGCACGCACTGCCTGTGCAATATCTGGATTCCCGACGGCTACAAGGACGTGCCCGCCGACCGGCTATCCCCGCGTCTGCGCCTGCGCGACAGTCTGGATCAGATCTTTGCCGAGCCCCTGCCCGGCGTGATCGACAGCGTGGAAAGCAAATTCTTCGGCATCGGCCTGGAGGCCTACACCGTGGGCTCGTCGGAGTTTTACGCCAACTACGCCGCCACGCATCCCGGCGTATATAACCTGATGGACAGCGGCCATTACCACCCTGAGGAGTCCATCGCGGACAAAATCCCCGCGCAGCTGGCCTTCTACGATAAGCTGCCGCTGCACGTAACCCGCCCCATGCACTGGGACAGCGACCATGTGGTCACGCTGACGGACGACCTGCGCGGCATTGCCGATGAAATCGTGCGCTGCAACGCCTGCGATAAGGCGCTGATCGGCCTGGATTTCTTTGACGGCTCCATCAACCGCGTGGCCGCATGGGTAATCGGCACGCGCAATATGCAAAAGGCGCTGCTGCTGGCCCTGCTGACCCCGCATCAGGCGCTGGCCGAATTGCAGGATTCCTGCCGCTTTACAGAGCTGCTGACTCTGCAGGAGGAATACAAATCCTTGCCCTGGGGCGAGGTGTGGGCGGAATACTGCCGCCGCCAGGATGTGCCCGAAAATGAAAAATGGCTGTCCGCCGTGCAGCAATATGAACGGCAGGTTCTTGCCGAAAGGAAGTAAGCACAGATGAAAGCAACCGATTTTGAAGTGATGCAGTCCTTTGCCCGCGTGTGCGACGATGGCTGGCAGCAGGGCTGGCACGAGCGCAACGGCGGCAACCTCACCTATCGCATGACGGCTGAGGAGGTGGATCAGCTGCGCCCCTTCTTCCGCGCCGTGCCCGGCAAATGGGTACAGATGGACGTGCAGGCCGATAACCTGCGCGGCGAGTATTTCATCGCCACCGGCAGCGGCAAGTATTTCCGCCATGTGCAGCGCGCCATGCAGGACACCTGCTGCATTGTGGAAATCAACGCGGCGGGCGACGCCTGGCGCATTGTATGGGGGCTGGAAAAGGGCGGCCGCCCCACCAGCGAGTTCCCCAGCCATTTTCTCAACCATTCCGTGCGCAAGGCGGCCACGGGCGGCGCGTGCCGCGTGATCTATCACGCGCACCCGGCCAATGTGATCGCCATGACCTACATCCTGCCCCTGACGGCGCGCGATTTCACCCGCGCGCTCTGGCAAAGCGCCACCGAGTGCCCTGTGGTTTTCCCCGGCGGCGTGGGCGCGGTGCCCTGGATGGTGCCCGGCGGGCGCGATATCGCCCTGGCCACCAGCAGGCTGATGCGCGAGTATGACGCGGCGGTATGGGCGCACCACGGGCTGTTTGTATCCGGGCCGGACTTTGACACGGCCTTTGGCCTGATGCACACCATTGAAAAGGCGGCGCAGATTTACATGCTGGTGCTTGCCAGCGGCAAGCCTGTGCTGCAGACCATCACGGACGATGATCTGCGCGCCATCGCCAAGGAATTTGGCGTAACGCTGCGCGAGGAGTTTCTGGATTGATTTGATTGGGGGCGCGGCACCTGGCGGCGTCCCCATTTTCTGATGAAGGATAGGAGACGGGGGACGAGGGATACGTTACTTTCTTCAGTGAAGAAAGTAGCAAAGAACCTATGTGTGACGTGAAAGTCGATTGCATCGGCGTGCCACGGGGGCATGCTTGGATGCATTGGTTGTTCGTATCTATTTGCGATTGTTGAATAGAACGGCAACCAGCATGAAAACCGCACGACCATAAAAGCCTTCTCCCAAACGCGAGACGGATGAGTTGCCGTCCTCCCATCCCCGCCAATCTATCATAAAGGAGCTTTACCATGCCCTGTGAAATCTATCAGCTGGCCCCGCAGACGCACACGCAGATGATGGGCTATGTGATCAAAACCCCCGGCGATTCGCTGATCGTCATTGACGGCGGCACGGCGGAGGACGCGGATTACCTGCTGTATCTGCTGCGCCGCCTGGGCGGCAATCGTCCCAGGGTGAAGGCGTGGTTTCTCACCCACCCGCACTCCGACCATGTGTACGCGCTCTACGATCTATTGCAAAATCGCCACGAAGCCTTTTCGCTGGACGCGCTGTACCTGCACTATCCCGAGCGCCGGGTGCTGGAAATCGGCGAGCCGCGCAGCCTGCCCGCCTGGGACGGCTATCAGGCGCTGCGATCGCAGATCGGCAGCCGGGAGCATATCCTGCGCGAGGGCGAGCATCTGGACATTGACGGCACGGCCTGGGATGTGCTCTATACCAGCGATCCTGCCTTTACCCGCAACGCCTCCAACAATTCCTCCTGCGTGCTGCGCATGACCAGCGAGGGCGTGCGCACGCTGTTCCTGGGCGATCTGGGCGTGGAGGGCGGCGAAAAGCTGCTGCGCATGCACGGGGACGCGCTGCAAAGCGATATCGTGCAGATGGGTCATCATGGGCAAAGCGCCGTGCGCATGGATGTGTACCATGCCATCCGCCCGCAGGTGTGCCTGTGGTGCGCGCCCAAATGGCTGTGGGATAACAATCAGGGTCGCCGGGGCTACGATTCGGGCGTCTGGGATATTCTGCGCGTGCGGGAGGAGATGCGCCGCCTGGGCGTGCGCCGCCACGCAATCGCCAAGGACGGCACCTACCGCATCACCCTGGATGGGGGCAACATTGATATTTTCTGCGCGGATCCCTTTGCCGCGCAATAATAAGGAGGCATCACCATGCGAGTATACGGCATGCAGGTCAATCACATCGCGCGCCCGCTGGGCTTTGATCTGACCCCCCTGCGCTTTTCCTATAAGGTCGCCTGCGAGGGCGGCAAGCGCCAGCAGTCCGCCCGCATGCGGGTGTACGGCCCGGATGAAAGCGTGGTTTACGATTCGGGCACGCGGCAGGATATCGACAGCCTGTGCTTTGCGCCCGATATTCCGCTGTCCCCGCGCACGCGCTATACCTGGGACGTCACTGTAACCGCCGATACCGGCGAAACGGCGCTCAGCCCGCGCGCGTGGTTTGAAACCGCCAAGCAGCAGGAGCCCTGGCTGGGGCAGTGGATCGCCGCGCCCAGGGAAATTGCCAACGCGCGGCTGGTCAAGCGCTTTGCCCTGCCCGGGCGGGTGGTCTCCGCGCGGCTGTATATCTGCGGCCTGGGGCTGTACGAGGCCTTTATCAACGGCCAGAAGGCAGGCGACGAATACCTGGCCCCCGGCTGCAACAAATACGACAGCTGGCTGCAATATCAAACCTACGATGTGACCGACCTGCTGGCGGAGGACAATGAAATCGCCGTGCTGCTGGGCGACGGCTGGTACAAGGGGCGCTTTGGCTTCCAGGGGCAGAAGGAAATCTTCGGCAATACGCAGGCGCTGATCTGCGAATTGCACGCGGCGCTGGATAACGGCGCGGAGATCATCATTCCCTCGGACGATACCTGGCGCTGCGGCGAATCGCCCGTGCTGTTTTCCAATATTTATGACGGCGAAACCTGGGACGCCTCCAAGCCCCTGGCTGCCGAGCTACCCGCGCGCCTGCTGCCCGATATGGATACAGATCTGCTGCGCCCGCGCATGAGCCCGCCTGTGCGCGCCATGCTGACGCTGCGCCCCGCCGCCGTGCTGCATACGCCCGCAGGCGAAACCGTGCTGGATATGGGGCAGGAAATCACGGGCTTTGTCACCTTCCGCACAGCTGCCGAGCGCGGCCATACCTACACCCTGCGCTATGGCGAAATCCTGCAGGACGGCTGCTTCTATACCGATAACCTGCGCACCGCCAAGCAGACCTTTACCTACATCTGCGATGGGCAGGAGGCCTGGGCGCGGCCGCACTTCACCTTCTTCGGCTTCCGGTATATCAAGCTGGAGGGCTTTGGGGAGGAAATCGACCTGCATGACTTTGTGGGCTGCGTGCTCTATTCCGATATGGAGCAGACGTCCTTCATCCGCACCGCCAGCGACAAGGTGAACCGCCTGTGCGAAAACGCTCTGTGGGGGCAGCGCGGCAACTTTGTGGATGTGCCCACCGATTGCCCCCAGCGCGACGAGCGCATGGGCTGGACGGGCGACGCGCAGGTGTTCTGCGCCACCGCCTGCTACCAGATGAGCAGCGCGGCCTTCTACGCCAAGTTCATGCGCGATATGGCCTTTGAGCAGCGCGAGCGCGGCGGCGGCGTGCCGCACGTGGTGCCCTCCTTTGGCATGCAGGGCTCCCCTGCCTGCGCCTGGGCGGACGCGGGCAGCATCATCCCCTGGACGGTATATCAGTTCTTCGGCGATACCGCCCTGCTGCGCGAGCAATACGACAATATGAAGCTGTGGGTGGAGTGGATTCATCGCGTCGATCACGAGACGGGCGACCATCGCCTGTGGCAGGCGGGCTTCCACTTTGCCGACTGGCTGGCGCTGGACGCGGCCTTCCCGGCCTCCTGCACGGGCGGCACCGATCCCGATTTCATCGCCTCGGCCTTCTATCTGTACTCCACGCGCCTGACGCGCAAGGCCGCCGCCATCCTGGGCTACGCGCCCGACGCTGCGCGCTACGCCGCCCTGGAGCAGGAGATTCTTGCCGCCATCCGCCAAACCTACCGCGCCCCTAAGGGCGGGCTGACCGTCAACACCCAGACGGCGCACATCCTGTCGCTGTTCCTGGGGCTGATGCCCGAGTCCGACACGCCCATCCTCAAGGCCGCGCTGGATCGCCTGTTTGAAAACGCCCGGAACGAGCTGCGCACGGGCTTTGTGGGCACGGCCTATCTGTGCAGCGTGCTCACGCAGGCGGGCTTTAACCACCTGGCCTACACGCTGTTTCTGAATGAAAACTACCCCGGCTGGCTGTATGAGGTGAACATGGGCGCTACCACCGTGTGGGAGCGCTGGAACTCCGTGATGCCTGACGGCCATATGTCCAGCACCGGCATGAACTCGCTCAACCATTACGCCTACGGCGCGGTGATGGAGTGGGTGTGCCGCGACGCGGCGGGGCTGGCTCCCGTGGAGGATGCGCCGGGCTTCCGCAAGGCGCTGATGCATCCGCATCCCGATACGCGCCTGGGTGAAATCGATTTCAGCTATGAATCCGCCATGGGACGGTACCGCACCCACTGGAAAACGGTGGATGAAACGACCTTCGATTGGGAGCTCGAGGTGCCCTTTGGCGCGCAGGCCGAAGCCGTGCTGCCCCTGGGCACGGTGACGGGCAGCGACGCGAACTGGCAGGAGCAGGCCGACGGCTGCCTGCACGCCGTGCTGGAAAGCGGCAACTACGCCTTCCATTGCGTGTGCGCCGCGCCCTATTCGGGAAGGCTGCTGCTGGACGTGCCCTTTGAGCAGCTGCTCAAGCACGATGATCTGCGCGAGGAGATATTGACCATCGCACCCGAGCTGACCGAATTGAAGGCCGTCAAGGATATCCAAAAGATGTCATTGCGCCAGCTGCGCTCCTTCCCCTTCTCGCCCCTGGCTCCCTGGAAGCTAAAGCGCCTGGAGCAGGCCCTCAACGCCCGCGCCTTTGGCTGAGGAATGCCTATGAATAACGCCATGATCGCCATCGATATCGGCGCGTCCAGCGGCCGGCACATGCTGGGACAGGTAAAAAACGGCCGGCTGGAGCTGACCGAGCTTTATCGCTTTTCCAACGGCGCGCAGCGAAAAAACGGGCGTTTATGCTGGGATATCGACCGGCTGTTTGCCGAAATTCTGAACGGCCTGCGCACAGCGAGGGCGCAGGGAATCACCCCGCGCAGCGTAGCCATCGACACCTGGGGCGTGGACTTTGTGCTGCTGGACGCGCAGGGACGCATGCTGGGCGACGCGGTAAGCTATCGCGACGGCCGCACGCAGGGCATGGACGAGGTCGTCCGCCGCGTCATCGATGAGGAAGCGCTGTATGCCCGCACAGGTATCCAAAAGCAGCCGTTTAATACCATCTATCAGCTGACCGCCCTGCGCGAGGCAGGAGAGCTGGATGCCGCGCAGGAAATGCTGCTGCTGCCCGAATATCTGAACTATCTGCTCACCGGCCAACGCGTGCATGAGTATACCAACGCCTCCACCACGGGGCTGCTGGACGCGCGCGCGCGCGCTTGGGATTGGGAGCTGATCGACCGCTGCGGCTTCCCGCGGCGGCTGTTCGGCCCCCTGTCGCAGCCCGGCACGCGGGGGGGCGCGCTGCTGCCTGAAATTGCCCAGGCCGTGGGCTTTGATACCCAGATTCTCCTGGCTCCCACGCACGATACCGCCGCCGCCGTGATGGCCGCGCCGCTGGAGGCAAACGACGCATATCTTTCCAGCGGCACATGGAGCCTGCTGGGCATGGAGCTGCCCGCGCCCATCCTGACCCCGGAAAGCCGCGCGCGCAACCTGACCAACGAGGGCGGCGCGCAGGGCACGATTCGCTATCTCAAAAACATCATGGGCCTTTGGATGCTGCAGGAGCTGCGGCGCGAGCTGTGCCCGCAGACCTCCTTTGCCGAGCTGGCAGCGCTGGCCGAGCGGCACGACGGCTATCCTGGCCGGGTGGACTGCAACGCCGCGCGCTTTCTGGCCCCCGTCTCCATGGCGGCGGAGCTGCGCAGCGCCCTGGCCGAGGGCGGCTATCCCGCGCCTGCGGATGTGGGCGACCTGGCCGCATGCGTGTGCCATAGCCTGGCGGATTGCTACCGCGCGGCGGTGGACGAGCTGGAAGCGCTGACCGGCCGCCGCATCGCCTGCCTGCGCGTGGTGGGCGGCGGCTGCCGCAACGATTATCTGAACCGCCTGACCGCCCGTGCGCTTGCGCGTCCGCTGACCGCGGGCCCGGCCGAAGCCACGGCGATTGGCAACCTCCTGTCCCAGCTGCTGCACGCGGGGGAAATCCACACCCTGGCCGAGGGACGAGCTCTGGTGCGCGCTTCCTTCACGCTGAAGGCATACGCCTGACGGCTGCTTTCGGACGGCAAAACGTATCTTTCATCCATTTTGGCTTGCGCAGGCAGGGCATGCTTGCTATACTGCCTTTGGACGGTGCAGGAACCGCCGTCCAGAAGGAGCTAATATGGAACAAAGCAATCTCCAATCCTTGATATACGAAACCGACCAGGCCATCCAGGCGGGTCAGGCAGCCCACGTGCAGGCGCAGCAGGCGCTATCCACCCTGCGCAGCGCCAAGGGCTGGGGCGTGTATGATCTGCTGGGCGGCGGCCTGCTGTCGGGGCTGATCAAGCACAGCCGCATGGATAAAGCCGAGCAGGAAATCGCGCAGCTTCGCCGCGCGCTGGATCGCTTTAACCGCGGGCTGCGCGATGTGCGCGTGCGCTGCGACGCAACCACCGAGCTGTCCGCCTTCTGGCGCGTAACCGACATCGTGTGGGATAACCTTTTCAGCGATTGGACAGCCCTGAGCCAGATCAGCGAGGCCAAGGAGCAGGTGGAGCGCACCGACGCGCGCATCCTGGATATCCTGCGCCAGCTGCAATCCGTCCGGGAGGATATGCGAAGGGCGAAGGGATAAGAAGGTATATGCAAGGCTCCCCGCCCAATGGGCGGGGAGCCGTTGTTATGTTCTTGTACTGCCTGCTTTTGGCTTTAACCTATTATCCAGCATTTTCTCCACGATTGGCAGGATGCACTTGGCAAACAATCCTTCTTCCTTTGTATACTCCTTTTTGATTGGAAATGCATACAATGCAACTTTGTCCTTTAAAATCTGGCGGCCTTCTCTATTCAATTGCAATCCGCTTTTGTCTTTATAAGAATAATGGGATTGCACTCTGGTGTATATGGATTCACTATAACAGCTGCCAATGTATAAGAAGTCGCCTTTCTTCAACGAGATATTGCGTACTCCAGAAAGAACTGGGAATTCGCTTCCCCACTCGTCATTCCAGGCTTTTACCTGTTCCTTAGTAAGCTCGCAGTCTTCCGTTATCCGGAACAAATAAACGCCTTTCTTTCCTCTTAATGCCCTTTCCAGATCTTTCTGCTGCGGAAAAGAGAAAAAAACAATCTTATCTTCAAAAATATCCGATGTTTTTTCTTCTTCGCCGCCGTTGATTTTATTAATAATGCTTTCTGTTTCTTGCTGTAGCCTTTCGCTAAACTGTATCACTTCATTTGCAATCATCGTGCCTATCTCCTTTTTCTGCTTTCGCTATATCAAAAGATTTTATTTCCTTCAAGATCCCATACATTCATATATCCGTTTTTCACAGTGAATACTCGTTTGACCTCGTCGCAGCAGTAGAGGCTATCATATTCGCACGGGAAAACATAGTCCCCCTCCTTCGTGAGAAGGCCCCATTTTCCATTCTGCATCCCTTCTGCTACTCCTTCAGCGGAAAATTCGTAGATCGTATCAAATTCATGATAGATTATCCAATTCCCATTGGTATCAATATATCCCCACTTTCCGTCCTTTTGAACCTTCGCTATTCCATCCTCAAACTTATAAGCCTTTTCAAACTCGTAAGGAATGGCCAATTTTCCTTTTTTATCAGCATAACCGTAATACAATTTCGATTCTTCTTTTGAAAATTTTCCCACCACACACAGCCCATCACGGAACTCAGATGGATATGTAAAAAGATTTACTTTTTCACCCTTCGTGTTAATCATGTAGGTAGAATTTCCTTTTTCCACTTTTGCAACGCCATCTTTAAATGATCTTGCCATATCATAGTCGCCAGCCAGTACAATTTTCCCCTGGAGATTGATATAAACATACTTGGAACCAATTTGTGCACACGCCAAACCGTAAGCAAACCAACCATCAAAGAAATCAAATTTACAAGGAATTTCCAACTGCCCATTCATATTTATCATGCCCCATTTTCCATTTTTGCTAACCATCATTTTTTCGTCGCATTGATTAGGATCAATACTAACTGTCGCAATTTTATCGTATTCAAAAGGTATAATTACTTTTCCTGTTTTGTCAATAAACCCCCACTTTCCATTCTTCTTTGCCGCTGTTAATTCGCCCTTGAAAACATGCATATCAAAACTCTTAATATCCTCGTATATGCATGGCACAACCAGTTTCCCAGTATTATCAATAAGTCCACACTTTCCATTTTCAACCACCACAGCCATGCCGTTTTTAAAACATGAGAAGTATTGCGGCGTTATGTTGCAGGTAGCCACCAACTCACCCGTCTTTGAATCAAGCAAGCAGAGCTTGTTACCTTCTCGTGCCAGAATAGGCTCACCGCCATAATCACCTTCTATTTCAGTCGCTCGGTACTTACACGGAATAATGATTTTCCCCTTCGGATCCGCATATCCTGTTTTTCCGTCTTTTACTATTTCGTACCCTCCATTAGAAGACCAGATATAATCATATTCTGCAGGGAATATAACCTTTAAGGAAGCCGCGTCTATTAATCCGACCTTTTTGCCTTTTTTTACCTTGACCAGAGACGATGAATAGTAACCTTCTACCTCATCATACTGATGCGACAGCGTTGCTGCCATGGCAAGCGTTGGACTGGAAAGCAGCAGCGCGAAAAGCGACAACAGGGCTACGATTTTACAAATTCGGTTCTTCATGGTTTTTCTCTCCTTTTTTTATTATCGTTTATTATTGCTGTATCAAACGTCCTCAGAGAAATCCGTCTCCCCGGGCGATACTGTCAGGCTGGTGTAGTTAATCAACGTGCTGACCTCGTAGTTGTCCGCGCTCATATCCATTTCCACAATCACTCTTTCGGTGATGTAGCAGGTATAATAGCTTAGATATCCATAATTAAGCGCGCGGCCTTTATCGTCGGCATAGAAAGACTTTTTGCTGTCGCTTGTCCATTTTTCATTGTCCAGCAGCGGCTCGCCGTATTTATTGGTAAGGGCTTGCTTGAAGGTGTTGTAATCGTCGATGTAGAGCGAATCGACAGAGTGCTCTTCAGTCAGGATATAGCGCACCGAATACAATCCGCCATCGCAGAAATAGTAGGCCAAAAGCACGTCCATCCCAACGGCAGTGGTATCGTAGGCGATGTAGTTGGCATCCAAGCCGTTCATCTTGCCCGAATACTTGGGTGTGCCCTCGACGGCCATAACGGACTCCTGCGAATCGCCCCAGCGGAATTTCTTAAAATCGTAAGCGGGGGCGGATTCGCCCAGTCCGGGCAAGGCGGCAAGGCACAGGGTTAGCAGCAGCAAGCAGGCAGTAAGACGTTTGACAATCGCGTTCATACAGGTTCATCCTTTCTATTATGGAATAAAATGGAAACACCAGTTAAAAAGCGCGGCACCACCTCGCAATGCTATAGTCGATAGATAAAAATGAGCACAAAACGCAAAAAGTAGATTTTCAATCGATATTATACATGATTGTGACTTATTTGTCTATAATTATCTGAAAAAGAAATTTTTATTCTATAATAAGCCTCACTGATGTCAATACAAGCAGGGGGCGAGGCGCATGATTGGAGAACGGCTGCTGGAACTACGCAAGGACGCTGACCTGACGCAGGATGATCTTGCCGCCATTCTGAAGATCAACAAGCACTCTATCTCCGCCTATGAGCGCAACAAAAGCGAGCCTCCAGACGACATCAAAATCGCCATCGCACGGTATTTTCAGGTTTCAATCGATTATTTGCTGGGCCTGACGGATAACCCAGCGCCGTATTCGCGCACCGCCTCCGCCCTGCGCCTGCCAGCGGCTTTTCCGCTGGAATCGCTGCCGGAACTGAAAAGCTATGCAGATTATCTCATCTACAAAAACCGCAAATAGAATACCCAACAAGCTGCTGTGCCCGTTGGGTAAGAAAGAGAGCCTTCTCTTTTCAGAAAAGGCTCTCTTGGCAGGGGCAGTAAGACTCGAACTCACAACAAAGGTTTTGGAGACCCACGTGTTACCATTACACCATGCCCCTACGAACATGCATTATTATACCGGGATACGGGCAAAAAGTCAAGCAGAATTTTTGCTTCTTCGGCAATCGCGCGGCGGGCGCGGAAGCCGTCGTATTGGGTCGAGTTAATAATAGGTATAAATTGGCGCGAATGGCCAGAAAACGCTTGACAAATGCCCCGCTGTATGTATACAATAGCATGACCGGCTGAAAAGCGGCCGCGCGCAAGCACGGCGGCTATGCTGTTTTTCGATACACATGTCTTTTCGCTCTTTGCGAGTGGGCGTGGGCGCCTGCTCTTGCATGATAAAGCAAGCTGTTTTGGCATTGCTGTTTTGTTGTGTGCAAACCGAGGCTTCATGTTGTGCCCAAATTCAGCATATAGCCGTGGGGTTTTTAACCCGCACGGTTTTTTCAATTGGCAAGATTACATATTGAAATTTGGAAAAACAAGAAAGAAGGAGGCAGCCAGGTGGACTTAATTCTCGCAATCGCACTCATGGTCGTCTTCGCGCTGGTCGGCGCGGGCGGCGGCTATTTTTATCGCAAGAACATGGCCGAAAAGCGCATCGGCCGAACCGAGGAATACGCGAAAAAACTGTTGGACGACGCTACCCGCAAGGCGGCGGAAACGAAAAAAGAAATGGAAATCGAGGCCAAGGAGGAGGTCCTTCGCCTCAAAACCAAGCTGGACGACGAGATCCGCACCCGCCGCGCCGAAATGCAGCGCAGCGAGCGCCGCGTGAACCAACGTGAGGAAATGCTGGATAAAAAGATGGATAACCTCGAAAAGCGCGAGGAGGCCATCAACCAAAAGTCCGAGCAGACGCAGGCCCTCTACGACGAGGCCGAGCAGCTGCGCGACAAGCAGGTGAAGGAGCTGGAACGTATCGCCGGCATGACCCAGGATGAGGCCGAGCAGATGATCATCAGCCGCGTACAGAAGGAAGCCTATCACGACGCCGCCGCCATGGTGCGCGATATCGAGGCCAAGGCCAAGGACGAGGGCGAAAAGAAGGCCCGCAACATCATCGCCCTGGCCATCCAGAAGTGCGCCGCCGACCATGTGGCCGAAACCACGGTGTCCGTCATTAACCTGCCCAACGACGATATGAAGGGCCGCATCATCGGCCGCGAGGGCCGCAACATCCGCGCCCTGGAAACCGCCACGGGCGTCGATCTGATCATCGACGATACCCCCGAAGCCGTCATCGTATCCGCCTTCGATCCCGTGCGCCGCGAGATTGCGCGCATCGCCATCGAAAAGCTGATTCAGGATGGCCGCATCCACCCCGCCCGCATCGAGGAAATGGTGGAAAAGGCCAAGAAGGAAGTGGACAACCAGATCCGCGAGGCTGGAGAACAGGCCATCTTCGAGACGGGTCAGCACGGCCTGCATCCCGAGCTGGTCAAGCTGCTGGGCCGCATGCGCTACCGCACCTCCTATGGCCAGAACGTGCTCAAGCACTCCATCGAGGTCAGCCATCTGGCCGGCCTGATGGCCGCCGAGCTGGGCGCGGACGTTCAGCTGGCCAAGCGCGCGGGTCTGCTGCATGATATCGGCAAGGCTGTCGACCATGAGCAGGAAGGCACGCACGTGCAGCTGGGCGGCGAGCTGGCCCGCAAGTATCACGAGAGCAACGACGTGATCCACTGCATCCTGGCGCACCACAACGATGTGGAGCCGCAGACGGTGGAGGCCGTGCTGGTGCAGGCCGCCGACGCCATCAGCGCCGCCCGTCCCGGCGCGCGCCGCGAATCGCTGGAGAACTACATCAAGCGCCTGGAGAAGCTGGAGGCCATCACCAACGACTTTGCCGGCGTTGAAAAGTCCTTCGCCATCCAGTCCGGCCGCGAGATCCGCATCATGGTCAAGCCCGAGGATGTAACCGACGAGGGCACCAAGGTGATGGCCAAGGAGATCGCCAAGCGCATCGAGCGTGAGCTGGAGTATCCCGGCCAGATCCGCGTAAACGTGATCCGCGAAACCCGCAGCACGGAATACGCCAAATAATAAAGCAGCCTATCAAGGCGGCAGGTCAAACGATCTGCCGCCTTTTTGCATGCAAAAAGCTTCCCCTTCATCTTCTCTTTCCCGCGCTATTTCGCTTTTTTATGCGCTCCGTATCGACGGCCCTTGCCCGGTGAACGCGCTATCATAGGCAGCGTAGGAGGGAGCGTTATGGTCGTCATAGGCGAGGAATATCTGCTGATGAACCTGCTGATGGATACGCTGTGCCTGACGGCGGCCATGCGGCTATCCTCCCTGCGCGCGCGGCCGGGGCGCATCGCGCTTGCCGCGCTGGCAGGCGCCCTTCTGTCCATGATCGCCCTATCCCTGTGGGGGCTGCACGCCAGCGCCTATGCCGCGCTGCCCATCGCCGTGCTGATGGCGCTGCTGGCCTTTGGTCTGCGCCGCGCGCCGGGCGGCAGCGCCCGGCTGCTGATTGCCGGGCTTTTGTCCGCGGGCATGGCGCAGTATATGCACCGGTTGGGTCTGGGCGGCTGGGCGGCCGCGCTGGCCTGCGCGCCGGGCGTGCTTTACGCCGTGCATCTGCTGCTGCGCTGGCAATCGCGCGCGGGGGAGCGCGCGGACGTCCGCCTGCTGTTCGAGCGCGGCGGCGTATCGCTGGACGGGCTGGTGGACAGCGGCAACTGCCTGCGCGATCCCGTCACCGAGCTGCCCGTGGTGGTGGTGCCCTATCAGGCCATCCGCGCCTATCTGCCGCCCGGCACGCGCTGCGAGCAGCTAAGCACGCTGCCGCGCGGATTTCGGCTGATCTGCGTGCGCACGGCCAGCGGCAAGCGGCTGATGATGTGCTTTCGCCCGCGGGGGCTGTATGTGCGCGACGGCCGCGTATGGCGCGCGGCGGACGCGGTGGTGGCGGTATCGCCCTGCCTGCACGGGCGGCGCGCGCTGCTGCCGCCCACGCTGAATTTATAAAATCAATTGCCGAGGGGGATGACATAGATGATTGATATGCGACGGCAGCTATACGCAATCTGGGCGCGGCTCTGCGCGGGATCGCTGGATTACATCGGCGGGGCGGACCCGCTTCCCCAGCCGCTTACGCGCGAGGAAGAAGCGGAGCTTTTGCAAAAGCTGCCCACGGATGACGGCACGGTGCGCTCCATCCTGATTGAGCGCAATCTGCGGCTGGTGGTGTTCATTGCCCGCAAGTTTGAAAGCTCGGGCGTGGGGCTGGAGGATCTGATCTCCATCGGCACGATCGGGCTGATCAAGGCAGTCAACACCTTTGACCCCGAAAAGAAGAACAAGCTGGCCACCTACGCCTCGCGCTGCATCGAAAACGAAATGCTGATGCATCTGCGCCACACGGCGCGGATTCGCTATGAAATCTCCCTGGATGAGCCGCTGCGCAAGGATTGGGATGGCAACGAGCTGCTGCTAAGCGATATTCTGGGCACGGAGAGCGATCTGGTTTACCGCCGCATGGACGACAAGGTGGAAAAGCAGCTATTGCGCGCGGCGCTGGCGCGCTTGCCCCTGCGCGAGCAGCAGATCATGCAGCTTCGCTTCGGCCTGGGCGGCGCGCGGGAGATGACGCAAAAGGAGGTTGCCGACGCGCTGGGGATTTCGCAGAGCTACATCTCCCGGCTGGAAAAGCGCATCCTTTCGCGCCTGAACGTGGAGCTGACCCGGATGAGCAGCTAAGGGGGCAGGAACGAGGGGACGAAGGGGTTACGTTTCTTTCTTGAGTCAAGAAAGAAACAAAGAACCTGTGTGTAACGTGAAAGTCGATTGAATAAAACTGGGAGTGGCCCTGGCCACCCCGTGGCAGGAGAAAGCCTGAACCGCCCGGATGAAAGCAAGCTTTCCTCCGTTCGTTTCCTGCTTTCCCCCATAGTCGTGCTGCGCACGCCCTCGCGTCCAGCTGCGCTGTCCGCTGCCACGGGGGCGTGGTTGGGGCAGAAATCAGACGTGGCGGGTAACGATAGTTGGTGAGTGCACTC
>OLNF01002009.1_pt1 | contig 16622 bp, 19 predicted proteins | sample 1673061 | NCBI WGS metagenome assembly OLNF01 (sample SAMEA3136751, study PRJEB25190) | human gut metagenome | reverse complement strand
TAGGCGTTAAGTTAAATTTAATGATCTAGTAGCAACATTTTTCATAAACTTAGCGAATATCATTAAAAATTAGAATAAACAAGAGCACCTTTCATATCTGATAGGTGCTCCTCAAATATTGAATTTTTATTGATTTGGGTAAGTAAACAAATCATATTCTAAAAATATAATACCAATAATAATTAAAGGTTAGTGGATTCTTGCTCACGGCAACTTAAATCATATGATGATGGACTATCAATACTTATAGTACAAAAGCGATAAGATTCTTTTTTTGAATATGCATCATTTCCAATAAGATAACCATTATGTTTATAGCTATATTTCTTGCATGATTTTTTCATCATTGTATAAAGATCTTTAGATATTTCATTTTCATACCATATTGTACTGATTTCTGTTGGAAATAAAGCTTGATTCTCATAGTGTCCACCTATATCAATCAAAATAGAAGCCTTATTGAGTTCCTGATCTATGAAAAATATGTTATCTAAGCAAAACTTATTTTTCCTTTTTATAGGTGTAGTACCACTTAAACATACAAGCCATTGATTATTAATATGATTGCCTCTTAAATTAATACCAAAATGTGGTTCTTTTGTAATATCAGATATTTCTATCAAGTCATCCATACGACCACACTTGAAATACTGTATTTCATTATTCTGTTGAAAATCATTAAAAATAGAGATTAAGTCTTCTTTTGTCGCAAACATTCTAAAGCTTCTTGTTGTCATAATATGATCACCTCTGATATTCATACATCATTCTTCTAAATTTTCAAAATATTTAATTACTTCATTATATTTCTTTCTTAATCCTTTTTTACCGAATCTATTTTCAATAACTTCTTTTGCTTTGTTTAAATCATGATTGTTGAGATAAGTGGCTGCAATATATAAATATTGGTTATCATCCCAGATGATTCGTTTATCTTTATTTTCATAAAGTGATAAATAATCTTTCTCACTCGTTAAATCATTAAGCAGCGGTATTGCGTTCTTTTCAAAAAAATCCAATAGTTGATCTTTTAGTGATTCACAAGCGTTGATATCCATTAAATAGAAATTTCCAGATCTAGAATATATTTGTATTGGTTGTCTGATTGTAAATTGATCTAACCATTTAGATGGAATGAGGTGACTTGCGTATTCTTTGGTAGTACCATTCACTGAAGGAATATAAATCTGCATATGAGGATATATATGTGCTAATGCACCTGGATGATATGAAGGGTTAGAGAAGAATACTATTTCTACTTTTTGAGTTACACCATCTAGTTTTCTTATATATGTAAGGCTATTGTTTCTTCTAAGAAATCCATTTTCTTCAAAATAGAAATCTAATTCAGATATAAGAGAAATAATGATTTGTTTAATGTCTTTTTGTAACATATAGTTTAATTCTTCCCTCCTTCTATTAATATTAAAAAACGCCTATCAAATACGATAGGTGTTTGTCTAATGTTGTATTATTATATTTTTGAATCAGTATACAATCCATATCCTAAAAACAAAATACCAATGATCATTGCTAGGATGGCTTCTATTGATAGAAATGGTCCTACATATTCTAATCCTTTTTTAAACAGAGAAGCATCTTTTGTAGCAAGATTACTCATGAACATAGCAACTGATATGTATTTTGTAGAAACTAGAATTGCGGATATTAGACAGAAAGTAACACCAACACCTTTATTATTCATATAAGATCCTCTTTGTTTGTTAACTTAATTATATCATAATGATAAATACAAGAATATAAGAATAAGTTTTCTAATAAAAAATCACCAACCATTTTACTGATTGATGATCTTTTCGCTCATGTTTAATGATTACTCAAAATCATACGGATTGCTGTAACAAAACCAATCAAGTGAGTGTACATCACCAATATCATGTTCTAAGCGTGCATTTCGCTTAGCCTGACGTTTTGCTTGTTTCTTTCGTGATGCTTTCTTTGTCTTCTGATCATTTGATACTCTGGCCTTATAAGCTTTGTTATTAGGATTGTGCTGGTTTGCGTAATCATTAAGCTGTTGTTGAGTGTGCGTCTTTGATGACACCGACTTCATTCTTATCATGAACTTTTCTCCTTGACTCCATATCTATGATATCGATGATTACGCACAAGATAGCGGACTCTCAGTCACCTTCTTAGCTGAACCCATTAAGATTCGTAATGGATTATCCCTGCATTTAATCAAGTTCAAGGTTGGAGAATAATTTTTGTTACAATACCACAAAAATTATTGATTAAATTATATCAAAGGAAGCTTATGAAAGCCTAAAAAAGATTATAAAAAGATTGTAAACTTCCCATATTCCGTAGTATATTGTTAGACGGTAGTTTTAAATGTTGGTTTAATATAGAATAAACTGTTTAAAATAAGATTATAGGAAAGAGGATAGAATGATGAACATAGGATTTGATAATGAAAAATATTTACAGATGCAGTCTGCTCATATTCGCGAACGCATTGCTCAATTTGACAACAAGCTCTACCTAGAGTTTGGTGGAAAACTATTTGATGACTTCCATGCATCTCGTGTACTCCCAGGATTCCAGCCGGATTCTAAAATGCGTATGTTGATGCAACTTAGCGATCAGGCCGAGATTGTGATTGTTATCAGCGCAGAAGATATCGAAAAGAATAAAGTACGTGGAGATCTTGGCATCACTTATGATGTAGATGTCCTTCGTTTGATGTCTATTTTTGAAGAACATGGTCTGTTTGTAGGAAGTGTCGTTATTACAAAGTACAGCGGACAGCAGAGCGCTTCCTTATTTAAAAACAAATTAGAGAAGCTTGGCATTAAGGTATATCTTCATTATCCGATTGAAGGATACCCTTCTAATATTCCACATATTGTCAGTGATGAAGGTTATGGAAAGAATGAGTTTATCGAAACATCTCGTCCACTTATTGTTGTTACTGCACCTGGACCTGGAAGTGGTAAAATGGCAGTCTGTCTTTCCCAGCTCTACCATGAGCATAAAAGAGGCATCTGCGCCGGCTATGCTAAATTCGAAACATTCCCAATTTGGAATATCCCAGTGAAACATCCAGTTAACCTTGCATACGAAGCTGCAACTGCAGACCTAAATGATGTAAATATGATTGATCCTTTCCATCTAGAAGCTTATGGAAAGACTACAGTCAACTATAACCGCGATGTAGAAATCTTCCCAGTACTCAATGCAATGTTCCAGCGCATTTATGGACAGAGCCCTTATAAATCTCCTACAGACATGGGAGTTAACATGGCCGGAAATTGTATCTGCGATGATGCCGCATGTAGGGATGCTTCTTGTCAGGAAATCATCCGTCGCTACTACGATGCAAGAAGACGCGCTCTTGCTGGCAAATGTTCCGAGGAAGAAGTATATAAAATCGAGATGCTTATGAACCAGGCTGGTATTACGGTCCACGATCGTCCAGTTGTTGACGTTGCTCTTTCTCGTGCAGAAGAAACAGAAGCTCCTGCTGCTGCATTAGAGCTTGCAGATGGCCGCATGATCACAGGTAAGACTACAGACCTCCTTGGTCCTTGCGCAGCACTCCTTTTAAATGCACTCAAAGAGCTTGCTGGTATTCCACACAGTCAGCCAGTCATCTCACCTGCAGCAATTGAACCAATCCAGACTCTAAAAACACAGTATCTTGGAAGCAAAAACCCACGTTTACATATGGACGAAGTGCTGATCGCGTTGTCTGTTAGTGCAGCTTCTGATTCTAATGCTCAGAAAGCATTGGAACAGCTTCCTAATCTAAAAGGATGTCAAGCTCATACATCGGTTATGGTCAGCGATGTAGACAGAAAACTATTTATGAAGCTTTCTATCCAAGCAACTTTTGAAGCAAAATATGAAAATAATTCTGTGATTTTTCCTAAAAAAAGGTATATAGCCCTAAGTAATTTTCATCTTTTGAAGAAAGAAATAAACAGAGACTTATCGAAAATAAAATAAGTCTCTTTTTTGATTTGCTTCTCATACCCAGTCAATACGACTACCCTTCCCAGTCTTTTTCACAGTAAGTTTTGTGTTGATCTGTTCTTTTTGGTTCACTGACTTGAGAAATGATTCATATTATTTGTAACGTTTTTTTATGCTATTATATGTAAAAAAAGCTCCTCACCACCAGAACTAAATTCAGTGATGAGGAGTATTAGTTTTAATCAACAACCGTCTTATAATAAATTCCGAAATCTGCCAATGCATCAATAATCGGCATCATCTCTTTTCCAAGGTCTGTCAGTCCATAATCAACTCTTGGTGGATTCTCATGATAATCATTTCTATACACAAGACCATCATCTATCATCTGCCTCAGACTATCAGTAAGTACTTTTTGAGAAATTCCATCTAATTCTCTTTGAAGTTCATTGAATCTCCATGGACGGCTTTTTAAATTTCTTATGATCAATAACTTCCATTTACCACCAATTAAAGACACTGATGTTGCAACAGGACATTCTGGAAGTTCCTTTTTTGTCTTCATATGCAATCACCTCATTTCAAAAATATTATAGTATATTCATTTTATTATGTACAGTTACAAAAAGGTGCGTACTTTTTTTAGAGTGTATAAATGATTATACTATACTCAAGCAATAAGGTTGCAAATAAAAATGGAGGTAATTCAAATGTCAAACTATACAAAAACAAATATTGGTAATGAAAGTCGTACAGAACTTCATGAAGCACTTTCTTTAACTGGTGCTGAAGTAAGTATTAATTCTCTTCCTGCTGGTGCAGGTGTTCCTTTCGTTCATTCTCATAGAAATAATGAAGAAATCTATGGAATTATTGCTGGAAAAGGAACTGCTATCATTGATGGAGATACTGTTGAAATTACTGCAGGTGACTGGTTAAAAATCAGCCCTGCAGCAAAGCGTCAATTCTTTGCTGCAAGTGATTCAAGTATCACTTATATATGCATTCAAGTGAAAGAAAATTCACTTGACGGATTCACAGTTGATGATGCTGTCATCTATTAAAAGTGTCACAAATCTGCACAAACCCCTTCCATCCATGATGAGAGGGGTATTTTTTTAGGAGATCTCCACTTTTTCCTGATAATATAAAGAATTAAGGAATTCCCTTCCGTTTCCAAGTATAAGATACTTCATTTTGAAAATGTCCTACATATTCAAGTCTAGTATGCTCGTTATTTCAGTAATTTTCATTCATAGTCACAGTTTTAAATTATTTGTTGATCCTTATGATTTTGAAGATTCCAAGTCCCATATGCATCAAATTAAAAATAGCATACGTGTATTCTTCACAAGCAAACATATCGCAATAATTGCCTTCAGTAAAGTCTTATTTCATAGCCATACTCATGCAATACAAAACCATCATCAAATACCTCATTGTAAACACCATTAACCTTTACAAACTCTTTTTTAGTATACAGTTGAATTGCTGGTATATTTATATCAACCACAAAAAGTCTAAGAAATTCAGCATCAAGTGTTTTGGCAATTTCTTTTGCTTTATCAAGCATTAGACTACCAATACCTTTTTTTGAATATTTAACATTTACACCTAATCTGTCAATATATACAGCTTTTGCATGATTATCATTCCATTTAACTGCAGTTTCTCCTGAGTTTGTATTAGACAAAACAAATGCTGATACTATTTCTTCATTGTTAAGCAAAATATAGAGTTGATTATTTTTTATATCTTCCTCAAAAAATTCACATGGATAAATATCGTCCCAAATCTGAATTTTCTGTTTATTCATGTTTTCAATAATTTGTTTATACATATCTTTTAACTTCGGCAAATCTTGCATGACAGCTTGTCTAAAATCCATCTTATCACCTCTTCAAATTCCGATTTATCACTCTGCTATACGACCACATAGACTGCATTTATACAGAATAACGATACATTAATAGTCATAGCTATCAATGGTTGTTTACGAGCTTACCTTATGGATGTCTCAAGTTATAATAATTAACTTCTCTTCATTGATATGATATCACTTTTAGATAAAATAAAAAACTAGAATTATTACTGTAATAACTTCTAGTTCTAGAATACGAAATTGTAGGTTTTCCATCATGATGTTGTGTTTTACCTACGTTTTTATGTTATCCTTTGCAATTTAAAGCTACGAATCTGCTGGCGGAAAGTTACTTTTCTATATTTTCCTGCCCTAATTGATCAATCAAGTCCATCACACGTTTTGTCTCATATCTTTTTTTACGACCTTTTGCCTTCTTCATCTCTTTCTTATGTCGTTTAGTTCCTTTTTGAGAATTAGGTTTACTTTTAGCTGAATATTTTACAGGATTTTTCTCCCTGTAAAAATCATGCGCAATTATGTACTCAAGGTATTCAACAATAGTGTTCCGTCTGCATGACTGCGAATGATAATTCGGAATCAGAGCGTTAGGATTGTCAATCTCATCTGTCTCCATTTCATTGCGATGATAAAGAAACATGGATTTCTTCTGTCCGTTAGTGATTATCTTCCAAATACTGACAGGGGTTTCTATCACCAACGCTTTCCCCTGTAGAAAGCATGAAATGAAATTTTCCATACAAATGTTCATTATCGCATCTTCTTCCTGATGGTAATACTTCCATATAGGAGCAGTCTCATCAACACAAGCTAGTTCTTCTTCCATATTACGTTGTTTTATCAGAAAATATTCATTCATTATAGCAATCACCTCACTCTTTTTATTGCAGTATATCGTAATACCTAACAGTAGTGAACCCCCAGCATTTCTTCTACAGAGCGTTTTGGCCAGTTATCTTTGCCTGTTGAAGATTTAATATTCCTATCTTTAAGTTCCTTAACAATACCTAATATTCTTTTACCACCAAGATACAAATCAAAAATCAACTTAACAACTTCTGCCTGTTCTTTATTGATTACAAGATCACCGTTCTCGTCCTTACCTCGCGCTTTGAATTCTTCCATATCCTTAAATACAAACATAGCCGATTTCTTTACATCATTATCAGGCACCGAACAGATAGGAAACATCCAAACTTTACGGGGAACTCCATCCTCGCCAGGCTGAGTTTCGGTTTGAGGTTTATCAACAAGCTCTATCCTTCCGCAGTACACATACTCGCCTGCATCCATTACTTCGAAATGGTGGACATCGAAGCCAATTTAACCGCATGCTGCAAGCGTAGCATTCTAGGCCCAATTAATATCCTGGTCTCCATCTTTATCCATACCAGTGTAATGAAGAACTCCACCAATTCACTTATCGTGATAGATTCCTTTTGTGTAGTCTGAGACAATAACCAAAGTATTCGTAGTCTTTGAACATCTCACCATATTACCGCATTTGAATATATCAACAATATCTGCCCTTTTTTAGTATTTGACCTATTTTTAATCCATGATTAGATGCTAAAATGCACCTCCAAATTTAATAAACTTTCTAGAGATTCATTCTTCTTCCGGATAGCACGCTCTACAAAGCATGTCAATCATATCCGCCTCGTGCTTCTTACATAGGGTATCTTTCCAGTACAGACTAGCAGCCTTGCCGTCACCCTTTTCAGTAAGTTCACTCATTAATCGAAGTTTTATACTGCCCTTCGAAATCATTTCCTTAAACGTGCTCTTCTTTGCTTCCGGTGACATGTTAGAAAACTTCGAATTTACGTTTCTCTGAATAATACAAAGGTTTCCAAATTGATCCACTCCATCCGTCCACGATTCGAAAGTTCCTTCTGATGGATTCTGTGGATACCAATGTTCCACTGAATTTCTAAATTCAAATGTAAAGTCATCGTACTTTTTAGGCTCGGACATCCACAGAAGGTAATCCAAATAGTTAAATACAATATGAGGAGTACTTACTCCCATTGCGTATACACCATCTTTGCAAACATCAAAGAACTGTTCACGCACTGCATTCTTTGCAATCTCCTCAATAGCATCACTGAACACAGACAAATCATTGCCCAGAGCATTTGAATAGTTATCTTCAGAAAGCCAAATCAATAGCTGTGTTATCCAGTGCATTACTTTTGGAGAAGTATAAGAAACACGCAGCGCTGACTGAAGCATTATGTTTCGCTTGTTGCGATCGTTACTTCTCTTTTCCTTGTTATGCTCTCCTTTTCGAGTAAACAAGGTATTTCGATAATATGGTTTCTTTTTGGATTGCTGGCCGGAAACATAAAGTGATTTGAGACTCCATTCTCCGTCGGCATTCTCGTTCGCATACTCTCTTTTTACAATGTACTTATCGAACAAGAACCTTGTCCGCAAAAGACAAATAATAAACTCTTTTGAAAAGGTCTCTTTGTTATCTGCAATTTTGCCCTTATCATTCACTCCATATGTCGTAACACGATTAAAGCTTTCGATGAGTTTCTTATCGTCGAGCAATTCATCTATGATCTTTGATCCAGCATTTTCATGTGAAATGCCTTTAATCGCAATATAAACCTTCAATGTATGGATGAGAAAATACGGGAACTCAATAACACTTTCAAATCTTACTTGGATATCATCATCCAAATACCCATCGTCCGTATCCACCCGGAAATCAACATTTATGATTTCCTCTATAGTGTGGCCAACACCATTCAGGGAATTTGCTTTGATTTCTCTCTTATAGTTGGTCCAACTCTTCGGAGGCATATCATTCCAGTACCTTCCGAAAATAGCCTCACGTACTTCGTTTCCCTTACTGATAAAATGCATCTGAATATAACCGGTCATGTCACTGCAGGCATCCCAGATCTTAGCAAATATTGCTTTGTCTTTTTCATCTTTGAGATAGCTCATCAGTGTCGCCTTCAAAATATCGTGCTGCTCAAGCTGCTCGCCACGAGTATTCATGATCTCAAAGTAGCGATTCAGATCCGTGTTTTCTGGCACTTCTATCCGATAAACAACTACACGTGAAAGTTTTTCACAAAATTCGTCTTTATCAAATCCTTCCCTCTGCATTTCCTGCATAAGGATTTTTATACCACTCTGAATACCAGACTCAATTCGATCCATATCCAATTTCCTGCGGTTCATCTGAATCAGTTCCTGAATGTTCTGAAGAGTATAATTCGATTTATCTCTACAGGCAAACGTCAAAGTATTCTGCACTTCATAGCCAAGGCAATTCAGCAAAAGATACAGTGACGTCAAGCGCTGCTGCCCATCTACGACCTCAAACTTATTTCCCTGTCTTGAAACAATCAATGCACCAATGTAATAATTCGCATCATCAGCAACATCGTTGATGTCCTCAATCAACTGGACAAGCTGCTTATCCTCCCAGGCATACGCACGCTGATAAAGGGGAATAATATACTCCATATCGGTATCAAAGATATTGTTGTCATCACCGACAATATGAAGTTCAGTAACTAAATCACTCATTTGACACCTCCATCAATCCATTCATAGTCTTTAGTTTCTTATAAAGATCGTTCCACTTATCATGATTAGCTCTGTCCGGATCTCGCTTTACCTTGATCTGCAGACTGGAAATCTCATTATGTAATCGAGCGAAACTGATCTTTGAGAACATCGCAACTGCATTTGTATATCTAGAGTTGTCATCATTGCCAATGGCATACTTATTGATGCTATCGAACCCTAAGTTTTCCATATCTACACGAATCATAAAAGCCCAGGTGAATAACTTCTTTACCGCCATTTCATCAAAGTTGTGGAACTTATCATAATAGCAAAGCAACGCGCAATAAAACAGGTTGCGAGCATAGACAAAACCTGCAGATCCATATTTTACAGAGTCCATTTCTTTAATACTAGATACTTCTTTGCCATTGCAGATAATAGACTTAATTTCCGCAAAATCTTGATTATTAAATATTTCTGTCTTAATATCGTGTATCAAGTATAGGTAATGATCTACCATTTCAAAAAAATCATTTCCTGAAATAAATGTCTCCGTAATTTGGAAACATGGCATTGCTTTACTTGCACGTCTTGCATATGAATACGTTGATGATTCCGGTATACCTTTATAAGTATCAATTTCCTTTGCCGTAAAAGGCTTGCTCTTTAATCCGCGTGACCAGTTCCAAACAGGGAACAGAAACAAATCGAAAAGCTCTCTAATTTGATTTGTGTCTTTTGATTCCCACTTAGTAACCGCATGTTCCATCTCATATGGATACTTTTTCATCTCTCGCAGATGATATGCTTTCAATAGGTCATGCGGATCAAGAGACTTTCCTCTGGTATTCTGTGAATCAAATAACTGAAAAGCCTCAGATACCTTTTCGACACTGATTACAACAACCTCTAATATTTCATCAAATGCACGAATAAAATTCTTCTTATCATCTTTATTCTTTAGTGAAAACCATTCGCGAATGAACATATAATTATCATGAATATTAGTTTGAGTTATTTTATTGGAAAATTTCTTCTTGGAAATAGGACACTTAACCCCTGTCTCTATGCATTGTTTTATAAGAAGAAGTGATATTATCCTCTGTTGTCCATCCACAACATCAAATATTCCATGTTCATTCTCATGAAGAATAATGGTTCCTACCCTGTACTTGAAGGGAGTTCTATACAGTCCTGCTTCATTGATTGCTGTACTAATATCACCAAGAAGCTCCTCAATATTTTGAATCGTCCACTTATATGGCCTTTGATAGTCAGGAATATCAATCTCCATCTTTAGTAATTCATTTATACTTTTTATCTCAGCCATATCTATATCCACCTACACTTAAATAGTTTTATCACGCTCTGCATCTTATTTTTCCTTTATGTATTTTCCACTCTTGATACGCTCATCATTGGGTTTTTCTGCATCAGCCGGAATAGCCCAATAGGAACCAATCTTTGTTGCACCTGGAATTCTATTTTCTGCACATAAAACTTGTATTCTTCTGATGGAGATACCCCATTTTTCAGATGTTTGTCGTATTGATAAATATTCCATATATTCCTCTCTTATAGTACAAATAACACACTATACAATTTAACAGCATTATATTCCAAACCACGAATAAAATCAATCTAAGAAAGTAGGCTAACCTATCACTAGGCTAGCCCCTTATCAAACTCTACGTGCACTATTAATGCATATGGCTTACCAGTTTACTATTTATTTAATTTATGATTGGACTATCTTGATAAAGAATAGTCCATTTTCTTTAGTTTCTCTTTTGTATAGAACGCTATACCAAGTTCTTTAAGTTTTTGCATGCGATTGTCCATGTCAACCTTATTTCTATGCATGTGGTACTCTATATACTTCTCAATAGTATAGGTTCCCCACATTCTTTAGTAGAACCACCATTTTGAGAGAATTAAACCGATGCGCGCAAAGAATTCAATACTCCATTTATAACACATCCCATATGCTTTCCTTACTGTTGGATGTTTATGTATCATGCAAATCCTCAATCGTTGCCGTACATATTTGTCCATTTTTTCCAGATATTTACTCATTGCGCGAATTAAACAGTGACTTTGCATATGACCTTCGAATACTTTGGGAGCTCTGTAGACATTCAAATAATAGTTGGTCTTACAAACGATGATAAGATTAATATCCCTTACCCACTCTTCTTTTGGTTTAGTCCATATCCTTTGTGTCTTATCCTTGATAGCCTTCTTGAACGTTTTAATTGATTTTTCCGTGGGAACGTTTGAGTAGTAATCATTCCCTTTCTTGCTCGTTTTCCAATGATTAAAATGGAATTATAGAAAGTCAAAGTCATCATTCTTAAAGTCAACTACCTTGGTTTTATTCATCGCAACTTCTAGTCCTAGAGATTCAATAACTGATTTAGCGATGTTACCTGCTCTTGTAACTTCTATCCAACCATAAAATTTTCTAGATTTTTAAAGGCTTTTAGGACATTTTTAGCGGCCTTGTTTCCAGTAACCAAAACCATCGAGTTCCCCTTATTTCAAGCCTTTTTTATACTTTTACTTAACAAAACTACGCTCTCAACATGGCTCGTAAATGGAAACATATCATAAGGATATACATCCTTGAAATCATATCCTAGCTTTCTAAATAATTTTAAATCTCTTACCTGTGTATGAGGATCACAAGAAACATAAACTATTTCTTTTGGCTTTAAAGAAACAGCTGCTTTAATAAATGTTTCAGTAGAACCACTTCTTGGTGGATCCATAATAATCACATCGACATCTACTTTCTGTTTTGCTGCTTCTACCATGAATTCAGTCGCATCCCCCTGAATAAACTTGATATTCTCAACCTTATTAAAAGTCTTATTCAGTTTTGCATCCTTTACGGCATCCTTATTCAGTTCTACCCCAATAACCTGTTTCGCATTCTTGCTCGCAATAAGACCTATTGTCCCAATACCACAATATGTATCCATTATTTTAGGATCTTTGACTGTAATAAGAGATAACGCCTTACTATATAATGCTTCACACTGATCATGGTTGATCTGATAGAAAGAACGTGGAGAAATCTTAAAAGTCATTCCACATAGTTCATCTACAATAAACCCTTTCCCAAAAAGAACCTTTTCCTGTTCACCTAATACAATACTTGTCTGTCTTTTATTTGTATTTAAGACAATACTCTTAATAGAAGGAAAAGCTTTCACAAGCTGATTACAGAAGTTCTTAGAACCTTTAAAGATAGCTTCATTAGATACAATGACAACTAATGTCTGATTTGTCTTGACTGCACGTCTAATAAGAATATGTCTAATTTCCCCTCTTCTTCTTTGTGGATCATAGATAGAAACTCTATACTTTCTAAATAATACAGCTATTTTACTAATAATTGCATCTGTTTCCTGGTCATGAATCAAACATGATTTATAAGGAATAATACGATGAGAATTCTCTTCATATAAACCATAGTTATATGCCTTATCAAACGCAATAATTGTCTTATTTCGATAGTAATAAGGATCTTCCATACCAGAGACTGGGTGTACATTAACCTTTAAATCCTTAAAGATCTTCTTACATTCTTCATTCTTATATTCTAAAGACTTAACATATCCTTGATTAATAAACTGACAACTTCCACATTTTTTCGCTATATCACATTTCATTATAATTCTCCTAGCCAATTCTTTAAAAAGTCATGGACTTCATAAAGTGTCTTGATTTCTAATCTTTCCTGTGGTGTATGAATATCAATACAGTTTGGTCCCATAGTCACAATGTCCATATCTGGAAATATTCGACTCATATGACCTGTTTCTAATCCACCATGAGTTGGTACTTCTTTGAGTTCTTTATCATATGCTTTTTTATAAGCTTCCTTGTAAGACTTACGTAACTGAGAATCAGGATCATAGCTCCAACCATAATATTCATCTGATGGTGTCACACTTAAGCCAAATAAAGAAGCCAATGTTTCTACTTCATTTACAAGTAGTTTAAGATTGATTTCATTCTCACTACGTAATAACAGAATAAGTTCTACAGCCTTTTCTGTTGTTTCCATAATCCCCAAATTCAAAGAAAGAACTGGGAAATGATTGAAGTAATAAGAATACTTTTCTACACCATATGGACATAACGCAAGGAAATGAATAAGTGCATCACTATCTAAGATTACATGACCACTCTGTTCTTCTTCTAATGTATAATCTAAAGGTTCTAATGGATAAAGAGCCTTCTGTTCTTCCATTCTTTCATGAATAAAAGCCTTCAATTCTTCTTTATTGCTTGCAGACTGGAAAGTAAATAAACCATCTCTACAGATTGCATTGGCCTTCTGTCCTGCATTAAGTGAAGAGAAACGGATATCAAAGCCATTATCCAAACATGCTTTTAGTACAAGTCCGGCAATCTTAATCGCATTCCCTCTACCTTCTTTAATCGCATCACCAGAATGACCACCTAATAACCCTTTTACATAGAACTTATATCCCTGATCATGAGATTCTACAAATGTCGCATTCTTTCTAATAGTTAACTGAACGCCACCTGCAGAAGAAACATTTGTTTCTCCTACTACATCACCATCTAAAGAAATCATCTTGCGAGCATGAATCCAATCCTTATCTACATGAGTAATACCATCCATAGTTGTTTCTTCCTGAACAGTAAATAAGCATTCTAAACGAGGATGTTTAAAGCTATTATCACTTAATAAAGCGAGCATGATAGCCACTGCCACACCATCATCTGCCCCTAAAGTTGTTTTTGTTGCATGTAAATAACCATCTTCTTCATAGATTTCTAAAGGATCAGTGAGGAAGTCATGGTTACTATCTACATTTTTTTCAGCTACCATATCCATATGACCCTGTAGTAAAATAGGTGCATGATCTTCATATCCAGAACTTGCTTCCTTATAAATAATAATGTCCCCTATTTCATTTCTTGCATAATCAAGTTCATGAGTCTGCGCAAATTCTTCTATATAGTTGCCTAGTAATTCTTCATGTCCTGATGGATGAGGAATACTACAAATAGTTCTAAAATAGTCTAATACATCTTTTGTCATGGTTAACTCCTTTATTTTGTAATAATATCTGTAATACCTGGATTCATAGATAATTCTATTCTTTGTACGTGAGGATGACTGCGATATCTTTTTCTCACCATCTGACCTAAAGTCTGTCCTTGATTATATCCATGGATGATTCTTAAAGTCAATGCATCAGGTTTCTTTAAAGCTGCATCGATCATCTTACGTGCTTCCTGCTGGGTATAGCCATGTATATCTATTTCTTTGATATATTGCATAACTGCCTCCTAGTAATGTCTTTTAAATGATTGATTTCTTCTTGAGTGAGAGTTCTATATGTACCACTTGGAAGATCACCTAACGAGATATCTCCATACATAATGCGATGAAGTGATGTAATCTTATTATTAAGAGAAAGGAACATCTTCTTTATTTCATGATAACGTCCTTCTTCTAAAGTGATGACACCTTCATATTCACTTGTCATTTCTACTATTGCAGGTAAACATTTTACATCTCCATCAATAGTAATACCTTCTTTAAAAGGTGTTATATCCTTTAAAGGATTTAAACAAGTAAAGGCATAGGTTCTAGGTATATGAAATTCAGGAAGAGTGAGTCTTTTTCTTAATTTCAAATCATTAGTCAAAATGACTAGACCCGTTGTATTACGGTCTAATCTCCCCACATAATGAAGGTTATCATCTGGAAGCAAGCTAATAAGACAGGGATCATGAGAATCCTTATTGGCACATACATAGCCTGATGGTTTATGAATGATATAGTATTTCAAGGGATGAGGATCAAGAATCTTAGAATCATAAATAACTGTTTCATCAGTTATGTCCATGTCTTCATCAACTATTTCATTGTTGACTTGTATCAGTCCCTTTTTAATGGCCTTCTTCGCCTGTTTCTTACTTCCACATTTATTTAATACAAATATGTCTATCAGTCTCATTAATGAGTATTCCTTCCACGAGAACAGTCATTCGAACGATTATCAGTACTATTGACTACAATCACCTTGACTTTATCTCCTCTTTTATATGAAGGATCTTTTTCTAAAATATCGCGTAAAGCAGTTAATCTCTTATTGCCATCTACACACAAATAGCCACAGCCTGTTTCTTTGACCTTAATAGGAAAAGAGAAACCGATTCTAATAATAGAATGATAGAGATGATCTGTATATTCTGATGGAATAAAGTGAATATCACTTAATGGTAGTTCTTTAATACGCATAAAATATGCCTCCTTTTTCTACATTATAAACAAAATAAAACATAATACAAAATTATTTCTAAAGATTATTACAACTATGATATAATATCACTAAAGGGGCGTGAATATAATGGGCTTGTTACTTAGTAGAATATTGACTTATTTAAATGGTGCGATGCAGAATGATTACTATTATAAAATATGCAATTTCATTATCTTTAACTATCTAGATATATTTGAGATGTCTGAAGAAGAATTCTTAGATAAAGGTGCTTTTAGAAAAGAAGAACTTTATAGCTTCTTAATATCATTTGGATTCTCTACTTATGAAGATTTCCGTTTTAAATTAGAAGCTGATCATCAGTTACGTTTGAATCAGATTCGTGTCAGATTATTTGGAGAAACTCCTCAGAAATTCTTAGCGAAGATGGACAAGGCAATGGACGAAGAAGTACTTGCGAACACGATTACTTCTATCTGTGAACATTTCTATAAAGCAAAACGTATTATTATCTTTGGTGGTTTATATCCTTGTTCTATTGCCGTAGAGTTACAGACAGATATGATTTCTTTTGGACGTCCATTTATCCATTATCATAAGTATGATCCTATTCAATTTAATGAAGATGATGTTGTCATTTTTGTGAGTGCTACAGGACGTAGTCTAGAAGAAATGAAGAAATATGATAATTGCAGCTTTGAAAAGGCATATTCATTACTCATCACGCAGAACCGTAAATATACACAGTCATGTTTTAATGGAAATACAACAGTAATCTATGTACCAGGTAAGTTTGATTCAATTGATTTCAACTACCAGATCATGTCAATCTGTGACTTAATCAGATTACGTTATTTCCAACAATACTACCTCTAAGCAGACTTCAGTCTGCTTTTTTCGAACCTTTAATTTTTAAGGGGGGTCAATAGAAAACTCGCTTTAAATTATTGGGGGTTTCCACTTGTAAAGGGCAGTCAGAAATGACTGCCCTTTAG
>OLNF01002004.1_pt1 | contig 16669 bp, 10 predicted proteins | sample 1673061 | NCBI WGS metagenome assembly OLNF01 (sample SAMEA3136751, study PRJEB25190) | human gut metagenome | reverse complement strand
GCGGTACAGGTTGTCGCCGCGACGCTCGGCATGGCCCATCTTGCCCAGGACGCGGCCGTCGGGGCTCGTGATGCCCTCGATGGCGAGTGCGGAGCCGTTGGGGTTGACGGAAAGATCCATGCTGGGCTTGCCGTCCTCGCCCACGTACTGCGTGGCGACCTGGCCGTTGGCGATCAGCTGGGCGAGCACCTCGTCGTTGGCGACAAAGCGGCCCTCGCCGTGGCTGATGGCGACGGTGTAGGGGTCGTCCAGGCTGCACTGCGACAGCCACGGGGACAGGTTGGACGAGATGCGGGTGCGCACCAGGCGGCTCTGATGGCGACCGATGGTGTTGAACGTCAGCGTGGGCGCATCGGGCGTGGCGTCGACGATGTCGCCGTAGGGCACCAGGCCGAGCTTGACCAGGGCCTGGAAGCCGTTGCAGATGCCCAGCATCAGGCCATCGCGGGCCTTGAGCAGGTCGCGGACTGCCTCGGTGACCTCGGGAGCGCGGAAGAACGCCGTGATGAACTTGGCGGAGCCGTCGGGCTCGTCGCCGCCCGAGAAGCCGCCGGGGATCATGACGATCTGGCTTGTACGGATGCGGCGGGCAAGCTCGTGGGTGCTCTCGGCGACGGCCTCGGGGGTGAGGTTGTTGATCACGAAGGTGTCGGCCTCGGCACCGGCGGCACGGAAGGCGCGGGCGCTGTCGTACTCGCAGTTGTTGCCGGGGAACACGGGGATGATCACACGCGGGCGGGCGATCTTGGCGCCGCCGTACACGTGGATATCCTTGGCGCGGAAGTCGATGGCCTCGACCTCGGGGGTCTCGCCGGCGCTGCGGTAAGCGAAGACGCCCTCGATGCCGCTCTCCCAGGCCTCCTGGAGCTCGGCGAGCTCGATGACCTCGGAGCCGGTGTCGATGACATAGCCCTCGACGGTGGTGCCCAGGGGCTCGACGACAACGCCGTCGGCGACCTCGGGCAGCTCGGCATCCTCGGCGAGCTCGACGATAAAGCTGCCATAGAGCGGGGTGAAGAGGCTCTCCACGTCCACGTCCTCGGCAAGCTCGATACCGATCTGGTTGCCGACGCACATCTTAAAGAGGCTCTCGGCGCCGCAGCCGTAGCCGGGCGTGGAGATGGCCAGGGCGTTGCCGGTAGCAGTGAGCGCCTCGACGGCGTCAAACGCGGCGAGCAGCTGCTGGGCGTCGGGGCGGTAGTCCTCGCCGTAGGTGGCGGGGGCGATGCGGACGACGCGGTGCGTCAGGCCCTTGAACTCAGGGGAGACGGCGCGCGCCGCGCGGCCCACGGCCACAGCGAAGCTGATCAGAGTCGGCGGAACGTTGAGCTCGCCGGCCTCGTCCTCAAACGAGCCGCTCATGGAATCCTTGCCACCGATGGCGCCGGCACCCAGGTCGACTTGGGCCATGAGAGCGCCCAGGACGGCTGCCGTGGGCTTGCCCCAGCGCTCGGCCTCGGTGCGCAGACGCTCGAAGTACTCCTGGAAGGAGAGATAGGCGCGCTTGTGCTCAAAGCCGGCAGCCACGAGCTTGGCGATGGACTCGACCACGGACAGGTAGGCGCCAGCAAACTGGTCGGCTTCCATCAGGTAGGGGTTGAAGCCCCATGCCATGGCGCTTGCCGTGGTGGTCTCGCCGTCCACGGGGAACTTGGCGACCATGGCCGAGCTCGGGGTGAGCTGCGTCTTGCCGCCAAAGGGCATAAGCACGGTTGCGGCACCGATGGTGGAGTCGAAGCGCTCGGAAAGGCCCTTGTTGGAGGCAACGTTGAGGTCGGTGACAAGCGAGGTCATGCGCTCGGCAAGCGTGGTGCCGGCCCAGCTGGGCTGCCACACGCTGCGGGCGCACACGTGGGCGACCTGGTGCTTGGGCGCGCCGTTGGAGTTGAGGAACTCGCGGGATAGGTCGACGATGGCGACACCGTTCCAGGCCATACGCATGCGCGGCTCGGCGGTAACCTCGGCGATAACGGTCGCCTCCAGGTTCTCCTCGGCGGCGTAGCCCATGAACTCCTCGACGTCACCGTCGGCGACGGCGCAGGCCATACGCTCCTGGGACTCGGAGATGGCGAGCTCTGTGCCGTCCAGGCCGTCGTACTTCTTGGTCACGGTGTCCAGGTCGACATACAGGCCGTCGGCAAGCTCACCCACGGCGACCGAGACGCCGCCGGCGCCAAAGTCGTTGCAGCGCTTGATCAGACGGCAGGCATCGCCGCGGCGGAAGAGGCGCTGCAGCTTGCGCTCGACCGGAGCGTTGCCCTTCTGGACCTCGGCGCCCGAGGTCTCGATGGACTCGGTGTTCTGGGTCTTGGAGGAGCCGGTGGCGCCGCCGATGCCGTCACGGCCGGTGCGGCCGCCCAGCAGGATGATCTTGTCGGTGGGGGCGGGGCACTCGCGGCGCACGTGGTTTGCCGGGGTAGCGCCCACGACGGCGCCGACCTCCATGCGCTTGGCCACGTAGCCGGGGTGATAGAGCTCGTTGACCTGGCCGGTGGCAAGGCCGATCTGGTTGCCGTAGCTGGAGTAGCCGGCGGCAGCGGTGGTTACGAGCTTGCGCTGCGGCAGCTTGCCCTCGAGCGTCTCGGAAACCGGGACGGTGGGGTCGCCGGCGCCGGTGACGCGCATGGCCTGGTACACGTAGCTGCGGCCGGAGAGCGGGTCGCGGATGGCGCCGCCCACGCAGGTGGCGGCACCGCCGAAGGGCTCGATCTCGGTCGGGTGGTTGTGGGTCTCGTTCTTAAACAGGAACAGCCAGTCCTGGTCCTCGCCGTCGACATCGACCTTCACCTTGACGGTGCAGGCGTTGATCTCCTCGGACTCGTCGACATCGGTCATGACGCCGGTCTTCTTAAGGTACTTGGCGCCGATGGTGCCCATGTCCATGAGGCAGACGGGCTTGGCGTCGCGACCGAGCTCGTGGCGCATCTCCATGTAGCGGTCGAAGGCCTGCTGCACCACGGCGTCGTCGATCGTCACGTTGTCCAGGACGGTGCCGAAGGTGGTGTGGCGGCAGTGATCGGACCAGTAGGTGTCGATCACGCGGATCTCGGTGATGGTGGGATCGCGATCCTCATCGCGGAAGTACTGCTGGCAGAAGGCGATGTCCGCCTCGTCCATGGCAAGACCGCGCTCGGAGATAAAGGCGGCAAGGCCGGCCTCATCGAGCTCGCGGAAGCCGTCGAGCACTTCGACAGGCTGGGGCTCGGGGGTCTCCATGTACAGCGTCTCGGGCAGGTCGAGCGAGGCGATGCGCGCCTCGACGGGGTTCACCACGTAGTGCTTGATGGCCTCGATGGCGGCCTCGTCCAGGGCGCCCGAGATCATATAGACCTTGGCGGAGCGCACGGCGGGGCGCTCGCCCTGGCTGATGAGCTGCACGCACTCGCTGGCGGAGTCGGCGCGCTGGTCAAACTGGCCAGGCAGGAATTCGACGGCAAAGACGGCGCCATCGCTTGCGGGGAGCTCGTCGTAGGTCACATCGACCTGGGGCTCGCTAAAGACGGTCGGCACGCAGGAGCGGAAAAGCTCCTCGTCGATGCCCTCGACGTCGTAGCGGTTGATGATCCTCAGGGCCTCGATGCCCTTGATGCCGAGAATCTCGGTCAGCTCGCCCTTGAGCTGCTGAGCCTCGACGTCGAACCCGGGTTTCTTCTCCACGTAGATACGAGAGACCATTGGTTCCTGCCTTCCTGATCGGTTGGGCGTACGGTACGGTATGCGGCAGCGGTCGGTTTGCGGGGTCTGCCCTGCGGTCGCCTTGAGCCACATGTTTGTAAACCTCACTATGATACGACAGCTCGCGGCGCGTTGAGGACGGCGAGGGTGCTACAGTGAAGCGCAAACAAGAGAAAGGCATCACATGGCATTCGTTTCGCTCGCCATCATCGCACTCGTGGCCTTTGCAAGCCCCTTCATCGCCTCGGCGATTCCCGGAAAACCCATTCCCGAAACGGTCTTTTTGCTCGTGTTCGGCGCGGTGCTGGGACCCCATATGCTCGACATTATCCATGTAGATGCCGAGGTCTCGCTTGTGTCCGAGCTCGGTCTGGCCTTTTTGTTCCTGCTCGCCGGCTTTGAGATCGACCCCAAGAGCATCACGGGCGTCGAGGGGCGCTACGGCTTGGCGACGTGGGTCGTCACGTTTGGTATCGCCTGGCTTGCCGTGCGCTTTACTCCGTGGTTCTCGGTCAGCCATTTCGACGGTATCGCCGTGACGCTTGCCCTCACTTCGACGGCGCTCGGCACGCTCGTGCCCATCATGCGTGAGCGCTCGCTCACCGGCACGCGCGTGGGCGACTCGATTCTTGCGTATGGCACCTGGGGTGAGCTCGGCCCCGTGCTCGCCATGTCGGTGCTGCTGTCTGCCCGCACCGGCATCCAGACGCTTGTAATCCTTGGCTTGTTTGCGGTGGTCTGCGTGTTGCTGGCCGTGGTCCCAAGCCGCTCCAAGCGCGTCGGCAGCCGCTTCTTTGCGTTTGTCGAGGAGCGCGCCGATACCACGTCGCAGACCTTCGTGCGCCTGACGGTGCTCATCCTGGTCACGCTCGTGGCATTCTCCGCCGTCTTTGACCTCGATATCGTGTTGGGTTCTTTTGCCGCCGGCTTTGTCCTGCGCTATATCATCCCCGAGGGCAACCATACGCTCGAGACCAAGCTCGACGGCCTGGCCTACGGCTTTTTGATTCCGGTGTTCTTCACCGTATCGGGCGCAAAGATCGACCTGACGGCCGTGGCGTCGCGCCCGGGCTTGCTCGCGGGCTTTATCGTGGCGTTGCTGATTATTCGTGCCGTGCCCATTCTCATCTCTATGGGCATTTGTCCTGCGACGCGCGATGTGTCGGCGTATGGCCGCATTACCGTGGCCCTGTACTGCACCACGGCGCTGCCGATCATCGTTGCCGTGACGAGCGTTGCCGTCAACGCGGGCGCGCTGTCGCAAGATATTGCGTCGGTCATGGTTGCCGCCGGTGCCATCACGGTGTTCTTGATGCCATTGCTCGCGCAGCTCTTCTACCGCGTGGTCGACGCCGCACCGGTCGCTGCCGTGGCAGAGGTTGCCGAGCATCCATCCGATGCGCTCGACATCCTGCGTGCCCATCACGATTTGGCGAGCCTGCTCGCACGCGAGCACGAGCTGCTGACCTCGCATGGACATGGTCGTGTATTCGAGGGCCTGCCTACGCTCGATACGATTGCCGAGCGTCTTTCCGCCGAGGCAGCGAGCGGCCACATCGATGCCCGCATCGTGGACGCGGCGCATCTTCTTGCCGATAAGACCTATGGTGATGAGGTTGACCCGTCCGAGCTGACTCCGCGTGAGCGCCGCCGCCTGGAGCGCGCCAAGCTCGCCGTGCACGAATATCGCCGCCGCATGCTGGAGCTCTACGCGCGCGATGAAGCCCAGGACGACGACGGTAAGTAGTCGATAGTCTCTCAAGGGAGTCGCGTCACGCTTTGAAGGCTCGAAACGGGATGTGGTTTCCGAAACAGGGGCCGTTGGGAAACGGTGTCCCGGAATGGGCGTCCAGAGTGGGACGCGCTTTCCGCGAGAGACCCGTTGCGGAAACCACTTCCCAGAATCTGCGTTCAAAACGGGACGCAGTTTCCGCAAGGAGGTCCTGGGGGAAACCGTGCCCCGTTCTGATCCGAAATACTGGGACATAGTTTCCCTTTCATAACAGAAGAAGGCGCGCTGCCTGCAGTTGATGCAGACGGCGCGCCTTCTTTGTTGGACTATGTTGAGGCTGGGAGCTGAGGCTTGTGGCCCCTTAGGAGCGGGCGGCTCCGTCGACGGGGAGGATGGCGCCCGTGACATAGGAGGACATGTCGCTTGCCAAGAAGACAAAGGCGTTGGCGACATCCTCGGGCTCGCCCATGCGGCCGAGCGGGATGGTGGCGATGATGGGCTTGATGACCTCTTCGGGCAGGTTGGCGACCATATCGGTCTTGGTTACGCCTGGGGAGACGGCGTTGACGCGAATACCCATGGGGGCGAGCTCGCGCGAGAGCGACTGGACCATTCCGTTGACGGCAAACTTGGACGTGGGGTAGCCGACGCCGGAGGGCTGGCCGTACTTGGCGACCATCGAGCTTGTGGTGGTGATGGTGCCGCCGTGGCCGGCCTCGGTCATGATCTTGGCGGCAGCCTGGTGGCCATTAAAGACAGCGACGACGTTAAGGTCCATGACCTTTGCGAACTCCTCGGCCGTGTAGTCCAAAAGGGGCGAGCGCTGGGAGATGCCGGCATTGTTGACGACTGTATCCAAGCCGCCCATATCGGTGGCAGCCTGGGTAAACGCCTCGGTTACGGCTTCGAGCGAGGTGAGATCGCAGGAACGACCCCAGACCTTGGCGTCGGGATAGGCGGCTGTCAGCTTCTCAACGGCCGCGTCGGCAGTCTCCTGGCGCGAGCCAAAGACGGTGACGGCGGCGCCTTCCTCGATAAAGCGGCAGGCGATCGCATAGCCGATTCCGCGTGTGCCTCCGGTGATGATTGCTTTCTTACCCTCGAGCAGCATGGGCTTTCCTCTCGTTTTGGGCGGACATACGCAGCACAGCGTAACGGGAGCCGGAATCGGCTGCGTTCGCATATCGGTGAACGGTAACCCGCGCTACCGATGAACGGCTCGTGCAAATGCCGCTTTGCCGCTGTGCTTGGAAGCCGGATAGAAAAGGGCTCCCGTCCCACATAGGACGGGAGCCCCCGAGGTGCGTATTGATAAGCGGGTGTTGGGCTAGTTGGCCATGACGCCTTCGGTCCAGGCCTCGACGTCCTCGATGCGCAGGACGTTGGCGACCTCGGCCACGCAGTCGACGCTGGCAAGCTCGGCGGCGGCAGCCTGGACGTCCTTCTCGAGCGCGCGGTGCGTCAGGAAGATGACCGAGCAGGCATCGCTGACGCCCGACTTGCCGTCCTCGACCTGGTTGATGAGCGAGATCGAGATGTTGTGCCTGGCAAAGATGTCGACCGTCTCGGACAGGGCGCCCACGCGGTCGGCGACCTTCAGGCGCACATAGTACTTGGTCTGGAGCTCGTCCATGGGCTTAAAGGCGAGGTTGTGGCCATAGGGCTCAATTTCGGGCAGCGGAGCCACGCCGCGGCTGATCTGCTCGGAGAGCGATAGGATATCGCCAACGACGGCGCTCGCGGTGGGGAAGGAGCCTGCGCCGGCACCGTAGAACATGGTCTCGCCCACGGCGTCGCCTACCACGTAGACAGCGTTCATGGCGCCGTTGACCTTGGCAAGCATGTGGTCGGCGGGGATCAGCGTGGGATGCACGCGGACGTCGACGCCGGCGTCGGTGTTGCGGGCGATGCCGAGCAGCTTAATGGTGTAGCCGAGCTCGCGGGCCTGGGCGATGTCCTCGGCGCCGATGGTACGGATGCCCTGCTGGTACACATCGTCGGTGGTCACGCGGGTGCCAAAGCCGATGGAGGCGAGGATGGCCGTCTTGCTGGCGGCGTCGAAGCCGTCGACGTCGGCGGACGGGTCGGCCTCGGCGTAGCCCTTGGCCTGGGCGTCGGCGAGCACGTCGGCGTAATCGGCGCCCTCGGCGTCCATGCGCGACAGGATGTAGTTGGTGGTGCCGTTGAGAATGCCGGCGATGGTCAGGATCTTGTTGCCCACCAGGTCGTGCTCGAGCGTGCTCACGATGGGGATGCCGCCGCCGCAGCTGGCCTCGCACTTAATCTGCACGCCGCACGCGCGCGCCTTCTCGGCGAGCGTCTCGACATGACGACCCAGCAGGGCCTTGTTGGCAGAGACGACGTGCTTGCCGTTCTCGAAGGCGGTGGTAAAGATCTCGGTCGCGGGGTGCTCGCCGCCGATCAGCTCGACGACGATGTCGACGGCGGGGTCGGTGACGACGTCGTGCCAGTCGCTCGTAAAGGCCTCGCGCTCAATGCCTGCCGCCTCGGCCTGCTCCCAGGCAAGCGCGCAGGCGCGGGTCAGCTTAAGGTCGATGCCGTAGGCTGCCAGGTACTCATCGTGGTGGCTCTTGATCAGACGGGCCACGCCGCCGCCGACGGTTCCCAGACCGATCAGACCGACGTTCACGGTGCGCAGGGGTTCGCTCATAGATAGCTCCTTCGTGCATCTTATGGATGGATTAACCGCTTAAAGGTTGAGTGCATTCTAGCGTGAACCGAGGGCGCGTGCTCGCCAGGCAACAGGAGTCGCACAAAACGGCACCCCCGAAACGCTGCGGAAACATTGGAAACATGCTCACTACATACGACCTACAGCCTATGTGATTCAGGACGGCAAGTACATCGCCGCCTAGGTGCGCACAAAACGCGAGCGGTGAGGCCGTTTTAATCGGGGCAGGGACGCATGTAACAGAATGGAAACATTACTTTCACGCAATAAAGTGGCTAAACTGCATAAACCGACAGAAATACGCATGAATATGGATAAATGGACAAAACAAAAGAAAAGTTGAAATAATCGCCACTTTTCTCAACTAAAGCGTCTACTATTTTGCGAACGCCGAACACGGCGAAGGATGGCCTGTCGGGCAACCGAAACCCGACGAGATTTGAGAGGAGAGCCGCATGTCGAGCCTCACCGGTAAGTCATTGAACCCTGTTATGAATCGCAGGAGCGTTATCGCGAGCGCAGCAGGTCTGGGGGCGATGTCCATTCTAGCTGGCTGCTCCTCCAACGGCGGCGACAGTGGTTCCGCTTCGGGCGACGCTTCGTTTAAGATCGGCACCATCGGCCCGCTGACCGGCGCCAACGCGTCCTACGGCAAGTCCGTTACCCAGGGCGTCGAGCTTGGCTGCAAGGATTTCTCGACCAAGGAGCTGCCGCTTGCCAGCAAGGCCGAGGACGACCAGGCCGATGGCGAGAAGGCCGTCAACGCCTTCAACACTCTGCTCGACTGGGGCATGCAGGCCCTTGTCGGCCCGACCACCACGGGTGCGTCGGTTGCCGTTGCCGCCGAGTGCGGTAACGACCCCAAGACGTTCATGATCACCCCGTCCGCGTCCTCCGAGGACGTCACCGACGGCAAGGATTGCGTCTTCCAGGTTTGCTTCACCGACCCCAACCAGGGTGTCAACGCTGCCAAGTTCCTGGCCCAGAAGTATCCGGACGAGAAGTTCGTGCTGTTCTATAACTCCGGCGACGCCTATTCTTCGGGCATCGCAGATTCCTTTAAGGCCCAGGCCGCTGAGTCCAAGCTCGAGATTGTTGACGAGGAGACCTTTAAGGACGACTCCGCCACGAGCTTTACCAACCAGCTGACTAAGGCCAAGCAGGCCGGCGCCACCATGATCTTTGCGCCGATCTACTACACGCCGGCGTCCGTCCTGCTCAAGAACGCCAAGGACATGGGCTACGACGTCAAGATGATGGGCTGCGACGGCATGGACGGCATCCTGGGCGTTGAGGGCTTCGATACCTCTCTTGCCGAGGGTCTGCTGCTCATGACCCCGTTCTCCGCCGATGACGAGAAGAACGCCGACTTCGTCAATGCCTATAAGGATAAGTACGGCGATACCCCCGACCAGTTTGCCGCCGACGCCTACGACGGCGTGCACGCGGTGGCCGAGGCCGTCAAGGAGGCCGGTCTTGGTGTCGACGCCGACCCGACCGAGGTCGCCGAGAAGCTGTCCAAGGCTATGCTCAAGATTACCGTTGACGGTCTGACCGGCAAGCTCACCTGGAACGATAAGGGCCAGGTCCAGAAGGAGCCCACGGCGTACGTCATCACCGACGGCAAGTACGTACAGGCCTAATAGGCCGCCTTACATAGAGCGGTTTTGATCCCAAGCAGGGGAGGTTTTGGCCTTCCCTGCTTGCTTGGTATCTAGGGACGATGTAACGTCCCTGTTTCATACATTAACTGGAAACCTATTCGAAAGGGGGATGTGGAACATGACGGTCTTTATCCAATACCTGGTCAACGGCCTGTCCATGGGCAGCGTCTACGCCATCATCGCGTTGGGCTACACCATGGTCTACGGTATCGCCAAGATGCTGAACTTCGCTCACGGCGACGTTATCATGGTCGGTGCCTATGTCTCGTTCTGCGCCACGTCGTATCTCGGCCTCCCGGGCTGGGCATCTGTAGTTCTCTCTTGTGTGGTCTGTACCGTTCTCGGTGTTCTCATCGAGGGTCTGGCATACAAGCCGCTGCGCCAAGCAGTCCCGCTGGCCGTTCTGATCACGGCTATCGGCGTGTCTTACTTCCTGCAGAACGCCGCGCAGCTTCTGTGGGGCGCTACGCCCAAGAACTTCACTTCGCTCGTCACCTTCCAGGTGCCGGAGTTCTTGGCCAAGTTCAACGTAAGCGCCGTCTCGCTCGTCACCATCGTCGCCTGCCTGGTCATCATGGCCGGCCTGATGTTCTTTACGGGCAAGACCAAGATGGGTAAGGCCATGCGTGCCGTGTCCGAGGACAAGGCCGCCGCTCAGCTCATGGGCATCAACGTCAACCGCACCATCTCGATGACGTTTGCCATCGGCTCTGCCCTTGCCGCCATCGCCGGCGTGCTCCTGTGCTCCTACTCGCCGGTGCTGCAGCCTACGACGGGTGCCATGCCTGGCATCAAGGCCTTCGACGCCGCCGTCTTCGGTGGCATCGGCTCCATCCCCGGCGCCTTTGTCGGTGGCATTCTCATCGGCATCATCGAGGCGATGGCGCAGGCCTACATTTCCACGAGTCTTGCCAACTCCATCGTCTTTGGTGTTCTGATCATCGTCCTGCTCGTCAAGCCTGCCGGCCTCTTGGGCAAGTACGTCCCCGAGAAGGTGTAGGTGAGCGGTATGAAGTTTCTTAAAGACAAGCAGACGCGTCACGACTTTGTTACGTACGCCATGTGCCTTGTGGCGTTCGCCATCGTGTTCTTTATGCAGTCTAACCACATGATTCCGCGCATGATCGCCGGTCAGCTGGTTCCCATCACGGCCTATATCGTCATGGCCATCTCCCTTAACCTCGTCGTCGGCATCGCGGGCGACTTGTCGCTGGGCCACGCGGGCTTTATGAGCGTCGGCGCCTATACGGGCATCGTTACCGCTGTCGCGCTGGAGAGCGCCGTTCCCTCCGATCCGGTGCGCCTGATCATCAGCATTGTGGTCGGCGCTATCGCCGCTGCCATCTTGGGCTTCTTGATTGGTATCCCGGTCCTGCGCCTGAGCGGCGACTATCTGGCCATCGTGACCCTGGCTTTTGGCGAGATCATCAAAGAGATCGTCACCTGCCTCATTGTGGGCGTCGACTCCCGCGGCCTGCACGTGATCTTTAACATCACGGGCAACTCTACGATCGACGACCTGCACCTGCTCGAGGACGGCACCGCCATCATCAAGGGCGCCCAGGGCGCCTCGGGCGTGTCGACGTACTCGACCTTCCTCGCCGGTGCCATCCTGGTCATGGTCGCACTCGTGATCGTGCTCAACCTGGTTCGCAGCCGTACCGGCCGTGCCATTATGGCCGTGCGCGATAACAAGATTGCAGCCGAGTCCGTAGGCATCTCCGTCACCGAGTACCGCATGATCGCCTTCGTGGTTTCCGCTGCCCTCGCCGGTGCTGCCGGAGCCCTCTTCGGCGGTAACTTCTCGCAGCTCTCCGCCACCAAGTTCGACTTCAACACGTCCATCCTCATTCTGGTGTTCGTGGTCCTGGGCGGTCTGGGCAATATGCGCGGCTCCGTCATCGCGGCGGCGCTGCTCACGGTGCTTCCCGAGCTGCTCCGTCAGTTCTCGGACTACCGTATGCTCATTTACGCTATCGTGCTGATCCTGGTCATGATCTTTACCAACAACCCGCAGCTCAAGGCGTTCTTCGCACGCATTAAGGATCGCTTTGCTTCCAAGAAGGAGGTGGCAGCCGATGCCCAGTAAATTTGAGTTCAAGAAGGGCAAGATGGTCCCGTATCCTTCTGGCGCCATCGTTCCCGATCGTGACCTGGGCGAGCGCCCTGCACTCGAGTGCATCCACCTGGGCATTGAGTTCGGTGGCCTTAAGGCAGTCGACGACTTTAGCCTGACTATCGGCAAGACCGAGATCGCCGGTCTGATCGGCCCCAACGGTGCCGGTAAGACCACGGTCTTCAACCTGCTCACCAAGGTGTATCAGCCCACGCACGGCACCATCCTGCTCGACGGAGAGGATACCTCGGGCAAGTCGGTCTATCAGGTCAACCGCATGGGTATTGCCCGTACCTTCCAAAACATTCGCCTGTTCAACACCATGACGGTGGAGGACAACGTCAAGGTCGGTCTGCACAATCAGGAGCGCTACTCCGGTTTTGAGGGCGTGCTGCGCCTGCCGACGTATTGGAAGCACGAGAAGGCTGCTCACGAGCGCGCCATGGAGCTGCTGTCCATCTTTGATATGGAGCATCTGGCAAACGAGCAGGCTGGCTCGCTGCCTTACGGCGCCCAGCGTCGTCTGGAGATCGTTCGCGCGCTTGCCACCAACCCCAAACTGCTGCTGCTCGACGAGCCTGCCGCCGGCATGAACCCGTCCGAGACCGCGGAACTCATGGAGAACATCGTTAAGATTCGCGACACCTTCGGCATTGCCATCATGCTTATCGAGCACGACATGTCGCTCGTTATGAATATCTGCGAGGGTATCTGCGTGCTCAACTTTGGTAAGGTCATCGCCAAGGGCACGGCCGAGGAAATCCAGAACAACGACGCCGTTATCGAGGCATATCTGGGCAAGCAGGATAAGGGGGAGAACTAAATGGCAGAGCCGATGCTTTCCGTCTACAACATCAACGTCTGGTACGGCGCCATCCACGCCATCAAGGACATCTCCTTTAACGTCAACGAGGGCGAGATCGTTGCTCTGATCGGTGCGAACGGTGCTGGTAAGTCCACAACGCTCAAGACTGTCTCGGGCCTGCTGCGTTCCAAGACCGGCTCCATCAAGTTTATGGGCGAAGACATTACCCATACGCCTGCCGACAAGCTGGTGGGCAAGGGCTTGGCTCAGGTCCCTGAGGGCCGTCGCGCCTTTTTGCAGATGACGGTCGAGGAGAACCTGGAGATGGGCGCCTACACGCAGCCCAAGTCCACGGTGGCTCCGGGCCTGGAGCGCGTCTACGAGCAGTTCCCGCGCTTGAAGGAGCGCCGTCGCCAGGTCGCCGGCACCCTTTCGGGCGGCGAGCAGCAGATGCTCGTTATGGGCCGCGCCCTTATGAGCAACCCCAAGCTGCTCATGCTCGACGAGCCTTCCATGGGCCTGGCGCCGATCCTGATTGAGCAGATCTTCCAGATTGTCGAGGACCTGCACAAGGCCGGCACCACGGTGCTTCTGGTCGAGCAAAACGCACAGATGGCGCTTTCGATTGCTACGCGCGGTTACGTGCTCGAGACCGGTAAGATCACCATGAACGGCACCGGCCAAGAGCTGCTGCACGACGACAACGTCCGCAAAGCGTATCTTGGTGGTTAATCCATTCAACAAAGGGGGCGCTGACCAACCCGGTCAGCGCCCCCTTTTAAGTTGCGGTGAAATAGGGACTAATTGGGGGTTCCAGACGCCAAAACAGTCCCTATTCCACCGCAACTTCATGGGAGCGTGCGACAATGCCCGTCCCAAATTAGCACCCTTGCACCAAGCCAAGGCCCCGTTCTGGAGTGTTTCGGAACGGGGCCTTGGTGGTTGGGGTCTATTGGGTTTTGTTCTTTAGTCTACCTTTTGTCCGCATGTGGGGCAGAACTGGGCTTCGGGCACAAGCGGGGTTCCGCAGTGACGGCAGAAGCGGGCGGGCTCGGCCGGAGCTGCCGGTGCCGTCGGCATCGCAGGTGCTGCGGGTGGAACGACGTTCTGCTGGGCGCGCTTCTGCCGGCGACGCTGCTTGCGCTGAGGCTTGGGCACTGCGGCTGTCACACCGTTCGCGGTCTTTGCGCGCTTCTTGCGGATGCAAAGGATAACGATCGCGCCACCGATGATGAGGACGATCGCCACGCCACCGCCAATAACAAATGGCAGGTGAGTCTGGACAAAGTACAGCACATCCTCGGGCAGGGAATGGGGGATATTGGACTTATAGATGTTCACGTGGACCGTCGCAGGGTCGTTTTCATCATTATAGGTTTCCAAAATCCTACGATCACCGTCCATGAACCAAAGATCGGACCAATGAGAGCCAAACTCGCTCTTTGCTCCGGTTTTTGCATCAGCTAGGCATGCCGAGTCTTTGTCACCATCTGTGCTTACTCCGAGCAGGGCCTTACCGTCATGTGAGATGTCTTTGAGGTATCCGCCGCCGAAGGGGAAGGCGGTCGAGCTAATAATCTCTTCCTTTCCCAAATCATAGACGCCAACGTTTGCATCATTATCGTTTAGGTCGTAATAACCTTCAGCCTCTTCAAATAGCTCGTTTGACCCTCTTTTTATATAGATTGGGTAGAACTTGACTGATTCCGAGTAGAAATTATTAGGAGCATGCTCATCGTCATTGAGAAGAACGCTCATGTTTCCATCGCGGTCAGCTTTTATTAGTGCAATGTCGCTCTGAAGATAAATGTCGTCCGAGTTAGAACTGAGGGTAATGTTGTAGATATTCGAAGACCTATCATCCTTTTTTACGTTGACGGTCTTTAATTCTGTTGACCCTGTATCACAGTTGAAAACCCTAAGTGCAACGACGCCGTCCTCGGTATTGTCCTGTAAGGCATATAGGCGGCTCATGTCTTTTGAGTAACTGTACCACCAAGAGTCATCTTTATCTGGCTGGTATGTCTGGACCAGTTTGTCGGATTCAAGATCATAGATTTCGACCATTTTGGGATCGCCTTCATTGTCATAGTGCTCCACGGCAGCTCTATTGCCATCATCGGAGACGGTTACATTGGTGTAGGCATATTTGGCCGAAGTGATGGGATGGACTGTTTGGGTCTGGTTGTCTGGTGAGAATACGAATAAATTATTACCGTCTTCCCAGTAGAGCTGATCGCTATCGGTGAGATATGCGTAATCAAGGCATTCATCTGATATATCGATGGGGCTCATGCTGCCATCATTGAAATTGATAAGGGATATTGTCTTTCGGTTGATATCGTCATCGTAGTCGTACAGATAGCCGAACTTTGTATGGCCGTTCGTGCGGATATCCGAGTATTCACTACTTACCTTAAAGCTATATGACTTCTCAAGCTCGGGCGTCGGTACGCTGCCGCCGGCTAATGCTGCGGGAGGGGCTGCGAGCGGAGACAGGGCCGCGATCAGGCCGATGGCGACTGCTGCGATCCTTCCGCTCTTCTGGATGCTCTTAAACATGGCAATCCTTTCCTCTGGATACGAATGACGATACTGCCATGGTTAATCGGGATTCGAAAATCTTGTTGCGCAACATTCACCATTGGCAACATTTTTCGGCCAGCTGTGCCGTCCCCAAGAGATCATTCTGAGTTGCGGTGAAATAGGGACTAAATGGGGGCTCTAGACGCCAAAACGGTCTCTATTCCACCGCAACTTCATGGGGATGTGTGACAATGCCCGTCGGAAAACATCTGCTGTCTTTGGGGGCCTATCTATGCTGTACGAGTTTTGTGCCGAGAACTTTGAGCGAGTGCCGGCGGCTATCGAGGCCGGTGCGGGGCGCATTGAGCTGTGTGACAACCTCGCCGTCGGTGGCACCACGCCTTCCGCTGGCGTTATCAGCGCTACGGTCAGCTACGCTCACGAGCGTAACGCGCGAGTGATGTGCATGATTCGTCCGCGTGGTGGCGACTTTCATTACAACCAGGACGAGCTGCGTATGATGGAGATGGACCTGGGTCTTGCTGTGAGCGCCGGCGTTGACGGCCTGGTCTTTGGCTGCTGCAAGCCCTGTGCCGGCGGCTGGGCGCTCGACGATCTTACGCTGGGCGCTCTCGTGATGGCTGCGGGCTGCGCGACCGAGGAGTGCAAGCGTGAACCCATCGACATCACCTTCCACATGGCGTTTGACCAGCTCTCGCCTGAGGCTCAGCTCGACGCCATTGATACGCTCGCCGACTGCGGCGTTGCGCGCATCCTGACGCACGGTGGTACTGCCGGCACGCCGATCGAGGACAACTTCGAAAACCTGGCTCGTTTAATCGAGTATGCGGGCGACCGTTTGACCATCCTTCCCGGCGGCGGCATCACTACGGCAAATCGCGACGCGGTCGCGGCGGCACTAGGCGTCTCCGAGCTCCATGGCACCAAGATCGTGCCACTGGAGGTATAACCCGTGGCGCTGGTATTTGACGTTCAGCAGGCGAGCGGCAAGCCCGACGATAATCGTTGCCCTGGCACCGCGTGCCCCTTTTGCGACACGGAGGGGCTCGCCAACATCATCCAGCGCGATGGTGACTGCATCTGGCTCGAGAATAAGTTCAAGACCTTGCGGGCCACCCGTCAGACCGTATTGATCGAGTCGGCCAATCACGACGCCGACCTGGTGACCTATGAACCGGATGAGCTGCATCATGTGATGCGGTTTGCCCTGGGCTGTTGGCAGCAGATGATCGATTCCCAACAGTACCGCAGTGTGCTCATGTACAAGAACAAAGGCCCGCTTTCGGGCGGCAGCCTCGTCCATCCACACATGCAGATTGTGGGTTTGGAGCAGGAAGACGGCTATGCGGCGCTGACCTCAGCCAACTTTGAAGGCATCGATGTTTGGCGGCGGGGGAGGGTCGCGGTCAACATCTCAACCGAGCCGATCATGGGATTC
>OLNF01001991.1_pt1 | contig 16750 bp, 12 predicted proteins | sample 1673061 | NCBI WGS metagenome assembly OLNF01 (sample SAMEA3136751, study PRJEB25190) | human gut metagenome | reverse complement strand
GAGAGCCAGCGGTAAATCCGGTTCTGGTTCGCATCATAGACATAGAGGACCGTTTTATACCCGGACTCCGAGGTTGCGTAACAGACGCTGCCGTCGCTTGCCATATTCGCGTCAAAAATCGGGCGCTGCGTTGTAATGCTCAGCGCGGTTTCGCCTGAATTGCGCACGGCAAGCAGATTGTTTCCGCCCACGTCGTAAGCCAGCGTCAGCCGGCTGCCGGTCTGGATGGCAGGCGTATCGAGCTTTGCCTGCACAACAGCGGTTTCCTTGCCGCTCGCGTCGTAGAGGCTCAAGCCCGAAATGGACGCCACCGCAAGCCCGCCCTGCAAATCCGCATACTGGTTTGCGTTGTGGGAATCGAAGGTAAAGCTGCCGCCGGTTTCGTCGGTTTTGACGTTCAGATAGCGCACAAAGCGCTTTGCTGCGTCGAGATTCAGAGAATCCCGGAACACGTAGAGCGTTATGCCGCCGCCCACCAACAAAACCGCCAGCACAAACGCCGCAATCCGCCGCCGGATGGTCCTGCGGGGATTGGGGTCAAATTTCGATACATTATCTGACATGGAACACTGCCTCTCCGTCGTCATACCAAAGCTGCGTCATATAAAGCCCGCCGGGCGGAACCGTGGGACCTGCCGCCTTGCGGTCGCCGCGCGCGAGAATGTTCGCGACCTCCTCGGGCGGGAACTTTCCTTCCGCCGCGTAGACCACGGTGCCTGCCATCGCGCGCGCCATGTTGTACAAAAAGCCGTTGGCGCAGACACGAAGCGAAATCAGATCCCCGTCGCGCTCGACCTCATAGTGGTAGACCGTGCGCACGGTGGACTTGACCTCCGTGCCGACCGATCGGACAGCGGCAAAGTCGTGCGTGCCGACAAACTGCTGCGCCGCACGCTGCATGACGGTCTCGTCGAGGTGCTTGGGGTAAAACCACGCGCGGTTTACATAAAACGGGTCCTTGATCGGGGAATTATAGATCAGATAGGTATACTCCTTTTTGACGCACGAGCCGATGGCATTGAAGCCGTCATGCACCTCCATCGCGCCGGTCACGACGATATCGCCCGGCAGATGCGTGTTGAAGGCGTAGGGAATCCGGTCGACCGGGATGCGCGCGTCGGTCCGGAAGTTCGCCACGTAGACCTTTGCATGCACGCCCGCGTCCGTTCTGCCGCAGCCGGTGATATGCACCTTGTGTCCCACGACCATCGCCGCCGCCTTTTCCAGCGTCTGACCGACCGTAATATCATTTTTCTGTACCTGCCAGCCGTGGTAGGCAGTCCCGAGGTAGCGGAGCGTCAGGGCAATGTTTCTCATAGCGTTCTCCCGTGTCAAAAATCCATTACAGTCCAAACTGCCGCAGCACAATCACACCCGCGAGCATGATCGCCCCCAGCACATAGGCGGTCCAGTCGCGCCGCGCGTAGCGCAGCTCGTGAAGCTTCGTCCGTCCGTCGCCGCCGTGGTAGCAGCGGCACTCCATCGCCGTTGCCAGCTCGTCGGCCCGGCGGAACGCGCTGATGAACAGCGGCACAAGGATCGGCACGAGCGCCTTCGCCCGCGCGATCAGATTGCCGGACTCGAAGTCCGCGCCACGCGCCTTCTGCGCCGACATGATCTTGTCCGTCTCCTCGATGAGCGTTGGGATGAAGCGCAGCGCGATGCACATCATCATCGCCAGCTCATGCACCGGCAGCTTGATCTTCTTGAGCGGACTGAGCAGGCTCTCCAGCCCGTCCGTCAGGGCGATGGGCGAGGTTGTATAGGTTAACATAAAAGTCCCCGCCACGAGCAGCATGATCCGCAGCGCCATAAACACCGCGTTGAAGATGCCCTCTTTCGTGATCTTGAAGATCCAGAACTTCACGATCGGCTCGCCGCTGGAATAAAAGAGGTTCAGAACCGCCGTCAGAATGATGATCAGCAGCAGCGGCTTGAGGCTCTTGAAGATGACGGACAGATGGATCTTCGAGATCCAGATGACCGCGCCCAGAAACGCCGCCACGAGCAGATAGGATACAAACCACTTTGCGAGGAACAGCACCACGATGTAGAGGATCACGAAGACCAGCTTCGTCCGCGGATCGAGCTTGTGGATGGGGGTCTGCCCGGGGAAATACTGCCCCAGCGTTACATCTTTCAGCATACGCCGCGCCCCCCTTTCAGCAGCGGCCGCAGCGCCTGCCGCGCCTGCTCCACCGAAAATACCGACGTGTCCACCGGCACGCCGCGCCGCTTCAGCGCGAGGAACAGCTGCGTCATCTTCGGGATGGCGAGACCCATCTCCACCAGCTCCTCCGCGTGGGAGAAGACCTCTGCCGGCGTCCCGTTCATGACGTTCTGCCCGTGGTTCATGACGAGCAGCCGGTCGACGTTCGACGCGATCTCCTCCATCGAATGGCTGACCATCACGACGGCGGCATGCTGCGCAGCCTGATAGTCGCGGATATTCTGCAAAATGCTCTCGCGGCCGCGCGGGTCGAGTCCCGCCGTCGGCTCGTCCAGAATCAGCACGTCCGGCTCCATCGCGATCACGCCCGCGATGGCCGCGCGGCGCTTCTGCCCGCCGGACAGGTCGAACGGCGATTTTTGCAGCTCGGCGTCCGTAATGCCGACGAACTGCGCCGCCCGTTCGACACGCGCACGGATCTCTTCCTCGGACAGGCCCATATTCTTCGGGCCGAACGAAATGTCCTGATAAACGGTTTCCTCAAAAAGCTGATGCTCCGGATACTGGAACACGAGGCCGACCTTGAAGCGGATCTCGCGCGTGAACTTCACGTCTTTCCAGATATCCTCGCCGTCGAAGAGCACGCGGCCCGACGTCGGCTTCAGAAGACCGTTGAAATGCTGGATCAGGGTCGATTTGCCCGATCCGGTGTGTCCGATCAGTCCCACAAATTCCCCGCGCTGGATGGACAAACTCACATCCCGGAGCGCCGCACGCTCAAACGGGGTGTCCGCGCTGTAGACGTGGGACAGATTCTGTATCTCTAGTATAGGAGTCAAAATGGTTTCCTCCGAATGTCAGGGTCAGGCCTTTATCCGATCATAAAGTGCCTGCGCACATTGGTCGATGGAGAGCGCATCCAGCGGCAGATCGAATCCGTCCGTGCGGAGCGCATAGAGCAGCTCGGTCGTCTCCGGGACGCTGAGTCCCACGCTCCGCAGCAGCTCGACCTGGGAAAAGACCTCTGCCGGCGTCCCGTCGGCGACGATCTTCCCGTCGTTCATCGCGACGACGCGCCCGGCATGGGTCGCCTCGTCCATGTGGTGCGTGATGAGCACGACGGTCATGCCCTCTTCGCGGTTCAGCCGCTCGACGGTCTCGATGACCTCGCGGCGGCCCTGCGGATCGAGCATCGCGGTCGGCTCGTCGAGGACGATGCACTTCGGCTTCATCGCGAGTACACCCGCGATCGCCACGCGCTGCTTCTGCCCGCCGGACAGCAGCTGCGGCGCATGCGCGCGGTATTCATACATGCCCACAGTCTTCAGCGCCGCATCCACGCGCCGCTGGATCTCCTCGCTCGGCACGCCGAGATTTTCCGGCGCAAAGGCGACATCCTCTTCGACGACGTTCGAGACGATCTGGTTGTCCGGGTTCTGGAACACCATGCCCACTGCCTGGCGGATCGCCAGCAGCAGTTCCTCGTCCTTCGTGTCCATGCCGTAGACCGTGACGCTGCCGCCCGCAGGCAGCAGGATCGCGTTGAAATGCTTGGCGAGCGTCGATTTGCCGCAGCCGTTGTGGCCAAGCACGGCGACAAAGCTGCCCGCCTCGATGGAGAGGTTCAGCCCGTCAAACACGATGTGTTCCCGCTCGCTCTCCGCGTCTGGATAGGTATAATGCAGGTCACAGACCTGAATGGCTTCGTTCATTGTCACTTTCCTGTCCACCGGCCGGTGCTGCCGCAGGGCAGAACGAGGCCGGAATCCTTGACCGGCAGGCCCAGTTCTCCACATTCGCTGTGGCCGCCGAATCGTTTTGTAAAAATGGAATCCATGATGTAGCCCACAACCGACGGAGCCAGGCCCGTGGTGTAGGAGTTGATGATGACGAACAGCGGCTTGTCCGAAAGCACCTGGCTGACCAGCTGGACGAACGGCCAGAGGTTTTCCTCCAGCTTCCAGATCTCGCCCGACGGCCCGCGGCCATAGCTTGGCGGGTCCATGATGATCGCGTCATAGCGCCGCCCGCGGCGGATCTCCCGCTCGACGAATTTCGCGCAGTCGTCCACGATCCAGCGGATGGGCCGGTCCTCCAATCCGGAGGACTTGGCATTCTCCTTGGCCCACGCGACCATGCCCTTCGCCGCGTCGACATGACAGACGCTCGCGCCCGCCGCCGCACAGGCCAGCGTCGCGCCGCCCGTGTAGGCAAAGAGGTTCAGCGCGTTGATGGGCCGCCCGGCGCCGCGGATCGTTTCCATGATGAAATCCCAGTTTGCCGCCTGCTCCGGGAAGACACCCGTATGCTTGAAGTTCATCGGCTTGACGTTGAACGTCAACTCGCGATATTTCACCTGCCAGTGCTCCGGCAGGCGCAGATTTGCCCACTTGCCGCCGCCGGTCGACGACCGGGCGTAGCGCGCGTCATACTTCCGCCAGAGCGGATCGTCCTTCGGCGTGTTCCAGATCACCTGCGGATCCGGGCGCACGAGGACATATTTGCCCCAGCGTTCGAGCTTTTCGCCGCCGGAGGTATCAAGGACCTCATAGTCCTTCCAAGCATCAGCCAACCACATACTGTCTCTCCTGTTATGGATTCAAACCGGTATCCGCGTTCCATAGATCCGGTTCGGTCGTATCTTCGTCGTCCGGGTCGGACTGCTCGTCCTCATCCGGCTCCGGTTCTTCTTTTTTTGGCAGATCGTCCGCGTCGTGGATATAGCACGGGACATTGATCGCGTCCACATCCGGCGCGACCGCCGCGTAATACCCTGCCGGGAGGCTGTCGTTCGGCACGACGTAGGACTGGTCGAGCACCACGATGCCCGCCGTCGGGAACGCGCGGGAAATGTTCAGCAGGCCGACGTTGTGCGTCGTATTGCCGTCCACCAGCGCGCAGTATTCATTCGCCGCGTGGCCCGAGGCGTCGCAGATCTCGACCTCGGTATGGACGTCGCAGTTCTCTGTCGGCACGTCGTAGAGGCTGAGCTGCACCTTCACCGCGCGGCTCCCGCGCGGGTCTTCCTTGCAGGCGTCCGTGACCAGCTTGCCGCTGTCGCGGCAGACCGTACACTCGACGACGTTCGTCGGCTTCGCGAATTCCTTGTTGGCAAGGCCCGTATGCAGCGTGCTCATCACCTTCTGCCAGAGCACCACGGCGGGGTTCGTCTCCGAATTCGTCAGCACGACCTCCTCCGGATCGTCATATCCGCACCACACGACGCCCGTATAATACGGCGTATAGCCCGCGAACCAGCGGTCAAAGTCGCTCGTGGTCGTGCCGGTCTTGCCGGCGACGGTCATGTTTTCGAGCTTTGCTCCGTAGCCCGTGCCGTAGTTCACGGTGTTCTCCAGCATATCCGTGATATACCACGCCGTCATGTCCTTCATCGCGGGATACGAATTCTGCGTGTTGTCCAGAATGATGTTCTTGCCGCTCGCGTCCGTCACCTTCGTATACGTCCGCGCTGTGCGATAGACGCCTTCGTCAGCAAACGAGGCATAGGCCGCGGCCATCGCCCGCACGGTCACGCCGTTGGTCAGACCGCCGAGCGCCATCGGCGCGAGGTTCACATCGGAGCGCACCTCGCCGCTGCTCGTCACATAGTCGGACACCAGCGTGGAAAGGCCCATTTTCTCTTTTGCAAATTGATAGCAATATTCCGGCGTCATCTCCGCCACCAGCTTGACCGGCACGGTGTTCAGCGACTCCATCATCGCCTCGTTAATCGAGACGAGGCCGCGGAACGTCGAGTCCGAGTTCTTCGGCCAGAACGAATTGTCGGTGAACGAATACGGCGTGTCGTCATAGACCGTTGCAGGCGTGATCAGCCCCAGCTCGATGGCCGGCGCGTAGACCGACACGGGCTTGATCGTCGAACCGGGCGAGAGCAGGCTCTGCGCCGCGCGGTTCAGTGTCAGACTGCCGCTCTTTTTGCCGACGCCGCCCGCCATCGCGACAATATCGCCCGTCTCATTATCAATGATCACGATACCGGATTGCAGCTGCTGCGAGCTGGCCGTCTCCGGGATCTGGCTCAGATCCTCATACACCGCATCCACCGCCGCCTGCGCGTCGGGGTTATACGTGCTGTAGATCTGATAGCCGCCGGTCATGACCATCTTATAGACGATATCATAATCATAACCGGTTTTGTCGCAGAGGTCGTTGACCACGTCGCGGATGACCTGATCCTCGAAATAGGAATAGTATTCCTCGTCGGCATCGCTGTCGTCCGTGCTTTTGCGCACGAAGACCAGCTCCTCCGCCTTCGCCTCGTCATACTGCTTTTGCGTGATATAGCCCTGGCTCAGCATCTCGCCGAGGATGATCTCCTGGCGCTCCTTGTTCTTCTCAGGGTTGAGATACGGGTCGTAGATCGAGGGGTTGTTCGTGATGCCGATCAGCGACGCGCACTGCGCCAGATCCAGCTCCTCCACGTTCTTCCCGAAATACACCTGTGCCGCCGACTGCACGCCCTCGCAGTTCTGCCCGAGCGCGATGACGTTGAGATACCATTCCATGATCTCTTCCTTGGTGTATTCCTTCTCAAGCTTCAGCGCGGAATAAATTTCCGCCAGCTTCCGCCGCACCGTCACCTCGCGGTTGCCCGTCACGTTCTTCACCAGCTGCTGCGTGATGGTCGAGCCGCCGGCGCTGCCGCTGCCGAGGAACATTTTCAAGCAGGCCCGCATCGTCGTCACCCAGTCGACGCCCTGATGCTCCATAAAGCGCTTGTCCTCGATGGCAATGCAGGCATGGATGAGGTTTTTCGGGATGTCCTCATATTTGACCCACGTCCGGTTCGCACCGCCGTAGAGCTTTTGCAGCACAACATCCTGCCCCGTCTTCGGGTCCTCATAATAGATGACCGACGTCTGGTCGAGCGCGAAGCCCTCGAGCGAAAAATTGTTCTGTGCCGCGAGGTCATTTTTGACATACAGCGCAAACAGACATGCGAACACCAGCACCGTCAGCACGCCGACGAGCACGATCGTCCCGATCACGCGCCCGAACACGCGCCATCCGTTTCGCTTGGGTTTATCAGCACCGCGCTGGGCGGATTTGTTCTCATTTGCCATACCGTTCCTCCATAGACTATTACGGCCAAGGTCTCTGATTCGATTATACATTATATCACACGTGTCAATGAGTTTGGAAACATTTTGTGAATATCATGCCCTTCTTTCCGCCACACTAGCAAAAAGGAGTTTGGTCATCATGAAAAAACGCATCATTTCCCTGTTTTGTGCGCTGCTCCTGCTTACGCCGGGCTTTCTGCTGCGGACGCGGAGCGGTCGGATTCAATATTACGACTACGCCGCCGGTCTCTGGCACGAGACCGGCGCCTCCATGGACGGTCTCTCCGCAGTCGACCGGGCGCTGCTCGCCCGCGGCCTTCCGCTTGAAGACGCCGCAGCGCTCACCCGCGCGCTGGAGGATTTTTGCACCTGATTTCGTTATCGCATAATTTCCTCTTGATTTTGCATCCGGCAGCGAGTAAAATAGGAGCATAAACAAACGGAGGGAATCACATGAGTCAGGAATTCGGAGACGACTTCATCTCCATCACCGACGAAGACGGCAAGGAATATGAGCTGGAAGTGCTCGCGGAACTCGAATACGAGGGCAGCCGCTATCTTGCGCTCGTCCCCGCCGGTACAGACGAGGCCGAAGAGCTGGAGGTCAGCATTCTGAAATCGGTCGAAGAAAACGGCGAGGACATCCTCGTCACCATCGACGACGATGAAGAGCTCGAAAATGTCTATCAGGCGCTGATGGATCTCATCTACGAGGACGAGGAAGAAGAATCGTAACACAAATTTGTCAACAAGTCTCCCTGCGGGGTGCGTGACGGATCCACTTAAACCCACATTATAACTCAGGGACGCTGTACTTCATCTGCCGATTGCAGGCCTCCCGCCCAAAGCAACGACTTTGCGTGGACGTTGGAAGCAGTGAATCAGATGAGAGGCGACCCACCTGCCGTTTCGTGCAGGTTATAATTGGGTCCGCACGGCTTTCGCGGGGAGATTTTTTGCTTTTTGCGCCATTCCGCCGCATAAAAGTCCCTAATATTTCTTATTTTTCCCTTCAGAAAAATTTACCCTTGCAACATGCGTACTTTTTTTGTATAATACGGTTTGCATCGCCAAACGGCGAAAATCCGGAACTATGAGAGGAATGATCCCGAATGAGCGCATCCCGCAAAAAGAAAGAGCGCAAAGCGCAGAGCGCCGAAGCACCTGTCGCACAGGGCCAGCCGGTCAAAAAAGGTATGAGCCGCGGCCTGAAGACCACGCTGATCGTTGTCTGTGCCATCATCGTCATCGCCGCTGTGGTGTTTTTCAGCATGGTGACGGGCGGCTATTTCGCTTCCCATACGACCGCCGCGACCGTCGGTTCCCACAACCTGACGCCCGCCATGGTCAACTATTTCTACAATGCTCAGGTCTACGAATTTGAAAAATCCTACGGCTCCTATCTCGGCATCGACGCCGCCTCGCTGTCCACGCAGGTCTACAACGAAGAGACCGGCGAGACCTGGGCCGATCTTCTGATGGGTCAGGCCCTGAACACTGCCGCGCAGACCTACGCCATCTATGACGAGGCCATCGCGAACGGCGCCGCCCTTTCCGAGGACGACCAGAGCCAGATCGACACGATCCTTTCTTCGTACGAGCTGACCGCCGCGCAGCAGGGCTATGCCAACGTGAATGCCTACCTTGCCTCGGGCTACGGCGCAGGCTGCAACACAAAGAGCTACACGGAATACCTGACGGTCACCATGATCGCTGAGAACTACTGCCAGCAGGTCAACGACGGCTTCACCTACACCGCTGAGGATCTCGCCGCCGAATATGAGGCAAAGCCTGCGAACTACAGCACCTACACCTATCGTCAGTTCCTGATCAGCGACTCCCTCTTCCAGACCGACGACAACGCGCTGAGCGACGAAGAGCTGGCCGAGAAGAAGGAAGCCCTCGCCACTGAGATGGCCGCTTCCACGCAGGGCGACGAGCAGGCGTTCATCGACGCAGCTTATGAAAACGCCGCTGAATCCAACAAGGATTCCTATGCCGACGAGAGCTACACGCTCCGCTCCACCATCGGCTCCTCCATCGTCGAGGCGCAGCGCGACTGGCTCGCCGACAGTGCTCGTCAGGAAGGCGACACCACTGCCATTGATGTGGACGGCACATGGTATGTCCTCTACTACATCTCCTGCGACGTCAACGACTGGCAGCTGCCGAACGTCCGCGAGATTCCCTTCGCCGCGACCGACGCCTCTGACGAAGACGCCATGAACGAAGCCAAGGCAAACGCCGAAGCCGCGCTGGCCGAGTATGAGTCCGGCGAACAGACTGCCGAGGCGTTCACCGCCCTCGTCCAGAAGTATACCAGCGACGAGACCGCGACCGGCCTGACCGAGAACGTCACCCCCGGCTCCGGCAGTGACGAATACAACGCATGGGCCTTCGACGCCGCGCGCCAGACCGGCGACACCGCCGTCGTGAAGACCTCCACGGGCTACAGCGTTCTGTTCTTCGACAGCTACGGCAGCGTCTATCGCGACACGCTGGTCGAAACTTCGCTCCGCAGTGCCGACTATACCGCTTGGTACACCGGCGTGACCGAAAACGCCAGCTACACCGAGCAGTCCTTCGGCATGCGCTTCACCCGCAAATAATCAAAACCCGCATAAAAACCGCCTCCGCAGCCCAAACTGGACTGCGGAGGTATTTTTTATGAAACAGGAAAACGTCTCCCTCTGGAAATGTCTGCTCGCGGGTCTCGCCGCGGGCTTTGTCAACGGATTTTTCGGCGCGGGCGGCGGCATGGTACTCGTCCCGCTGCTCATCTGGCTCATCGGTCTGCCGGATAAGCTCGCCTTCTCGTCCGCCATCAGCATCATCCTGCCGCTCTGCGTCGTCTCGCTCGTCATCTACGGGCGGCACGATATGCTGCCGCTCTCCGATGCGCTCCCCTATCTGATCGGCGGCGCGGGCGGCGGCGTGCTTGCAGGACTCTGGTTTCAGAAGGTCCCGGCAAAATGGCTCCATCTCGCGCTCGGCGCGCTGATCTTATTGGGAGGAGTGCGATTGCTCATATGCTGAATTTCCTCATCGCCGTGTTGGCCGGACTCATCTGCGGCGTGCTCTCCGGCTTCGGCATCGGCGGCGGGAGCCTGCTCATGGTCTGGATGACCGCTGTCCTCGCCATGGAGCAGAAAGCCGCGCAGGGCATCAATCTGCTCTATTTCCTGCCCACCGCCGTCTGTGCCCTGATCTTCCATGCCAAACACCGGCAGATCTGCTGGAAGGCCGTCGTCCCCGCCGCGCTCGCCGGATGCGCCGCCGCCGTGCCCGGCGCGCTGCTCGCCGCCACGAGCGAAAGCACATTCACATTCTTCGGCAAGGCCACGCACATCGCCAAGGCCGAAGATGGCGCCGATTCCATGGAAGCGGGCATGCGCTTCATTCTCGAGGCGTACGACTACATGGCAAAGCGCGCGCAAGAAGAACCCTGCACATTCAAGTGCGGCCTGCTCGAAAGCGGCCAGGCGCGCAACGTGATTTCCTCGCGCACGTACATCGAGGGCACGCTGCGTACATTCAGCGAGAAAATGGGGGCCGAGGCGAAAGAGGCGCTGCGCGAGATCGCCGAGCGTCGTGCCGCCGAAGCGGGCTGCACGGTCGACGTCGATTTCAGCGAAGGCTACCCGCCGGTCGTGAACAACGAGGAACTGTTCGAGCTCGCCTCGCGCCACATCGACGTGGCCGAGCTGCCCAAGCCGCTGCTCATCGCGGAGGATTTTGCGTTCTACCAGTGCCATTTGCCTGGCGTGTTCTTGCTGCTGGGAACGGGCACGGGCATTCCCCTGCACGCCGATACTTTCGATTTCGATGAAGAAGTGCTCATGGCGGGCCTGGAAACCTACAAAAAGCTGATTCGCATTCCGTAAGCGAATCGAACAGGCTGCTACCCAGCGGCCCAGCAACTCATTGCGACCGCATACCATGCAAAGGAAAAGGCCAGGCAGCAACGGCGCCTGGCCTTCAAAATATCATGGTGCCCCCGGGCGGATTCGAACCGTCGACACCCGCTTTAGGAGAGCGGTGCTCTATCCCCTGAGCTACGGAGGCGTTTGAAAACTTTGTTATTCTAGCATGTCTTACACAGAATAGGACTCAACCCTTACCAACGCAGTCGAAAACTACAGTCCCATTCAGGGAAAATTGAAGTTAAAGGCAGGCCGTCATATCATCAGGCGAGACATAGTCGACGATCTAGTGTAGATGGATGTTTCTGGTTTACGCTTTGGAAACGAAGGGGGGTGTTCCTCCTGCCGCAAACGCATAATTGTTCATAATTTTTTTAGATTCATAAACAATTATGAAAGGCGTTGTATGCTGCAGCTTAAAGACGTGTGCAAGTCATACACTACGGCTGACTTCACGCAAGTCGCGCTCGACCATGTGTCGCTTGCTTTCCGCGATAATGAATTTGTCGCCATCTTAGGCCCTTCTGGTTCGGGCAAAACGACCATGCTCAATATCATCGGCGGGCTCGACCATTACGATTCGGGCGATTTGCTCATCGACGGCATTTCCACCAAGCAATATCGAGATCACGACTGGGACACCTATCGAAACAATCGAATCGGTTTCGTCTTCCAGGCATACAACCTCATTCCCCACCAAACCATTCTGGAAAACGTGGAACTGGCCCTTACGCTTTCAGGCGTGTCGCGTGCAGAGCGACGCGGGCGAGCATGCGCGGCCCTTAAACGCGTCGGCCTTGGCGAGCACGTCAACAAAAAGCCCAGCCAGCTTTCCGGCGGCCAAATGCAGCGCGTCGCCATCGCGCGCGCCCTGGTCAACGAGCCGGAAATCATTCTGGCCGATGAGCCTACGGGTGCCCTCGACTCGAAAACAAGCGTGCAAATCATGGATCTGCTCACCGAAATCGCCGGCGACCGCCTGGTAATCATGGTGACGCACAACCCTGAACTGGCCGAACAATACGCTACGCGCATCGTGAACCTTGCCGACGGCGCTATCAAAAGCGACACGCGCCCCTTCGACCCCGACGCAAGCAACGAGCCTCGCCGCGAAGCCAAAGCCGCACGCCAAACGAGCATGTCGTTTTTCACGGCGCTTTCGCTTTCACTCAAGAATTTGCTCACGAAAAAGGGCCGCACGCTCATGACCGCCTTTGCCGGCAGCATCGGCATCATCGGCATCGCCGCCATCTTGTCACTCGCGAACGGCGTGAACCAATACATCGCGAACGTCGAAGAAAACACGCTTTCGGAATACCCGCTGCAAATCCAAGACCAGGGCTTCGACATGACCAGCATGATGACGATGGGCATGGGCGGCGCGGGCGCCGACGATTCCGCCGCCACCACCGACGCGCAAACGAGCGACGCGGGCGCTTCGGGCAATTCAGACAAGCCGGTACATGAGTCAAAGATGATCACGCGCATGTTCTCGAGCATCGGGAGCAATGACCTCGCATCGCTGAAGGAATATTTCGACAACGGCGGCACCGACATCAACTCGTATGTGAATTCAATTGAATATGGATACAGCGTCACGCCGCAGATTTTCAACCCGAACACCGACGACGGCGTACACCAGGTTAACCCCGATAAATCGTTCGCGAGCGTGGGATTAGGCGCATCGAGCAACGGCATCATGTCGTCGATGATGAGCACGAACATCTTCTACAAACTGCCTGCGAATATGAACCAGGTCGATAACCAATACGACGTTGTCGCAGGCCACTGGCCCGAAAATTACAACGAGGTCGTGGCAGTGCTCACGCCGAACGGCAACGTGAGCGATTTTATGCTGTACTCCATGGGCTTGCGCGACCATAAGGAACTCGAAGAAATGGTACGCGAATTCGCTAACGAGGAAGAAGTGCAGGTACCCGACGGCACACTCGACCTCGACTACGACGATCTTACGAACGTGGAGTTCAAGCTCGTTAATGGCGCCGATTTTTATCAGTACGACAGCGATTACCAGGTTTGGAAAGACAAGAGCGGCGATGCCGACTATATGAAAAGCTTGGTTGACCATGGCGAAACGCTAAAGGTTTGCGGCGTGGTGAAGCCGAAAGAGGGCCAGAAGATTACTTCGCTTTCAACAGGCCTGTATTACTCGAACGATTTGATCAACCACCTCATTGACGAGGCGGGCGATAAGCAAATCGTAAAAGACCAGCAGGCAAACCCCACAACCAATGTGATTACAGGCAAATCGTTCGCTGAAGAAGAGGATGAAGCGAAAGATGGCAATGGGTTCGATATGTCGAGCCTGTTCACAATTGACGGCGAAAAGCTACAGAGTGCGTTCACATTTGACGAAAGCGCGCTGGCCGCAGGCCTCTCGAACGCCGACCTCTCGAGCAGCATGGATTTGTCGGGGGCCAATATCGACTTGTCAAGCATGCCGGCCTTTGACGCTTCGGGCATTCAAATCGACCCGAGCAAGATTGACATGAGCCAGCTGAATTTGGACTTCAGCAACATCAAGCTCAACCTCGATGGCGCTCAGCCCGATATCAAAACCGACGTTCTTACCCAGGGCGTCATGAATATCATGGAGGCGTACCCCTCTTGGCTCCAGGAGCACCCCGAATACGCCACCGATCAAAATGCGGCAGTTGAGGCGTACCTCGCAGACCCCACCACGAAAGCCGCCATGCAGAAGGCCATTGCCGACAGCATCGATTTCAGCGGCGTGAGCGAGCAAATCCAACAGCAGCTGCAAGAGCAGCTTTCACAACAACTGCAAGCACAGCTTTTGCCCGCACTTTCTGCAGCTATTTCGCAGCAGCTGCAAGAGCAGCTTTCCGCCGCTATGCAGTCGTATATGCAAACAGCAATGACGCAGGTCATGATGCAATACGGAACAGCGATTCAAAACCAAGTCTCATCCGCGATGACCGCCTATATGTCCACCCTTTCGGCAAATATGTCAAAAGCTATGGGCATTAACGAAAGCGCCTTCGCCGACGCATTCCAAATGAACATGAGCGAGCAAGAGCTTTCCGAACTCATGGCGAGCCTCATGTCGACCGGGCAGAGCAGCTACGATAACAACATGAAGAAATTCGGCTGGGCCGATTACTCGAAGCCGGCAAGCATCGACATTTACCCGAAGGATTTCGAAAGCAAGCAAAGCGTGATTGATATCCTCGACGGCTACAACGACAAGATGAATGCCGCCGGCGACGAAGATAAAGTCGTGAGCTATACCGACATCGTAGGCGCGCTCATGAGCAGCGTAACCACAATCGTGAATATGATCAGCTACGTGTTGGTGGCGTTCGTCGCGATTTCCCTCGTGGTGAGCTCAATTATGATTGGCATCATCACCTACATCAGTGTGCTTGAACGCAAGAAAGAAATTGGCATTTTGCGCTCCATTGGTGCGAGCAAGGGCGATATCAGCCGCGTATTCAACGCCGAAACCATTATCGTCGGCTTCACCGCGGGCATTATCGGCATCGCTCTTACAGCCTTGGCCTGCATTCCCGCAAATGCAATTGTGTACTCGTTATTTGACGTGGAAAACGTCGCGATTCTGCCGTGGCAGGCCGCAATTGCCCTGGTTGGCATAAGCGTGCTGCTCACATTCTTGGCAGGCCTCATTCCTTCAAGCGCCGCCGCGAAGAAAGACCCGGTCGAAGCTCTGAGAAGCGAATAAGGAAGCGACGGGGGGCTTCCCCAACAACCGCTAAAAGCAAGAAGCTCGTAACTACCACAGCTGCGAGCTTCCTGGCGACTATTTGAAAGAGAAGGTGCGATAACCCTGCTTCGTGCGCTTTAAGACGACCCCCAATCCCCTTGTTGCTGCAGAAGGGGATCGAGGGTCGTCTGTTAAATGATCGCTAGGCAAGACCCAGATCTTTGCAAGCTGCGTTCGCAGCAACATATCCCGTCGTGCAAGCAGCACCCTGCCCCGATCCTCCATGCAGCCCATAGGGATAGTCGTTAAACTGCATGGAACCGTTATCGATGCCGCACACAAACAAGCCCTTGATGGGGAGATCGTCGTGTCCGATCGCCCGCGCCTCATGATCTCCTCGCACGCCGCCACAGGTGCTATAGGCGCAAGCCTCGACCTGAACCGCATAAAATGGCTTCTTTTCTAGAGGCGTCATGAGCGCGGGGTCGGCTCCAAGGGGGTCATGAGAGCCGTCCCCCTTCGCTCTATTATTGTAGTCTTCCATCGTTGCAGCCAATGCTTCCGAGTCAACTCCCATAAGCTCGGCAAGCTCCTCGAAGCTATCGGCCTTCCAAACAAAGTCGCTGCCTTCAACCGAGGATCGGAGCTCTCCGCTCCCAACACCCATGAAGGCAACAAACTCATTGAGTTTATCCTCGCCCTCGTAGGCTTCAACATGCGCCTCATCGAACAAGGTAAAGACCTTCGACTGAGAAGCGATTGCCGTGTTGAGGCGGGAGGTGTCGGCGTCTTCTGCAAGTGTCTCGTTATAAAAGCGCACGCCGCTCTGATTGACCATGGGGAGCGTTTTGCCTATTTCTAGCGGATACCGATAAGAGGGCGGCCACTGAGTGAAAATCGACAGCATGCTACTCCAACTTTCTCCGCACGCCTTCGAAAGTCCGTACATTACCGCAGACGGCGCCTGGGGAAGCGCGCCTGCCGTCAGCGCCATATTGATACCGTCGCCATCTTGACCATCGAACCCCAGAAATTCAACTCGTTCACTAGGAACGCGAAGCCGCTCGGCGCACATTTCCGGGTTTTTCCCGAATCCACCCGTAGCGAGCACCGTCGCTTTGGCATTAATGCGCACGAGATCGCCGCCGCTTTTTGCGTAGACACCCCCAACTCCCTCGTTGTCGAGAATGATGTTCACGGCAGGAGACTCTAGGCGAAAATCCAAATTATCGAGCGTCTCCCCATAGGCCCAAAGCGGCTTGAGCATACCCTCGCCGTTGTTTACCCAATTGCCTGCCTCGTCAAAGCAGCTCAGAAGGGCACCCTGGCCACCAGTTGACATCGAAGCCCCATGGCTTATGGCCCAATCGAGGGCTTCTCCAGAATTGTCCAGGTAGCACCAAATCCCTGGTGCATAAGCACCCCAATTGTGCCACTGCATGTAAGTTTCGAACTCGGTCTGCAAGTCTGTGGGCCCCTGCGCATCAAGCTGCTCTTGAGTGTTGTACGCAAGCGTACCCTCCGTTATCGTTGAAGTTCCTCCCTTGAGACTTGTCTTCTCAAGCCAGATTACACGAGCACCAAGCTCAGCTGCTCTAATGGCGGCATAGGTTCCAGCGGATCCTGAGCCGCACACTACGACATCGCACTCCTCCGTGCGAACCACATCCCCTTCATCCACTTCGACAAGCCGCGAAGAAAGAGGGCGATCTGCGCCCTTATGCGTACTGGTGCCCGATGCGTCGGTATCAGTCGACGGCAGGCCACCATTTGAAGGAGCGCATCCCGCGAGGCCGACCGCTGCCATGCTCGCACCAAATACTCCACCCCCAACAATAAAATCTCTGCGCGATATCACCTTGTCCATTTT
>OLNF01001984.1_pt1 | contig 16783 bp, 20 predicted proteins | sample 1673061 | NCBI WGS metagenome assembly OLNF01 (sample SAMEA3136751, study PRJEB25190) | human gut metagenome | reverse complement strand
GAGGGGGCAATGAAAACAGACGAAGTCTGCGATCGCCCCCTCGACCCCTTCGCAGCGGACACTCCCCCACTTGATTTTTCTCGCAGCAAAGGGAACGCGGACGATTCCCCTTGCAGAAACGCTTCAACTTATAAGGAGGTACTTTCATGTCCCTGACCCGCAGTCTGCTAAAGGAATTGCAGATTTCGCCTGATGCGGCGGAACGCATCATTGCCGCTCACGCGGAATCCATCAACGCGCTTCGGCAGGAGCGCGATGCCGCACGCGGCGAGGCGGCGCAGCTCGAAAGCATCCGGGCGGCGCTTGCCGAAATGACACAGGCGCGCGACGAGGCATGCCAAGCCCGTGACAGCGCCCGCGAGGAACTGTCGGCGCTGGGCGGGCAGTTTGATTCCTATCGTCAGCAGGTGGAGATGGAAAAGCACCAGCAGGCGCGCCATGCGAATCTTCGCGCTGCCCTGCAAAGCGCCGGGGCAAACCCTCACGCGCTGGATCTGCTGCTGCTTGCCCTCCACCCCGACGAAAGCGCGTTTGACGGTGACGAAATCACCGACCCGGACGCGCTGCTTACCCCTCTCAAGGCGCAATACGGCGCGTTCTTCGCGCAGCCGACGCGCCTGCCGACCGACGTTGTTTCCCCGCCTGTGACCGCCGCGCCGCCGCTGACAAAGGAGGATGTGCGCCGCATGTCGCAGGAGGACATCAACCGAAACTGGAGCAGTGTCTGCTCCGTACTATCGAAAGGAGATTAATACCATATGGCTATTTCCAGCTTCATCCCCAAGGTTTGGTCTGCGCGCCTGCAGGAGAACTTCCACAAGGCGCTGGTGTTCGGCTCGCTCTGCTCCCGCAATTACGAGGGCGAAATCAGCCAGTGGGGCGACACCGTTCACATCTCCAACCTGTCGGACATTACCGTCCGCCCCTACGACCCGACGAAGGATCTCGCCGAGCCGGAAGCCCTCAGCGGCACGGACATTGTGCTGACCATCGACCACGGCGCGTACTACAACTTCCTCATCGGCGACGTGGACGCGGCACAGGCGCGCGTTGACCTGATGGACGGCGCGATGCGCAACGCCGCCTATCAGCTGGCGGAGGATGCCGAGAAGTACATCCTCGCTACCATCCGCAAGGGCGCGGGCACGAAAGTGTCCGGCGCGATTCCGACGGCGGACAAGGGCGGACTGTACGGGCTGCTCATCAGCATCAAGAACGCGCTTGACCTCAAGCACGTCCCGCGCTTTGAGCGCAAGCTGATTGTGCCGATTGCGATTGAAGGTCAGCTGCTGATGGACGAGCGGTTCGTCAACGGCTCCGCGGCGGCGGAAGCGCGGCTGGCGGAAGGCGCTATCGGGCGCGCGGCAGGCTTTGACATTTACGTCAGTGCTGATTTGACGAACGAAATCATCGCCATGATTCCCGATGCGGTCACGTTCGCCAACCAGATTGCCCGCACGGACGCGTACCGCCCGGAAAAGGGCTTCTGCGACGGCGTGAAGGGCTTGAACCTGTGCGGCTGCAAGGTCGTGCAGCCCGACGGCGTGTATATCCACACCATTACGGCTTAATCCGAAAGGAGGATTCCCCTGATGACCGTTACCGTACAGGACGTGATGCGGCAAATGCGCAACTACTTCATTGCGTCGAGTTTGACCGGCACGTTCACCGTTGCGGACGGCATCATTGACCTTGACCCGCCTCTTGCGCCCGGCGCGTGGGTCGCCATCGAGGGCTCCGGCTCGCTCGATGGCGTCCACCAGCTGGACGAAAACGGGAAACTGCCGGATGCGGCGGATGGGAGCTGGCGCGGACTGCTCCATCTCCTGTCCCCGACGGCGGATTTCCTGCGCCTGTGCCGCGACATTCGCGACTGGGCAGACAAGCACCCGGACGAAACGCTGCTGACGGAGAAATTCGGCTCGTACAGCCGCAGCCAGAGTTCGAGTGCGTGGGAGAAGGTCTTTGAGTGCCGCCTGCGCCCCTATTTGCGGATGTTCCCGGAGGTGAAGGGCTGATGCTGACGGACTACTTCGAGCCGTTTACGCTGCTGAAATCCGCTTCCTGCCCTGACCCCTGCGGCGGGCAGCTCCAACAGGATGTGACCGAGCTGCCCTTCCGCGCCGCCTTGGCGGATGCGCTGGGTGAAGAGGGCGAGCGCGGCGGAAAACCGTTCATCCGCGTGACACCGTATCTGCTTTGCCCGCCGGAAACGCCGCTGAAATTGGACGACATCATCCGCCGCGAGAAGGACGGCGCGCACTACCGCGTCTGCTCCCGCCCGGAGGACAGGCGAACGCCGCTGTGCGCGGGTTTCCCCTACGCCGAGGTGCGCTTGGAGAGAATGGAGGCGGACGCATGACGCTGCTTCGCGCGCTGGTCAGCCGCTTTTCCGCCCTGCTGGGCGATGTATATTATGAAGGAACTGTTCCGCCGGACGCGCCGTACCCATACGCGGTGGTATCCGCCAAAATCCCCGCGGCGTTCGGCGGCGCGGGCGAAATCACCCTCTGCTGCTATGAGCACGGCGGGGACAGCCACACGCGAATCGCCGAGAAAATGGCGCGGGTGATGCGCTTTTCCGGCAGTTTGCTGCACTACGGCGGCGGCTTGGCGCTGCTGCAATCCCCCCAATGCGCCATCGGGCATGAGAAGGGCGGCGTCACCGTCCTGCGGGTGACGATGGCGTTCACCCACTACCCGAATCAATGCTATTCCATGCGAAAGGAGGAGTTTCTTTGCTGATTTCCCATCATCCCGCGTCCGCAGAGTGCTTGCAGCTGGGCGAAGGGATGCTGCTCTGCGGCTTCGACCTTGACAAGGCGCTTTCCAGCCGCGACCCGCTGGACTGCATGGCGGAGGCCGTCGCGGATGATACGAAGCGCATCGGGACAACGTGCGGCGGCGGCATCTTCCGCGCTGTGCCGCGCGAGTTCGACCCGGAGAGCGGTTCGCACCGGCTGCCGTTTGCCGGGAGCATCCGCTTGATTGACTGGCGCGTCACCCTCAGCGGCACAATGCTGGACGTAACGCCCGAAAATCTGGCGCGCCTGCTGCCGTCGGACACGGAAATGACCGAGCGCGTAACGACCCTCACGCCGAAGCAGGCACGCAAGCCGCTTTCCCGCCTATGCTGGATTGGTACGACGAGCCGGGGGCTGCTGGTGATTGAACTGCGCAACCCGCTTTGCATTTCCGGCGCATCGCTGACGAGTGTGCCTGATGGCGCGGGCAAGCTGCCCTTCACGTTTCTGGCGCAGAATGACCGTCCGGGCGACGTAAATCTGCCCGCGCGCTTGTACTGGTGGAAGGAGGAGACGCATGACGCAGCCTGATGTACTTGCCGACGCCCCGCAAAATCCCGAATCCACCGAAACGCCGCAGATTGACTACGACGCGCTGGCGGAGGCACTCACGCCGATTATCTCCGCCATCATCGCGCGGCAGGTAAATCAGCGGAGGTACACATGAGAAAGGAGGTGCATTCCCCTTGGCTGACCGGCTTTACTGTGCCCTGAACGGCACGACCCTGCGCGACCTTGACGCGCGGATTCACCTGCTGGATGTGGAGGAGCTTGCGCCCGCCGTGCGGACGGTGACGGCGAGCCGCATCGGCGGCAAGGCGTGGGATCTGTCGCGCCGCAGCGGCGGGCTGCACCTGCTGCGCCGCCAGCGGGAGCAGCTGTCCCTGCGTGTCCGCTTCCTGATTGAGGAATACGACATCGCCGCGCGGCATCAGCTGCTGCACCTTGTGGCGGCGTGGGCGGAAGCGGGCGGCGTGCTGACGCTGCATGAGGACGGCAAGCGAGTGCTGCGCGTCGTCTGCACACAGTATCCGACCATGAGCACGCTCAACTGGCTGGAGACGCTCTCGCTTGTTTTCACCGCCTTCTCCTGCCCCTACTGGGAGGACGCGGCGGAGACAAGTTTCCTGATGCCGAACACGTCCGATGCGCCGTCTAAGCTCCTTGCCGTCCCCGGCGACGCGCCCGAAACGCCGCTGAACCTGCTGATTCGCAACATTGGCGACGCTGCCATCACGACGCTGACCATATCCGCCGCGGGGAAAATCAGCTTTCAGGGGCTGACGCTTGCCCCCGGCGCGGCAATTCGGATTCACCACAACGCGGGCGTTTTCGCGGCGGAAATGGTATCGGATGACAGCACGGTGTCCATTCTGCCCTATCGCACGCCGGATAGCGCGGATGATTTGCTGCTGCGGCCGGGTGTGCTGAACGAAATCCGCGTAGAAGCCAGCGCTGCGGCGTTTGTGTCCGGGCGGTGCAAAGGGAGGTATTGCTGATGAATCTGCCGTGTCTGCTGGACGACAAAATGAAACCGCACGCGGATCTGCACCCAATTCGCCTGACGGTTGACCGTTCACTTCAGCCGCTGTCGATGGCGGAAATGGTGCTGCCGCCGGAGGATGTACCCGTCTGTGTGCGGGACTTCGTGCGCCTTTGTGACGGCTTCGGGGATGACGAAATTTACCGCGTTTCCAGCATCAGCGAAGAGCCGGGGCTGCGGCGCGTGGTGCAGCTGGAGCACGGGATGGCGACGCTGGCGGACGACATGCTGCCCGCGCTGACGTACGCGGAAAACGTGCAAACCATCCTCAAGCGCATCCTGAGCTACCAGACGCGCATCCGCTGGCGGGTGGGCGACGTCGAGGCGGACGAGGGGTTGGTGATTTCCGCGATTGGGCAAACGCAGTCGATTTACGCCGCGCTGACGAGCTTGCTGGACATGCTGCCCCCGAACCTCTGCTGGGCGTTCGACCAGACGAAGCTGCCGTGGAAGCTGCATCTGCGCAAGCTGCCGGAGGAAATTTCGTGCGAAGGGCGGCTGACGCGCAACATCAGCACCGTGCGCGTCACCCGCGACGCGAGCCGGCTCTGCACGCGCGTGTTCCCCTATGGCTGCGGGCAGGGGCTTGACCGCGTAACGTTGACCCCGCTGCTGGGGCGCGAATACATCGACGCGGCGGACACGAAAACGTGGGGCATTGCCGCGCGGACGTTCACCAGCGACCAAATCATGGACGCGGATACGCTGAAGCGCGTGGCGGAACGCTACTTGGAGCGGCACAGTCAGCCGACCGCGACGGTGCAGCTGCAGGGCATTGACCTCTCGCGCATCACGGGCGAAGCGCTGGATACGTTCCGGCTGGGGCAGCGTTTTCGGCTGGCGCTGCCAGAGGAAAATACAGTGCTGGTGGAGCGCATTGTCGCCATGCACATTCCGGACGTGTTCGGGCAGCCCGGTCGGGTGACGCTGACACTGGCGAACCGGCAGCCCGCGCTGTCCGACGAAATCGCCGATTTGCTGCGCGAGGTAAACGCAAGCAAGCTCATCGGCGGCAAGCTGACGGAATTGACCTTCCGCAATCGCGCGACCGGCACCTACACCGCCCCGATTTCGCACCCCTTCACGCTGGATGAGTACCCGTCGGTGCTGTCCTGCGTGATGCGGATGACGGCGGACAACGGCGTATACATCCAAACCATCCTGGTGGACGGCACGGAAATTCCGTACAGCGTGTGGGGCAAAACGCAGTCGCTCGATGCGCTCCCCTACCTCCGCCGCACGTCTACCGGCGCGGTTGATTCCGGTCAGCACTCCCTGCTGATGATGCCCACAAACCCCGGCGGCTTCGTGACCTCCGTCATCACGCTAAAGGTCATCGAGAAGATGGGAACGTGAGGGGCGCTGCCCCTCAACCCCGCCAAAGGGTCTTCGACCCTCTGGACTCCCTTTCGCGCGATTGAGTTGGTGACGCTCTCATGCTGCTTCCGCGTGTTTATCCACAGGTTACGCACACTATCCCATTGCTCATTATCATTGGAGGTGATTTTTTGCTCAATCTTTCGCAGCTTATCAGCGACTTTGAAGCCTGCATCGGCTTCCCCTACGCATCCCCCGGCACGAACGACGAGCGCGGCATCGACTGTTCCGGCATGTTCGTCCGCGCGTTCCGCCGTCAGGGCGCATCCATCTACCACGGCAGCAACACCATCTTCCGCAAGTACCTCGCCCGTTCGGGTACGATTGCATCCGCCGCCGACCTCCGCCCCGGCATGGCGGTGTTCAAGTGGAAGCCCGTAACGCCCGCGCGCTTTTCAGACGGGCTGGGCGACTTCTGCCACATCGGGCTGGTCACGAGCGTGTCGCCGCTGCGCATCGTCCACGCCTCCACCGAAGGCATGGCAGTCAAGGCGGACAGCAAAATCGGCAAATGGCGCTATTGGGGCTGGCTGAAGGACGTGGCTGAAACCAGCAGCATCAATTCTGCGGGCGATTCCGCCGTGTCCACTCCGTCCAGCGTGTCCCGCCCGACCCTCCGCACGGGCAGCAGGGGCGATTCCGTCCGCCTGCTGCAAACGCTGCTGAACCGCGCGGGCTATGACCTTGCCGTAGACGGCATTTTCGGCACGATGACGCGGTGCAGCGTGAAGGGCTTCCAGTCCGAGCGGGGTCTGGCGGTGGACGGCATCGTCGGCAAACAGACGTGGGCGGCGCTGGAAGGAGGCGGCGCATGAGCGAATCGCTGCTTGTTGCGCTGATTTCGGGTTTCTGCACGCTGGCGGGGTCGTGCGCGGGCGTGCTGGCGTCCTCCCGGCTGACGCAGTACCGCTTGGCGCAGCTGGAAAAGCGCGTCGCCCAGCACAACAACCTGATTGAGCGCACCTACCGGCTGGAGGGGCGCATGGACGAGGCGGAGCATGGCTTGCAGGAGATTCGCGGGCGGATGGCGGCATAAAAAAAGGGTGGAACGCGCGTCCACCCAAGCCCCCCCGATGGTCATTCCTGCGTCACCGATGGAATCCACGTTTCCTCCAGCCACGTTTGCAGCGGCGCTGCATCCGTGAGCGAGCCGACGATGGTCAGCAGCAGATCGTAGACCGCCGTATCGCCGTAGCGGCACTGGGATGCAACGACTACATCTACGCCGCCGGGAAGATTCAGCCCCACCTCGACGTAAACAAAACGCTTTTCCTTCCATTTTTCTTCCAGCGTGAAGAAAAAGATTTGCACAGAAAGGATGATTGCATGAAAATCAACTGGTCGCTTCGTTTCCACAACAAGGTTTGGCTGACGACGCTGCTGGCGGTCGTCTGCACGTTCGTGTTCAACCTGCTGGACTTGTTCGGCATTGAGACGACGGTAGCGCAGGAGCAGGTGATGCAGCTGGGCGCGGCGCTGTTGTCCCTGCTGAGCACCCTGGGCGTTGTGATTGACCCGACGACCCCGGGCATCAGCGACAGCCAGACGGTGATTGAGCGGAAGTAAATGAAAAGGCAGGTACGCTTTTTACAGTGTGCCTGCCCATTTTGTTTATTTTCCCACGCAAAACCTGCCGAACACTTCATCGAGCAGCTTTTCCTCCACCTCATCGCCCGTGATTTCCGCCAGCGCCATCTGCGCCTGCTGCAAGTCCACGCCCGCCAAGTCCACCGAATAGCTGCGAAGCGTTTCTTCCGCCTGATGCAATGCGGCAACCGCCCGGCGCGCGGCTGCGATGTGGCGCGGCTGGGTCAGGGTGAGCTGGTCGCTGACAGCGGCTTGCGACGCAAGGTAGCTTTTCAGCGGCTGCAAACTGTCCGGAACACTTGCGGAGACGGTCAGAATCGGCTTGCCGTCCGCCGCTTCTTGCAGGTCGCTGTCCGTCAGCACCGGCGGCAAGTCGCTCTTGTTCAGCACGATGCAGCCCGTCCGCCCGTGCAGCGCGCGCAGGAGCGATTCGTCCTCATTCGTCAGCGGACGGCTCATGTCCAGCACCAGCAGTACCACGTCCGCATCCGCCAGGGCGCGGCGCGCGCGGTCAACGCCAATGCGTTCCACCGGGTCGTCCGTGTCGTGCAGGCCGGCGGTGTCCGTCAGGTGGATGACGCTGCCGGAGAGCATCAGCGTGCCCTCCACCAAATCGCGCGTCGTGCCGGGAATCGCGGTCACAATTGCCTTTTCCTCGCCTAAAAGCGCGTTGAGCAGGCTCGATTTGCCCACGTTCGGCTGCCCGCACAGCGCGACACGAAGCCCCGATTGCAGCAGCCGCGCGGCGCGCTCGTCGCAGGCGTCCGTCAGCGTTTTCGCCAGATGCGCAATGCGCGGCGCAAGGTCGCTCGCGGCTTCCTCTTCGCTGATTTCCTCCGGATAGTCAATGCACGCCGCCACGCCCGCCTGAATGGCGTACAATTCGTCCGCCGCCTTGCGGATGAACGACGACGCGCCCCCGGTCAGCTGGCGCATGGCGGCTTTGCGGCTCTGCTCGCCCTGCGCGGCGATTAAGTCCATCACGGCTTCGGCTTGGCTTAAGTCAATTCGTCCGTTCAGGAACGCCCGGCGGGTAAATTCGCCCGGCTGCGCTAAGCGTGCGCCGGAGGACAGGCACAGCGCAAGCACCTTCTGCGCAACGCAGCCGCCGCCGTGCAGCTGGAACTCCACCACATCCTCGCGTGTGTACGATTTGGGTGCGCGCATGATGACCGCCATGCACTCGTCAATGCGCTCCGTATCCTCCACAATATACCCGTAGGTTAGCAGATGCGTCGGCAGCGGATGCTTCCCGCCGACCGGGCGGAAGATGCAGCGCAAAATGTCCTCCGCCATGTCGCCCGACACGCGGACAATCGCAATGCCGCCCTGTCCCGGCGCAGTCGCGATGGCTGCGATGGTATCGCTCATGCTTCTTTCTCCTTTCGCGCCCAGAAATCCGCTGTGGAAATGGGTTCGCGCCACGGGGCGGCCGCGTCCGCCGCCAGCCATGCTTCGCGGTCGGCAATCGTCAGCCCCATGCCTTCCGCAACGTGCTTCACATGCCGAATCAGCCGCAAAACGCCTTGATACTGCCCCGTTTCCATCTCTTGCAGGCACATCCGGCTCATTTCCGGCGCTTCCCGCGCGAATCCGCTGGAGAGGTACGCGCGGGCGTTTTCCGTTACGTCGTAGGGCGTGCTGCACGGCGTGAGATCGTCGCCATCCCAAATGGCGAACATCGCCCGCGCGCCCGTGCCTGTTTCATTCAGCCCGGCGCTGCCCGGATTGAACGCCCGCCGATGCCCAGAAGTGACATCCCAGCAGAGGTGATTATGCCCTGAAATCAGCAGCGACACGTCTTCAGGCAGCGCCCTCAGCACCTCCGGCAAATCCGGCGGATAAACCAAATGGTACGGGTCGCCGGGCGTGCCGTGCGTCAGCAGCGCCGAACCAATGCGGACATCCACCGGCAAATCAGCCAGTGAAATGCCTGACAATTGCCCTGCCGTCACGCGCAGCATCGCCCAGTTGTAGCCGGAAAAATCATCCGGATGCAGCAGCCGTTCCTCGTGATTGCCCATGAGCATCGTCGCGCCGAGTGAACGCAGGGTTTCGACGACTTTGCGGCTTTCCGGGCCGAAATTCACCTGATCGCCAAGGGAAATGACGCGCCCGCAGGACTGCGCCTCCGGGGTCGAAAGAATCGCCCGAAGCGCGGCGAAATTGCCGTGAATATCCGCCATCAGCAGGGTACGCATGGGCGAAATCCTCCTTATACTATTTCCAGATAAGAATGCGCCAAGATGCGCCGCGAATTTTTCATTCTGGCTAACGTGAATGAAACGCAGCGTAGCAGCGCTACGCTAAGTGGAATGAGCGGACGCCAGAAGGGAAAAGGCGCAAGCAGATGGCGCAGGTGAATCTGGAAATCGTATTAACCCAGTATCTTTTTCGCAATCTCCACCGATGCGCGCGCGTCCTTGGCGTAAAACGCGCCCATGTTCTGCGCGTACTCCGGCGTCACCACCGCGCCGCCCACCATGATGCTCGGCGGATTCGGCAGGGCGTGCAGCTGGCGCACGGTTTCCTCCATGCTCGGCAGGGTCGTCGTCATCAGCGCGGACAGACCGACAAGGCGGATATTTTCCTTCACCACCGCATCCACCACCGTTTCCGGCGGCACGTCGCGCCCCAAATCCAGCACGTCGTAGCCGTAGTTTTCCAGCACCGTGCGCACGATGTTCTTGCCAATATCGTGGATATCGCCCTTGACCGTCGCAATCACGATGCGCCCCTTCTTGACGGGTTCGCCGCCCTTCGCCGCCAAGCTGTCGCGGATGACGGAGAACACCGCCTGCGCCGCCTGTGCCGCGCCCAGCAGCTGCGGCAGGAACGCCACGCCGCGCTCGTAGTCCGTGCCGACCTTGTCCAAGGCGGGAATCAGGTGCTTTTCAACCAGCAACAATTCGTTTTCGGTCGCCAGCGCTTCCTTCGCCAAGCGCGCCGCGTCCGCCTTGAGGCCGCGGATAATCGCGTCATCGAGGTTGGTGACGGCGGCAGCTGCTTTCGCGGTCGGGGCAGACGAAACAGCGGCGGCGCGCTGCTTTTCAGCGGCAAGCGCGGCTTCCGAGCCAAAGCGCTCGACATACGCCGCGCACGCCTCGTCCTCGCCGCTGAGCACGCGGAACGCCGCGACCGCGTCCATGATTTCCTTCTGATTCGGGTTGATGATAGGCAGCGTCAAGCCCTCGTTCATCGCGCGAATCAGGAACGTCTGCGTCATCAGCAGGCGGTTCGGCAGACCGAAGGAGATGTTCGACACGCCAAGGACGGTTTGCAGCCCCATTTCGCGGTGCACCGTGCGGACGGCGGCGAGCGTCTCCTCCGCCTGATCCTGCTGGGCGGAAACGGTCAGCGTCAGGCAGTCGATGAACACGTCCTCGCGGGGGATGCCGAAGCGTTCCGCCGCATCCACAATGCGCTTCGCAATTGCGACGCGCTCCGCCGCCGTCTTGGGCAAGCCCTTCTCGTCCAGCGCCAGACCGACGACCGCCGCGCCGTATTTTTTCACCACCGGCAGCAGCGTTTGCAGCGCTTTCTCTTCGCCGTTGACGGAGTTGACCGCCGCTTTGCCATTATAGACGCGCAGGGCGGCTTCCAGTGCGGCGGCGTTGGTGGAATCCAGCTGGAGCGGCACATCCACCGCTTCCTGCAATTTCCTGACCACGCGCGGGAGCATGGCGACTTCATCCACGCCCGGATAGCCGACGTTGACGTCCAGAATCTGCGCGCCCGCGTCCACCTGCGCAATGGCGACATCGACGATGTAATCCAAATCGCCCGCCAACAACGCCTGCTGGAAGCGCTTTTTGCCCGTCGGATTGATGCGCTCGCCAATGACGCGCACGCCGGAGATTTCCAGCGGCATCGTCGGCGTGCAGAGGAAGCTGCCGTGATGAATGTCGTGCGCGCCGGGCGTCATGCCGTGGACGGCATCGTGCAGCGCGCGGATGTAGTCGGGGTTCGTGCCGCAGCAGCCGCCGACGATGCTCACGCCCGCGCCCACCACGTCCACCATCGTGCGTGCGAAATCCTCCGGCGGCAGGTCATAATGCCCATCAACCGGGTCGGGCAGACCCGCGTTCGGTTTGGCAATCACGGGCAGGGTCGTCACACGGCAAAGCTCCTGAAAGAGCGGCAGCAGCTGCTTCGGCCCCTGCGAGCAGTTCAGCCCAATCGCGTCCGCGCCCAAGCCTTCCAGCGTCCGCGCCATGGACGGAATTGTGCAGCCGGTGAAGGTGCGCCCGGTCGCGTCGAAGCTCATCGTCACCCACACGGGCAGCGTCGAATGCTCCTTTGCGGCAAGCAGGGCGGCTTTCGCCTCGTACAGGTCGGTCATCGTCTCGATGCAGATGAGGTCAGCACCCGCGTTCACGCCCGCGTCCACAATCTCCGCGAACATATCCACCGCCGTCTCGAACGGCAGCGTGCCCATCGGTTCAAGCAGTTCGCCCAAGGGGCCAATATCCAGCGCGACGCGGGCGGATGTGCCGATGCACGCCTTTTTCGCCGCTGCAATGGCGGCAGACACCACGTCCGCGACCGTGTAGGGCGTTTTCTGCATCTTCCGCCGATTCGCCCCAAACGTGTTCGCATAGACGATTTCCGTGCCCGCTTCGATATATTGCCGGTGGATATTCGTCAGCAAATCCGGGTTGGTGATAGCAAGCAGCTCAGGAATTTCACCGAGCTTTAGCCCGTGGCGCTGGAGCATCGTGCCCATTGCGCCATCCAGAAAAGTCAGCTTATGTTCCACAGGTTTTTCCTGCCTTTCGCAAATTGCAGCGCGTCCGCATCGCGCAAAAGTCACAGCCGCGAATCCGCGCCTGCTGCGGGGTGTCCGACAGCCCAATCACGGCGGTGACGCTCTTGAGCGGGTTCATCAGGTTCGATTCGCTGAGGGTGACGCCCAGCCGCCGGGTCGCGTCAGTCAGCGCCAGCAGCGGGCTTTGCACGTCCAGCGGCAAATCGCCGTAGCCGGGGCTGAAGCGGTCGGTGAGGTACTTGCCGGGCAGCTTCGCGGCGATTTCGCGCTCCGCCGCGTTGCAGCCCGCTTCGACATACGCGCCGCCGAAGCCGTCCAGCAGCAGCGCATCCGCAAAATCCCGCGCCTGTACCTGCCGCACCAGCGCATCGAACGTCGTGCCGAGGGTGCAGACAAGCAGCGCCGCATGGGAACACGAGCGCAGCATAACCGCGGCGGTTCTGCCGGGCAAAACAAGCTGCCCGCCAAAGAGCGACGGCATCCCGTTTTCCCACGCGATTTCGGACACGCGGTAGGTGCAGCGCGGCGTGACGGTTTTCATGCACTGCGCGGCGATTTCCGCCATTTTTCGGTGCATGTCGCCGCTTTCGTCCGCGCGAACACCCGCATAGCGCAGGGCCTCGTCAAGGTCAGGGGTGATGGGAGAAGCGTCCATACGTCACCTCGTCAAAATAAGGATACAAACGCATTCCAAGCGTTGATGAGGTTTTCCGTGTGAATGGGCTGGGCAAGCGCCGCTTCCAGCGCAATCAGCACCACCAGATGCAGCGGATAGAGGGCATAGCCGACCCAGCGCGGCATTTTCACCTGCTGGCTGATGGGCAGCAGCATCAGCGGCAGTGCCCAAATTGCCATCGTTTGCAGCCGCAGCCACGGCGAAATCACCGCGCCAATGGCGGAGGAGGTCAGCGGCGTGACATCCTGCCCGAACAGGTGGGTTACGCCGACGCTGCTGCCGCCCCAGTACAGGCAGAACGCAATCATCACGCACGCAATGCCCGCCCGGCTGCCGCGCACGCCGTAGAGCAGCATCACCAGCATCACGCCGCGCCAGCCGTAGTCGCACCCCAGCAGCTGCGCCGCGAAGAGCGCCAGAATCGGCGCCCAAATGTGGCTGAGCAGCTTTTTCGCCTTCAAGCCCCACACGCCGCACAGCGCGACGAGCAGCGTCAGAAAAATGTTCGGCTGATTCCAGCTGTGATTGAGCGCGACCATGTAAATTGGCTGCGACACCAGCCCAATCAGCATTAGCCGCCCCAGATATTTCGGCACGGAGCGCGTGTAGCTGATGCCTACGACCATGCACCAGCAGTACAGCGGAAAGGCAATGCGCCCCAGCATCCGCATTTCGGCAATCTGTGGGAAGAGCATTTTGCCCGCGTGGTCAATGAACATGAACACGAGCGCGAGGATTTTCAGCACGCCGGTGGCGGTGCAGCCCGCAATGGCGGGGTTTCGGCGCGCGGCAAAGTCTTTGGACGGCATAGGGGGAATCTCCTTTCGGCAAGGAATCTGATTCAGTATACCGCAAATTCAGGCAGGAATCAAGGGACTTTCACATGCCCATCACGCGCGGGATGTAGAATAAACGCTGAAAAGACAGAAAAGGGGGGATGCGGATGCAGCGGAAGCACATTATCAGCCTGTGCATTCTGCTCTGCGTGCTGGCGGTGCTTGTGGCGTTTCGTCCTTCGGCGGATGAAACCGTTCCGCTGACGGGCAGTGCGTCCGCCGGGCTGATTCTGCTTGACGGGCAGTCAGGGGGCTACTATGTGCTGGCGGTCATCGACCAGAGCCGCGCCGACCGTGCCGGCATCGAAGCGGGCGACACGCTGCTCACCCTGAACAGCCAGCCCCCCGCCGATCTCACCGCGATGGATGCTTTCTTCTCCGCCCAGCAGCAACCCTGCGTCATCACCATCCAGCGCAAAGGAAAAACACTCGACATCAACCTACCTGCCCCATAACGGTTGCTTTTTGTCCCGGATTTGGCTATAATGAAGGCGGGGCTACTCCCCGCGACAAGAAAAATCAACTATAATATATCCGCAATCAAAAAGAGCAAGAGGTGGCTTGTAAATGACACTCTTAATCGTTGACGATGAAGCCCGCATCCGCGACCTCATCCGCAAGTACGCCGCCTTCGAGGGCTACAACGTCGAGGAAGCGTCAAACGGCATGGAAGCCATCGAAAAGTGCCGGCAGAAGAACTACGACCTCATCATCATGGATGTGATGATGCCCGAACTCGACGGCTTCTCCGCCTGCCGCGAAATCCGCCGCAAATCCCAAGTTCCCGTGATTATGCTTTCCGCGCGCGGCGAGGAGTATGACCGCATCCACGGCTTCGAGCTGGGCATTGATGATTATGTCGTCAAGCCCTTTTCGCCGCGTGAACTGATGATGCGCGTGTCCGCCGTTTTGAAGCGCACCGCCGCCAATGTGCCCGCCGTGTCCGACGGTGAGCGGGTGACCATCGGCGATATGGTGGTGGACTTCGCCGCGCGCCAAGTGACCATCAAGGGCGAAAAGCTGAATCTGTCCCCCAAGGAGTACGACCTGCTGTTCTACATGGTGCGCAACCGCGGCATTGCCCTGACGCGCGAGAAGCTCATCAGCGACGTATGGGGCTACGACTTCTTCGGCGACGACCGCACGCTGGACACGCACATCAAGCTGCTTCGCAAGAGTTTGGGTGACTGCGTCTGGAGCGTGAGGTCGAGCGAGCCTGCTGCTGCCGGGATCAGCACGGAATATGACGTTTCCGTATCGATATACCCCGTTGTTACGCTGTCGCTGCGATAGAGCGGCATGGATGCGCCGGCCAGAGAGGCCGTCATATTCTTCAGGCTGAGCGTCCGCTTCAGCGTCACGACATAGTCCACATAGTTCGTCACTTGATTCACATTATCGTACTTTGACAGACGGAACGTCAGCTGATTGCCGTAGGCACTTCCGGAGAGGAGTGCGTCTGACAGCTGCACGCCGGAATAACTCCCGCTGAGCAGCTCCGCTTCGCATCCCGGCGTTTCCGCTTTCGCGGTGCTCTGGCAGGGATAGAGCACTGCACAGCGATAGATCTCCGTCGATTCAAACCACGCATAGACCGCGTTTGTGGAATCCGGGATCTGCGCAGTGTAGCTGTGGCGTGCAGCAGAGAACGTTTTATCCGTAAAGGGAATGCTGCCTTTGCTCTTGCGACCCGAGTAGTCTCCGAGCCACAGGCCAGTCATCCAGTCCCCGGCCTGCACAGCAACCTCAAAGGTGCTGTCGTTCGATGCATTTTTGTCCAGCGTGAGCGTTTTGCTGGTGTGGTAGTACGTGTTTTTCGTCGCGACGTAGGCGTATTCCTCGCCCGGCACGAGCGTATAGGTATAGACCTTTTTCACACCTTCTCGGGCGCTGGTGTAGCCCAGCTCCTCGCCGTGCCTGTTCACGAGCGTCATCGAGACCGCCGGGTCCATCATGAATCTGACGGTCTTGCCCGCGCCGGGACGGATGTGCAGCGTGTAATCCGCCGCATATCTGCCGGAGGACACCGTGACCGCGATGTCCGCGTCACCGGAGACCGGCACGCTGACCATCCCGTCTGCGTCCGGCGAGAAGGTTTTGCCGCCGGAAGTTACCGTAATTGTGCTGCCAGACGTCGTGGCCTCCATCCGGAGCTTCACACGGTCCGTCGTCACGATCTTGTAAGTATAGTCCTTCGTCAGAGGGGAAAACACCTGATCCGCGGCCTGTACCACGCCGACCGCGTTCTCCACGCGCAGCGACTTCAGCGTCGGCACGCGGGCCAGCACGAGCTTCAGCTCCATGCTCTGCACGCAGTCTTCGGTGCTCTGCACGCCTTCTGCGACCACAGGTGTCAGCCGGAAGAGCACCTCATTGCCCTCCGTGCCCAGCCGGACGGCGTCGCGCAGCGACGACACATAGCTCCCCGCCGTCAGCGCCTGATCCGTGACGAGGGTCCCATCCGTTTTCCGGTAAGAGGCCGTCAGGGTCAAATTTGCCGGTACCCCAGCAGCCTTTGGCACATACGGATAAAGCTCCCCAGCGAACGCATCCGGGATCTGCGCGACTACCGTGTGCGCCTCGTTTTTCTCGGTGACGCACAAACCATCCTTGAAGCGATTTCCGTCCTCGGCATCCATGCTCTCGTAGGTGCGCGAGATCTGGAATCCGGCCTCGTCGAACCAGTTCCCGGTGGGCAGTGTCAGGCTGACACTGTCCGTTCCGGGCACAGCCACGTTTTTGCGGCTTGCGACGCGGTTTTCGGCTCTGGCCTCAATGGTGTACGTCCCCGCCGGCAGCCATAACACGCCGTTGTTCGCGGTGAACTCGTGCCCATATTCGTTGACTGCCGTGATCGTGCAAGCCTCTAAAACCTCGACCGCAACAGAATAGGGATCGGATGTCAGGCTGTCTTCATAGCTTTGGATGGCGGAGGACAGTTTTTTCGCCAGCGCGGCGGTCTCCTCCTCCGTCTGGCCGGGGTACTGCGCCAACACCTCGTCATAGACCGCCTTTGCCGCGGCCTGCAACATAGCGGATGTAGATCATACCCGCCGCAAGGTCGATGTCCTGACGGCGCAGAGCCGTGACCTCGCCCAGCAGCAGTCCCATATGTAAGCAGAGGAACGCGGCGACTTTACGCGGCTCAACGTCCTCCATCAGATGCTGGTCGATAAGGTGGCATTGTGCGTC